>Ga0070665_100000245_pt1 | contig 90208 bp, 70 predicted proteins | sample KBSS13metaG_FD_65862 | JGI IMG/M metagenome (GOLD analysis project Ga0070665, IMG submission 65862) | Switchgrass rhizosphere microbial communities from Kellogg Biological Station, Michigan, USA - KBS S1-3 metaG | ecosystem: Host-associated > Plants > Roots > Rhizosphere > Soil ... | reverse complement strand
TCTACGAGTTTGGCGTGGGGACAGCTCTACGCGCGGAGCGGATGATCGAAGTGGCTGCTAGCGCCGCCAGCATGCCTGAGATCTCGTACACAGGTGTCGACCAGTTCGAAGCCCGTGGGAGCAACGTTCCGGCCGGAATCTCGCTGAAGCAGGCGCATTGCAAATTGGTGGCGACTGGCGCCCGAGTGCGACTGCTGCCGGGAGACGCGTTCAACGTCCTGTCGCGCACTCCCGCCAAACCGGGGGCGGCCGACCTGGTTGTAATTGCCGCCGATCACGACGCCGCGGCGCTGGCGAGAGCCTGGTACTTGATCGAGCGTTTGGCTCACGCAAAGACGCAGATCCTTTGGCAAGAGCCCAAAGGCGCCGCGACGGCGTTCCGAGTGGTCTCGCACGAAGAATTGCGAATCCTGGCCGGATCAGGACGCAAGCTGCGGGCTGCCTGAGATTGCCGGTTGCGCATCCTCGCGTCTCCGAAATATTCTCTAGCCGGCCTCTGTGAGGCCGCAAGCGCGAAAACTTCTTTTAGCGGATGGGCACGATCCCACCGGTTCTTTGGGACGCCACATCGACGACCGAGGCGCCGGAGGGCTTGCACCCTTCCGCTCTCGAATCGTCTTTGATTTCGGGTGAACCTCGCGCTTCAATGATCGCTCATTGGGTATGTAAATCGCTGCCATGCGGCGGCGCTCAACCCTGCCGCAAAGTGTTTGCGGCTAAGAGTTAGGTGTTGGCGGCGCGATTTTTGTTCGCCGGCGCGCCAAGAACGGCGCCGGGCGAGCGAATGACTGTCCGCTACGATTGCGTCTCGGCTGTATCCCGCCGAAATGCGGGGTTTGCCAGCGTTTTAAAGACGACAGCCGACTGGCCAGGGCGCCCTCGGCGCCGGCTGATGTGTATGATGGAGGCGACCTGTTTTATTGATCCCGAGGCGGCAGATGGACCAGAGCATTGACGCTTTGCGACCGCGTTTGCACACCTTGGAATCATTAGGTTGAGGTGTCGAGGGGGACCTCTCAGATGCCGTTGAACGACCCGAATCCACTGAATCCGCAGCGACGCAAAATCCACGCCACGCTCGACATCGGGGGCGGCGGGACCTCTCCGTTTCCGAGTCCTAGCGCCAGCCCGGATGGCCCGCGCGTTGAGCTTGTCGAAGGGAGTGGGCAGGACCTCTCGGACGAAACCCGCGTGCTGCTGCGCACTCGCCTGCGCGCGGCGGCGCTCGTCTTCTGCCTGGGGTCGTTGGCTTTCTTCTTGCGAGACTTTCTCACCACGGATCCTCCCTCGGCGGATCCGACGCTCGATCAGCACCAGACGTTTCTCCGCTGGTTTCATGTCGTGCATGTCAGCGTGATGGCGCTGGTGAGCTATAAGCTCTGCTCGAAGTGCGATCTGTCGCTGCGCTGGCTCCGCGTGGCCGAGACGTTGATCTTTGGGCTGACGGCCCTGTTTTTTGTCGCGGTGCAGCATTGTGTGACGCTGGTGGCCGCGCGAATTGGCTATGTGTTCAACCCGGTAGCGCTCTGGTTCACGTTGATGTTCACGTACGCGATTTACATCCCGAATACCTGGCGCCGGGCGGCGATCGTCCTGGGCTTCATGGCGATCGCGCCGATCACTTGCTTGCTGGTCGACCACGCTTTGTACCCGTCGCCGTTTCAGCATCTGGTCACGTTCGATTCGCTCTCCGGCTCGATCCTGATGATTGTGATCGGATTTTTCTCGAGCGTGTACGGCACGTACATGATTGGCGCCTTGCGCCAGCAGGCGTACGAGGCCAAGCAGCTTGGGCAGTACAAGCTGGGCGAATTGATCGGCGCCGGCGGCATGGGCGAGGTCTATCTGGCCGAGCATCAAATGATGAAGCGCCCCTGCGCAATCAAAGTGATCCGGCCGAACAAAGCTCGTGATCCGCGAGCGCTGGCCCGCTTCGAGCGCGAAGTGCGGGCCACGGCCAAGCTCTCGCACTGGAACACCGTCGAAATTTTCGATTACGGCCGCACGGAGGATGGCACGTTTTATTACGTGATGGAGTATTTGCCCGGCCTGAGTCTTTCGGAACTGGTCGAGCGGCATGGACCGCTGGCGCCGGAGCGCGTGATTTATTTGCTGGAGCAAACCTGCGATGCACTTCGCGAAGCGCACGCCGCGGGGCTGGTCCACCGCGACATCAAGCCAGGCAACATCTTTGCGGCAATCCGGGGCGGCGTGTACGACGTCGCCAAGCTGCTCGATTTCGGCCTGGCCAAGCCGGTCGCCGATGCCTCGAGCATCCAGTTGACGCAAGAAGGGATGATTACGGGCTCGCCACTGTTCATGTCGCCGGAGCAAGCGATTGGCGAGCACGAGCCCGACGCCCGCAGCGATATCTATTCGCTGGGCGCCGTGGCGTACTACATGCTGACCGGCCGCCCGCCGTTTCAGAGCGACAAGCCGATGAAGGTGATGATCGCGCATGCGCACGACGAACCGCCGCCACCATCCCAATTCCGCCCCGACCTGCCAGCCGACCTGGAACGCGTGGTGTTACGCTCGCTGGCCAAAAACCCGGCCGAGCGCTATGAAAACGCCGGCGCGTTCGCCCGCGATCTGTCGTCATGCGAGGCAGCCGGCAATTGGACCCGCGAACACGCGGCCGCCTGGTGGACACAGGTGGGGCAGCCGGCGGTGGTGGGGGCGTAACTACGGAAGCCCGACGCGGGTTTGTCCTTCTTCTCTTCGCTCCTCCGCGTCCTCTGCGGTTCATCCTTTTGGCGTAACGAAGAGGATTGACCGCGGAGGACGCAGAGAACGCAGAGGTGACGAGAAAATGAAGACCTACTTCTGCCCAACCTGCGGCTGCGGGTATGAATCTTCTCAATGCGGTGGGCACGCGAAGTCCTTCCGTGTCGATATGCGTTGTCCGAAGTGCGACACGGCCGTTGAGATCGCAGGCCCGCCGTTTATTGCCTTCGGTTTGATTGTCGGTCTCTTGCTCGGACTCGTGACCGACACGACCACGCCGATGGTTGGCGCCGGTGTTGCCGCCGGCTTTGGAGCGTTTGGCGCCGTTCGGCTCGCCCGGCAGTTACTAGCCTCGCGGCGGGCGCGCGTGGTATGATTCAGCGGTCGCCTCCGTGCGACATTGTTGACTGGTCACGTCTGCACACCGAGGGGCGCGATGCACATTCTCTTGACGACTGTCCTGGGCCTTCTCTTTTCCTTGGCCATCGCCGAGGACAAACCCGCTCCCGCCGCGGACCAAGACCAACTGCAAGGGCTTTGGCAAGCGGTTTCGATGGAAAGTGGTGGGCAGGCGGCGCCGGCCGATCAGACGCGGAAATTCCAGTTGCACTTCAAATCAGGCAAGGTCGTTTTTTCGCCGAAAGCGGACAATCGCGAGCACACCTTCGAAATCAACGCTGCGGGCAAACCGAAAACGCTCGACATCATCCCTGGTGATGGCGCCAAGAAAGGGGCAAAGCTTCCCTGCGCAATTTATGAATTGAGCGGAGACAAGCTCACGTTCTGCATCAACAAAGAAATGACCGGCGGCAAACGCCCCACCGAATTCAAAACCGCAGCAGGCGATGGCCTGGTGCTGATCAAGCTCGAACGAGTGAAGGTAGACAAATAACTTCGCGCCGCGCGCGACGTATTTATTGCTCATTGCCGGCGGCTAACGAGTATGTGGTTCGTCACATTTGTCCCAGACACTACAGAAAAGGATTCCTATCATGCACGCAAGGGCGAACGTCCCGAGAGTCTTGGGGATCTTTTTATTGACCATCGCAGCCGCAGTTGCCCCAGCATCGGCCGCCGAAAAGGCAGCCAGCCAGCCGGCCGGCAAAAAGAGCCTGGGCGGATCGGGCGAGATGATTCGCTTCGACCTGCCGGCCGAAGGAGCCAAGGCTGCCGGTGTCAAGATCCATGGCTCGCGGTACGGAACTCCGCAGGCGCCGGACGAGAAGTTCGTGATTTATTTTCTCAGCCCGGACCAGTCCGAGGTCTTGGCGACCGAGTTGGCCCCCTATTCGCTCTTCGACCGCGGACCAGAGAAATGGGTCGACGTGAAATTCCGTAAACCGGTTGAATTAACCGGCAAAGAGGTGTGGATAGCCGTCGAATTTCGAGCCGGCCGCACCAAAGGCGTCTACGTCAGCTACGATGGCGCCACCGACGGCAAACGATCCCGCACGGGCCTGCCCGGCCTGGAAGCGAAGCCGGTAGATTTCGCCGGCGATTGGATGATCGAGTTGATTCCTGCGCAGTGATGCGTTCGCCGTGCGTGACTTGACGCTACCAGAAAAGGGCCGAGTTGATGGCGTGGTGGGCAATTCTGTATACGACTGTCTATTGCCTGCTGGCAATGGCCGGATTTTGGTCCGACTACGAAGGCCGAAAGGCGAAATGGTTTCTTGGCTGTGCCATCAGTTCCAACCTGGTGATTGCATATCTGTACATCGCATATTGGTATCCAACATTCCGCGTCGACTTTGGACCGGTTGTCCCGACTTTGTTCGTTGCCGCGTTGTGTTGGGAGATATTTCAATTGGCCGACGATATGCGAACATCGCAGCCGGATCCGGAGCTTTCGGCGGCAGCGCATCGTGGAGTGGCGATCGTCACTACATTGTGCATTGCCGGGATTTGCTTCCCTGCGTACGCAATCGCAGGAATTGTCGCCTTTACGAAGTCAAATCTGTAAATCGCGCGGACTGTGCGTTTTGACAGCACTACATGGCGCCGCGTGAATTCTCTCAGCGTCGCGAACACGCCCGCTGCCTGTTACTCTGTTAATCCTCGGCGCCCTCTCCGTACTCTGCGGTTCTACTCCTTTCCTTGATTCGCTCCGGACTAGGAAAGGCTTGATCGCAGAGGGGCGCAGAGAAGAAAAATTGAGCACGCAAGATGCGACGGCGACCGACTTGGTCGATGGAGAGAACACAGGCGCCTAACTTACACGGGTCGCATCACCCGGTTGGCATCCCCAACCACGCCCCCTGATAGAGCATCAGGTAAACGATCACGCCCGTGACTGAGACGAACAGCCAGATTGGAAATGTCCAGCGGGCCAGACGTTTGTGCTTTGCGCGCTGATCGGTCAGGCCGAAGTAGATGGTTGTGAGCGCCAAGGGGGGCACCGTCACGGCCAGTACAATGTGTGGGAATAGGATCGAGAGGTAAATCGTCCGCACGACCGCTGGTCCGACGAAATCCGTCCGGCCGACTTGCACGTGATAGATCACATAGCACGCCAGAAAGACCACGCTTACGGCCAGCGCGGCCAGCATCGTCCGCTTGTGGGCTTGCTCCCGCCCTTGCTTGATCAGGTAGAAGCCCGTGAGCAGCAGCACCGTCGCTGTGGCGTTCAGCAGCGCGTTGACTGTCGGAAGATCGCGGAGTGTAAACGCAAGTAGCCCTTGGCTGAGAAACAGGTTCACGGTTGCTTCTCGCTGGTGGCTGGCTCGGCCGGTTTCGAATCGGTCGGCGAAATTGCGGCCGGCTTGTCGTCCGGTGTTTCGGTGGCGGGCTGATCGGCTGCCGGTTTTTCAGTAGCTGGTTTTTCGCCGGCACTGTCCGCCGGAGGGTCTTTGATCTCAATCAGCGGATTGTCCGGGTCGGGCTTCAACTCGCCATCATCTGTTGGATCGGCTTTGGGCTGATCGTCATGCGGCGCCGAGGTGGGTGGCAGCGCCGGCGCTTCGAGCGTGTCGTCGGCCGCCGCGGGCGCGGTGTTATCGAGCAGGCTTTTTAGTTTCTTGTGCAGCGCGATCACTTGGGCCGGCTCGTTCAGCAGGTACATGCCACGAACCTTCATGTCGCGGTCGACCAGCATCACGCGCTCGGTGTGCATCTGGGCGCCCACGCGGACTTTGAACACGTCCTGGCCTACGTGCTGCACCGTCTCGAACGGCGCCGTCAGGAAGAACCAGCGTTTTGGCTCTGCGCCAAACGTCTTGGCGTACTCGGCCAGCCGCTTGGGCGTGTCGTTCGCCGGGTCGCACGTCATGCTGACGAATTTCAGATCTTTGTTGGGGTACTCACGTTGCAATCCGGCGATGGAGCGGTTCATCTGCGCGCACGGGCCGGGGCACGAGGTGAAAAAGAAGCTGGCCAGCCAGATGTCGCCCTTCAACGAGTCGAGCTTGAACGGCTTGTCCTGACTATCGGTAAACGTGGCGTCAGTGACCGTGGTGGTCGGATACGTGGCGTTCTCTTTCGAGGCGCCCGCAAAGCCCGCTCGCGACCGTTGGATGTTTCGGTAGGTCCAAAACCCTGTGTACGCCATCAGTAGCGCGAGCAGAAACGACAACCAGAATTTCACGGCAAAACTCATAATAGATCTCCCGCCGTGCGCTGTCTGGCGATCCAACAGGCGACCGCAAACATGGTCACAGCGAATAGGAAAGTGACGATCAACGAAGCGCCCAGGGATGGCAAGGCCTGCATCCACTCGGCGTTGATCGCGTCGGGCCCCTCACCTAAATATAGCAGCCGCCTGATGCCGGCGACGCCGTACGACAGGGGGTTCGCCCACAGGATCCACTGCAGCCAGCCGCCATCCTCCGGAAAAAATGCGCCGGAGAGGAGCCACATTGGCAGCAGAAACACGCTCATGATGGCGTGAAAGCCTTGCGTGGAATCCATTCGCCAGGCGATGACGAAGCCGAGCGCCACCAGTGCAAACGCCACCAGAAACGAAAACGCCGCGGCGGCGATAATCCCGACGAGCGAGAATTTCAAACCAACGGTCAGCCCTAGGAGCAAAAACAACAGCCCCTGCCCTCCGGCCAGCAACGTGCCGCCGGCGATCTTGCCGAGCACCATCGACCAGCGCGGAATGGGCGCCACCAGCACGGCCTGCAAAAACCCTTCGCGACGATCTTCAATGATCGAGATCGTGGAGAAGATCGCGGTGAACAGCAGAATCAGGGCCAGCGTGCCAGGGAAGAAATACTCTCGATAGGTGACCTCACCGCCGGCCATTTGGAATGCCGGGCCAAGCCCCGCGCCAAACAATAACCAGAACAGCACGGGCTGCCCGATCGCGCCGACCAGTCGATTGCGCTGCCGGACAAACCGGATCAGTTCGCGCCAGCAGAGTGACCACACGGCGGCGCCGGCGTGGCCGACGCTTGGCGCAGCCGGCGTGGGCGAATGTTTCGACGACTGCGCTGCGCTTGCTGTGCGATCACTAACGACCGCCGCTGTGGACTTCATCGAATTGTCAGCCGAGTCAGTCAACGGTCGCCCCCTCCGCTTGCCAGAAGCGGTGACCGGTCCGCGCGATGAAGACGTCTTCGAGGGTTGGCTTGCCCATCGTGATCGATTGGATGCGGCCGGGGAATTCTTCGACCAGTTTTGCGACCAGGCGATGCCCGTCCGGCTGCTCGATGCGCACCCGACCATCCACGACGCGCGCCGGGATTTGCAACCTGGCGGTGACCTCCACGGCCAGCGCAGGCGGATCATCGGTTTCGATCGTCACGCTGTCGCCGCCGACCGTGGCGCGCAGCGCGTCTGGCGTGTCGAGCGCGACGAGTTGGCCGCCGCTGAGGATCGCCAGCCGGTCGGCCTTGTCGGCTTCTTCCAGCAGATGCGTCGTCAGCGCGACGGTCACCCCTTCCTCGCGGCGGACTTGTCGCAGGTACTCCCACATGTCGCTACGGGCGGCCGGGTCGAGCCCCGTGCTCGGCTCGTCGAGCAGCAGCAATTGCGGACGGTGCAATAAGCCACTCGCTAGCTCCACGCGCCGGCGTAAGCCGCCAGAGAGCGTTTCCACGCGGTCGCCGGCTCGATCGGTGAGCTGAAACCGGGCCAGCATCTCCGCGCGTCGATCGCGAAACGCCTGACCAGACAGTCCGTAGAGCTGCGCGTGTTGCCAGAGGTTTTCAGCGACGGTGAGTTTGCGATCTAAGCTGGGCGCCTGAAAGACGACGCCAATCCGCTCGCGCACTGGGCCGGCCTGACGCGTGACGTCGAGCCCAAAGATCTCGATCGCGCCGGCTTGAATGGGGATCAGCGTGGAGAGCAAGCGAAACAGCGTCGTCTTGCCGCCGCCATTGGGGCCGACGATCGCAAAGAGTTCGCCGGTATCGATCGACAGGTCCAGGCCGGCGATGGCCACGCGGTCGCCATAGCAATGCCGGACCTGGGAGACGCGGATAGCGGCCTTCACCATGGCAACGACCTAAGTTGAAAGCCAACCACCGGGCAACGAAGCGAGTCCCTAGGACTTAATGATGCTCCTCGGCCGGGCTAAGCTCGGCCTTCAGGCCGGCCTGCACTTCGTCGTACAGCTTGCGCGGTTCGGCCGCGTGCTCGCGACGCTCAGACGAATAGCGGCGAACCCGCATGCCAACGTCGGGCACCAGGGCCATGATCAACAGCAGCGACATGATCGAAGCCGGAATCGTCAGCACGTATTTCCAGTCGGCCTCATACTTCAAATGCATGAAGAACAAGATCACCAGCATGGCCTTCGTGCAACTGACGGCCATCATGAAGCACCGGCCAACCGCTGGCACGTCGTGGTACGGCCAGAACTCCGAGTAGGTGAAGAACGACGCTCCCGTCAGCACGCACAGCGCCAGGAAGACGTAGATGTACTTGGTGATGCTGTGATCGTCCGTGTGCGAATCCGCGTGTCCCGTCGTATGACTCGCGTGCGAATGTCCGGCGTCGTGCATGAAAAACTCCGCGTAAATTGTTCGCCCTGCCCGCCATCAGAGCATGCTCTGCGGACGCACGGCGCGTGATATTCAGTCGTATAAAAACAGTCGAATTAGAACAGGTACAACAGCGGGAACAGGAAGATCCAGACCAGGTCGACAAAGTGCCAGTAGAGACCGACGTTCTCGATCATGACGGACTTCGAAGCGTCGAGCGTCATCATCAGCATGAGTGCGAAGACGAACAACCCGACGATCACGTGGATGGCGTGGAAGCCAGTCAGCGTGAAATAGGTGCTGGCCCACATATTGCCGCCCGGGATGACGAACGGCAGCTTGCACGAATCGAGCGTTTCTCGCAGGTATTCGGCTTTGTCCTTACCTTCCGGCACATGAAGCGGCAGTTGCAGCCAGCGATGGTCCGGGCCGATCACTTCGGCGTGGCCATGCATATGACGGGCGAACGAGGCCGGCGGCATGATTTCGTCGGCCAGGCGTTGCAGCGTGACCAGATTCGTGCCGCTGAACTCTTTGCGTAATTGCAGGCCGAGCGCTAGTTGGTCTGCCTGAAGTGGGGTGAGGTCTGCTTCCGACAGCTTGGCCAGCGGAGCGATCAGGGCGTTCAATCGCAACCGCGCGGCGGAGCCAAAATCGAGATCGGCTCGTTCATAAATTCGGCGATTCAATTGCGACGCCGGATAGATCCCGTGCGAGAACTTGGCGTTGTACTCGTACATCTTCACGCCCAAGAAGACGGAGCCGAGGATGAGGGTTATCGCAATCCACATCTTGGCCTGGCCGGCTTTGTTGCTCTTGGCGCACTCGAGCGCGATCACGACCGAAACGCTGGAGCAGATCAGCACGAAGGTGTTGAAAGCGCCGATCGGTTCCGACAAGTGCACATCGTGCGTGCTGGGCCAGTTGATGGCGCCGAAGCGGATCACGATGTAAACGCCGATCAACGCGGCGAAGAACATGATCTCCGTCGACAAAAACAACCACATGAACAGCTTGCCATTGGGAAGTGGCAAACCGGCTTGGTACTGCAGCTTCAAATGGTGAGAAGCGTGCCCATGATCGATTTCTGCGGCAATGGCCATGACTGGTCGCTTGCGCCTTTCTTAGGAATACAAATCAGCAACGCCAAGCCGCCAACTGAGGCAGCCCAACGTCAAACTCTCAGCCCCGGATGGGACCAAACGTCAATAACACGAGCACACACGGCAAATACACGAGCGACGCCCGCAACAACGTGCGAGCGGAAGTTTCATCCAAACGCTGGGCGAACCACACGGCGCAGGCCGCCTGCCAAACGCCCAACACCAACACGGCGGCAAAATATCCAAGCCCGGCAAGGCCCTGCGTAGCCGGCAGAATGCTGACCGGAATCAGCGCCAAAGCCGAGACGACGGCCAGCCGGCCGGCGCGGCGACCCGACGGATCGACGACCGACAGCATTTGCAAACCAGCGGCGCCGTAATCGTGTCGATAGATCCAGGCAATCGCCATGAAGTGCGGGAACTGCCAGACGAACAAGATCAAGAACAACGTCGCGACGCGCAAGTCGAGCTGACCACCCATCGCGGTCCAGCCCATCAGGATTGGCACCGCCCCGGCAACGGCCCCTACGCCCGTGTTGTGCAGCGTGCGCGACTTGAGCGGCGTGTAGACGCAAACGTACAGGAACCAGGTCAACAGCCCGAGGGCCGCGGTCAGCAGATTCACAGTCACCGCCAACCAAACGACACCGGCGACAGTGGTAAAGACGCCAAACCAAACCGCCTCGCGCGCTGATAACCGACCCGACGGCAATGGCCGATCGGCGGTGCGTGGCATCTTCAGGTCCGACGCGCGCTCGATCCATTGATTGAGTGCGCTGGCGCCAGCGGCGACGAGCGCCGTGCCGACGAGCGCCGCAACCAGACGATAGACGTCCGGCGCGCCCCAGGTGACGACGAACGCGGACACCGCCACGCAGACCAGTTCCAGAATGGCGATCCGTGGCTTGGTCAGCTCGATATAGTCTGCGACTTTGCTCAGCACGCGTGGGCGAGTGGTCTCGGCCGAGGCGGCGGTTGTAACAATGCTCATGCCAACACCCCCAGTCCGGAAATCCGCGCCACTGGTCGAACAGACGACGCGGCCGGCAGTAGCAGGGAGCGAAGCGCGATCAAGAGCGACGTGACCAGGATCAGCGAACCCGTCGCCACGTGGGCCGTGGTAATTAGCGCCTGAGCGCGACTCTCCTGGCTGACGACAAACGCCTGGGCCCAGGCGTATTGGCTAAACCAATTGGCCGGGAATCCGTATTTCACCACCCAGGTGCTAGCGCCTAGCGCGAGCTGAGCAACGAGCAGTCCCAACAGGCAATACGCCGGAGTGGTCACTCCGGCCGCGGCGCCGCGAAAGCTAGCCGCGCGCCAAGCAACCGAGACAACATGCGCGGCCAGCGCCGCGGCGACGAGCAAATGCAGCCAGAGCGCCGCGCGAAAGACACTGGTATCCGCCCCAACTTGAACGTGGCGGAGTTGCGAACCGAGGACTAGTTGAACGTAAGCCAGCGCCGTCGTCAGAAACGCCAGGCGACGGAATTTGTTGGCGGATCTGCCGAGGCGAGTTGCGTCCGCCGCGTTTTGGTCCAGGCCTTCGGTCGCCAGCCAGCGGCGCGACGTCCAAACGGCTAGCGCCACGGCGAGTGCAAACACTAGCGGGCCAACGCAACCGTGGATCTGCGCGAGCAATCTGGCGTCGAGCCGAACGCGCATTCCGCCCAATACTCCCTGACTGATCACTAGCAACAACTCGCCGATGGCGGCGGCGCGAAGCCACGACCGGCGATCAAAGCGAAAGACAACGACCACCAGGACAATGCTGAGCAAACCAACCAGCGAACCGATCAGCCGATGGCCATGTTCAATGAACAAGTCCCAGGGACCGTTGATCCAGGTGGCCAGCGGATACAAAAACGGGTTGTAACCAAACGTCGTCGGCCAGTCCGGCACGGCCATGCCGGCCTTATACGTCGTGACCAGGCCGCCGACCCAGATCAATGGAAACGTAGCGCAGACCAACAGCACCGCCGCGCGATGCGGCCAAGGGCTGTCAAGTTTTGCGCTGGTTGGTGTCATCTTTATGTAGGGTACGCACTCCGTGCGTACCATCTGTCATGTTTTAGCGGGATTCTGGTAGGCACGGGGCGCCTACCCTACGGAAGTCCTGCTTCAATGTCCGTGGCCGTGATCCGCGTTCGGATCAACACCTTCTGGAGGCGGCTGCGTTTGTGGGTAATAGTCCGAATCGACTTCCGGCGAGCCGTACTCGTACGGGCCGCGATAGACGATCGGCTGCACGTCGAAGTTGCCGTGACCCGGAGGGCTGGGCGCCATCCATTCCAGGCTGTTGGCGTGCCAGGGGTTGCGTCCGCACTTCGGTCCAAAGAACAAGCTGTAGATAAAGTTGGCCGCGAAGATCAATTGCGCGGCGCCCATACCTAGCGCGCAGATGGTGATGAACTGGTTCATCGTCTGCAAGTGCTTAAACGTCTCGTAGTGGTAAGGATCCGCCAGACGTCGTGGGAAGCCGCCGGCGCCCAGGATGTGCATCGTGTAGAAGGTGCCGTTGAAGAAGATGAACGACAGGAAGAAGTGGACCTTGCCCCAGAACTCGTTCATCATCCGCCCGAACATCTTGGGGAACCAGAAATAGATCCCACCGAAGACGCCAAACGCCGTGCCGCCGAACAGCACATAGTGGATGTGGGCGACGATGAAGTACGTATCGTGAATGAAAATATCGACCGGCGTGGCAGCCATGAAAATGCCCGACAAGCCGCCGATGATGAACATCGCCACGAACGACAGCGCGAACAACATGGGCGTGGTGAACTGAATCTTGCCGCCCCAGATCGTGCCGAGCCAGTTGAACACCTTCACGGCGCTGGGTAGCGCGATCATCATCGTCGAGACCATGAACGTCATGCCCAGGTATGGGTTCATACCGGACATGAACATATGGTGTCCCCAGACGATAAAGCCCAGGGCCGCGATGCCGCTGATCGAGTAGACCATCGGCTTGTAGCCGAACAGCGGTTTGCGAGCGAAGCAGGCGATGATGTCAGACACCATACCCATCGCCGGCAGAATCATGATGTACACGGCCGGGTGGGAGTAGAACCAGAACAGATGTTGCCACAGCAGAACCTGTCCACCACCGGCGCCGGCCGAGACGTTATTCACGGTCAGCCCTTCCGGAATGAAGAAGCCGGTGTAGAGCAAGCGGTCGAGCAATTGCATGAACAGCGCGGCCGTGAGGACTGGCAACGCGAAAGCTTGCAGCACGGCGGTAATGAACATCGCCCAGATCGTCATCGGCATGCGGAACAGGTTCATGCCGGGAGCGCGCATCTGGATGATGGTGGTCATGTAATTGACCGAGCCCATCATCGATGAGATCCCGACAAAGATCAGCCCTATCAGCCAGAGGGTCTGACCATTTTCGCTACCCGGCGCAGCAGACTGCACCGCCGACAGTGTGGGATACGCGGTCCAACCGGCGGCCGCGGCGCCACCGGTGACAAAGAAGCTGGCCGTCATGCAGAAAAACGCCGGCCACATAAACCAGTAGCTGAGCATGTTCAGCACCGGGAAGGCCATATCGTCGGCGCCGATCATCAGCGGGATCAAGAAGTTGCCGAACGCGCCTGCCAGGATCGGGATGATCACGAAGAAGATCATCACGCTGGCGTGCATCGTGAACAACATCGTGTAGAACTCGGGCGAGATCTGCCCCCCTTCGGCCGAGAACAGCATCCGGCCGACGACGGGCATGTCTGACCAGGGCCAGGCCAATTGCCAGCGCACGGCCAGCGCCAGGAGCCCTCCGACCACAAACCACAACAGCGTGGAGAAGAGGAACTGGATGCCGATCACTTTATGATCGAGCGAAAAGACGTACTTGCTCAGAAAGCCGCCAACGGTCAACGGTTGATGATGGCCGTGCGCGTGGTCGCCTTCGTGTGAGTGAGATCCGAGTACCGAGGTGCTCATTTGGTCGCCTCTTGGGCAGCAAACGTTGTTTCCAGCCACTCCTCGTAGTCCTGCTTGGACTGCACGGTGAGTTGGCCTTTCATCTTGTAATGTCCCCAGCCGCACAACTCGGCGCAGACCAGGTCAAACTCGCCAGTCTCGGTTGCTTTGAACCAGACTGGAATTGCCATGCCCGGCACTGCGTCTTGCTTGACTCGCAGGTTGGGCAGGAAGAAGTCATGCAGCACGTCCGAGCTCTTCAAAGAGACCAGGATCTCTTCGTTGACCGGAATGTGCAGATCGTTCACATGGTAGATGTCGTCGGGCGTGCCAAGCTTGCCATCCTTGCCCGGATAGCGAAGCCGCCACTCGAACTGCCGGCCCGTCACCTCGACGGTCGTTGGCAAACCCTTGGCGCCTGGGTTGTTGATCTTAACGTCGGCCCAGGCGTTCATCTGATAGATCGCAATGAACAGCAGCGTGGCCGCTGGCAGAATCGTCCAGATGACTTCCAGATTGTGGCTGCCATGGGTGTATTTGATCGGATCGGCGTTCTTGGTCGCGTCATAGCGCCACAGGAACCAAAACAGCAGCATTTCTGTAGCAACGAACACCAGTCCCGTCAGGATCAGGATGAACGTCCACAAGTGGTCGATCTGATGGCCGTGTTCCGAGATATCCTTCGGCAGCCAATAGCCGGCGCCGGGCGCCCACCAAAAGAGGCCGACGCCGAAGATCGGCACCGTCAGAAACAGTAAGCTCCAAAACCTTCCCACCGCTGATCCTCCATTACATTCCTGCGGGAATGTGAATGTGTTGATTCAAGGGAACGCTGATTCAATTTCTTGAAATGCGACAGTCGTTCGCCTGTTGCCTGTTTGTTTTGCCGACTGCTAAGGTTGCACGCCCGCCATGTGTCCGCGCCCGACGCTTGGTTCACTCACGGCCTCGTAGGGAAGCGAGCGGACGTAGTAGACCAGTTGCCAGATTTCTTCCGGCTTCAAACCGCTGGGGCTATCGGGCGTGGCGCCCATCGTTCCCATCGGCGTGCCGTTGATGCCTTGTGAAATGCGGCGGTAAACGTCGATCGGACGGCGGCCAAAGCGATAGATTCCCAATCGCAGATTGCGGGGCTGAAGTTGTTGCGCGGGCAGCAACCAGCTCTGGTTTTCGATCTCCAGTTGGTTGTATAAGGTCTTGAGTTGTTCTTTTCGCTCCGTGGCGTCTTCGATCGACTCGGCCTGGGCGATGTTTTTGGCAATCGCGTCAAACTGCTTGACCTTGTTCCAGTCGTCGTAGAGGGCTTCTTCACTACCGTCGCCCAGGGCCGTCGGACCGTGGCACTTGGCGCACTGTACTTTCTCGTTCTGAAACAGCACGGCGCCCTTGGCGATGAACGCCGTCTTTTCGGCCTCGTCCTTAAACTCCGGCACGGCCTCGGCCTCGAGGATCTCGGACTCTGCGTTCTGCCATGGCTCAGCGACTGGCGTCATATAGTTACTGACCAAATCTGCCGGCGCGGCCAGATCTGCCGTGCCGTCATTTTTCAGCAACTCCTCGTCCAGCAGTAGCTCGGACTGGCCGCGCATTGCGAGGTACTTCACGTATTCGACCAGAGCGTCGATCTCGTCCGGTGGCAACAGCAAGAACGATGGCATGGCGGTGCCGGCGATCCCTTCGTGCAGGATGCGCTTCAGGTCATCCGTCGTCGGACGGGCCGATCGGACCGTACTCTTGAATTTGAACTGACCTTGGCGATAGTCACGCGGGTAAGGATTCAAAAACGCCGCCGTCGGGCCGGCGCCATCACCCGAGATGCCATGGCAGTGGGCGCAGTGACGGCGATAAAGTCCGCGCTGATTGCTATCAGGATCAAAGCGGGAAGGACCGGCGGCCATTTGGACCTTACGCAGGTCAAGACCGCTCTCCGGCATGACATACGGCTCGTCGGGCGTTCCGTACCAGGCGTAGAGAATCGTCGAAATCTGTTCAAGCGAGTCACGCTTTTTCTGGGCGTCCGTTTTCTCTTCGCTGTCCTTCGGAGCGCTGGGGCCGACGAAGTCGTTCGGGTCCATCCCTTGCGTATTGAGCCTGAAGCGGACTGGCTCCATCTTGCCGCAACCCGTCACGGTCAGCGAGATCGCCAACAGCGCCAGGGCCAAGAGAGGTCTGCGAACAGCGTGCATAGTTCGTATCGATTGGTTCATAAAGGCAGTCTCAACGTCGGTTGCAAGCGAACGGCTTTTCGGAGCCCGCTTGCACTACTAGATGATTTTTAGCGGAACGCGGTCGGCGGCACGGCGATTTCGCCGAGATCTTCCACGCCATCGGCCGGGACTTTGATTTTGAAGCGACCCTTTTTCCATTCCGGCTTGGCTTCGAGCCCACCGCCGGGCGCTCGCTCGTGCCAGACCCGAAATTCCAGGTCTTCTCCGGCGGGGACGTTCTTGATTTCGAACGTGCCATCCGGTTTGGTGACGGCGTAATACGGATCGTCACGGGCGATGATGTAGCCCTTCATCCAAGGATGAATGCTGCACGTCACTTCGGCCGGTGTTCCCATCGCCTGCTGCCACTTGTACTTAGCTTCGCCACCGGGCGGCAACTGCGGGTTCGTCGAATTGTTGCGACCACCGGGATTGAAGCTGGTGTTGTGGGCCACCTTGTCGCTGTTCTTGATGTCCAGTACTTCCTGCGTTGGCACCGCCAGCACGTGCGAAAGAAAAATGCATTTGTCCTGATCGAACACCGCAGGCGTCGCCGCGGCTGGCTCCGACCCATCTTCGGGTTTGAAAACGCGGGACGCCTTGTTCACATACAGCACAACGTTGGCGATTCCTTTATCCGAGCCGACGACGAGTGATTCGTCCGGTCGGGTGCCGCCACCGCCGCACATTTCTTTGTCTTTGGTCATGACCAGCGGCTCGAGCTTGGGCGGATCTCCGGCGTAGACAAAGCGACCTTTGATCGTGCCCCAGCCGGTTCCGGTCGAGACGGGGCCTGCCTCGGCTCCGCCGCCGGCGCCACCCTTACGGAGCGTGGCGGCCACTTCCAGATTCGGCAGCGGGTCCGCGCTCGTCGTCTTGTTGCAACCGCTGATGGAACCCAGCAGCAGGCCCAAGCAGCCCAGGCCTACAAATGAAAAAACGCGCGTCACGGTATTCGCCTTGTATGAATTCGCAGTGTTTTCGAACCGGGCAGCAACGGTCGTCGCTGGGTTCGCCTTGGTCTTAAACGGGTTATTTGGTGAACTGTTTTGCGTCCAGCTTGATCACGCCGAGGTCGTTATCGCCAGGCTTGATCGTGTATTCGAATTTGCCGTTGTTCCACTTGTTGGATTTGTCGTCCTTGAAGTTGCCGGCCTTCTCTTGCATGACCTGGAATTCGAGCTTCGTGCCGACTGGCAGGTCTTTGATCTCGAACGTGCCGTCCGCCTTCGACACGGCGAAGTACGGGTTGTCACGCGGGATCACAATGGCCTTCATCCAGCCGTGAATGCTGCACTCGACCGGCAACATGCGTGGGCTGGCCTTGCCGTACTTGTACTTGGCTTCGCCGCCAGGGACGAGATTCGGATTGGCTTCTTTTCCACCCGGCTCGGTGATCTTGCTGTTGTGCGAGAAGGGATCCGAGTTCTTAACGACCAACGTTTGGGAAACCAGGATCGGCAGCACGTGCGGCTCGAAGCGGCAACCCTTGTTATCGAGGACAACTTCTGCTGGCGCGTCTTTCAGCAACTCCGGCTTGACTTTCACGTTCTTCGTGACGCAAAAAATGGCCACGTCCTTGATGCCCTTGGTGTCCTTGTCGACGACCAGTTTTTCATCAATCACGTTGTGGGCTTTGCACATTGGTTCTTTTGTCGTGTCAATCTTAGCGGCCGCTGGAGCCGCCCCGTTGAACACGAATTGGCCTTTCAGGTTTCCCCACTCGTCAGCGGCCGCTGCGGGCGAGACGCCGGCGACGAGAACCAGAGCGCTGAACATTGCGCTGCATACCGTAGTGCGGAAAAAAGTATTTCGAAGCATGGATGCGTCTCCTCAATTTGGTTTCCGAACAGTTCTCACTTCGCGATCACAATCCGGATTGGGCGTGAACAAGGTAATTACGCGTTGGACTAGCGGCCAGCCGGGGCGTCAGCCGGTTTGTCGGCGCTCGGTTCGGTCTCGGCTGGTTTGACCAGCGAGCGAATCGACGTCTTATGCCGCATGACGGTGTCGTAGTTGAGCAGGAAGTCTTCCACGCCTTCGAGCTGCTCGAGCGCCGTGCCAGGGAACAACTCCTGCGGCGCCGGTTTGCCGGGTAGGAAATTTTCAGGCATGCCGGTAAACGGCAACTTGCGCTTTGGCTTAGCCAGCCAGATCTGCAACCAGTCGCCGCGCAGCCGCTGGTAAACGCGATCCAAATTCGGCGCGAGGCCAGTGCCTGGTCCGGGCGGAGTGTAATCGCCTAGCAAGTGGCACTGCACGCAGTACTTGTTGCTGGTCACCAACTGCATCGCGTCCGCGAAGCGCTTGGGGTTTTTCGCGTCCTCATCGGCCAAGTAGGCGCTATTGGTGCGATGGTCTTCGTGATACGGGTAGGCCACGTTATCAACCGCCGCAAAGTAGTTCGCCAATTGCGAGGCCTCTTCGCTCGACATGTTGAAGCGCGGCATCCGCAGCGCCACGGCCGGGCGAATTGGGTACGGGTTCAACAGGAAGTTGTGCAACCATTCGGTCTGCACCTTGGCGCCTTCGCCAATCAGTGGTGGCGGCACCCAACCGTGCGAATCGCTTTCCTTGGCGTTTGGATTCGGGCCAGACCGCTCGCGTTCGAGCACGATCGGCTGCAGCATCCGCGCGAACTCGCCACCGACTGGCGGACGTTTGGCGGTGATCTGACTCTTGAGAATCGTGACTTCAGGTCCACCCATCATCCACGGTTGACCGTTGATTGGCACCGACTTCCAGAGGGCCATGTAGTATTCCGGATCTTCATCCTCGCCGCCGGTCGTGGGATTGACCATGCCGGTTACCGTGGCGTGCCCCCAACCGCGGCGGTCGACCTTCTTGCTGTCGGCCAGCTCTTTGGGAGTGAAATGCGGCGCTTCGAACGGATAGCCTTCGAATTCGGGCGGATCCTGGAACGTCTTGGGATCGTAGGTAAAGTCCCACGTTTCCTGGGCAAACGTGTGGCAGCCGTTGCAGTTGAACTTGTTGATCAACCGCTCGCCCTCGACGATCGCTTTGCGACGCGGATCGGCCGAGTAGACGTACTGCGCCGCCGGCGGCTCAGCCACCAGGCCTAACACAAAGGTGATGACCGCTTCACGCTGGGCGTCGTTCAGATTGAACTTGGGCATCCGCAAGCGATCGATGTAATCCTTGTTCTCGGTCATCCGGTAGTCGTAGCTGCGAGGCTCCCGCAACTTCTGCCAGATGAAGCCTTCGCGCTCGTGCATCAACACCTTCTCGGTGAAGAAGCCTTCGTCGGCCGACATGTGATGCGGGTCGAGCGCTTGCTCGATGTCCTGCACGTGGCCTTCGCCATGCACAAAGTTTTGCTGCGCGATGTACTGCACGACTTGCTCGAAGGCGAGCTTCGATGGCTCCTTGCGTCCCCAGTCGGCCAGGCCGGTGCCGATCGGCTTCGAATCTTCAAAGCCGGGGATGTCATGGCAGCCGGCGCAACCCAGTCGGCCAATCGTGCGGCGACCGACATACAGCAACTTGTGCCGCTGGTTTTCTTCCGGCGTCATGTTCGGCGTCTGCACGAGCAGTTGCTCGTCGACCTTGAGCTGCGGACGCAGCTTCTCAGGGATGCCGTTCTTCAGGTACTCCTTGATCTTGCTATTGGTGAAGCTGGCTTTCATGTATTGCTCGGCGAGCTCATCCAGACCGGCTTCGTCGAGCGCTGGTGGCGCTGTCGGCTTCCAGTCTTCCTTCGAGCCCAACAGGTAGGCGGTCACATCCGCGGCCGGGTCTGTCAGCTTGCCATCGGCGCCCTTGATGGGGTCGAGGAACAAGTTCGGCATCACGGTGCGGCCGTGGTAATGCATTGGTTCGCGAACCCAACTGTAGAGCCACTTGGCGCCTTCAGGAGTCGTCAGCTTGTCGCCGATCCGCGAGAGATTTGGTCCCTGCGTATTCTTGGCCGCGGGGAAATCTTCGTGCGTGTGGCAGGCGAGACAGCCGCGAACTTCGAAGACCTGCTTGCCGCGCTCGGCCGATGGTTCTTCGGTCACATCCTTTGGCTTCTCTAGATACTGGAAAGGCTCGCTCGCGTTTAACAGGTATTCAGCGGCCGCGCGAACTTCGATGGGCTCGAATTTCTCGGACTGCTTCAAGCCCGAGCTGTCGACGTAGACCGGTTCCATGACAAACTCGGGCTCTTCGCCGAGCAATGGTTGGCCGAGCGCGTCGACCGGCGTCCGCATGACCGGATCGCCGTTGGCGTCGAGCTTCTTCTTCATTTCCGGACGACCGTCTTGGTCACGCTTGATTTCGTGGAGATGATCATCGAGGCCGAAGAAGCGGGGCATCTTCGTCGTCGGACGGAAATCGAACGGGTTGCGAATCCAGTTTTGCAGGAAGTCGCTGGAAAGCTTGCTGCCGACATAACGCAGGCTGGGGCCCGGCTTGCGGAACGTGCCTGGCGTTTCATCATCCGCGCCCAAAATGCCGGCCATGCCGTGCGTGGCGGCCGCCAGACGCGCGGCCGGCTTCTCAGCGGCGTCATCCTTGTCAGCCTGCGGAGCATGTTTCTTGGCGAAGTCTTCGGTGATTAACTCGGCCAGCAGCTTGCGCGTTTGCGTCCGATCCGGATGATCGGCCACTTCGAGAGCCAGCGATTTTTCTTGTGGGCTGATCGCCGGATCAGCAAGCACCTGCAGCGCCGCGGCGCCATATGGCGGCTCAGAGCGGATATCCGGACCGCGGCGACGCGTTGGACCGTCATAGCCGTTGATTTCGTGGCAGCCAAAGCAGCCGTACGAACGGATGATGTCGAAACCTTCCATCAACTTGGGCGCTGGTGGATCCGGGAACTTCTCGCTCGGCTCCAATTCCGTAACGTCCTGATGGCACTTCAAGCAGGAGCTCTCGATGAAGCGGTCCGGCCGCATCGGGTAGATCCAGTGGTGGTTGTTGAACCAGCCGTGCTCGTCCGCCCACTTGGTGGCCTCGTGGGGCGAGTTCGGCGAGTGCGACGCCCATTGGAATGTGGTAGCGCTCCCCTGCCCTTCGTGGCAGATGGTGCAGCCCATGTCTTGCATCTTGTGCGGGCTGAGCGAGCCCAGGAACAGATCCAGCCGCGGATGCGAGCTGAACGGGTGCGGCAGCCCACGATCGATTTTTAGTTCAATCGGTTTGCCCCAGGCCACGCCGTAGAGCAGACCGCGATAGGCTTCATCGTTGGTCGAGACGCGGGCGCCATTGATCGCCTTGATCACATCGCCCACTTGCAGGCCGGCGTCGGCCGAAAGCGTGACGCTGCGCGCGACGCTGATCGTCACATCGTTTGGATCGATTAGCCCACGGTCGGCCAGTTGCAGACCGTAGATCTTTTCGAGCCATTCCGCCGGCTTGTAGCCTTCTTTGGTTTGTTGCGCGGCCAGCAGCGCGGCCGGCGCTTCGGTGGGCGTGTTCAGCTTGATCGATAGAGCCGCTTCCGGGCGCGCGGGGTAAGCCGGCAGTCCGCCGGGGGCCGTCTTGTCGATCGCCTGATGGCAGGTGATGCAACGATCAAAGCGGGCGACGTCTTTGAAGTTGTTGTTCAGCGTCAACTTTGGCAGCCAGATCTGGTCGATCTTTAGCGGGCCGTTGAAGCCATCGATGACCGGCATCGTGAGGATGTCTTTGCTCCAGGTGAGCGTGCGGTCTTGCTTGGCTTTTTCGAGCTGGGCCAGTTTGGCGTTGTGGTCATCGAGCGCCTTTTTGGCGACCGTTTCCGTCGCCGTGGCTTCGGTCAGAATCGCCTCGAGCGCCAGACGATGAGTCTTGGCTTCCTGGTATTTCAGGTTTTGCTCGTTGACCTTCTCTTCGACGTCGCGGCTTTCCTTGTCTCGCTTGACGAGTTCCTCCTCGGGCAGACCTTCGTTGACGCCCAGGTTGTACCGGCTGCGATAGACGTCCAAATCTGCGCGACCGAACTTCAGCAGGCTGAAGTCCTTGTCTTCGTCGAATTGGGCGGTGCGGAAGACTTTGTTCATCGAAGCCAAAAGCGCCGAGCGCGCTTCGGTGACTTCGGTGGCCGCTTTGGCCAGGGCGGCGCTAGCGTTCTTGACCGGCTCGGTCGATTCGGCCTTGGCGTTGGGAAGTGTTTTGATCGCCGCTTCCAGGTTGCTGATGTCCGTCGCCGGTGGAGACTGCGTTTTGGCCGTCTCGATCAGGTCGGCAATTGCTTTCGAGACCGTGGCGCGATTGGCTTTGTCGGCTTCGCTGTCGGACGCGCCGCCGGCGGCGATGGCGCCCTCCAGCGCAGTCAGCGCTTCGACCAAAGACACTTGCGCGCTTTGGAAGCCCTTGGTTTTTTCCTCGAGCTCACTGCTGCTCTTGGTGATCGCCGCCAGGTCGTACTTGAGTTGTTCCTCACGTTTTTTCGCTTCGGCGACAAAATCCGAGACGATCGACGACGGAATCGGCTGCGCCTGGCTGACGGCCAGCGCCTGCTGGAGCGTCTTGGTCTTCTCGATGTACTGCGGATCGTCCTGTTCGCTGATGCGACTCTGGGTATACCAGGCCTCGATATCGCGGAACTTGCGTTGGACCGGTTTCCATTCGCGGTCGTGGTCTTTAGCCATCATCCAGACCGTGGTCAGCAACATCACGATCGACGAAACGCCGAACACGATGTGCATCCACTTCTGGTTGCGCCAGGTTTGTTCAGTAGCAGGCATGGCAGAACGCCCTTCGAGCGGCAATTAGCACGGATGAATTTTAAACGCTATGGGCTGGCTCATTGCGCCAGCGTCGTCTTATCGAAATCAACTTGCGCGGACATTAGAAGTTCAAGAAGTACTCAGGGATGCTGATGAAGTATTTCAGGTTCCAGGTCCAACGAGCCACCATCTTCAGCGGCAACGAGAACATCATCAGCAGCAGGTTCGACATCAGCATGTAGCGGATGAAGCCCATCTTGACGAAGAACTTGCGGAAGATCGTGGCCGCCATGATCGGCGGAAGCAATATGAAGTAGATCGCCACCAGGATGATGCCCGGCGCCTCGCGATACAGGATGTAACCGAATTCCTTGGCTCCGGACGAGCCGAGCGGCGCCTTCGGCAAGGCCTCGTTCAATCCTTTGATCCAGAAAAACTCGGAGAGGTTGATATTGTTCTGGGCCAGCACCTTGTGGGCGTCCCAGGTTTCGAACGGCCCGAAAAAGTTCCAGTTTGGTCCGCGCAAGAATGTTCCGAGGATGATCAAGATCACCCACAGTTCGAGAAAGCCGAACTGGAAGATCAAGTAAGCGAACTTCCGCTCGTTGATCGTGTAGTAGCCACTCCCCTTGCGATTGAAGTCGAGATAGGGAATGGCCATCAGGCCCAACAACACCACGCTCGGTAGCACCACGCCCGCCATCCACGGATCGTAGTACACCAGCATTTCCTGCAGACCGAGGAAGTACCAAGGCGCCTTCGAAGGGTTCGGCGTCTTGACGCTGCTCGAAGGTTCTTCGAGCGGCGCCTGGAGCATGATCGCCCAGACCAGCAAGAACGCCGTCAGGGCGATCATGCAGATCAGCTCGGTGTAGACCAGGTCTGGCCAGACCAGAACCTTCTCGCTGTCTTCCTTCTCGAGTGGCCCGAGCCCGCGGGCGATACGCTCGTCGTTCACCACGGCCTTGTGCGTGGCCAGCCAGGTGAAGAATCCGAGCAGGAAGATCAAACCGACGATCGGCACATTGTCTGGCTTGGCGACAATCTCTTTGAAGTTGGGATCGGTCACGGCCATGGCCATACCGAACATGGCGAGGTTCAAGCCGATCCAACCAACGATTGGCTTGGCGACAAACGAACGGAAGATAAACGCCGCTCCGAAAAAGAACAGCGAGCCGAGCGTCAAAGTGACCGGGCCGGAAAGCTCGTTGACGACTTCCTTGAACGACGCTGGGAGCGCCGGCGGATGCTGGATCATCGCCAGTGGCGCGCAGATAAAGAACACGAAGCCAAGCAGGATCCACAACACGACATCCGTAACGGGCGTGCCGGGCGATGTCTCTTGCAGCGAGACCGACGAGCTGCCCTCTCCCTGCGCTGCGACCGGCGCCAGGCGGCTGCCGCCGAAGGGCAGATGGAACAACACCTGGGCGCCACGGCGCCACAACAGTGCCGCCGCGCCCCAGTTCATCACGCACATCAGGAGGTAAAAAATCCCCAGCGGCGTAGCGAGCTTGACGTGAAAGTTAGGGTCGATATGCATGACGAGTGATCCGAACGTTGGACGGTCAAGTTTTTGGCCAGTTGCGTCTTGGCCAATTCCATTGGCCAGCTCGATTTGCCAGTCCCATCAATCAGTTGAATTATTTACAGCGGCCCGCTGATGCCACCGTCTTTACGCACACGCCAGAAGTGAATTGCCAACAGCAATGTCACGGCCAGCGGAATGCCGATGCAGTGGAGCACGTAAAACCGGTTCAAAGTGTCTTCACCCACGAAGCGGGCGCCGAGCGTCAAAAATCGCGCGTCCGACCCGCTGGTGATCATCGAAATGCCGCCGACATTCAGCAGCTTGGCGCCAGGACCTTCGGCCCCCATCAGCGGCGTAGCGCGGGCCATATTCGATCCGACCGTGATCGCCCAGATGGCCAACTGATCCCACGGCAACAGGTAGCCGGTAAACGACAACAGCAGCGTCAGCAGCAACAACAGCACGCCGACGACCCAGTTGAATTCGCGCGGCGGCTTGTAACTGCCGGTAAGAAACACGCGGTACATGTGCAGCCAGGTAGTGATCACCATGGCGTGAGCGCCCCAGCGATGGAGCTCGCGCATGATCCCCAAACTAGTCACATCGCGTAACGATAATATGTCGTTGTAGGCCCATTCGAGGGTCGGGCGGTAATAGAACATCAGCAGCACGCCGGTGACCGTTTCGACCAAAAACAGGAAGAAGGTCACGCCGCCCATGCACCAGGTGTAGCTCAGCGCGATGCCTTGCTTCTTGATCGACACCGGATGGAGGTGCAGGAAGAAGTTGGTCAACATCACCACGATCCGATTTCGCCGATCGAGCGGCATCGGGTGACGGAAGACGCTTTTCCAAAGCTGAGAATTACGAATGGCGTCGCCGAGAGACATGGATCAATCCGCTTGCGGGGCCGAATGGACGAACGCGGTGTTAATAACGCGAAAAACGTAACGCTTAATCAGATCCATCGCCTTGCGGCGAGAATTTCTATCGAAACGAAAACAGCGGGGACCGCTCGAAGGTCCGCCGCCGCAGTAGATCTCTCGCAGTGGATCTTTCTCAGATGCATCTCTCTCAAAGTGGCTGCCAGCCGCTAGACGGCGACAAAGCAGGCCGGATCACTCCACTGCCCCAGTTCTTCCTGGAAGGTGCGGCTCTTGTCGACTTCCAACTGACCGTCGTCGGCCAGGCGAATGGCGTAGCGCTCCAGCGGACGTGGCGCGGGTCCTTCGAAATTGATTCCGTCTTTATAAAAACCGCTGCCGTGGCAGGGGCATTTGAATTTTTGTTCCGCTTCCAGCCAGTTGGGCGTGCAGCCCAAGTGCGTGCAAACGGTCTTAAGCGCGACCATCTGACGCATGCCCTTGTACTCAGTATTGACCGGCCAGATGCCGAATTGCGCCTTGAACTTTTCATCGACGGCGCCCGGGGCGAAGTCGCCAGGGAAGCCGATCTTGAATTTGCTTGGCGGCTCAGTCAGCACGTTGGGGAACATGTAGCGAGCCAACGAGAACGTGAACAGTCCGCCCGCGGCAGCCAGCGAAGTGAACCCGGCGCCCATGAACGATCCGAACAACACGCCCAAGAAGAACCTGCGATCTTCGCCGGCGGCGACGGGCGTTTTGCCCTTCGTCTTGGCGTAGTCGGGCTTGGTGGGCATCGGCGGAAGAACGAGCGCTTCTTTTTCTTTCTTGGCCGTAGCGGGCGCCGCAGGCGCGGCCTTGGCGGCCGCTTCGCTCTTGGTAATCGGGCCCGGCTTCGATGCGCCGCGGGCCGCGGCCAGAATGCTCGAGGTATCACGCACGGCTGACGTTGCAGCGGCCGCGGCTGGTCGATCGACCTTGGGCTTGGCCGCCGGCTTCTCAGCGGCTGGTTTTTCGGCTGCCGCCGGTTTCGCGGCTGGCTTCGGCGCGGGGGCGGCGTCTCCGCCTTCTTTCTTGGCGCGAGCTGCGGCCAGAATCTCGGCCACGCTCAACTTGCCACCGGCTGCCGGAGCGGCTGGCTTTGGCTTGGGCGCGGCCGGCGCAGATTCGCTATTTGCGGCGACTTCTGGGGGAGCTGCCTCTGCAGTTGGAGACGACGCAGCGTCCGATGGCGCAGCTTCGCCACTCGTCGGGGCGGGCTGGGATTCGCCTCCTGCGGTTCCCTTCCGTGCGGCGGCCAAAATATCAGCCACCGACATCTTTTTCTTGTCGGCCATTCGCCTTTACTCGCTCACACCTGGCGTGACAGCTTGGGAGCCCCGGGCAGCGACTGCCGGGAGACAAGCGCCGTCGTGCGGGGCTGTGAAAACGCGGTTTTTTAGGGCCTTCCTGGGCCCTGGAGAGGGCTTGTGAGATTTTTCACAAACTTTCCTCTTCTATTTCTATCGCATACCCAACAAATGTCAACCCACCTTGGGCTAAGATTGCCGTTAAAACCCGTCGAACCTGAACGAGTTAGGTCGTCCGGGGCGTCTCGGGGGAAGTCGTTGCCTCGGCCAGCGCGCCCCCAGCTTGTCCCGCCTGCCATGGACCGAAGCCAAGATGCTAGCGTCAGGCCCGTTTCGCGCCAACCGCCTGGAACGATGACGATTTTAGGGCAGCTGCGCCCCTTTCGACAGGCCGGACACTTTTTCGGCTTAGATCAGCGATACCGCGGCCGCGTGGCCGCCCTTTTGGAACGACTTGCCTGCCGTATCATGGGCGGATGTCGCGAGCGAACCCGCTCTCACTCCACTTGACGCCCAGCTTCTGAGGATCCTGTTGCCCATCGAACGCCCCCTCCCCTGGAGCCAATTAGACGCCCTGGTCCGCCGCGACCCCACAGGGCGTGGCGTCGCCAGCTTCACTGATCAAGGCACTCCGCTGTGCGCGAATGGCCTGCAAAACGCGGCCCTCGACCTGGCTGAGCGAGCCACTTCGGTCGCGATCGTAACGGGGTTTTGCATCGTCGGCGCAAAATCAGCGCCACTCGAAACGCCGGCGGCCGAGACCGATGGCCCGCCGGGAACGCTACTGCTCGCCCGCGCGCTCGCGGCGATGGGCGTCGAAGTTTCGCTGATTACGGACTGCTACGGCCGCCCGTTGCTGGAAGCGGGCTGCGACTTTTGGGGGCTGCCGCGAGGCCTGATTCGCGAGTTTCCGCTAGCGCCGGCGGCAGATTTTGACTTGCGGCCTTTCCTGGAAGACGCGAACGGCAAACCCCTCTCGCATCTGGTGGCGATCGAGCGGGTTGGGCCGAGCCATACGCCGCTTTCGGTCGCTGCGCAGCGCCGGACGGGCGAGTCGCCGGTCGCGGAATTCGAGCGCGACGTCCCCGCGGCGGAGCACGACGTTTGCCACAATATGCGTGGACTTTCGATTGATGCGCACACGGCGCCGATCCACTGGCTGTTCGACGCCATCTCGCAAAAAGGTCTGCCGATTACCACGATCGGCGTCGGCGATGGTGGCAATGAGATCGGCATGGGGAGCATTCCCTGGGAAACTCTGCGACAGGCGATCGCCGTCGGTCCGGCCGACCGCGTGGCCTGCCGCGTGGCCACGACGCACACGGTTTTGGCCGGAGTTAGCGACTGGGGAGCGCAGGCGCTGGCGCTCGCTGTGCCAGTGCTCTGCGGACATGCGCGCAGCGCGCCGGATTGCACTCCCGCGGCGCTCGGCGAGTTGATCGAGGCGCTCGTGACCAAGGGAGGCGCCGTCGACGGTGTTACGGGGCGTAACGAGCCGACGGTCGACGGCCTGCCGCTGGAAACCTATTTGCAAGTTTTCGCCGGGATTCGCGATCTCTTGCGTAGCTAAGGCGCTCGGTGTCGCGGCCTACTGCTAAGAACCGCCGATGCGCGATAGAATCCGGGCTCCTCGGCGCGCTGAGGCGCCTGAATAGGCGGCTATGAATTCCAGCGGCCGAGTGGTTCGTCTTCGTTCTTGATTCTCGCAGCGGATGCATCGGCTATGAATGTGTTGATTGTCGGAAATGGTGGCCGCGAGCACGCGCTGGCCTGGAAACTCAAGCAAAGCCCTGCAGTGGACCGCATCTTCGTGGCCCCGGGCAACGCTGGCACGGCCGAAGAGGCCGAAAATGTCGACATCGACTCGACTGATTTCAAACGCCTGATCAAGTTCGCGCAGCAGAACGAAGTCGGCCTGACGGTTGTCGGCCCTGAGGCCCCGCTGGCCGCCGGAATTGTCGACGCGTTTTCGGCCGAAAAGCTGCGGATCTTCGGTCCCAGCAAAGCGGCCGCGGAACTCGAAGGCAGCAAAGTCTTCTGCAAGAACTTGCTTCGCCACGCGGATGTCCCCACGGCCGATTACCGGGTGTTTCGCAACGCCGAAAGTGCGCTGACGTTCCTCAAAGATCGCGAAGACGTGCCGGTCGTCGTCAAGGCCGACGGGCTCGCGGCCGGTAAAGGCGTGATCGTTTGCGCGGGTCGCGCCGAGGCGCTCGACGCCGTTGAGCGGATTGCGCGGAACAAAGAATTCGGCGCGGCCGGCGATCAACTGGTTATCGAAGAACGTCTCGATGGCCAGGAAGCGAGCGTGCTCGCGTTCACCGATGGTCAAACGATTATCACGCTTCCGCCCACGCAAGATCACAAGCGGGCCCACGATGGCGATTTGGGCCCCAACACCGGTGGCATGGGCGCCTACTGCCCTGCCCCGCTCGTTGATGACGAGATGCTGCGCCGCATTGAAGAGCATGTGCTGGTGCCGACGGTCCACGCGATGAAGCGGGCCCGCCGCCCCTTCCGCGGTGTACTCTACGCCGGGCTGATGCTCACCAATCAGGGCGCCAAGGTCCTTGAATACAACGTCCGCTTTGGCGACCCCGAATGCCAACCACTGTTGATGCGGTTGAAGACCGACTTGTTCGAAATCTTGATGGCGACTACCGAGGGGCGTTTAGAGACAATCGGCTCGCTCGACTGGGATCCACGTCCAGCGGTGTGCGTTGTGATGGCCAGCGAAGGCTATCCTGGCAAATACCCAACGCATAAACCGATCCGCGGATTGGACGATGCCGCCAAGCAGAAGGACGTGAAGGTGTTTCACGCCGGCACAACGCTCAAGAACGGTCAGGTCGTAACCGATGGCGGGCGCGTGCTGGGCGTGACCGCGCTGGGTTCGACAATTCCCAACGCCAAGCTGGCCGCCTACACGGCCGTCAAAGCCATTCGTTGGGATGGCGCCTGGTGCCGCAAGGACATTTCGGACAAGGCCCTCTGGTCGTCGAAGTAAGGTCCCAAGTTGCCGCGGAAATCGCCCAACAGTTTTTCGCGTCACGCCCCCACCTGGCGGGTGACAATTTTGGCGGCGTCAGGCGATTTCGGGAGAGCTTTGTGGTAGAAGTGTGCCATGACCTACGCTTGAATCGTCTGACGATCTTAGGCGTGAAGAGATCGAATCATCGCCGGGCGGGATGCCCGGGCGCGCTATCGAGACATACATGAACTGCAGGGACTTTTACGCCTTCCGCGACGAAAGGGCAGTCCGTTGACCTATTCGCATTTGCGTTTGCAAGACATCGACGAAGTGGTCGTGGTCTACTTTCAGGCCGGGTCGATCATCGACCAGGGGCTGATCGATCAGATCGGCCAGGAGTTGGGCGCAGTGACGCTCGAGGCCGCCGGCAGCCGCAAGCTGCTGGTCAACTTCACTGGCGTTAAGTTCATGGCGTCGGCCATGCTCGGTAAGTTGTTGCCGCTGCACAAGAAGTGCAAGAACGACAAGATCAAGCTGAAGCTGTGCAACATCTCGCCGAACTTGATGGAAGTCTTCAAGATCACGAATTTGAACAAGGTGTTCGAAATCTCCGCGACCGAGGCCGAGGCGATCACAGCCTTCGGCAAGCGCGGCTTGTTCGGCTAACGGACAAGAACCCGCGGCGAGCGCCTTGCGGTTCGCGAAGAAACGAACGGGCCTCTCATGTCCGACCAAGAGCCAACTCGCGAGCGCGTCGAGCAAGCGGCCCAGGCGCTCAATGCGCAGGAGTCCCGCGCTGACGGCGCGAAAATCACGGCCAGCTTGATGGCCGGATTGAACGAGATCGACAGCCTGCTGTTTGATCGCGTTTCGAGCGACGTCGAAATCGAATTCGGCGAAGATTCCATGCTGATGCCGATCTCGGCGATCAAAAGCGGCAAGGCCACTCGCAAAGAGATTGAAGTCTATCAGGCCATCGAGGCGGCCACCCTCGCCCGCGGCGCTGGGGCGGTTCGCGACGAAACCTGGTTCGCCGATTGGCTGGCCCGGCTCCGCCTGGGCTCGTTATACGATGACCCGATGATCGCAGAACGCTTCCAGCATTATCGCGGAAAGCACGCGGACGCACGCCGCTTGATGTTCGAATCGATGTTGGAGCGAACCTATCCCGAGGCCGGCAAGGCGCCGGTGCTGGTGTATCGGCTTTTCCCTCTGGCGATCGGCATTGCCACGGCGATTGCCTTCGGCGATCACCCATTGGCCGAAAAGTTGCGCAAGCAACAATGTGAGTTGCTGCCAAATCTGATCGAATGCCGCGCCTGCCACGGCCGTTTGCTCGACAATGGCGAAGAATGTCGACACTGCGGCAATCCACTCTGGAAGTTCGAGTTTCTAACGGCGGAATGACGCGACATGCGTCGTTTGATTGCAGTGGTTTGTGTGCCACTAGCTCCGCCAGTGCTCTGTTTCTATGAGCGGTTACTAGCTCCACTCCTTCAAGTGGGGTAATCTCCGGCGTGCTTCCGCCGACGACGAAGAAGAGACATCACGGCGGAGCGTGATGACTACGGATTATGAAAGCCAATCATGTCGCCTCAGAAATTGCGTGAGCTGTTCGCCGCAAAAGTCGATCGACGGCGATTACTTGATACCGCCGAGCGACTGGTCGCAGTGCCGAGCCCCACCGGGCAGGCCGGCGCCGCTGCGGATTGTCTGGCCGAGTTGCTCCGCGCGGATGGCTTTGCAGTCGAGCGACCCATCGCCGGGCATGCCGCGTCGCCAGCCGTTGTGGCGCGATACTCAAGTGGCCGGCCGGGGCGGACTCTGGAGTTCGATGGGCATCTCGACACGGTCCACCTGCCGTTCGCGCCGCCGCGCGTCGTTGGCGCAAATCTTACCGGCAGCGGCGCGTCCGACATGAAAGGGGGCGTGGCCTGCGCGGTCGAGGCCTTGCGGGCTTTACGAGACGCGGGGCAGCCAGCCGCTGGCGATATCTTGTTTGTCGCGCATGATCTGCACGAGGCGCCTTGGGGATTGGGCGAGCAACTGAATCAATTGATCACCGACGGAGTGCATGGCGACGCGGTGTTGATCCCTGAGCCGCTTTGTGATCGCCTGCCCATCGCTGGCCGTGGATCGGGGACGTGGAAGGTCGCATTCCGGCGCGCCGGACCACCGGTGCATGAAGTGATGCGACCGACAGACGAGCCGAGCGTGATCGCCGCCGGGGCGCGCTTTATTGCCGAATTAGGGGCACTTTCCGCGGAGCTGGCCGCGAAGCAGCACCCGCTCGCCGGCAGCGAGACGGTATTCGTCGGCCAGATCCACAGCGGCGAGATCTACAATCAATACCCGCAGGAGTGTTGGGTCGAGGGAACGCGCCGCTGGATCCCTGGCGGCGATCCGGCCGCGGTTGAAGAGGCGTTCCGCGAATTGGTTCAGCGCGTGGCGCGCGAAGCCCGCGTTACGGCCGACATCGAATGGCGGACGATCCGCGGCGCGTTTGCGCTCGAATTGAATCAACCGCTTGTAGAGACGTTTCAGACGGCGTATTCCGAGCAGAATGGGGCGCCGCTCGTGACGGGGCCAAAGGCCTTCGTCGACGATGGCAACAGTTTCTGGTCGCTGGCTGGTGTCCCGGCGATCACGCATGGCCCTCGCGCCGGCGGCCAGCACACGGTCAACGAATGGGTCGACATCGACGACATGGTCCGCGTAGCGCAGCTCTACGCGATGATCGCGGCGATGTATTGTCTGTAATGTGGTCATCACGGGCCCCGTGATGACAGAAGCGCGCACGGACCTTTGATCAAAAAAGACTCACGTCGAACGCCTGCCGGCGTACGCAGATAGTTCCTGGTGGGAAACTTGTCAAACGCGGTGAAATTGCGTCATGCAAAAGTAGCCAGCGCGTTCACGCAGCTTGTCATCACGGGGCCCGTTATGACTACGATCGATTATCGCTCCGCCTGTCCTAGCAGTTTTCGCAGCGCCGTAATCGCGATCTCGGCCACGCTGCGAGGCGGAATCTCCCAGATCTGTGGGTTCATCAATTCCACCGAAACGCAGCCATCGTATTTTATTCTGCGCAGGTGTTCGATGATCGGCTGCAGGTTCAGGTCGCCATCGCCGGGCAGGATGCGGTCGCCGTCGGTGGCCAACTCGCGGGCAATGCCTGAAATATCGCAGAGCTGGACGTGAAACAGATTCTCGCGCGTCAGATAGCCCAGGTCTTCTTCCTTGCTGGGGCCCATGAAGTAGTGAAATGCATCGAAGCAGAGTCCCAAGTGGGGCGAGCCCGTTTCGGCCACGAGCGCCGCGGCGGTTTGCAGATTGTTGCCGAATGTGGCGCCCGATTGAAATTCCAGGGCGACTCGCAGGCCACGCTGCCCTGCCTGCTTGGCCGCTTCGGTCAGCGAAAATTGGGCGCGCTCCAGATCCTGCGGCGTGATCGGCCCAAACAAATCGCCGGCGACGACGATCGTGCCGATCGACAGCGCCTGACAAAGCTCCAGCCGGCGAGCGAAGTGTTCCCAGTGAACGCGCCTCGCGTCGCCTTGGCTGGTGAGCAGCCCACCCTGAAAGCTGGCGACCGGCGCTTTGACCCCCTGCTCTGCCAGCAAACCGCGAACATCGTCGACCGAGTGCGATTCGAGATACGTTTCCAACTTGCCGAGCCAGATCTCGACATTCGTGCAGGCCGCGGCGCTGTAGTCTTCGAGATCCGTCTCGAAGGAAGCTTGCAGCGTCGTGACCTGGCTGAGCGTGGGTTGCATTACTGCGTGTCAGAGCTTGAAAAAGGGTATGCACACTAACCCGAAGCGCAAGCGAGGGTTCTTAGCCGGCACGAAGAACCCTCGCTTGCGCTTCGGGTTAGTATTTCTAACACACTTCTATGCGTTCAATTTACCGGCCAGCACTTGCGTGCAGTCTTCAACCTTCACGCGCCACTGCTTGAGCGAATCGCGATCACGGAACGTCACGGTCCCGTCGGTTAGCGATTGGCCATCGACGGTAATGCACAGCGGCGTGCCGATTTCGTCCTGGCGGGCGTAGCGTCGTCCGACCGCGCCCTTCTCGTCGTAGTACACGTTGAACTGCTTCTTCAAGTCGCGATAAATTCGCTGCGCCACTTCGGGCATGCCGTCTTTTTTGACCAGCGGGAAGACCGCGGCCTTGATCGGCGCGATCCGTGGATGCAGCTTCAACAGCACTCGCTCGCGCGGGTTGCCGTGTTCGTCGGGCACCTTGTCTTCGGTGTAGGCCTCGCACAAAAACGCCAGCGTGGCGCGGTCGGCGCCGGCCGAGGGCTCGATCACGTGCGGAATGAACCGCTCGCGCGTGATGTCGTCGTAGTACGAAAGATCCTTGCCGCTGCCCCGATGGCGCGGCTTGCCTTCGGCGTCTTTTTCAACGACCAGCGTGCCGTTTTCGTTCTTCAATTTGCCTTCCATATGGCTGCGGAGATCGAAATCGCCGCGATGGGCAATCCCCTCCAATTCGCCAAACTCGCCCGGCGGCAGGAACGGAAATCCGTACTCAATGTCGGCCGTGCCCGTCGAATAGTGGCTCAGCTCGTCTGGATGATGATCACGAAGAATCAGCCGGTCCTTCGACAGCCCCAGGTCGAGATACCACTTGTAGCGACGATCTCGCCAATAGCGGTACCACTCTTGCGATTGGCTGGGATGGCAGAAGAATTCGATTTCCATCTGCTCGAACTCGCGCGAGCGGAACGTGAAGTTGCGCGGCGTGATTTCGTTGCGAAAGCTCTTGCCGATCTGCGCGATGCCAAACGGCACGTTTACGCGGCTGCTGTCGACGACGTTCTTGAAGTTGACGAAGATTCCCTGGGCCGTCTCCGGACGCAAAAACGCGGCGCCCTCTTCGCCCGAGAGCGCGCCGACGTACGTCTTGAACATCAGATTGAACTCGCGCGGCGCGGTGAGCGTGCCCAGCGTCTTGGAGTCGGGGCCCAACACGTCGGCAAAGTCAGCCACCGTCGTCAGGCTGACCAGGTCCCCTTCCCAGGCCAGACGCTCGGCGTCTTTTGCTCGCAGACCAAAGAATTTCAACCCGCGCTGTTCGGTCTCGGCCAGGCCTTCTTCGCCACCGACCTGCGTGGCAATGAATGCTCGCTTTCCCTGATACGAGACCCAGCGGCCGCGGACCTGGTCATGGCGGTAGCGTTTTTTTGATTCGCGGCAATCGACCATGAAGTCATGGAACAGGTCGTAATGGCCGGAGCATTTCCAGACCTGCGGGTGCATGATGATCGTGCAATCGAGCCCAACCATCTGATAGGCGAGCGGGGCCGAAGGGGGCGCGGCCAGATCGTCATGGCCGGTGACCATGTCACGCCACCAGGCTTCTTTGATGTTCCGCTTGAGCTCAACGCCCAGGGGCCCGTAGTCCCAAAAGCCATTCAGGCCGCCGTAAATCTCGCTCGACTGAAAGAGAAAGCCACGCCGCTTGCAGAGCGAGACCAGCTTGTCCATGTCCATGGTTGATTCGAATCCGTGGTGAGCGGCGGTGATGCGTATGTGTAGGTCAGGCGCCCCGTGCGTGACAAAGCGGTTGCGCGAAGAGCGCCACGCGCGGCCAAGTCGCTTAGTTTACCGCCCTACGGCTAAGATCGTCTACCGGGGGAACTGTGTGGTAGTGCGACACGCAATTCAGCAGCTGCAGGGTTGAATGCCATTCACCGGGAGTGCGAGGCTCCTGCCGAGCAATGCGTCGGCTTTGACGCCCAATGCAATTCGAGAGGCGGCTCGCTGGAAGGGGAAAAGTCGAACTTTTGATTCTGCGCACTACTCGCTTCATGACAACTCTTGTATGCGCCGCCGACCGAGCTTCGTTGCTCGGCGGGAGCCTCGCACTCCCGCCGCCTGAGCAACGGGGTCGTCCGGCATTGCGAAGAACCCGCGGCTAGCGCCTTGCGGCTGACGGGCATCACGCTTCAATCTGCCAGGTCGTCACGTCAAGTTTTGGCGCCACGTCATACCGATCCAGCGCCGCGCATGTCGTGATATCGCGCTCCAGGCCGATGCCTTTCAGGTTGCGGCCGCCTTGTGTTGCCGTCAGCGCTTTCCAGAGCCAGATCGGCTCGGCTTCGACAAACGGCAATTCCGCCGGCGGACGAGCGACTTGCCAGGCGTCGCGGGCCAGGCGGGCCTGATCGTTCAACTGGCAGCGATACCACTCGCCGGCCATTGCCGGATTGTCCGGCAACGTCAGTCCCCAGGTGATCGCCCCCGCCAGTAGCACGTCTTCGCGCGTGATCTCGCCCTTTGTGCCGGCGCAAAGCAGATGGACGCTTTCCGTCTCGGTCAGCGCCGTGACGATCGCCCGCAAATTCAGGAACGAGCCGATCAGCACGCGGCCCGCCTGGTGGCACTGCCGCATGGCTCGCGTTCCATTCGTGGTCGTGAACACTAGCGTCCGCCCGCCAACTCGCTCGGCCGTGTAATCCGCCGGTGAGTTGCCGAGGTCAAAGCCTTCGATCGGCAGGCCATGCCGCTCGCCGCCAGTGAGCGCCTCGCCGGTTCGCAATCCCTGGGCGATCTGTCGCGCTTCGTCGACTTCGAGGCAAGGGATGACCCTGGCGGCCCCATTGGCGAGCGCCGTCGTGATGACGCTGGTCGCCCGCAGCACGTCGATGACGACGACCGTCTGCCCGGCCAGTTCGTCCGGCGTGGTCAATTGGGGAAGAAAATGGGCCTGGATCGAGGTCATACGGCTATCTCTGGAGAACGGTCGCGTTTGTTCGGAGCAGTCGCGCCATGATACGGGCGTCGGCGTCTGGCGAAAACGGTAGCGTTCGGACCTCCCGGCCGATCCACTAAACAAGTAGCCGCAACCTGTTATGATCGGTGGACCTGTACGGTTAGGAGTAGTGCGGGAGGACGATTTGGCCATGTCGGTAGGTCAGACTTGCGTTCTTCCGGGCGGAGCGAAGGCGAATTTTGCCCCATGGCTGTTGATAAGTCCGAAACTCGCGTGCGGCGGATGTTTGGCGAGATCGCCGCGCGCTATGACTTTTTGAACCATCTGTTGTCACTCGGGATCGATCGCTATTGGCGGCGGCAAGCCGTCCGGCGCGTGCCGCCCCATGGGGACGGTCCGATCCTTGATCTGTGCACCGGAACGGGCGACCTGGCGATTGCCTACCTGCACGCCAGCCATCGCGATGTGCGGATCGTCGGCGCCGACTTTTGCCATGAGATGCTCGTGATTGGCGAACGGAAGGCCGACTTGCATCACGCCAACGGCCGGCTGACGTTTCTCGAAGCCGACGCCCAGCGGTTGCCAATGAAGGACAACTTTTTTCAGATTGTCTGCGTCGCGTTTGGTCTGCGGAATGTGACCGACACCGATCGCGGACTGCGCGAGATGGTTCGCGTCTGCCAGCCCGGCGGGCAGGTGGCGGTGCTCGAGTTCTCGCATCCGCGCTGGCAGCCCTTCAAGGCGATCTACAGCTGGTACTTCCGTCACGTGTTGCCGCGGATTGGACAAGCTTTGTCGCGCAACAAATTCTCTGCCTACAGCTACCTGCCGCAGAGCGTTAGTGAGTTCCCGACGTACGAAGCGTTGATGGAGCGGATGGAGGCGGCCGGCCTGCGGGATGTGCGGTACTACTCGATGACGTTTGGCGTCGCCACGCTTTACGTGGGGGTCAAATGACGTCTACTACTGCAAATGTCGTCGGCGCCAACGAGGCTAGCGTGCGGAAGAACTCCAGTATTGTGATCGGCCTAACCGGCGCTAGTGGCGCGGCGTACGCAGTGCGGTTGCTCGACGTGCTGGTCGCGGCTGGGCACTCCATTCAATTGTCGATCAGCCCGGCTGGTCAGTCCGTCCTACGGCAAGAGCTAGGGCTCGAAGTCGACTTGGCGAATTTCCGCGTCGAGAGCCTACTGCCCGACCGCGAGCGATTGGTGGCCGATAAGAACTTCGCCCGACTGCGCGATCTATGGGACGTCGGCGCGTGGCGACAGGCGACGGGCCCTGTTGCAAAAACTGTTAGGTATTTTCATCACCAGGACCTGTTTGCCCCCATGGCGAGCGGATCGGCGCTGACCGCTGGCATGGTCGTGGCCCCCTGTTCTGGCGGAACGCTCAGCGCGATTGCGCACGGATCGAGCGGCAACTTGATTCAACGCGCGGCCGATGTCCATCTGAAGGAACGCCGCAAGCTGATCCTGGTTCCGCGCGAAACGCCGTTATCGCTCGTCCATATCGATAACATGCGCCGAGCGACAGAAGCCGGCGCCGTGGTGTTGCCGGCGTCGCCCGGCTTTTATCATGGCGCGACGAGCGTGGGGGACCTGGTCGACTTTGTCGTCGCGCGGATCTGCGATCAGTTGGGCGTTGCGCACGGCCTCACGCGCCGCTGGGGAGAATAACGCGATGCAACGCCTGCGCATGATCCTGGAGATGATTCGCTTCAGCCACACGGTCTTTGCGCTGCCGTTTGCGCTGTTGTCTGCGGTGATGGCCTGGCGGTTAAACGCCAGTGAAGATCCGCCGCGCACGTGGAGCTACCTGGAACTGCTGGGGATCGTGCTTTGCATGGTCTTTGCCCGCAGCGCCGCGATGGCCTTCAATCGCCTGGCCGATCGAAAGTTCGACGCCGAGAACCCTCGCACGAAGATGCGACACATTCCGGCCGGGTTGTTGAGCGTGGGGAGCGTGACGCTGTTTGCGGTTGCCTGCGCCGGGGCGTTTGTGGCTTCGACTTTGCTGTTCTTGCCGAATCGATTGCCCGTCTATTTATCGTTACCAGTCCTCGCGTTTTTATTGGGCTACAGCTACACGAAGCGGTTCACATCGCTCGCCCATTTTTGGTTGGGCGCCGCGCTAATGCTCGCCCCGGTGGCGGCTTGGATTGCGATTCGCGGCGAAGTGGCATGGCCGCCGGTGGTGCTTGGCGCCGCGGTGCTTCTGTGGGTGGCCGGGTTCGATGTGATTTACGCCTGTCAGGACGTCGACTACGACCGAGAACGAGGGCTGCGTAGTGTGCCGGTCCGCCTGGGGGTCGCCCGTTCGCTCCGCCTGGCCACGGTTTGCCATGTGGGAACGATCGCCCTGCTCTTCCTGTTGCCGGTCGTTTATCCGTTGCTCGATGGGATCTACCTGATGGGCATCGCCGCCGTGGCGCTACTATTGGTTTACGAGCACTGGATCGTCCGGCCGGACGATCTGACACGCGTGAATGTCGCTTTTTTCAACGTTAACGCCGTGATCAGCGTAGGATTGTTCGTGATCGGCTCGCTTGATTTATTGATTTGAACCCTAGAGGCCCGGGACGCCCGGCATTTGCCGATCTTGCCAGCACTGATAAATTAGACAACTAAGTCCGCCAGACTTCGCCTACCACCAAAATAGGACCCGGCAGCAGCGCTTGCCGGTCTCAATTGCGATGATCAAAGCCCCGCCGCCGACATTGGAACGCATTCGTGAGAAGGTCGAAGCCCGCGAGCGCCTCACGTTCGACGAAGGCCTGTTTCTCGACAGTCCGCAGGTTCCGCTCAACGAAGTTGGCGCGCTGGCCAACTTGGTTCGCGAGCGGAAGAACGGCAACGCCGGCTACTACAACATCAACACGCATCTCAACGCCACGAACGTCTGCGTCTATCGCTGCACGTTCTGCGCGTTCCGCTCGGATCTGCGCAGCCCCAAGGGCTACGTGATGAGCGACGAGCAGGTGCTGGCTCGCGGTCGCGAAGCAGTCGACGCTGGCTGCACCGAGATGCACATCGTCGGCGGCCTCCATCATCAGTGGAAGTACGAAGACTACCGCAAGATTGTCAGCCTGTTGCACGAGGCCTACCCGCGGCTGCATCTGAAGGCCTGGACGGCGGTCGAGATCAACTGGTTCCAGCATCTGACTGGCTGGTCGATCCAACGGATCATGGAAGACCTGCGCGACGCCGGCCTTGGCAGCATGCCGGGCGGCGGCGCCGAGATCTTTCACCCGGAAGTTCGTGACCAGATCTGCGAACACAAGTCCGACGCCAACAACTGGCTGGAGATTCATCGCACTGCGCACCAGATGGGCATCCGCACCAACTGCACGATGCTCTACGGTCACATCGAAAAATCGTTCCACCGGATCGATCACTTGATCCGGCTGCGCGAATTGCAGGATCAGACGGGCGGATTCCAGACGTTCATTCCGCTGGCGTTTCATCCGGACAATACCGGCCTGAGCCACATCAAAAAGCCGTCGGCCGTGATGGACCTGCGGACGATGGCCGTCAGCCGGTTGATGCTGGACAACATCGACCACATCAAGGCGTACTGGATCATGCTCGGCATCGGCACGGCGCAAACGGCGCTGGCCTACGGCGCCGATGACATCGACGGCACGGTCCGCCATGAGTTGATCTATCACGACGCCGGCGCCGAAACGCCCGAGGTGCTCTCGGTCGACGACATCCGCCGCCTGATCGAAGAAGCCGGCCGAGACCCGATCGAGCGCGACACGCTGTATCACCGCGTAGAACGCGACAGCGCCGGCTGGCGAACAGCGGAAGCGTTAGCCACAGCCCGCTAACGAAATCCTTCTCCCTAGGGAGAAGGTGGTTTGCGTTAGCAAACCGGATGAGGGCAGAGAAGTGCTCTCGGTATTGTCTGGTGTGAATACTCTAGGGTGTCCGTCTAGGTCACGCACTCCGTGCGTGACAAGAATGGCCGAGCGATGTGCCTGTCACGCACGGGGCGCCCGACCTACGGACGATCCAACTCGCTGCTTGGTACGCACGGAGTGCGTACCCTACGGTCCTATCTGGAGCGCCATCGATTGCGTTGCGCTGCCGTCACCCCGACTCTCTCCCGGCGGGAGAGGGAATCATCGCAATCCTTCGCCCTCCGGGAGAAGGTGGTTCGCGTTAGCTAACCGGATGAGGGCAGAGATGTTCGCTCGGTATTGTCAGGTGTGAATACCCTAGCACGTCCGTGTAGGTCACGCACTCCGTGCGTGACCGAATGGCCGAGCGATGTGCTTGTCACGCACGGGAGTGCGTGACCTACAGACTAACTCACATCTGCCCTTTCCCACCGGGAGAGGGAGAAATGCACTATCTCGCCAGCACCGCCACTTCGTAGTTTCGCCCTTCCCAATTGCCGCTCTCCGGCCAGAAGAACGTAAAGCGGATCGGCGCCCGTTGGTCTGTCGAGACGTTGATATCGACAAAGTGCTGCGCGAGTTGCGTCGCCTTCGAATCGAGGTCGGCGTTTGATTGCCATTCGTCGATCGAAGAGCGCAGGCGGAACGGCGCCGCTCCCAGGATCCTCAGCTTCGCGCCGGCTTCGACCGTGCGTGGTTGGCGGTTGAACTTCCAAATCTCGATCGGGTAACGCTTTCGATCGCCGAGGAAAAAGTCGGCAACCTCGGGCAGCACGTCAAACACTTGCTTATCGGCCGTCGAGCGGACCAGCTTGATGTACTCGGCGTGCGCCCACGATAGTGGCATGGCGCTGCCGGTCGCGTGACCCAGGTAGAGCATTTGAGCCGGCACATGCTGGCGATCCCAAATCTGCTCGGGCAGCAGGCCAGTGACCGTGGCAAACCGCTCCATGGCGCGGATGTACGGCGCCGGGTCTCGGCCGGCGGCCAGCTCATAGTGGCCGCGCTCACCAGTCAACAGTGGCCAGGCGTTGCCATGTCCCCAGCCTTGGAACGGACCGCCATCTTTCTTCTGACCGTAGCCGTCGTGATTGTAGCGCCGCCAGCACGGGCCATATGGCGTATCGACCTTGAGCGTGGCGTCCACAACTTTTAGCGAATCCTCGAAGAGCGGATCGCCTGCGCGGCGGATTCCATAGCGCACGAGCTCCAAGAATCCGGCGTCGACCACATCCTTGGCCGGAAAACGGACCTGCTCTCCTGGCCCACGGTTACGGATGTCGATGACGCCGCGATTCGGATCTTCGTCCGCCTGCGGATCGGTCAGGTCCATTGGGTGAATGCGAATGAAATGTCGCGGCACGCCCGGCAATAACTCACCTTGCGTGGTCACCGTCCAGCGATCGACATGGCTCTCCAAGAAATCCGCGTAGTCTTCCAAGAACTGTGCCGTGTCGTCCAAGCCGCGCTCGCGCGCAAAGCACGCAGCGCAGACCAGGCCGGCGATATTCGAGGCCAGCGTCGATGGCGAGTAACCGCTGTTTTCTTCCCAGCGCTCTTGGGGCGTCGCCGGGCCGTGCTGAATCAGGTAACTGGCGGCGGCCAAGACCATCGGCCAGGGATCGAACTCAGCCAGCGCGCCGGCCTGATACATCCGCCAGGCGAGCATGATCGGGAACGAGACTTCGTCGAGTTGGATGCCGCGCCAGTACGGCGTGCCATCGATCCAGAAGTTCTGGTAAAAGCCTCCTTCCGCACACTGCGTGCAGGCCAGATACGACAGCGACCGCAGCGGCGGCGAATTATGCCCGGCGGCCATCAGGCCAGTCGCGCTATTGCACATGTCGCGCGTCCAAACGAGGTGATACCCGCCGATGTCGTCGTCGCTGGCGACCTCGCCCCAGGGAGTGCTGAGCGAGGCGATCGTGGCGCCGTCATGGATCTTGTCTTCGTGCGCGAGAATCAGACTGTGGCTGATCCGGTAGAGCCGGCCTCCGTCGGTCGTAACCCGCACCGGATCTGGCCGCAGGTGTTTGCCTGCGCGACTCCATTGCTCGATGTAGGCCTGCGCGTGATGATCGAACGGAAACGCCAGCGACTGCGCGAGTTCTACCAGCGCGTGATGCAGGCTGTAGCCGAACGACAAGACCATCATGAACTCGTTGCCGGCAGTAATATCAAGCTCGCCGGTCAGCGCGATGTTGCCGTTGGTGATGGAATCGTACTGGTAATCCATCTTAAAGTTCTGCAGATCCTGCCAGCCGTCGTTCACGCCGACGTAGCCGCACGATGTGCGAGAGAACGGAATCGAGGCGCCCATCGCCAACCAGATGCCATCTTTATGCGCCGTGAGCACTTTGCCGTAAGGGGCGATCGCGACGTTGCCGTTGTTGCCCCAACCACCCACGCCCAGGTGGGGCGCCAGCAGCGAGTAGAGTTTCAACTTCGGTAGCAGCGCCGGATCGGCGTCGAGGACGGTGTGAATCAACAGGCTGGGGCGATGCGGATCAGTGATGATTCGCTTGATGAGCTGATAGCGCCCTTGCGGATCTCGACTGGTGATCCGAAAGCCCAGCGTGTGTTCCTCGAGGTACTCGGTCGTGTTGTGCATACCGCGGCGACCATCGTGGAAGAAGGTCTCGCCATCGGTCACCATCAATTGAAAGTCGCGGATTTGTGGGCGGTCGATCGTCGGGAACGAAACCTCGTTGATGATGCCGCTGCCGACTGTGAACCAGAGGTGGCTCAGTCCGGAGTACGCAGTGCCAACGCCGTCTTTGTTGCTGCGAGTCCAGCGGGGCGTAATGCCAGGTCCGCCAGGCGCCGGATTCTTGTCGAGTAAGATCGCCACAGTGTTCACCAGGATGCTGTTTTGGAGGTGTGCGCCGATAATCAGGCCGGGCCGTTGCAGAATATCGCCTCCCTAGTGTACGCCGCTGCTGTGCGCCCCGCGGTAAGGCCCTGGAATTGCCGCTGTCTGTAGGCGAGAACTCAATAAAACAACTGCTGAAGTGCCCTAAACGTGCGTATCTTGATGTGTTCGACGTATGTTTATTGAGTTTTTTTAAGAATAGTGTTGATTTTATTAATTTCTTTGGTACAAGTGGCTTCAGAAAGTGAGTTTTCTGGATGGAAGACGCCGCAAAGCCTGTCAGTAACGAATGCCCGTACTGCGGGCTGGCGATGGCGGTCACGCAGATGGCCTGCGGCGGCTGCCACGTGACGGTCACGGCCGATTTTCCGATGTCGCGGATCGCCGGCCTGCCAATCGAGCATCAGCGGTTCATCGAGATGTTCTTACTGGCCGGCGGAAATCTCAAGGAGATCGCTGAGCAGGTCGGAGTCTCTTACCCAACGATCCGATCGCGGTTGGACAAAGTCATTGAAGCGCTGCGGACGGAAATCGGCAAAACACAGCGTGTGCGCGGCAGCGTTTTGGACGCTGTCGAGCCCAGCAAGACAAACGCGGCCGAGGCGGCCCGGATTATCAAACGCATTTAGGCGCTCACAGGAGTGTTGGCATGTCTACAGGTCGTTCTGCTTCGCATGGCGCGTCGAGTCGGCCGGTTATCGGCTTTTCAGACGAAGCGCGGTTGGACCAGGCCATCGAGCGAGGTGAGCAGTTGCTCGTCGCGTCACTGCAAGGAGAAGAGAAACGTCGCCGTCGTCGTCGTCACTTTTTTTTAACCATCGGGGGGCTAGCAATGGTTGCAACAATCTGTGTCATGGCGTTCGTTTTGGGGGCTTTCGAACCGACAAACGCCAACGCCGATAAAGCGGCGCAATTGTCGCAGCAAGGGTGGCAACTGTGGCAGCGGCAGCAGTTTGGCGAGGCGGCCAAACAATTCGAGCAAGCTGTGGAACTGGACGCGAAGAACGTCAATGCCTGGAACGGGCTCGGCTGGTCTCGATTCAACAGCGGCCAACGCGACACGGCGGCGAAGGCGTTTACGAAGGCGATCGAGCTCGAACCCGCCTTTCCGGCGGCGCTGAACGGTCTGGGGCAAATCGCGCTGATCGAGCGAAAATACGCCGACGCAGAAAAGCATCTGCTGAAGGCCGCGCCGCAGGCTCCGGCGGCCTGGTTTGGCCTGGCGCGCGTCTATCTGCTCGAAGGAAAATACGCCGACGCTGCGAAGTGGGCCAAAAAGATCGTCGATTCGGGCGAGGCGGATGAAATGGCCAAGACCATGCTCAAGGCCGCCGAGGCGAAGTCGTTGCCCGACGCATTGCGGGCCCAGATTGAGCCGCCGCCACCGGTCGCAGAAAAGCCGGCAGGTAGCGCCAACGTCGGTCGCGCCTGGCAGTTGATGAACCAAGGTCGATTGGACGATGCCCGCGCGATGTTCGACACGCTCTTGGCCAAATCGCCCGACGACGCCAACGCGCTCAACGGCATGGGTTGGTTGCTGTTCAACGCCGGCGACGGCGCCAAGGCCAAGCCTTACTTCGAGCGCGCCATCAAGGCCGACAAGAAAGCCGCCGGGGCGATGAACGGCCTAGCTCGCGTTCTTTACGCCGAGGGAAAACAGGACGAGGCCATCAAACTCTGGGAGCAGATGGTCAAAGATTTCCCAGGCGCTAACGCCGGCGCCTATGGCCTGGCCGACGCCTACCTGGAAAAGGGAGAATTTAAAAAGGCGCTGCCGCTGCTGGAAGAACTCCAGAAGGCCGAGCCCAATGACAAGCAGATTGAAGCCAAGCTCAAACGCGCTCGCCTGGAGAAGTGAAGTTGGCCCGCGCTGATTGTTGGACGGTCGAATAACGAGATTCGAAAGTCAATCGATCCGCAGATTTCGCAGGTGAGTCAGATACAAAGTAAGAGCGTGCGATGGGACACAATCGGGGCAGGCATCGGCGCTCAAGCGATCTTGATATCTGGCAAATTTGCGTAAATCTGCGGATCATCTTTTTCCGTTCTTCCTGATTTCGATTGAAGGAACGATTTCATGACGATTCGAATTGGGCGCCGCTGCGCGCGGTCCGCGAGGCCGTCGATAACAGTGGTGGCCCTCGTGCTGTGCATTTTTCCGTGTTTGACGGACTTCTTCGGACGTGTTGTCCGTGCACAAGAAGCGGATCGCGAGGTGACGCAGAGTGATCTCCGCGCCGGCGGCGACGACAATAAGCGGTACTTCCTGATCGAGGATAAAAACGCCAGGCCGCCGGCCGATGGTTTCGGCTTGTTGGTCGTCATGCCTGGTGGCGCCGGCGGCGCGGAATTTAATCCCTTTGTTAAGCGAATTGCCCAGTTCGCGCTCCCCGCTGGTTACATCGTCGCACAGCCTGTCGCGAAGAAATGGGCCGACGCGCAGCCGGTCTCTTGGCCGACGACCTCAGATCGGCCCCTCGTTAAGGAGATGAAATTCACGACGGAGGAGTTCGTCGAAAGCGTGATCGATGACGCCGCGGCCAGGCATAAGCTCGACCCGCGCAAGATGTACACTCTTTCCTGGTCATCGAGCGGCCCGGCGGCGTATGCGATTAGTTTGTCGAGTCCACGAGTGGTCGGGTCGTTGGTGGCAATGTCGGTCTTCAAGCCGGAGCGTCTGCCAAAACTCGACGCCGCCCGCGAGAGGGCCTACTACCTGTTCCATTCGCGCGGCGACCGCGTCTGCCCATTCCGGATGGCCGAACTAGGCGTGAAGGAACTGACCGAGCACGGGGCGAAAGTGACGCTGGTCGAGTACGAAGGAGTCCACGGCTGGCGAATGCCGACGGTCTTCAACGATATCCGTGCTGGAGTCGAATGGTTGGAGCGGAACGCCGTCGCGAGTCCGGCAGGTTTCAAAGCGATTGCCGTAGCCCATCCGGCGGAGAAGGCTCCGCCGCCAGCCGACAAAGCGGGCGACGGCGCCAAGAAAGACGCTGAGAAGAAGACCAGCGAAATCGATGGTATGTGGACTCTTGTCTCCGCGTCGAACGACGGCTTTGCCACGCCGGCCGAAGCGATCAAGCGGCAGAAGTTCGAGATCACGATCGACGATGGCCGCTTTGTGATGCGGTACTCTGATCGCAAGCCGCGTAAGATCGAATACGCCTTTAAAGTCGACCCGACGAAATCTCCTAAACAAATCGATCTCAGTCATGGGCCGAACGATGTGTCGCTGGGGATTTACAAACTCGACGGAAATCGATTGACGATCTGTTATCCGGACGGATCAACGTCGAAGCCGGCGGCTTCCGGAGTGCGGTCGACCGGCTTCGAATCCGTCGCGGGATCGATCAATGACGTGCTACTGGTCCTCGAGCGCGTCAAGAAATAACGCACGGCGCGCAGAAGCTTTCCCATTTGCGCCGAAATCGCTACACTAGCGGTCACATTCATGGTTGAGTGTGGCGATTCCTCCTCGGCACGGTCCAAGCAATGATGCGCGGAGCCCAGCGCCTTGTCGCGTTATGGAGAGCGAGACAAACGGGGCGAGCCTGCGCGCTCGTGCGGACGGCAGTTGGCGCCGTCGCAGTGATCTGCGCAATCTGCGGTCACGCCGCGGCCGAAGAAAACCTCTCGATCTTCTCACCCGAATCGCCGCCGGCGAACTCGGTGCGGGATCTCTTCTACCTGATCTTCGCGATCACCGGCGTCATTTTCGTTTTGGTCGAGGGCTTGATCCTCTATTCGGCCATTCGCTATCGGCGGAAACCGGCGGATGCAAGCGCAGAGCCGGCGCAGATATATGGCAGCGCCCCGCTCGAAATGGCCTGGACCGTGGCGCCGCTGTTGATTGTGTTTGTGCTGTTTCTGGTGGTGGTTCGCAGCGTGGTCGAAGCGCGGGAAGATCCCACGCACGCCAACCGGCTCGAAGTGAAAGTCATCGGCCACCAATGGTGGTGGGCCTACGAATACAAGGGCGCAGACGGCAGCACGGTCGTTACAGCGAACGAGCTGCACGTGCCATGCGATGAGCCGGGTGATCCAACCCCGGTGGCGCTGACGCTTGAATCGGCCGACGTGGTGCATAGCTTTTGGGTTCCTCGACTGGCCGGCAAGACCGACCTGATCCCCGGCAAGTCGAACCGAATGTGGTTCGCCACGGACAAGCCGGCCACCTACTACGGTCAGTGCGCCGAGTTCTGTGGCATGCAGCACGCCAACATGAAGCTGCTGGTCATTTCCGAACCGCGGGCAGAGTTCAACGCCTGGCTCGAAAATGAGCAACAGGTTGCGGTCGAAGATGCAACTGTCGCCGCAGGGCGCGAACGATTTCTGGCCTTGGCGTGCGTCAACTGTCATACGATCCGCGGCGCTTCGTCGCGTGGCGCGGTTGGGCCTGACCTGACACACCTGGCGGCTCGGCAAACGCTGGCAGCCGGCGCGGCGCCGCTGACTCGCGAGAAACTGATTGCCTGGATCGAAGATCCCGACTCGATCAAGCCCGGCTCGCTGATGCCCAACATGCATTTGTCGAGAAAAGACTGCGAGCTATTGGCTGATTATTTGGAAAGTTTGAAGTAACGCCCCCAGGAATGCGAAACCGCAATGGCCGTCGTCGAAGGCGCTTCGCCTGACACTCCTGATTTTGCCGCCGGCTCGCGCCGCCATGCCGCGGCCGTGGTGTCGACGTGGGTGACGACCGTCGATCACAAGCAGATTGGCATTCTGTACACCGTGACGACGCTGGTCTTTCTGATCATCGGCGGGCTCGAAGCGATGGCGATGCGGCTGCAGCTCTGGTCGCCCGACGCCAATCTGATTGGCCCGGACGCGTTCAACCAGTTGTTCACGATGCACGGCACGACGATGGTCTTCTTCGTCGTCATGCCAATGTTGATCGGCTTTGCGAATTACCTGGTGCCGCTGATGATTGGCGCCCGCGATATGGCCTTCCCGCGGCTGAACGCCTTTAGCTACTGGTTATTCTTATTCGGTGGGTTGCTGACCTATTTCAGCTTTTTGGCCGGCGGCGCGCCGAACGTCGGCTGGTTCGCTTACGCGCCGCTGACGGAGTACGCATTCTCGCGCGATCACAGCACCGACTATTGGATTCTCGGCATGCTCGTCAGCGGCGTCGGCACATTGGCCGGGGCGATCAACCTGGTGACGACGATCCTGACAATGCGCTGTCCGGGGATGAAGCTCGGCAAAGTCCCGCTGTTTGTCTGGATGATGCTTTTCGACGCCATTTTGCTGGTGATTGCGCTTCCTCCATTGACCGCGGCGCTGGCGATGCTGCTCTTGGATCGCGGGCTGGGCGCGCACTTCTTTGACACCTCGGCCGGTGGGTCCGCGCTGTTGTGGCAGCACCTGTTTTGGTTCTTCGGCCATCCCGAGGTGTACGTGATGGCGCTGCCGGCGTTTGGAATCATTTCCGAAGTCGTGCCGGTCTTTTCGCGCAAGGTAATTTTCGGCTACGAATCTGTCGCTGCGGCCACCGTGGCGATCGGCTTTCTTAGCATGGGCGTGTGGGCTCATCACATGTTCACCGTGGGGATGAGCAACGCGCTCGACGCCATCTTCTCTGGAGCGTCGCTGCTGATTGCGGTGCCGACTGGCATTAAGCTCTTTAATTGGATTGCCACGATCTACGGCGGCCGTGTCCGTTTTGCCACGCCAATGCTGTTTGCCGTTGGCTTTCTGGCGATGTTTTTGATGGGTGGGCTGACCGGCATCATGCTCGCGGCCGTGCCGGTCGATTGGCAAGTGAGCGACACGTACTTCGTTGTCGGTCATTTTCATTACGTTCTCTTTGGCGGCAGTTTGTTCGCGATGATGGCGGCCATTTACTACTGGTTCCCCAAGGCCACCGGCCGCATGCTCGATGAGCGACTCGGTCGATGGCATTTTGTGCTGATGCTGATTGGTTTCAATCTGACATTTTTCCCGATGCACATCGCCGGAATGCTCGGTATGCCGCGGCGGATTTACACCTACTCGGCAGATCGTGGTTGGACGTATTGGAATCAAATGGCGACCGTGGGCGCGATGGTCCTGGGCGTGGCCTTCGCCATCTTCTTTTGGAACATTTATGTGTCGCTGCGGCGCGGGAAGATTGCCGGCGATGATCCATGGGACGCTTGGACGCTCGAATGGGCCACGACTTCGCCACCAGCGCCTTATAACTTTGAGCAAATTCCGATTGTTCGCAGCCGCCGGCCACTGTGGGATCTGAAACACCCGGAAGATCCGGATTGGGACCACGAATGATCACTCCGCCGAACTCGACAGAGTCACAGAGTCAATGACAGCAACACGAAACGTATTATGAGCCACGCCAGCCTATCCAGTTCGCACGGATCGACGGCGGCCGCGCGCCGCGCAGGCCCGGCGGTCGATCTGCGCCCGACGGATCGCGTGCGGGTTGGCATGATCGCGTTTTTAATTAGCGAGGCGGCGTTTTTCAGCACGCTAGTTGTCGCCTACATCACCTACATGCATCAAACAACCACCGGGCCGACGCCCGAGGAAGTATTGAAGCTCCCGCTGGCCATCGGCGGCACGATCTGCCTGCTCGCCAGCAGCCTGACCGTGCACGTGGCGGCCGGCGCCCTGCGCGGCGCGCGGATGGGGACGTTTTATTTCACACTGTTCGTGACGATCGTGCTTGGCGCGCTGTTCTTGTTGCTCACTGCCATTGAATGGCGGGAACTGATCTTTGAGCATCACCTGACAATCAGCCGCAATCTGTTCGGCACAACGTATTTCACGCTGGTCGGTTTTCACGGCGCGCACGTCACGGTCGGCGTGATCTTACTTGCGGTGATGTCCGGACTGGCGCGATTTGGCAAAATTTCATCGGCGAATCACGATCCGTTCGAAGTCGTCAGTTGGTACTGGCATTTTGTCGACACGGTCTGGATCGTGGTCTTTACGGTCGTGTACGTCGTCGGTCGATAGCAGCCTTTGAAGTCGCGGTAAGTATGGACACAGCGAAACCAATGACGGATGAAGCGGCTGAAGGCGCTCGGCACGAGTCGGTCGAAATGCCGCTCCCTACGCCGTGGCCGATGGTGCTGGCGCTCTCGATCACGCTGGCCGCTAGTGGCTATGTGACCGATTGGGTGTTATCGATTCTTGGCGGCGTCCTTTTTTTGTGCGGGATCACCGGCTGGGTTTGGCAACTATTTCCTGGGAACGGCGAGGCCGAGTACGCTTGGCTTCCCCTCGCGCAACGCCCGAGGCCAATTGACGAAGCGAAGCGGCGCGTTGAGACGAAGCCGACGCGGTTTATTCGCCGCATGCAGATTCCGGAAAAGGTCCATCCCTACTCGGCCGGTTTGCGCGGCGGGCTGGTGGGGGGCGCCGCGATGTCGATCGTTGCGGCCGCGTATGGAATCGTCAGTGGCCGTGGCGTTTGGTATCCGGTCAATCTACTGGCGGCGATGCTCATGACGCGCTTTGGCGACGCGACGAACGCCGAACTCGAGCAGTTTGACGCGACGGCGCTGATCGTTGGCAGCGTGATCCACCTGGTCATCTCGGCCGGCGCGGGTTTGTTTTACGGAATCTTGTTGCCGACATTGCCTCGCTGGCCGGTGCTGTGGGGTGGGATTGTGGCGCCGCTGTTAATTACCGGCGCGAATTACGGCTTTATGGGCGTGCTCAACCCTGTGATGAATGCCCGGGTCGATTGGCCCTGGTTCATTGCCTCGCAGTTTGTGTTTGGCCTGGTGACCGGATGGATCGTAGTTCGCTCTGAAATGGTGCCGGCCAGAACTCGTGAACCGAATCGTGAAGGTGGGTCTGGAGAATCTCGCAAAGATTCGCGTGGTGGCAAGCGATGAGTTCCATATCCCTAGGTCGATCAAGCACACGCGGCGTTTGCTTCGCCTTTGCCAGCGCTCTGCTCACTTGCGCAGTGGTGGCGTCAGGTTGCGGTCGGCCGACGATCGCCGACGAATCGAAATCCCCATCGCAGGTCACAGATTTCACGCAGCTTTATGAACGCAACTGCTCCGGCTGCCACGGCGCCGATGGCAAATTCGGCCCGGCCCCGCCATTGAACGATACGCTGTTCCTCGAGATCATCCCCGAGGCGGAGTTCCTGCGCACGGTGCGTGAAGGGCGCAAAGGGACATTGATGCCAGCCTTTGCGCGGAAATCTGGCGGCACGCTGACTGATGAGCAGATTTCGATCATTGCCCTCGGCGTGCGGAATCTCTGGGCCAAACCGGTCGATATCCCGCGAGCAACAATTCCAGATTACCTGCCGCCGGCTGATGCGCAAGCGGCCCCATCGCAAGCAAACGTCGAAGCCGGCCAGCAAGTCTTCGCCAAGGCCTGCGCCGGCTGTCACGGCGAGCGAGGCGACGGCGGACAAATGGCCGGACCGTTACGAAACGCTTCGTTCCTGTCCTTGATCAGCGATCAAGCGCTGAGGCGAATTGTGATCACCGGCCGCGCGGATCTTGAAATGCCCAATTTCGTAACGCTGGGCAAAACGCTCAACGATGGCAAGCCGCTGACCAGCGCGCAGATTGCCGACGTTGTGGCGCTACTTGCCTCGTGGCGAACATCGGATGAGCCGGCGAAGGCCGCCGCTGCAACACAGTAAAGACGGCTGTCGAGAACAGAGTCAACCGCCCATTGGCGTGATCGAACGAGCATCAACATGAACGCACCTGAATCCAAAACGCCGCCAGCCGAACCTGTGCTGGGCCGCCCGCATCGTCGCAGCATGCTCGGCTGGTTGAGCGTTGGGCTTGGGACTTTGGCCACGGCCGCCGCCGGCGCGCCAATCCTTGGTTACTTGCTGTCGCCGATTTTGAGGACCCCCAAGAACGAGTGGGCTGAGATTGGACCAGTCGATGATTTTCCGGAAGGAGAAACGCGGCTCGTCGATTTTGTCGATCCGTTGCACCGTCCCTGGGATGGCGAAGCGAAGAATCTTGCCGCCTACGTGCGCCGAAACGCCGAAGGAGAGTTCACCGTCTTCAGCGTCAATTGCACCCACTTGGGCTGTCCTGTCTCGTGGTTTCCGCAGTCGGGCTTGTTTCTCTGTCCCTGCCATGGTGGCGTCTATTACGAGAATGGCGAGCACGCGTCAGGGCCGCCGCCGCGCGCGCTTTACACCATAGAAAGCCGGGTGCAAGACGGCAAGCTGGCCATCCGCGCCGGCCGCCTGCCCACGCTACAGGCTCCAGGTTGAACCGTCAGAGCGAGGGACGCATGCGATCGATCGTGCAAAATGTCTTTGAATGGCTCGACCACCGGCTCGCCATCCGCTCGGCGATTTGGCCGATCGTGACGCATCCGGTTCCGCGCGGCCTGGGCTGGTTCTATGTCTTCGGCAGTGCCACGCTCACACTGTTCATCGTGCAGTTGATCACCGGCGTCTGCCTGGCCGTCGTTTACGTTCCCTCAGCAGCAGACGCCTACACGAGCCTGGAATATCTGAATAACGAGCAGCCACTGGGCTGGCTGTTGCGCGCCGTCCATTACTGGAGTGCGTCAGGCATGGTGGTGATGATCGCGCTCCACATGACACGCGTGTTCTTGATGGGCGCGTTCAAATATCCGCGCGAGCTGACCTGGCTCTTAGGCGTAGTGCTGCTGCTTTGCACTTTGGGACTGGCGTTTACCGGCCAGGTGTTGCGCTGGGATCAAGACGCCTACTGGGGACTGGGCGTTGGCGTGGCAATGGCCGGACGCGTGCCAGTCGTCGGGCCGTCGATCGTGCATATCTTGCTGGGCGGGCCGAACATCGGCGGCGAAACGCTCAGCCGTTTTTTTGGGCTGCACGTGTTCGTGCTGCCGGGCGTGTTGATCGCGGCGCTAGCGCCTCATTTGTACCTGGTGGTGCGGCAAGGGATCTCGGCGCGGCCAAAGCCGGGCCAGCCGGTTGATCCGGCGACGTATCAAGCCGAATACGACGCGGAGCTGAAGGCCGGCGAGCCATTCTTCCCGAAGGATGTCAGCCGGGACGCAATTTTCTCGGCGCTCACTGTGCTCGTCGTGTTTGGACTGGCCGTTGCTTTTGGTCCCAAGGGACCCAATGGACACCCAGATCCGACGATCGTCCAGGCCGAGCCGCGGCCCGACTGGGAGTTTCTGCCGCTGTTTGCAATTTTGGCCCTCTCGCCGCCAGAGATGGAGACGGCGTTGATGCTCGTCATGCCGGTCGTCGGCATTGCGATATTGATCCTGTTGCCGTTCATCTCAGGCAAAGGGGAACGGAGTCCTCGTCGGCGACCGATTTCGGTGTTGATCGTGCTGATATTTTTTGTCACATATGGAGTGCTTGGATATTTAGGGAACGTTGCGCCGTGGTCTCCACAGATGGACGCCTGGAGTGGCGAGCCGGTCCCGGTGGCGATGATCAAGGGGCTTTCGCCGCAAGAACTGCAAGGCGCCGCGGTTTTTCAGAACAAAACCTGCCGCAACTGCCACGCGCTCGATGGCACGGGCGGACGCCGTGGGCCTGACCTGACGTTCGTCGCCGATCGGCTCTCGAACGGTGAGCTGATTCGCCAGGTGCTGCAAGGCGGTGGCAACATGCCGGCCTACGGCAAGCAACTCGGCCCCGCAGAGGTCGAAGCGCTCGTTGCGTTCTTGGAAACGCTGCACAAGGCGCACGAACCGCCGGTCGGGACCGATGACGCCGTTAAGGCAACAAACGACACGGCTGCGTTCAAACCGCGGTGAAGCCGGACGTGGTGAAGCGTGACGGCGCATTGCAATTGCCCGCGCGCAGGATGACTTGCGATGAATGAAAACGTCGAAGCATTCCTGCAAAGCTGGCCCTGGGCGCCATGGCCTCTTTTCGGTTGCGCAATCACGGCGATCGTTTATGCGCGTGGCTGGACGATACTCCGCCGTCGTGGCTCGCCCCATTTTAGGCCGGCGCAGCTAGCGGCGTTTCTGGGCGGAATGGCGGCCGTGTTGCTGGCCATCGCCTCGCCGTTGGAGCCATACGCGGACCTGTTGTTGTCGGTCCATATGGCGCAGCACTTATTGCTGATGATCGTGGCGCCAGCCTTAATCTGGCTCGGCGCGCCTCAGACGCCACTGACGTTGGGATTGCCGACGACCGTGGTCGAACACGGTTTGACGCCGCTGTTGACGTCGCGCTGGTGGCAGACGGTTGTGCGGTTCGTCACGAATCCACTGGTGTGCTGGCTAGCGCCGGCGCTGGCGCTCTGGATCTGGCACGCCCCGCGCTTTTATGAATTGGCGCTGGAAGCGGCCGCCTGGCATCAGATGGAGCACATCTGTTTTCTCTTGAGCGCGTTGCTGTTTTGGTGGCCCGTTGTGCAGCCTTATCCGAGCCGCGCTCGATGGCCGCGAGTGATGCTAATTCCGTACTTGTTTCTGGCGGCGATGCAATCGACGGCGCTCTGCGCCCTGCTGACGTTTTCGGATCGTGTGATCTATCCGCACTACGCCGCCGCGCCCCGGATCTGGGGGCTTTCGGCGCTGGCTGATCAGGAACTGGCCGGCGCGATGATGTGGGTCGTGGGGATGATCACGCTGCTACCGCCCCTGGCGATCATCGGCTACCGAATGCTGTACGACGCGACGGCGCCGCGCGCTCAGTTGCAATACGCCGGCCTGCCTGCGGCTGTCGACTTGCTCCGTGAGCCCGATTCGCCGAGTACGATCGATACGCTTCGCGGCGCCGCTACCGCCCATCGCGTCGTGAAATCTTCGCCGGCGGACCTGGTCGTTCTCAATCAGGCCGAGACGACTGTTGGCTACGATTTATTGCGGACGCCCGTCTTGGGACCCCTCCTCCGCTCGGCCATCACGCGGCGAATCGCGCAGGCAGCGCTACTGTTGATGGCGGCGGCCATCATTCTGGATGGTTTGTTTGGACCGCAGATCTCGCCGTTGAATCTGGCGGGCGTATTGCCGTGGATTCATTGGCGCGGGCTCGTCGTATTGGCGTTGGTCGTGGCTGGCAATTTGTTTTGCCTGGCCTGCCCTTTCATGCTGCCGAGGGCGATTGCGCGGCGAGTGTTGACTCCCGCGCGCGATTGGCCCGCCTGGCTGCGATCGAAATGGTTGGCCGTCGCGCTGTTAGTTGCCTTCTTTTGGGCGTACGAAGCGCTCGATCTCTGGGCGAGTCCCTGGTGGACCGCCTGGATTGCGCTGGCGTATTTCTTGGTGGCGTTTGCGGTCGACGCTGTCTTCCGCGGCGCGGCATTTTGCAAATATGTCTGCCCAGTTGGGCAATTTCAGTTTGTGCAATCGCTCGTATCGCCATGGGAAGTGCGGGTGCGCGAGGCGGCGGTTTGCTCCACATGCCGCACGCACGATTGCCTGCGTGGCGGACCGCATGGGCGAGGGTGCGAGACTGACCTGTTCGCTCCGCGAAAGATCGGCAACCTTGATTGCACATTTTGTCTTGATTGTGTGCGGTCCTGCCCAAGTGGCAACATCGGTCTGATCGCCACTTCGCCGTTGGTCGCCCTCACTGCCGCTGAGGCGACTGGCCGCGCAGCTCGAATGTTAGCTAGCGCAGACGTGGCGGCACTGTTGTTACTGTTGGTCTTTGCCGCTTTTGCCAACGCCGCCGGCATGGTGGCGCCCGTTGCTCGTGCCCAAGACCGAATAACCGAGACGCTGCATTGGCCGCTCATTGCCGTCGAAAGCGCGTACCTGGCCGGCGCGCTAATCGTTGTGCCTGCAATTTTACTGGCGGTTGCCGGGTATTCGAGTCGCCGCCTCGGTCGCGAGTCGGAAATTCTGCCGCATACGATCGCGAGATTCGCCCGCGCGCTGGTTCCGATCGGCGCCGCGATGTGGCTCGCGCACTATGGGTTTCACCTGGCGACCGGTCCACTGGCGTTTGCGCCGCCGGCTGAACGATTTCTGGCCGATTGGGGCGGTCCATCACTCGGCGGCGCCCAGATCGCGCACTGCTGCTGCGCCGCCGATGTTTCGCCGTGGCTGTTGCGAGCCGAGATCTTGTCGCTCGATTTCGGCTGGTTGGCGTCACTTTACGTTGGTTATCGGATTGCCATCGGCCGATACAGGGAGGTCGGTCGCGCTGCCTGGTCGTTTTTGCCGTGGGCCGCACTCATAACTTTGCTGTTCGCGATCGGCGTCTGGATCGTGCTGCAACCGATGGAAATGCGCGGAATGATGGCCGCCGGAGGGGGCGGATGAGGGCAGCGTCGATCAAAATGCGTTGCGAAGATCAGAGCACCCACCGCCGCGGGCTGGGCTGTGTACTGCTAGCGATACTGATCACGGGCATCTGGATGTTGCGTTGCGATGTCGCTCGAGCCGACGGTGGGAAGTTGCAATCGAGCGAGCGCGTTGGCCATTGGATCGTCACGCTGTTTACGTCTCCCACACCGCCCGCGGCGGGGCTTGTAGATGTCAGCGCATTGGTGCAGTCGGCTGAGACCAACGAGCCGGTCATGGACGCCACGGTGCACATCACCGCGCGAGAAAAAGCGAGCGGCTTCACATTGCAGCAAGTCGCTACCCACGAGATGGCGACGAACAAACTATTTCAGGCCGCCTGGCTCGACCTGCCAACGGCTGGCCAGTGGACCGTGACAGTACGGATTTCGCGCGACGAGACGATGGTCGAAACAACATTCGACTTTTGGGTTTCGGCGGCGCCGCCCGCTTGGTCTGACCTCACGCTTTGGATCTTGTGGCCAGCTGTGCCGATTGCCCTGTACGGCGCTGTCCAGCTTCGCACGGGCCGACGTTCACGTGTTGCATTTATGCATCACAGCCGTTAAAGGCGGACTTGAGAATGTCGGAATCCAACCATCCAGGCGTTTGTTTGTTGAAACACCAAGCGCGCTAACTACGCTAGATTTAGGGGACCTAGAGCCAGCCGGCTCATACAATTGCGCAGGGCCAAGCGCACGGATGACAATTGTCGCATTCCTTGTGCGGTTGCGCGCAAGTGGAGGTCCGATGCAGTCGGAAGACCTGCCCGCTAAGGAGGGGGCCAACGCCGCAAACGCGGCTGGCCACATGGCCGTATCTCGCCTCCTAGCAGCGGACATTACCGCATTTATCGATCATTTCCCGGGTGTCATTGCCCGGCTCGACCGTAACCTGCGACATCTCTATGTGAGCCGGCAGATCGAGAGCCGCACGGGCTTGAAGCCGGATGCTTTCATCGGCCGCACTTGGCGCGACCTGGACATGCCGAGCGGTTTGATCGCGCAGTGGGAGCTGGTGTCCCAGCAGGTCATTGCGACCGGGCAGCCGGCGAGTTTGGAATTCTCGATGGATTCACCCACTGGAATTCTCTTCTACGACGTCCGTTTGTTTCCGGAATTCGACGCGGATGGCGCCGTCGAAAGCGTGTTTGTCATGGCGCTCGATGTTACCGAGCGAATCCGGGCAGAACGGCAAAGGGTCGAAAGCGAGGAACGCTTTCGGCTGGCGTTTGAGGCCTGTCCGATTGGCATGGTGCTGACCAACGACACGTTTAAGTACATCAAAGCCAACGCGGCGTTTTGCGAGATGTTGGGCTACACGCAGGCGGAGCTAGCGGAGCTCACCCCGATCGACATTATCTACGCCGGCGATTTGAACGAAGGACGCGAGTTGAGCGTCCGACTGATGACGGGCGAATTGACGTCCTACACCCGGAAAAAGCGTTACATCGCCAAAGACGGTCGGCTGATTTGGACGCGCGCCACCACCACCGTGTTACGCAACGCTGATGGACACGCGCTGTTCGGCCTCGGCATGATTGAGGACATCAGCGAAAGCCTGGCGCAAGAGGCCGAATTGGCGCGGAATCGCGAGCAATTGGAAGATTTGCTTCGCTCGAGGACGCAAGCACTGAACGAATCGCAAAAATCACTCCGTTTGGCGGAACGGTTGGCCTCGATCGGCACGCTGGCCGGCGGAATTGTGCACGAAATCAACAACCCCATCGGCGCGATACTGTTGGGCGTCGAAACGGCGCAACACGCCCAATCCGTCGGCGACGAGGAGTTGCTGGCGCGCACGCTGAAATCAATCCAAGACGATGCGGTTCGCACGGGCCGGATCGTGAAGAATGTGCTGAGCTTCGTCCGCGAGCAGACGATCAACAAGACCAAGGCTTCGCTAAACGACGTGACTCGGAAAGCGGTCGAACGACGCCGATCTGCTGCCGAGTTGGTTGGCGCCAAGTTGATTCTGGAGCTCGCCGACCGAGACGCCCAACTGGAGTTGAACGCCACGGCAATCGAGCAAGCGATCGGCAATGTCGTCCAGAATTCCATCGAATCAGGCGCGGCCGGCATCGAGGTGCGGATCGCGACCGAATTCTCAGACGACTATTGCAGCGTGATCATCACCGACAACGGCGTTGGCATCCCCATCGAAATACAGTCTGAAGTCTTCGAGCCGTTCTTTACCACGCGCCGCCAATCCGGCGGCGTTGGGCTAGGGTTAAGCCTGGTCCGCAGCGCGGTCCAGGACCATCAAGGACGGGTCGAAATCGATAGCGAGCCAGGGCGTGGAACCCGGATTTCAATCGTGCTGCCCGCCGTCTGCAAATCCACGTAATTGCCCAGACTGCCCCGGCGGGCCGTCGTGCCAGCACTGCTGGTCTAGCCAGCAATGGCCTCGTGAGAGAGTTTGTGTTTACGGCGCAGAGCGGATGACGATAGCTGGTATTGCAGGCCGGCCTTGATTCGTCGAGACTACGCCGCCCATTTTTTCCAGAAGTGGGTCCTGTCTTCGCCGTTCGGTACTGCAATCAATCCATGATCAGGGTTCGCCGCGCGTGCGGCTGCGCCCAAAGGGTTCGATCTATGCGCCTGCTGTTATCGATTTGCTGCCTGGTGTGCGCAGTTTGCGCTGCGCCAGGTTGCGCGTCGGTCAAACAGCCCTGCCCGATTCCGTATGAGAATCCGGTTCTCACTCCGCCGATCAATCGAGACTTCCTCTGGGATCAATTGGTCGACGTCGTTGACGATTATTTCGAGATCGCCCGCGAAGACCGAGTGCGCTTGGTTGACAATACGCTTACGCTAGGCCGGTTGGAAACGGTGCCCGAGCTTAGCGCCACGCTGCTCGAACCGTGGAAGCGAGATTCCGTCGGCTATTACCAGCGGTTGGAGAGTACGTTGCAAACGATGCGGCGCGAGGCGCTAGTTCAAGTGGTGCCGACCGAGAACGGCTATCTGGTAGACGTCACGGTCTACAAGTATCTGGAAGATCTACGGCGACCAGAACAATCGAGCGCCGCTGGTTCGAACTTCCGCAACGACGAATCGGTTGATCGGTTCAACGATCAGACGCAGGGACCGTCGACATTGATCGACAGTTTCCCACAGTACAGCCGCGCCCAGGGGCCGATCGGTCCGCAGCCCTACACGCAGGGCTGGATCCAAATGGGGCGTGACACGCTGCTGGAACAGCAGATCATCACCAAGCTGTTGGCTCGGGTGAACCCAGGCGCTTTGCCCGGTGCGAACTGCCAAACGCCGACAGCCAATGCAGAAACGCCGCCGGTCTTGGTTCGCTAAGTAGGCGCCGTCCGTAATCGGACATACGACCACTTTGCCGTCGGCCTTTCTCGTCCTGCCCTTCCCTTTACTGCACCGGTTGCAGTGGGCCAGGTTTCAGCTTCCCTGAAGTGGCAGCGAAGTAAGTGGGCCAGGAACAGGCAGTTCCATTGTGCTTGCTGGTCCCGTTAAGGGAGACGTCGCCGCTGGATTCGAGGCGCTTGCTGCCACGGCGGTCGGTGTCGGCGTAGCTGGCTTGACGGCTTCTGCATGCAGGACGGGAAGCTTCAGCAGAAAGGCCGTTCCCTTGCCGGGCGTGCTATCGACGCGGATTCGGCCGTGATGGGCTTCGATAATGTCGCGGCACATCGAGAGGCCCAGTCCGGCGCCACCTTTGCCGCTGGCGTCGGGTCCGCTTTTGGTGCTGAAGAACGAATCGAAGATCTTGCGCATCACTTCGGGGGTCATCCCGCAGCCCGTGTCGCGGACTTGCAGGTCGACCATGTCGTTCTCGGCGTCGAGCGACAGCTTAATCACCACGCGCCCCCCTTGCGGCATCGCCTGACGGGCATTGATCAACAAGTTCAAGAGCACTTGCTGAATCTGGTTGGGGCTGGCCAGCGTTTTAGGGACCGGTTCGAAGTACTTTTCGACGGTGACTCGATATTTGTTGAGCTCGCGTTCCAGCAAGAGCAGCGTGTCTTCGATCAGACGAGCCATGTCGGTCGGCTCGAACGCGCCGGCGCGGTTGCGGGCGAAGCCCAAGATGGTGCTGGTGATCCGCGCAGCGCGATTGCCAGCGGCCAGGATCTTGTCGAACGATTTTTCGCGCGTCGCCTGATCCTTATGGCGCAAGCCAAGCTTGGCGTAGTTGATGATCGTCGTCAGGACGTTGTTGAACTCGTGGGTCGTGGTGCTAGCAAGCTCGCCAATGGCGCTCATGCGTTGGGCTTGCGCCAATCGCTCTTTGAGCGCGGCGATTTGTTGTTCCAGATCGGCCCGATCGCACGCTTCGCCACCCATAAAGATTGCTCCCGCAAAGTCCGCGTGAATTGCGCCAGGTGGCGGGGCGCGTTTGCCTCGCCCAGCCGAAAGGCTTCTCGCTGTTCCGCTGTTCTGGCCGAATTACCGGCTCAGCGATGTTTAACTTGTTGATCGCAAGCGAGTTAGCTACTGAAATCGTATCGTCGCACTCGGCTGGGCAACTGAAACACAAGCCGTTATAATCCGCCCCCCAATTCGAACGGCGCATGACGCGCCACGCACGGGCCCCGCGGGCCACGCGCCCTGGAGAAGCTAGGATGCTGACTGTCGACCTTTTGGATCAGGCGCTTCGCGCAGCCGAACGACTAGGCTATCGAGTTCGCCACGAGTGGCTCGGCGCCTCGGGCAGCGGTGGCTGCGAATTTCAAGGTCAGAAGTGGCTGTTTCTTGACCTGGGGCTGAACCCCACTGAGCAGTTGCACGTCGTGGCTGACGTCCTGGCTCGCGAATCAAGCGCCGACAATTACGCGCTCGTGGATCCGAAGTTGCGGGGCTTCGTCAGCGCTCGCCGGGTTGCCGCGTAACCGCCTTGGCTGTGGGGCATTCAGGAAGGTTCGCGGTACAGGCCGTGGGTTTCGATATACGTCTCCACGGCGCGCGGTGTGCGGTAGCGCATCGATTGCGCACCGGGCACGCGGCGGCGGATGTCGCTGCTGCTCAGACCAATCTGCGGCATTTCGACCTGGTGACGGCGCAACTCGGCGAGCCTGTCATCCGAGGCCAGGCCTGCGAGCACTTCAAACCGCACTGCCGGCGCCCCTGGTCGACCTACGACAATTGGAGTGGCCAGTTCCAAAATTCGCGCCGGCTCGCGCCAGTTCGGCAAGTCTTCCAGCGAATCTGCGCCAAGCAGAAAAAAGAGTTCGCGCTGCGGATCTTCGGCTTTGAGCGCAGCCAAAGTGTCGACCGTATAGCTTACGCCTCCTCGCTCGACTTCGATCCGGCTAACCCGAAACGCCGGCTGACCTCCGGTCGCCAATTCGAGCATCTCGATCCGCTGCGCAGCTGGAGAGAGGGCGTGGGTTTGCTTGTGAGGCGGCGTTGCGGCTGGCACAAACCAGACCTCGTCCAGTCGGCACTGTTCGCGGCAACTTTCCGCCAAGAGCAAGTGCCCGTAATGCACCGGATCGAACGACCCGCCGAACAATCCCAGCCGCATACGGCCCACTCCTCAGTGCATTGCACGTTGACCCGGCGAGCCTCATATGGAACGATTAAAACAGATGTTCACTGCCGCCGGGCGATTGACGCGCCGGACGCGTGAACCGCCCCCGCACGGATGGCCCCATGTTACCCTTCGCCCCCAGAATCGACCATCGGCCCAGGCGAGGCCAACCGCTGCCCTGCAAATCCGCATTCCGGGAGGGCGAGGCTCCCGCCGAGCCGCGCAATTTACAAAACCGCAGCATCGCTCCCCTCTCCCCTTGGGAGAGGGTTAGGGTGAGGGCTAAGAATCGCGCTCGATCCTATCTGCAAACAAAAGTTTTGCGTAGCGCACAGCCCTCATCCGGTGTGCGGGCACCGACGCAAAGCGTTGGTCGGCACACCACCTTCTCCCCAGGGGAGAAGGACTTCGGAGGTCAATTCACGACTAGAATTTCGGCCCGCGATTGCGTTCGATCCCGTTTCGATCCTACATACTCGTTCGTGGCGCGCGGCTCAGCAGGAGCTTCGCCCTCCCGGATGACCGAACGCGCGACAGGGACCATACCGTGGGGCGTCCGATGAGCGGCAAGCAACAGCAAGAGCTTTTCGACCCGGAGGAAGCCCCCTGGCAGGTCGACGACGCCGACGAAGCGCTCGTGGCCAGCGTGCTGATGCCGATCGGTCCGCCGACGCCGTTTGATTATCGCGTGCCGGACCATTTGCGCGGCTCAATCCAGGTCGGCCAACGCGTTCGGGCGCCGCTGGGGCGTGGCGATACAACGCGGATCGGCTACTGCGTGGCGCTCGAAAGCCGGTCGCTTCGTCGGACGCTCAAAGAAATCTCGGAACTGGTCGACGAGCAAAGCCTGCTCAGCCCGGCGATGTTTCGGCTCAGCCGCTGGATTGCCGACCGTTACATATGCAGTTGGAGTCAGGCGCTCGACGTGATGCTACCGGCTGCCGTCCGGCAACAGGCCGGCACACGCCGCACGACGGTGATTTCGCTCTCGCCTGGCGCTGCAGAAAAGGTAGCGTCGCTGAAGCTGCCGGCCAAACAGTTGGCGGTGCTGAAATGCCTGATCGAAATCGGCAAACCAGTCACAACCGGCGACCTGCAGGCAGCGGCAGATTGCACGCCAGCGCCGATTGCCGCACTCAAGAAAAAGGGGCTGATCGAGACTTCTTCGGCCCGAGTTCGCAGCGAGGACTACACCAAGCCCAGCGCTACGCGCGAAGAAAACCACCCGCTCAACGAAGACCAACAGCGGGCCCTGAAAACGATTCTCGACGCCACCCAGGCCGGGCGGCACGAGACGATCGTGCTGCACGGCATTACCGGCAGCGGTAAGACCGAAGTCTACATTCGCGCGATTCAGGAGACGGTTACGTACGGACGTCAGGCGATTGTGCTGGTGCCCGAAATCAGCCTCACGCCGCAGGCCGAGCAACGTTTCCGCGCCCGCTTTGGCCACGTCGCCGTGCTCCACAGCCATATGACCGACGCCGAACGAGGTTGGCATTGGGAGAGGATCGCGCGTGACGAAGTCTCGGTTGTCGTTGGCGCTCGCAGCGCGGTTTTCGCCCCGGTGCCAAGGTTGGGTCTGATCGTCGTCGACGAAGAGCACGAAGGCTCGTTCAAGCAGGACAGTGCGCCGCGTTACCACGCTCGCGACGTCGCGCTTCGCCGGGCCGAGGCCGAGAACGTCCCGCTCGTGCTGGGCTCGGCCACGCCCTCGCTCGAAAGTTGGCATCGGGCCCAGACCGGCGAGTACCGGTTGGTAGAAATGCCACGGCGCGTGGCGGACCGCCCCCTGCCCCACGTTCGCACGATTGACCTGCGCGAAGCGCCCGACCGCAGCGTCGCCGGCGGCGCTATCAGCCGACCTTTGAAACTGGCGATGCAAGAGGCGCTGGCCGATGGCGGGCAGGTGATATTGCTGCTGAACCGCCGCGGCTATTCGACGCATCTGCAATGTCCGGCCTGTGGCGAAGTGGTGCGCTGTCCGCACTGCGATATTTCGCTCACGCACCACTGGCAGCAAGGGGTCGCCCTCTGCCATTACTGCGATTACGAAATCAAGGCGCCGCACGTCTGTCCGCAATGCAACTCGCCCGGCATTCGCTACAAGGGACTAGGCACCGAGAAGCTCGAAGCCGAGGTGAAAGCCCGCTTTCCCGAGGTGACGTCATTGCGGATGGACACCGACACGATGAAGTCGCCCGGCAGCCACGAGCGGGCGCTCGATTCATTTCGCCGCGGCGAAGTGAAGATCCTGCTCGGCACGCAGATGATTGCCAAGGGGCTCGATTTTCCGAATGTGACGCTCGTCGGAGTGGTCAATGCTGACACAGCGCTCCACCTGCCAGACTTTCGCGCCGCGGAGCGTACATTTCAGCTGCTGGTGCAAGTGGCGGGCCGGACCGGCCGCGGCTCACAAGGGGGCCGCGTGATGGTGCAGACCTTTACGCCAGATCATCCGGCGATCCTGGCGGCCGTGCAGCACGACTATGCGTCGTTCGCCAATCGCGAACTGCCACTGCGGCAACTGCTGCAGTATCCGCCGTACGCGGAAATGATTCGGATCATTGTCCGGGGGCCGCAAGAAAGAACGACGCAGGCCTTTGCCGCGGCCATCGGCGAGCACTGCTCGAAGTCACTCGCCGGGGTGGATAAGGTTCGCGTCTTAGGGCCGGCGCCGGCGCCGATTGCCAAGCTGCGCGGCAAGTATCGCTTTCAACTGCAACTTCAAGGGACCGATGGCGCCCAACTTCGCGCCGCGGTATTGGCGGCGCAAGCGGCGCTCAAGCCACCGGAAGAAGTCCAATGGATCGCCGACGTCGACCCGCTCGACATGCTCTAACGGTGAGCGGTTGGAACTGAAAACGTGTGCCACTGGCTATGCCAGTGTTCCTCATCCACATCGATTGGACGGTGAGCCCTAGCGGACCCAGTGGCGCCCAGCTCCGAGGCTCGGCGCGCGTAAATTCCGTGGTGTACGGCCGCCAAATCTCCCAGATTCTTGCCGCTCACCCCTCCGCCCCCCGGCTTTTGATCTTGGCCAGCGGCCGCGCGGCCCCCTACAATAATGCGCAGAGTCCGCAATTTCTCATTTCTAATCCTGCACCGCCCAGCATGTCGTACCGGTCCTTTAAACGCGTGTTGGGCGAGACGCGGCTTGAGCTGAAGCTGTTGCTGCTGTTCGGCTGTTGCCTGCTGCTGTTGATCACCGGCAGCTTTTGGTGGTACGGCGCCCAGACCGCGATTCTGGTCTACAAGCAAAACCCCGATAAAGGGCGTTTGATTGTCGACACCGTAATTCTGGGCACGCACTGGAAGGAATGGGAGAGCGATCCGGTCTTCAAAAAGATCCTGCCGGCGTTCACGGCCGACTTGGAGCAACAAGGCTTCTATCACCGCTTCATCGGGCTGACCAATGCACCGGCGATTGATCGACCGGAGGATCCGTTCGAGCAGGAATTGATCAAGCGCTTCATGAATCCGCCCGAGTCGGGAGAGGAACCCGAGTATGCGCAGCGATTTTCAGAAGACGCGAAGTACTATCAGTACTACCAACCGATCCGGGTCCATCAAGATTCTTGCACCACGGCCTGCCACCGCCAAACCCAGGCCGGCGGCGCTTCCGCCGTGGCGCGTGGCGGCGGATTGGGCATCGACTACGGGCGTCCGCCGCAAGTTGGCGATCTGATGAGCATCGCGCGGGTTGATATTCCGAATGGCCCCACGCAGCGCGACGTCAACAAGAATCGCGCGGTCCTCTTGAGCACGGCGATCATTACCGTGTTTCTGGCGATGGTGGCCTCGTACGTCATTGTGCGTTACGTGATCGTCAAGCCGCTCAAGCACTTGCGCGATGTCAGTGACGCCGTCAGCCGCGGCAATATCGACCAACGGGCCGAGATCCATACCGCCGACGAGTTCGAAGAACTGGGCGTGGCGTTCAACCGCATGTTGCGCCACTTGATGGACGCGCAGGCGGAACTGCGCCACGTGAACGCCGATCTCGACGGAAAAGTCGACGAAATGGCGCAACTGAACGTCCGGCTGTTCGAAATGAACCGCCTGAAGAGCGACTTTTTGGCCACGATGAGCCACGAGCTGCGCACGCCGCTGAATAGCATCATTGGTTTCAGCGACGTGCTGGGAGCGATCGACTCACTCGACGATCGGCAAAAGCGCTACGTGCAGAACATCCAAAAGTCCGGCAAGATGCTGTTGGAAATGATCAACGACATCCTCGATCTTGCCAAGATTGAGAGCGGTAAAATGGAGGTCCGGCTCAGCGACTTTTCGATTGAGCAGGTGATCAACACGCAGTGCGAGTTGGCCCGCCCGCTGACGGAGCGTAAGAACATCGATCTCGACGTCGATGTGGCGCCCCGGCTGCCCGAGTTGCATCAGGACATGAGCAAGGTGCAGCAGATCATCAACAATCTGGTTTCGAACGCGACGAAATTTACTCCCGACGGTGGCCGGATTGTTGTCTCGGCTCGTCGCGACGCGAGCGGCGACCTGATTTTGGTGGTGTCAGACACCGGCGTCGGCATTGCCGAAGAAGACCAGGTCGTAATCTTTGAAAAATTCCGCCAGGGACGCACGGCCCTGGCAGGCGGCGACGCCATGACTCGCGAGTTTTCCGGCACCGGGCTTGGACTTTCGATTATCAAAGAGTTGTGCAAACTGCTGGGTGGGGAGATCACTCTGCATAGCGAGTTGGGGAAAGGGAGCGAATTTACGGTTCGCCTGCCGTGGAGCCTGCCCGAACAAGTGCAGTTTGCAGCCACGTTGCCAGATCCACACGCCAAGCCGGCGGCTGTCTCGGCCGAGGCGACACTATCAGAAGCCGAGCGGACGTTTTCGTTTCCGGCCAGTGGCTCACGCTCCTGATTAGCGTGCGATGTCGCACGACTCGCCAATTCTATTTCCGGTGGCGCCTCACGCTTGATTCCGCGACACGCGTGGCATAAAACGTGCTTTTACTCGGGGCCGCGACGACGCGTTGACGCTACGTTAGGTTTGGCCTGGAGCGAGTAGTAACTGACATGCACGCGCGCCCACGTGTGCCCCGTTTTACGTCGCGCAGCGATTGGCGTTCCGCGACGAATGGAAACAACTTAACGAGGAAGTACATCATGCAGAAACGAATGATTCTCGGTGGTTGCGCTGTCTTGTTGCTCGCGGCCGTCCCGGCTTTGGCCCAAAACTCGGTGCGCACCGCTGGCTCGAAGATCTCGGGCTCGGCCTTCCGCGAGTGGTCGGCGCAGTCGTATCGAACCTCGGCCTATGGCCACGCCACGGCCTTGGACGAGTACTCGCGGACCTACACTCACCTTCCTGAAGAGACCGCCAAAGAACACGCCGCTGAAATTCGCCGCAACGTGACGTCGGTGAAGAAGGAAATGGAAAAGTTGGCTCCGCAGGCAAAGGCCGACAAGACGCTGGCCAAGCACATTGAGACGATCAACGCAAAATACGACAAGGTATTGGCCGACTGCACGGTCGTCGAGACCGAAGCCGCGAAGGGTGAAAAGGCCGACCACAAAAAGGTCACCGACGCCTCGGCGCGGATGGCTGCCGATCTGAAAGCCGCTGACGCGGACCACAAAACGCTCGGCGCTCATTTGAAATCGCTTGAAAAAGCGGCGCCTGCCAAAAAGTAGAGTCAATTTGATTGACGCATGGGATTTCCAAAGCCTGGTCGGCGAACCAAAATCGCCGGCCAGGCTTTTTTGTTGTGCTTTTGAGATCAGGCATCGTAGCGCGATCGTCGAGAGTGCGAGGCTCCCGCCGAGCAAGCAGCTCGTTCGGTCGCGCGTCGAGACGATTCATCACTAGCCCAAGCGATTGAAATAGCGACCCCAGAATCACTTCGCGGCACGGCGGGAGCCTCGCCCTCCCGGTGACCTGAATAGCGCCTCATGCCTTGCGTTACTGGCACACTTGCGTACGAAGAACCCGCGGCTAGCGTCTGGCGGCTAAAAAGTCGCATGCTCTGCGCCGACTTTGCCCCTCGCGGCCAATGCCCTCGCTCGGTAGACTCTTCGAAAGTCCACCAACGCGGGGGCAGGATCGCATAGCAGCCTTTGCCCCGTTCCTTTTGCAGGCGCCAATCGATCCATGTCCCGACCGACTGAGCCATTTGTTCCGGAAGTCCAACTATTTACCGACGGCGCTTGCAGTGGCAACCCCGGTCCGGGCGGCTGGGCATTTATTTTGCGCCACATGGCGACTGGCAAGGAGTCCGAAGAATCAGGCGGGGAAAAAGTCTCGACCAATAACCGGATGGAGTTGACCGCCGTTGTGCGCGGGCTGGAGCGGCTCACGCGCAGCACCGCTGTCGAGGTGCTGACCGATAGCGTTTATGTCGGCAAAGGGATGAGCGAGTGGATGCCCAAGTGGAAGGCCAACGGTTGGCGGCGCCGCGAAGGGACGCGCTGGGCCGAGGTCAAGAATGAAGATCTCTGGCGTAAGCTCGACGAGCTGCTGGCCAGGCACCGGATCAAGTACACTCGCGTCGCCGGGCATAGCGGACACATCGAGAACGAGCGCTGTGACGAACTGGCCGTGGCGGCCTGCCAGAAGTTTCGCTGAGGTTTGACGTCGGCGCCGGGCGGCTCGCCCGTCCATTTTTCTGTCGATTACAATTACGGCCATGGCCACGCCACCCGAAAAAACGCCGGCCGAACTTTTCGCCACGCCGATCCAATTTCTCAAAGGCGTGGGTCCGCAACGGGCAGATCAGGTCCGCAAGCTAGGGCTGGAAACCGCGCGGGACGTTATCTTTTATTTCCCGCGAGATTACCAGGATCTGACCGAGCTGACGAACATCGGCGAATTGAAAGAGGATTCGCTGGTTCGTTTGCATGGCGTGGTCGTCGAAGTTGATCAGCGCAACACGGCCAACGGGGGTACGATGCTCGGCGCCCTTGTTCGCTGTGGCAGCGGCGCCGTGCGGGCCCTGTGGTTCAACATGCCGTTTATGCTGAAGCGGCTGCCAGTTGGCCAACAGTTGCTGTTGGCCGGCAAGGCGCGCTGGAAGAGCGGCATTTGGGAAATGGTCCATCCCGACGTGCAGTGGGTCGATAGTGACGAGGCGATCGGGGCCCGGCGCCTGGTTCCGGTCTACTCGCTGACCGATGGCTTGCGCCAGCCGCAGCTCCGAAAGATCGTGGCCGGCGTCGTGGAATCGTTGGCCGAACATCTCGATGAAGTCTTTCCGCCTGAGTTTTTGGTCGCCCATGATCTGGCCCCGATTCGTGAAGCGATCGAGCAGATCCACAACCCGGAGAATGCAGAGAGGCTGGCCCGAGCGCGCCGGCGGCTGGTCTATCAGGAGCTGCTCGTGATGCAGTTGGCGCTGGCGATTCGTCGCCACACGCAGCGCGATCTGCGGCGGGCGCCGCCATTGCCGGTTTCGGCCAAGATCGACGCCCGCATCCGCCGCCTGTTTCCTTTCGAGCTGACTGCCGGGCAACAACAAGCGATTGCCGAAGTCACGGCCGATATGGCGCTAGCGCATCCGATGAACCGCTTGCTGCAAGGAGATGTCGGGTCTGGCAAGACAGTCGTTGCGGTCTACGCCTTGCTCTCGGCGATTGCGCATGGACAGCAAGCCGTGCTGATGGCGCCGACCGAAATCCTGGCGCGGCAGCACGCGCTGACGATCGAGCGTTTTTTGACCGCGAGTCGAGTTCGCTGGGGCCTGCTGACCGGCGGACTTACCCAGGCCCAGCGGCGCGAAATGCTTGCCAAGATATCCGCCGGCGAGTTGGACCTGGTGATCGGCACGCAGGCAATCGTGCAGGAGGGAGTCGAGTTCGAGAAGCTCGGACTCGTCGTCATCGACGAGCAACACAAGTTCGGCGTTCGACAGCGGGCGAGCCTAAAGCAGGCCGGCCTTGATCCGCATTATCTGGTGATGACGGCCACGCCGATCCCGCGCACGGTGGCCATGACGCTCTTTGGCGATCTTGACGTCTCGACATTGCGCGACGCTCCGCCGGGCCGGCAGCCGACGCACACTTACCTGGCCACACCGGAACAGCGCGACCGCTGGTGGGAGTTTTTCCGCCGCAAACTGCGCGAAGGACGGCAAGGCTACGTCGTTACGCCGCTGGTCGAAACTGCGCAGGCGTCCGGCGAGGGAACGACTGACGAACTGACGGCTGCCGGCCCGACCAGTCTGGAGGAAGCGTACGAGTCGCTGGCCAATGGGCCGCTCGAAGAATTCCGCCTCGGCCTGATTCACGGACGCATGAGCGCCGCCGAAAAAGAGTCTGCGATGGAGACGTTCCGCCGCGGCGAGACGCAGGTGCTGGTTTCTACGACTGTCATCGAAGTAGGCGTAGACGTGCCGAACGCCACGCTCTTGGCGATCGAAAGCGGCCAGCGCTTCGGCCTGGCGCAACTGCATCAGCTGCGGGGACGCATCGTGCGCGGCGCTCATCCTGGCTTTTGTTGCGTCTTTGCCGAGCCGACCTCGCCGGAGTCGCAAAAGCGGCTCGAAGCCTTTGCCGCGTCGACCGATGGTTTCGAGCTGGCCGAGACAGACTTCGCGCTGCGTGGACCGGGTGATTTGCTCGGAACAAAACAGCACGGCTTGCCGCCATTGCGTATCGCTGACCCCCGCGCCGACGCCGCGGTCCTCGACGAAGCCCGCCGCGACGCGAAAGAAATGGTCGCGGCCGATCCGGATCTATTGAAGCCCGAACACGCGCGGCTGCGCAAAATGGTCCTCGTGCGCTATGGACAGGTATTGGATTTGGGGGACGTGGGATAACGTGATCGATCGTGTGACGTTTGCAGGCCAAGTCGCACTCCGGGAGGGCGAGGCTCCCGCCGAGCCGCGCGCTGAATTCCGACGTGGCTTAGAACTTCAATTGTCCTGACGCAGAGAAGAATTTCAACGAAGATGATCTCACGCGGAGTCGCGGAGGACGCGGAGAGGACACTTTCGTGACTCTGCATTGCGACGAGCGTAATGCGACAAGTTCAACTAAGGAAGTATTTTCATTGAGTATTGACCAACTTCGCAGCGCAATCGAGCCGCTGCGGCAGACGCTGTTGCATCACCCGATCTATCAAGATCTCGGCGCGCTGCCGGCGCTCCGGATCTTTATGGAGCGACATGTCTTCGCCGTCTGGGATTTCATGTCGCTACTGAAGGCGCTACAGCGGCGGTTGACTTGCACCAATTCGCCATGGCTGCCGGGCGCGGTGCCCCTGGGCTGCCGGCTGGTGAATGAGATCGTGTTGGGCGAAGAGTCCGATCAGGACGCCGCTGGCGGCTTTGCCAGTCATTTTGATCTCTACCACCGCTCCATGCGCGGCTGCGGCGCCAGCACCGAGGCGATCGACCGCTTGTTGATGATCTTGCGACAAGGCGTCCCGATTTCGCAGGCTCTGCCTCAGGCGGAGCTCGATCTGTCGGTGCGCGAGTTCGTCTCGCATACGTTCGCTACGATCGATTCGAATGATCTCTGCGCGATCGCGGCGGCGTTTACGTTCGGCCGCGAGGATTTGCTGCCGGACGTGTTCCAGCAAATCGTCGAGCGGCTCAATCACCAAGGCGATGGTCAGCTCGACGCGTTCGAATATTACCTGCAGCGGCACATCCAGCTCGACGCGGACGAGCACGGCCCGATGGCGGCCCGACTGATGCAAAGCCTCTGCGGCGAGGATCCGGCCAGGTGGCGCGCGGCGACCGAGGCGGCCACCGCCGCTCTGAACGCGAGAATTCTATTCTGGAATGCGATCCACGCGGCAATTCAGGCCCAGGGCTAGACTCCCGGTTCCAACTTGTGCGCACAAAAAATGGACGAAGGCCGCCTTCTGCGACGGCCCTCGTCCAATCGATTCGATCTGGTTCTCGCCTGGCTCGATATCAATCACTTCGCCGCGCTCGTAGCCTTGGCGCTTTACTTCTTGTCGTCCGCCGTCTCGTCGGCCGGGCCGAGTAGTTTGGCCAGCAGGTTGCCGAGTTCCGGACCGCGAGCCCGGATGCTCACGACCTTGCCTTCCTTATCGACCAGGATCACGGTCGGGATGGTGTTGATGCCGTAGAGCTTGGCCGCCGGGCTGCCGCTGCCGCCGTCGTTGAGGTTCACCCAGGGGTTGCCCTCTTTCTTGACGAAGTCCATCAGCGCGTCGCGATCGTCGTCCAGGCTGATGCCGACGACGTCAAACCCGCGCTTGTGGTACAAGTCGTAATTCTTCTTCACGTTCGGCAACTCGGCGATGCAGGGACCGCACCAGGTGGCCCAGAAGTCGATCAGCACGACCTTGCCCCGGTATTGTGCCCAGTCGAACTTTTTGCCATCCAACTGAGTGCCGGTGATTTCGATCGAGTTGCCGACCAGGCCGAGGCGACGGGCGGCGCCCTCCATCTGCTCGCCCTGCGCGGCGATCTGCTCGTTCTTGTTCTTCGAGAGGATCGCTCCGAATTCCTTGTACGCTTCGACCGCCTTCTCGGGCGTCTTGCTGTATTCCAGCGCGCTCGCCATCTGCAAAGCCGCCTGGATGGCGCGAGATTGCTCTTTTAGCGACACGGCGCTCGAGAGCGAGGCCTTGATATCAGCAGTCAGCGTCTTCAACTCTTCGTCGGATAGCTTGGGCGACTCGCCGGCCCGCAGCGTCAGCAAGAGCGACATCACGTCCTGATAGCTGTCGGACTTCTTTTCCTCAGGCGTGGCGATCTTTTGCATTTTTTCGCCGGCGGCCTTGATCGACTTGATCGCTTTCTCGCGGTGGATATTGAACTCTTCCTGCGAGGTCGGCTGGATTTCACTGATTCGCTTGATGAACTCGAACAGTTCCTGAACTCCGCCGGTCTCGGGCAACTTGTAGGGATCTGCCTTAGCGCCGGCGGCGGCTTCGGGCGCCTTTTGGGTTGCGGCTGCTTCTTTTTGGGCCTGAGCGATTCCGGCGAATGAGGCGGCAAGAATCGAGACCGTGCAGGCGAGACCGCAGGTCATGCGGCGGGAAAGAATCGACATGTCGAGTCGTCCTTGTGTTGGACTTGTATTTCGGGTGGGATGATCGGTCGCCATTATTGACGATTTGGCGAGATTTCTCAAACGCAACCGGATTCGCGGTGGCGCTTGCGATGCTTGATAACGCCAAATGACCGTGCGCTTTGTCACGACGTGGCCAAGATTGCATCTCCAGCTGCAGAGGGCGGAGGCTATCGGCAGAGTCACGCGATGATCGAACCTTCGTTCGTTGAGTCGCAACGCTGCGATCGCCATTGGATCGGCCCGGAAAGCGCAACCTGAGCGTCGACTAAGGCATGGACTCGACTTTGCCCAGTGGAGCATCGTGCGCCAGCTTGGCCGGCTCATCGAACTCGAAGCGGAATGTAATCACGTCGGAACCGAGTTCCACGACTGGACGGAACTTGACAGGTTGCCGGACGGCCACGTGGGAGGAGGCGGCCGGCTGTCGACTATCCTGTTGCAGATAGCGCATCCCAGTCAACACCACGTTCACGTCCAGTCGTGCTCTCGGCAGTTGTAGCACCAGAGGCGATTGAGCCTTGTCCTTCTTCGCAGTTGCGAACTCAGGAAGCTGCTTGCCAGCGCTTGCCCGGGTGACGTGCACCCACTCGTCGGCAGTGTTGAAGCTGAGCGCCGTCCAACGGGCCTTGGCGGCGTCATCCGCGGCTTTCAGATGATCGGCCACGGCCGCGTTGATCACCGTAGCCACGGCTGCGACCTCGCGGTCGAGGTGTTCCGAGATGGCGGCGGCCAAATGCTCGGCGCATTCCGCCTCGGCGTTTTCTTTGCTAGTGGACGTGCGGCGCTGGGCGATCCGCTCGCTGAACTTGCCCAGGATCCGCGGGCGGCTGCTGCTAATGTCTTTAGTAGTAATCGCTGCCTTGGCTCGGCAGGTGGCCGGCTCGCCGGTTACGCCGTGTTGATTGACGTGGATGTGCTTGATGGCGTTGAACTCGACGACCGTGTCTGTGCGGATCTGCACATCCTGAGTGCGGCCGGTGCCTTTGAGGGCAACAGTGCCAGCGAAGACGATGTCGAACGAAACATGGTCTTTACTCGGCTGCAGGTCGAAACTTAGCGCGCCATCGACGCGCGCATGGCCAAAGACCGGGACTCCCAGCACGACATCCTGAAAAGCCACGTCCAGGCCAACCGGCTTCGACACGGCCCGCGACAGGCAATCCTCGGTGATGCGACAATGGAACCCATCAAGCGAGCTTAACAACTCAAGCGTCCGCAACGTCTCGTCGCGCATCAGTTTTTCGTTCGCTGCGATTTCAAGCGCCGTTGGAGGTGCAGCGAATACCATCTTTCGTTGCGACGCGCGCTCTTCACTGGGCGAGAGAACACGGGCCGCGGTGGTGACCTTATCTAGATCCAAGGACTTAGCGTTGGCGCTTTCAACCGCGGCTTCTGGGAGTTGCTCAGGCGGGGCGGCTTCTGGCTCAGCCGAGAACGTGGGGGTGCAGACGCAGAGCAGCGCCAGAAAAGTCAGCGGTGAAACTTGTGTTCTCGTCATAGTGGCAGGTCCATGGACCGCGCCGGCCGCAAGACGAGAGCGCAGAGAATCAGCGCGAAGCGCCAAAACTTTCTCGGTCTCTGATCCGTGGCCGTAGAAGGCGAAGTCCGTCTTTGCGATCCGTCGCGAGCACCAGCGGCTAGTCCAGCCGCGTTAATGTGGGAAGGCGTTGCCACGGTCGCGCCGTCAAAACCCTGACGGAGAAACGAGCAGCACAATACTGTGATATGCAAGTGATGTGCCGAAGCCTTCCCGGGCCGGTTCATCACCAAAACGAGAAGAGAATGCAGATGTGAGTGGAGCGGCCGAAGCCAGCGCGAACGCTACAATCGACCGTTCCCTAATTTCAGTGTATGCAGAGAGCCGCAAAAAGAAAGCATTCTGCGCGCGAAATACCGTAACCGGCAAAGTGCGACTGGTCGCGCTAGAATCGCGCGGCGCCAAGCGAGCAACTTCGTGCAAGTTTTCACAAAGATGCGGACTACTTGGCCGCGGCCTGGGCAGCCGGCGGCGCGGCGGGTGGCGCCGCCAGTCCCGGAGCGGCTTTGAATGCAGTGATCAGAGCCCCGTCCGCCACGCTCCAAACGCGGACTTCGCCGTCATAGCTGCCCGTGGTCAATCGCTTGGTGGCGTCGTTATACGATAGCGTATAGACCCAGTCGGCGTGCCCGTCGTAGGAGCGGACCGGCTTCCGCTCACCGGCCTCGAATTGACGGGCGTTCTTATCTGCCGAACAGCAGAAGATCTGGCCACCGGCCAGCGACACGCGAAACACTTCCTGGCCGAAGCCGGCGATCTCGGCGATCTTCGCGGCGTCGGCCGGCTTCCAGACGTGGACTTTCTTGTCTTTGCCAGCGCTCAGGATCTGCGAAGAGTCAGCGTTGAACGCCACGCTGTAAACCTGGTCGGCGTGGCCTGCGTAGGTGACCAGCGATTCGCCGGTCACGGCGTCGAACAGCTTCGACGTTTTGTCGCGGCTGGCCGAGGCGATCCGCGTGCCATCGTGGTTCCAAGCAACCGCCATCACCCAATCCGCGTGGTCTTCGATCAGCTTTTCTTCCTTGCCGCTGGCGACGTCGAACAGACGGATCGAGCGGTCCGCGCCGCAGGCTGCCAGCCGCTTGCCGTCCGGGCTGAAGGCCACGCCCCAGGCGACGTCTGGCATGGTGGCCAACGTGCGAACTACGGCGCCTTGATTCGGTTCATAGAGGGTTACTTCTCCCAGTTGCCCAGGCACGCCCGTCGCGGCTGCCAGCAGCGCGCCGTCTGGGCTGTAGGCCAGTCCGAGCGTGCGCTCTGGCACGTTCTTGATCCGGCGCACTAGGGCGCCAGTCGTGGGATTCCAAATCGTAATCTCGCGATAGCCGCCGACAGCCAGTTCCTGTCCGTCCGGGCGGAACGCCAACGCCGCGACCGGGACGGCCGAGCGATACACCTCGGGCGGATTGGCGTGCGGAACCTTGGGGACGATCGAGGCCAACGTGGCCTTCGCGTCGGGGCTGTCGAACTTGGCGCCCTCTTCGACCCAGCGCTTGAAGAGCGCGACGTACTCCTTGGGAAGTGGATCACCATCTTTCGGCATCCGCTCGTTCTTGTCTTCTGACGAAATCAGCCGCAGCAGTTCGCTATCGTCGGGCTTGCCGGCGGTGATGGCCGCCGACGTCGAAGCGCCCGGCTTGAGCAACGTCTCGAACGTGGTGACCTGGTAGTCTCCCTTGGGATCGGACGGACCGTGGCAGGCGCCGCACTTTTGGACCAGGACGCCGGCGAGGTCTTTGGTAAAGCTGACCGGCGCCGGGGCTGGCTCGTCTGCGTTAACCATCGAAGCGGCAGTAATGATTGACAATAGCGCGACGGCGGTCCGGATTGTCAATCGTGCGATGGCGCTCATGCTTGATGCTTCCTGTAGGGTACGCACCCCGTGCGTACCAGAATTGCCATTTCGGTTGCCACATCGTGGTACGCACGGAGTGCGTACCCTACGGCGTCCACATGTTCCGTCAAATCAGTGCTGGAACAAGAACTCATTCGCGTTGAGCAAAGCCCAACAGACGTCTTCGAGCCCTTGCATGCGGTCGGTTCCGGCCGAGACATGCTTGGTGGCCGCGGCCAGTTCGGCCTCGCTTGGTGGTCGCGATAGGGCCGCCAGGTAAAGCTCGGTAACGATATCCGCGTCAGTCTTGGTGGCCGCGGCCATGGTGCGCAGACGGTTCTTTTCGTCGCGAACCTTGGTGTGCACCAATGGGCCGTTGATCATCTGCAGTGCCTGTGAGAGGTTCGAGTCGCTCGACCGCTCGCATTGGCAGGCCGTCTCGCGGGCTGGCTGGCCAAAGACCTTGAGGAAGTAGTTGTCCACGTCCGGGCTCGGTAGCTGCGTGGCGCGGGTGCCGGCAGGTAGCCCGGCGTATTTCTCTTCGACGTTGGTCACGCGGCAGATCGCGTCGAGCAATTGCTCGGCGCCCAAGAGCCGCGTGGTGGCGTGCGAGAAGTACCGGGTGTCGTTGCGGTTGAAATCGTTCTTCCGCGAGCTGAGCTGATAGATCCGGCTGTTGAGGATCGTGCGAATGGTGTGCTTGCGATCGAAACCATGCGCGACGAAGTCCTTTGCCAGGTGCTCGAGCAGCGGTGCGCTCGACGGCGGGTTTGAATCGCGGAAATCATCGACCGGTTCGACAATGCCTCGACCCATCAGGTGGCCCCACATCCGGTTGACTTCGACTTTGGCAAAGAACGGGTTGTCAGCGCCGGTCAACCAGGCGGCCAACGCCTCGCGGCGGTCGTCATCGCCCGGCACTTCGGCGTCTCCCTTGAGCGGCAGCCACGGCTTCATCTGCTTGCCGGTGCGTGGTTGCGTCACTTCGCCGCCCCGGGCGACCCACACGACCAATTCTTCTGGCGCGCTACCGGGCTTTTTCTGCACGCGATTGAAGAACGCGCCGATGCCGTAGTAATTGTCCTGCGTCCAGCGCTCGAACGGATGGTTGTGGCACTTGGCGCATTGAATGCGGATGCCCAGGAAGAGCTGCGACGTGGTCTCGGTGCAATCGTTGGCGTCAGCCGCGGTGCGATAGAAATTCGCCGCCGGGTTTTCGAACGTGCTGCCGTCGGCCGTTAGCAAGTTCCGGGCAAACCGATCCGCCGGCATGTTGTCACGCAGTGCCGAGACCAGCCAGTGATGGAACTTATAGACGCCGGCCGGTGTGACCTTGTTATTGCGCAGTCGCAACAAGTCGGCCCACTTCATCGCCCAAAACTCGGCGTACTCCGGCCGCTCCAAAAGCGCGTTGATCAGCTTGGACCGCTTGTCTGGGGCCTGATCTGTCAGGAAGGCCTGCGCTTCGGCGACGGTCGGCAGGATGCCGATCGTGTCCAAGTAGACGCGGCGCAGGAATTCTTCATCGGTGCAAAGCTCCGAAGGCAGGATCTGCAACTGACGCTGCTTCTCGAACATGTCGTGGTCGACAAAGTTGTTCTCCGGTGGGTTGTTCCACTTGAATCCTTCAATGTCCTTCAGGAAGACGAGCGACGCCGTCTCCATCTTCTCCAGGTAGCGCACCAAAATGGCCGCCTCGCCACGATCGCTCGCGACGACGTAGCCAGAGTTATCGACCGTGGCCACGCCCTCGTCCGAGCTGGAATAGCAGGCCAGTTCCGTCACGTCCTGAATGCTGCCGTCCGAGAAATGAGCCAGCACCAGCATCTGCTGCGTGTGGGCGGGCCGGCGGTAGATCCGCTGCCGTGGGAAGACTTCGACCTTCACGCAAGTCGGCGCCTCGGCCGGGTCGAGCTTGCAGCCTTGGGCGATCCAGTCCTTCAGCAGTTCATAGCTGGGGTCAGACTTCTTCAAGCGCTGTCCGCCGCCGTGCGCCACTTCCATCAGCGGCTTGCGCAACAGCAGGCTCATCTCGGGGTCAAAGACGTCGGTGCGGCGATTGAACGCTTCGCGAACCAGCGTTTCGGTGTCGACGACCGGATCGTAGGCTCGCAGCGAGAGACGGAACCCGCCTTTGCCGCTAGGCGAACCGTGGCAGGCGCCCTGGTTGCAACCTTGCTTGCTGAGCGCGACGAGCGTTCCGTACTGGAACGAAACCTGTTCCGGCTTTTCGTGATTGGTCACGGTGACGGTCGTTTTCACATCTTTGCCACCTACGGCCGCGATGATCTCGGCCTGGCCGTTGCCGACCGGGATGGCGACGCCGTTTTCGACCTTCACGACTTGTTCGTTATTCGAGACGAACCGCGTGGCGCGTGTCAGGTCTTGCGTGGTACCGTCGGCGTAAGAGCCGGTGACTACCAGATGCATCTTGCGCTGCGGCGAAGTCAGGGCGATCGCGGCCGGTTGGATTTCGATCTTATCGGGAGCGCCGACGACGATTGGCTCGAGCGCCGGTGCGCTGCCGGCCTGCGGCTCAGCCTGGGCGACGCCCACGTCAGCAAACGCGCAGGCCGCGGTTACGAGCAATCCACATGCGATCCGCAATCCGTGTTGGCGTGTCATTCGTCCATTCTCCCTTGCAAACATCCTGTGATTCGTGAACTGCGGCGACCGGATCATGAGCCGCTAGGCGCTAGCCGCGGGTTCTTCGTAAATGTTCCAAACCGCTCCGTCGACTTCCGCCTCAACTTGTCTTTGCCCGCACTGCTTACTTCGTGATCTCAATATTGACTGGGTCGCTCTCCAGGTTGACCGTGCGGTCTTTGACCTTCAGCGAGCCAGTCACGGCGAGCGCCGTCGGACCTGCCGCCACGTCGGCCGCGGCCGAAAGCTCGACACTCGCTTCGCTCTGCCCCTCGGGGATCGTCACTTCGGCCGGCGCGACAATGCCTGCCGGTAAGTTCTTGAAACGCACAATCGCGGCGCCGTTGGCGTCGCCCATCCGCGTTAGTTTTACGACGACTGATTGCTTGCCACCGGCGGCCATGGGGCCGGCCGGGGCCAGCGCCACCTGCACTGGCTTGACTACGCGTAGCACCACATTATCGAGCGCCACCCGCTTCGGCTGATTTTGGAACGTGCCCGAGCCGATGATGCGGATCGGATAGTCTCCTTCGGCCAATGACGCCGGGCCAGCCAGCTCGATCGTTGCGTCCGGCTTTCCTTTTTCGATCGCTGCAACTTTAGCCGTAACGCCCGACGGCAGGCCTTCGACTTCGAGGGTGATCTTGTCGTCGAACTTGTTGAGCTTCGTTGCGCTAACTTTGAAATTCGTCGCGCCCACGATCTGCGGGAACGGAATCGCCGCGGCCGGCGCTGTCGCCAGTTGAAAGAAATCCGGAAAGGGCTGGCCGACGCCAACGCCGATCACGCCGACCAGATCCGCCGGCGGATATGACCAGCCGCTGTAGGCCGTCTTCAGCGCGCCCAGCGTGCTTGCCATCGTCGAGAATTCGGCGTCGCCGATCTTTGCCTTGCCCACGATGCGAATATTCGCCCAGGCCCCCGGCGCCAGCGCGGCCGGGAACGTCAGGCGGAGATTCGTTTCTTTCCCCTTCTCGGCAATCGTATTCCCACCGAGCGTGATCCCATCGGGCGCTCCGACGAGCGACAGCGTGATGGGGCCGTCATAGTCGCGTCGCGCACAGCTGACCTTGGCGACTAGCACGCCGCCGGTGGGCGCGTCGAACTTGTCGGCGTCTACCGAGAGCGAGAAGCCGGCGCGGTATGGCTCGGCCTTGATCCGGTAGACATACTCCGGGCCGCCGCGACGAAGCAGATCTTCGACCATCAGTTTGTAGACGCCATCGGCCGGCGCAGTGAAATCGAGCACACCGTCATCGCCGCCGGAGTCTTCGACCTCGGCCAGTTGGCCACCATCGGGCTTGAAGATTCGCAGGAACAAGTCGCTCGGCGAACCGAGGCTGCGGGTTTCGCTGGTCAGGATCCAGCGCTGCCCTGCCTTGGCTTCGAACTGAAAGTAATCCTTGTCTTTGGCGACGTCGAAGCGACCATTGATGGCGCATGGTAGCGCGATCGGAGAGGCGGTCTCGGGCGTGTTGTTGGGTTCCAGTTCAACCTGCTCGGCAGTGGCGCCCGTAGCGACATTCAGCATGGCCGAGCCCTGCCCGCCGGGCAACTTGGCGGCGATTGTCGCGCGGTCGGCGTGTTCGGTCGTGGAGATCCAAACCGACAGCGGAGCGTCTCCTGGCGCCGCGTTGGCGAGTTGCAACTTCGGCGTGCTGCCGCGCCGCGCGCCCATGGGGAACGTCGTCGTCGACATCGGGAAATTGCCGATCCGCAGCCGATAGCGATGCGTTGGGCCGCCGGCGTAGCGGATGTCGCGAATTTCGAGCGTGTACGTTCCGGCCGTGGCGAAGGTGTGGGCGAACCGACTGTCGGCGCCGATCCCTGCCTCGTCATCGCTATAGGCGAGTTCTTTGCCACTGGCGTCGAGTAGACGAATCGCCGGATCAAGCGCGTAGCCGAGTCGGCGGGCGACCACTTCAACGCTCACTCGTTGCCCAGCGGCGGCGTTGAATTTGTAGAAGTCAAACGTCTCGGGCTCGCAAGCGCCATCGACAGCGACCGGCAGCGTCAACTCCTGCGCGGTGGCAATCGATTTATTCGCGCCGTTGTCATTGACGCTCGGCAGATCGTCAACCATGGCTAGTCGCAGATTCGATACGCCACCGACAGTGGCGACGCGCAGACCATAGATGCCGACGGCCGCGTTGGCTGGCACGGTCACGCGGTAGCTAATGCGCGCCGGATCGGTTCCGTTTTTATCCAAGCCGGGCGTCGGCACGGCTTCGACTGGCAAACTCCACCACGCGCCGGTTGGGTTTGCCAAACCACCGCCGAACAGCACGATGTCGGTCGCCTGACCCGGCGCAACGGCGTGCGGCGTGGTGTAACTGATCGAAGGCGCCTGGGCGCGCGAGACGGCCGCTTGACCAAGCACAAAACTTGCTGCCAGTAGGCACGCAAAAACAGGTCGCATTCGTGGTGTGCCTTTCGTCCTGTAGGGCGGCGATTGCAATCCACGGCGTCCGTTATCGGGCCGGCGTGGTTTGCTCCTCGGCTTACGGAGGATGCTATCGCTGACGTGGGGGCCGGCAGCGTCCGAACTGCCGGGTCATCCGACAGCGCGACTCTCATTGCAATTCATACGACGCATACCCATCTGTTGATGGGCAGGCGGTCGAAATTCGGGGTGGTTTCACCCTAATCGAGTCTACTTAGCCGGGCGGCCAAGGACCTCGATCGGGACTGAAACAATCGTGGTGGGATCGTAGGTTGGGTGCGGTTATCCCGTCTCCCCCCGAGACAGGCCACCGCTTGCACTATGACCTTAAACGGGAGAAGCACGCATTGTCAAATATTTATCCACCTATCTGAGGGGTGGCATCCAGAAATGCTGGCGCCGATGGCCGCTGCCATTGAATCGGAGTGGTTGGACTGTCGACCGACCAGTCACGCGACGCGGGCCAGACGCTCGTGCTACCCGAACAGTCCACGGAGCGGTTCCCCTTCGCAGATCTTCATGGGTCTGCCGAAGCGGTCCGGGAGCGTCATGGCTGGATCGACGCCCAGCGCGTGGTAGATCGTGGCCGCGTAGTCTTGCGGCGTGCAGGGAAGGTCGGCCGGGTGTTCGGCGTTTTTATCGCTCGTGCCGTATTGCGCGCCGCCGCGGATGCCGCCGCCGGCGAGCAGGCCGCTATAGCAGTAGGGCCAGTGTTCGCGGCCATCGCGATGGATCTTGGGTTTGCGACCGAACTCGCCAACCCAGGCGACGATCGTCTCGTCGAGCAGCCCGCGCTCTTCGAGATCCGTGAGCAACGCACAGAGTGCCTGATCAGCCGGCGGAATCAAATCGTCCTTTAGCCGATTAAAATTGTTGCCGTGCGTGTCCCAGAAATTGCGGCCGTCGTTGTGCCAGTTGACGCTTACGAGTCCGACGCCGTTTTCGACCAACCGCCGCGCGAGCAGCAGGCACTGGCCATGAATGTTGCGACCGTAGCGCTCGCGCACGGCGTCCGGTTCGGCCGAAAGATCAAACGCCTGACGCGCCGCGCCCGAGCTGAGCAAATCGAACGCCTGCTGCTTGAAGCCCGCGGCGCCGGCCGCGGCTGCCGCGTCAAGCAGACGACGCTGATCGTCGACGTTCCGCAGCAGCCCTTGCCGGCTTTCGAGCCGCGCTTGAGAGATTGTGTCTGGAAGCGAAAGCTCCGCCACGCGCCAGTCAGGCGCGTTCGGATCGCCGGTGAGCAGCATCGGATCGACGCGCGAGCCGAGCCAGCCACCATGTTGACCAGGCGCTTTTCCGCCCGGCGCGGCCGGATGATACGCCAGCCACGGCATGGTGACGAACGATGGCACCACGGGCGCGGCGCCCGACTGCGCCCCTTTCGTTTGCAATTCGCCTGTCGTGCGCAATCGCGCGACGACCGAACCAAGGTGCGGCGTGTCGCGTTCACTCGGCGCATCGGCGTCGCTATTCAAAACAGGCGCGCGGTGTCCGGTGAGCGTGGCGTGGGCGCTCGACAGATGCGCCGGGTCGTTGTGATGGAGCGAACGGACGACGGCGAACTTGTCCGCCAGTTTGGCGGCCCCTTTAAAGTGTTCGGAAAATCGGACGCCAGGGACCGCGGTCTCGATCGTGCCGAAGGGACCGCGGATTTCGCGAGGCGCGTCCGGCTTCGGGTCGAACGTATCGAGCTGGCTTGGCCCGCCCCACATGAACAGAAAGATGCAGGACTTCGCTTTGCCAAAGCCGGCGCCGGGATTGATTACGTTACTCCCCTGTCCTGCCGCGCGGGCGAGCGACAGCGAGTCGAGTCCCAGACCTAACAGACCCACTCCACCAGCGGCCAAGGCAGCGCGGCGACTGTACCGGCGCGCTTGCAGAAAGCTATCGCAACCGTGCGAGCCATCGCTGGCGCGCGGGTTTGCCATCTGTTTTGGCGGATTCGGAGATCGATCAGACTGCGTCATGCTGTCGGCGCCGGGAGTGATTGCGGCGGGCGGGGTGTCTCAACAGGCAGGCGGGCGTAGGTCGGCGGGGCGTCGGGGCGTCGGTCTCAACGCATCGAGAACGACCGATGCATTCTAGCGAACCAGCGCCACTCGGCACAAGACAAAGTCTGCGAGGACATCCGGCCGCCAGTCAGCGCATTTCTACCTACGGATACAGGGATCTCGCGCGGGCGCCTCCGATTCAGCTTCGACCCACGTCTTTCGATTGACCGTAGACTTGGGGCACGCGGCGCCCATAATAGCCAGGCGCGATGAACGCCCGCGGCCTCGACGCGGTTCTAATAGTCCGACCAACTTCAGGAGATCCATCCATGCCGGCCACGACTTCGAAACTAAAGCTTCGCTGGGTTGTTTTTTCGCTCGTATGCGGCACGGCCGCGGCCTACGCCCTGACCAGTTGGACAGCGCGAGCCGAGGATAAAAAGGCGCCGGACCGGTTCTTCGAGATGCGGACCTACGTCGCCGCGCCTGGCAAGTTCGACGAGTTGCACGCGCGGTTCCGCAACCACACGAACAAGCTCTTTGAGAAGCACGGCATGACGTTGATCGGCTACTGGGTGCCGACCGAGTCGCCAACGGCCAAGGACCCGCTGCCTGAGGAAACGAAGAACACACTGGTCTACATCCTGGCCTACCCGAGCAAAGAAGCCCGCGAGAAGTCGTGGAAGGGCTTCATGGGCGACCCGGAATGGCAGGCCGTGTTCAAGGAGACGCAGAAGAACGGCTCACTGACCAAAGAGGTCAAGTCGCAGTTCTTGACGCCGACGGATTACTCGCCGATCAAGTAATCAAGCTTGAACTTTACGGCAACGTACAGGGAGGGCGAGGCTCCCGCCGAGCCGAGAAGCGGTTTGGGCGATACGATTGCGACCGGCAAGGATTGATGTAAACCGCGCGAAAATTCCTGACGAGTTGTTCTGCTTGCGGTTCATCGAGCGGCGCGCGGCTCAGCAGGAGCTTCGCCCTCCCGGAACGATTTTCCGCGATCGGAACGGTTTAGCGAGCTACAAATCTATCACCAGCCTCGGCCGTTCAACCGGCCGCGGCTGGTTTTGTTTCGGCCTGGGCTTCGGGCGATGGTGGCGGCGAGCCGAAGCGGCGCTCGCGATAGAGGCGTAACCCGCGGGCGGCGTGGTAAAGGCCGCCGCATTCCAGGTCGTATTCGCGGGTTTGCTCCAACATGTCGCAGAGCCGCAGCACGGCCTCGGTGACCCATGGGCTGCGTAATTCGTAATCGTTGGGCAGCGCCAGGACCAGAAATTCAAGCGTATGCCCGGTCGTTCCGATGCGGTTGCCGATGTCGGCCGTGCCGTTGGGGCGTCGCAGGTAGTCGCTCGAAAACGATCCGTCTGGTTGCTGGTATTCCTTCATCATTTGCACGGCCGTGTCGATGCGGTCCTGGCCCGATTTCCAACCCCTTTCGAGCTTGCCGCCGTTCTTCAAGTGTCGTTGCAGCGCCACGGTCAGGCCGACCAGGCGGTGCGTGCCGCCGCAGGCGCTATTGCGCAGATCAAGCGATGGATCCTGCGTCGCCTCCATCTGCACCACGCGTTCAATCGTCCAGTCCGAACCGTCTTTCGACTTCCATTTGACGTCTTCCGGTTGGTAGGCCGTTAGTCCCATCAATGTCCAGGTCGATTCCATGCCTGGGTAGATGTCCCACATGGCTTGCGTCATCAGGTCCTGCACCGTGAACGTGCGATCGCCAACTTTCAGCGGCGTGGTTCCCGGTAGGCCGATCAACGACAGGTAGCCGAGCCATTGATCTTCGTGCCCTTGGCCGCTTTTGCTGCCAGCTTCCAGCGGCGCTTCGAGTCCTTTGTCTCCGGGAATCAAAACCCAACCGTTCAGACGGCCTCCACCCTGCAAATACTTGAGCGCCGAGACGGGCTTGCCTTGCACGTCGAGCATCAGGTCCGGGCCGAAGGCGAGAATACCGTGGACGACTTGCCAGGCGGCGTTCGTCTCGGCCACCAGGTGGCGCCGACCGGTCAGCGCGTACGCTTTGTCGATCCGCTCACGCAGGACGTCGTCGTCGTTGGGAATTGGCGGGAGCGGAACCGGCGTCGACGCCTGCGAAATTCGCGTCTCGCCGCAGCCACATATGGGAGCCAGCGACGCACAAAGCAAAGCGAGCAATGCAAAACGCTTGGCAGTAATCGACTGGAAACGGAACGTGGAAGTCGTCATGGGCGTGGGCTCACTGGCGGCCGTTCTCGGGCGCGCGAGTTCGGCGTGTCCTTTCGCCAGGGGTGGGAAAAAGCGCGTCTCGCGCTCTGGGGTAGGCAGAAAACAAGCACTCACCGCATGGAAAGATACCACGCAATCACAATCCCGGCCAATGAACGAGGAAAAATGGGCGGTTTGTGCTAGGCCGCCCTCTGGCGCCGCTACGGGCTCAAATTGACCCATGAATCGCCTTTGTTTAAGTTCAACCGTCGTAAGGATTTGTGCAGCGAACTAAAGGGCAGCAATTTGCGTAGAACAACAAGTAATCAGTCGCCGGGCTGAGATTTCCTGTTCGGCAACGAATTACTCCTGGAACGACAAACAACGCAAGGAGCGTTTTCACAGCGATGTATTACTTCGATCCGATGTACTTTCTGTTTCTGGCGCCGGCCATGGCGATGGCCCTTTGGGCGCAGTGGCGGATTCACGCGGCGTATAGCGAAGCTCAAAAGCTCGCGGCGCCGTTGAGTGGCGCTGGCGCTGCGCGCCACGTGCTAGATTCCGCGGGCCTGCAAGCGATTGAAATCGAGCAGGTTCCTGGCCACTTGTCGGATCATTACGACCCGCGCGCCAAGGTGCTGCGACTGAGCCCCGAGGTGTTTCAGAGTCGCTCGTTGGCGGCCGTGGGGATTGCCGCGCACGAAGCGGGACACGCCATTCAGGACGCGCGGGCCTACGCCCCGATGACGATCCGCAACGCGGTCGTTCCCGTCGCCAACTTCGGCAGCGGGTCAGGCATGCTGTTGTTCATGGTCGGGATGTTCATGGGTATTAAGATTCTGATTATGGCCGGCATCGTGCTGTTCTCAGCGGTCGTCTTTTTCCAACTCGTGAACCTGCCGGTGGAATTCAACGCGAGCAACCGCGCGAAAAAGGAATTGGTTGCGCTCGGGATTGTTGACCCGCCGCAAATGGTCTACGTCAACCGCGTGCTAAACGCCGCGGCCTGGACCTACGTCGCGGCAACGCTGCAGTCTGTGTTGACGCTGCTGTACCTGGTCATGCGATCGGATCGCGATTGAGACGGCGCGCTTCCGATTGAGCGCTCCGGGAGGGCGAAGCTCCTGCTGAGCCGCGCATCGCGACAGGATCGTCCATCAACGACGATCGTCGTCAGATGATTTCGACTTATTTCCAGCTTGGAAACGCACGCAGAGGCACAATCCATTCCGCTTCCGGGCTCGGCGGGAGCCTCGCCCTCCCGGGACGCGTAACGTCGCGCGACCTCAAGTCCTCAAGTCCTCAAGTCCTCAGTCCTCAAGTCCTCAAGTCCTCAACGCCCCCCTACTTCCCCGGTGGGTCGCTTTGGATGTAGCGGATCAGGTCGCGGACTTCATCGGCCGTTAGCTCATCGAGGATTTTTTCCGGCATCAGTGATAGTGCCGAGCGCTCCGTGCTTTCGATGTCGTCGTTGGCCAGCAGCGTCTTTTGGTTTTTCGCGTCGAGCAGCGTCGTCGTTTGCGGCGTGCTGTCGACGATCAGTCCGGTCAGCACGCGGCCGTCATTCGTCGAAATGACATAGTTGAAGTACTCCTTGCGGATTACCGAACTGGGGTCGACGATGCTCGTCAGGAGAAACTCGCGGTTCTTACGCTCGGCGCCAGTCAGCTCCGGACCGACTTTGTTCCCTTCGCCAAACAGCGTGTGGCACGTGCCGCAATGTTTCGCGAACAGGGGCTTGCCGCGCGTTGCGTCTCCGGCCGCCAGGTTGAGCGAGACGTTGATCCCATGAATCCTGGCCCGCTTTTCGGCCGGCGTGGCTTCGGCAATTGTTCCCCAGTGCTTGACCAGCAATTCTTCTACGCGTGGCTGCTTGAACAGCGCGATCTGGCGAAGCTGCGCGGCAGGAATCTCGTCCGGTTTCAAGCGGCCGCTGTCGACTTCTTCCAGCAGTCTCGTCGCCCAGGCTGCGCGCCCACATAGCAGCGTGAGCGTTTTTGTCCGTAGGTCCCCTTGGCTAGCCGGCAGATTCGCAAGGGCACGGTCCGCAATCTTCGTCTCGTCGTATCGCGCAAGCGCCGAAAGCGCCGCCCCTTGCAGGGACGTGGGTACCGCCGCGTCGACAAGCGCCAGTAACGGCTCGACGGCGCGTGGGTCGGCCGATTGCCCGATGATTTCGATCAGCGCCAAGCGTGTTGCTTCGGGCGTGGCGCGATCGGTCATCAGGGCGAGTGCCCGATCGACGGCCGCCGAGCTTCCCAAGCGAACAGCACAGCGAATCCGCAACGGGCTCGACTCCAGGTCGATCTTAAGCGAGTCCACAAAGCCAGCCAGCGGCGGAGGGACCGCGTTCAATCGCCGCCCGGCCAGTGCCTTATCGATTCCTTCGAGCAACGCGTCGGTCTCTGCCCGACCGGGCGCCGAGGCCAGCAGCGCGGCGCACGACGCAAAATCTTCTTCGGTCCCAATGGCAGCGTAGCGTCGAGCCAAACGTGGCTGGATGACCGAGCGAACCAGCGACTGATTCCACGCCTCATGCGTGGCGAACAGTTCCACCACGCGCGCTCGATCCGACGTCGCCTTATCTTCGACCGCCCACCAGAGCAGGAGCGGAATGTGGGGATCTCCCTGGTCTTCGTCATGCGCAAGTAGCGCCGCCACGAGCGGCAGCCCTTGCTCGCCTGAGAGGCGCTTGGCCGTGCAGGCCAATTGGCTACGAACGGTAGGACTGGGATCGTTTTTGGCCATCGCCATAGAACGGGCCGCCACGGCGGGCGAAAGGTGTTTCTCGTCGCCGAGCAGCCTCGCCGTCCAACTCCGCGCGTATTCGTCCGGGTGGCTAAGGAGCGCGAGCGCTGTGGGCTCGTCGAAGCCGCCGCTTACGTAGAGCGCCCACAGCGACTGCAAAGCCTGCGTGGGGTTTTTGTCGTCGAGCGCGGATAGCCGCAGCTCAGCGTAAACGCTGGCGTCTTTGCGCTCGGCCAAAATTAATCGCGCCTCGCGGGCTTGCCAGGCGTTTTTGTGAGTTAGCAAGGCAACCAACTCTCGGCTGGTGAGTTTCGTGAGGTCGAAGTCCGGCAGCTTGGAAGTTCCATCTGCGACCAACTTGTAGATTCGCCCGTTCGAGCGATCCCAATCGTCTTTCGGATCGACGTGATTGGCTCGCTTGTCATACCAGTCAGCGATAAACAGGCTGCCGTCTGGGCCAACCGTGCAGTCGACCGGTCGGAACGAATGATCGCTGGTCGTGACCAACTCGCCTCCAAAACGGTTCTTGAAGCTCGAGCTATTTCGCTCGATCTTGTGCCAGTAGATCGCGTTCGACAGCACGTTGGCGGCAATGTATTGGTCGCTGAATTGCTCCGGGAAAGCGCCTCCCTGGTAGACGATGCCGCCACAGGTGACGTGGCCCCCTTTGAAGCCTTGATACGGAACGTGTTCGAAGTAGCCAAACGCGTGCGGGTTTTGCAGCTCGCCATGTTTCGCAAAGCCTTTGACGTAGTAAGCGCCCTGCACCTGGTGAAGCATGGCGACGTCGCCGTAGTTGGTGCCGGCGATCATGGCGCCGTGGCGATCGAAATCCGCGCCCCAGGTATTGCCGCCCCCTTCGGCGAACAGCTCAAACGCCTTGGTGACCGGGTGATAGCGCCAGATTCCTTGTTGAAAGGTGACGCCGCGAATGTGGGCGGTGACCGTGCTCCCTTGAGCGCCGTACAGCCAACCATCGGGTCCCCATTGCAGGCTGTTTGCCAGCGCGTGGGCGTCTTCGAGTCCGAAGCCGGTCAGCAGCACTTCCGGATCGCCGTCCGGAACGTCGTCGTTATTCTTGTCAGCGTAGAAAAGGAGGTACGGCGCCTGCGCGACAAAGACGCCGCCGTGGCCGATGGCCAAACCGGTCGCCAGGTTCAGGCCACTGACAAAGTCTTTCGCCTTGTCCGCTTGGCCGTCGCCGTCGGTGTCTTCGAGGATGGTGATCCGATCCGCGCCGCGCGGCCCTTTGGGCGGTGGCTCGGGCACGCGGTCGTACTTCGTGCGGAGAAACTGGTCGACCTTGACCGCCGTCAGTCCGGCTGGGTTCGGATATTGCAGGTATTGAATGACCCACATCCGGCCGCGCTCGTCGAAGCTCATTGAGACCGGCTGGCGAATCATGGGCTCGCTGGCGAACAGCTTGAGTTGGAAGCCGGAAGCGACGCGAAACTCCTTCATGGCCTCGGCCGGCGCCAGCCCTTCGGCAGCCGCAGGGCGAACGTACGTGACGCAGAGGGCCAGGGAGGCGACGAAAGTCGCGAGGCGCCCGGTTGTCAGGTAGTGAACTACACTTCGTGGCGAATCGCAGTCGGAGATTTTGCGCGGCACAGGCGGGACCCTTGTCGCAGACGGGCGTGAGATTCGAAGGCAGGCGGGCAAAGCCGGAGTATAACCTCGGCCGGGGACGCACGCCAAAATCGTGACGCCTGTCGCCGATCAGGGATGCGCCGGCCTTGGCCGCGCGATTTACTCTGCAATCCGCTCGCCCGTACGGTCTCGTGGCACGCGCGGCGCCTCAGCGAAGGGATTGTTGCGAGCTTTGAGGGCCAGTTCGCGGTCGGCGGCCTTGATGGCGCGGACCTTGCAAAGGCGACACGGCATAAAGACCAGGCCACCGCAGCCTCGGCAGCGCTCGGGAGGTCCTTGCGGTCGATCGTCTTCTTCGTCCGCGCGCACGCGAGGTTGATAGTCCGGGCGGCGGCCCGACGCGACTGCGCCGATGGTTGCCCGACTAACGCCGGTCATCCGCGCGATCGTGCGCTGCGAAAGCTCCGGCTGGGCAAGTAACTGTCTCACTTCCTGAATGCGATCCGCGGATAGCATGGTGTCCTCCTGGGCGTGTGGGTCTAACGGCAAAGTGGGTAAGGGTTTCGCGGGCGAATGGAACACGAGCAGCGGTCACAGCGGTTCGTCCCCTGCGATTTCTGCCCAGAAATCGCCTGGCTCGGGCTCTGGTTCTTCGTCTTCGAAATCGGCGCCGAAGTCGTCCCAGCGATCAGGATCGAACCGGGCCGGGGGCTCGTCGGCGGGGTCGTCGTCCGCATCGTCATCGTCGAGCCGGCTCGGTT
>Ga0070665_100000243_pt1 | contig 90522 bp, 83 predicted proteins | sample KBSS13metaG_FD_65862 | JGI IMG/M metagenome (GOLD analysis project Ga0070665, IMG submission 65862) | Switchgrass rhizosphere microbial communities from Kellogg Biological Station, Michigan, USA - KBS S1-3 metaG | ecosystem: Host-associated > Plants > Roots > Rhizosphere > Soil ... | reverse complement strand
TGGAAGCACTACCGCGGCGGCCGCGCTCCCGAGCTCTGGATCTACGACCTCAAGGCGAACACCGCCGAGCAGATCACCAGCAACCCGGCCAACGACTACATGCCGGTCTGGATCGGCGACACCGTCTACTTCGTCTCCGACCGCGACAAGGTGGGGAGCACCACCGTCAACAACCTTTTCGCCTACGACACGAAGACCAAAGCCGTCCGCCGGGTGACCAACCACGACACCTTCGACGTCTACTGGCCGAGCAGCGCCGACCGCCGGCGCCTGGTCTACGAGGATGGCGGCTCGATCTACCTCTTCGATCCCGCGTCCGGGAAGAGCGGCCGCATCCCCATCCGGGTTGAGGGGGATCTGCCGAAGACCCTCCCCTACTTCAAGAACGTCGCCGAGGACATCGACTCGATGACCCTCTCCCCGACCGGCAAGCGGGCCCTGCTCACCGCCCGCGGCGACGTCTTCTCGGTGCCGGCCGAGAAGGGGGAGATCCGCAATCTCACCCAGTCCCCGGGGGTGCGGGAGGTGGCCGCCACCTGGTCGCCCGACGGCCGTTGGGTCGCCTATCTCTCCGACCGCTCCGGCGAGTACGAGGTCTGGCTGCGGCCGGCCGACGGCTCGGGCGCGGAGCGGCGAGTCACCACCGACGGCAACACCTGGCGCTACCCCCTCGCCTGGTCCCCCGACTCCAGGAAGCTCGCGTTCGGCGACAAGAACAGCCGGCTGCGCTGGGTGGACGCCGCCACCGGCAAGGTGACCGACGCCGACCGCGGAACACGCAGCGACATCCGGGACTACAAGTGGTCCCCCGACAGCCGCTATCTCGCCTACACCAAGGTGGGGGAGAACCAGTTCCCCTCGATCTGGATCTACGAGCTCGACGGCGGCATGGCCCGCCAGCTCACCAGCGACCTGACCGTCGAGGCCGAGCCCACCTGGGACCCCAAAGGGCACTACCTCTACTTCCTGTCCAACCGCGACTACAACCTGACCTTCAGCGGCTACGAGTTCGACTACGTCTACACCAACCCCACCCGGGTCTACGTGGGGCTGCTCTCCAAGGAAGGGCCGCCCCTGCTGCTGCCCGAGAGCGACGAGGAGACCCCCAAGCCGGAGGAGGCGGCGGCGACCGCGTCCAGGGACGAGGCCAAGGCCGACGCCAAGGCCGCGGCCCAGAAGGTCGCCGACGAAGCCGCCGGCGACAAGCCTGACAAGGCTCCGAAATCGGGGGTGCGGGTCAAGATCGACTTCGACGGCTTCGAGCAGCGGGTCCGCGCCCTGCCGGCCCCTCCGGGCAACTACCAGGGGCTGACCGCCAACGCCGAGGCCGTCTTCTTCCTGCGCGGCGGTGCCGGCGGCGGTGGGGGCGGTCCGCAGTCGCTCCGCGTGTTCAGCTTCAAGGACCGCAAGGAGGACGCGGTCGTCGACGGCATCGCCGGCTACGACCTCTCCGCCGACGGCAAGAAGATCATCTACCAGCAGCGGGACAGCTACAGCATCGTCGACGCCCGGCCGGGGCAGAAGCCGGGGGACGGCAAGCTCGATCTGGAGAAGCTGACCCTCCGTATCCAGCCCCGCGAGGAGTGGCGCCAGGAGTTCGTGGACGCCTGGAGGATCTTCCGCGACTGGTTCTACGATCCCAACCTCCACGGCGTGGCCTGGCTGGGCATCCGGGACCGCTATGCCCAGATGATCCCCTACATGTCCAACCGGTCCGACCTCGACTACCTGCTCGGCGAGATCGGCGCCGAGGTCTCGGTCGGTCATGCCTACGTGCAGCCGGGCAACGCGCCGGCGCCCCAGCGGGTCGAAGGCGCCCTGCTCGGCGCGGAGATCGTGGCCGATCCTTCCGGCTACTTCCGGGTCGATCACATCTTCCCGGGGGAGAACTGGCATGCGAGCTTCCGCTCGCCACTGACCGAGCCCGGCGTCCACGTCGAGAGGGGGGACTACATCCTGGCGGTGGACGGCCAGACCACCAAGGGTGTGGACAACTTCTACCGCCTGCTGGAGGGGAAGGCCGACCGGGTGCTCACCCTGCTGGTGAACGGCAAGCCCTCCACCCAGGGGGCCCGCGAGGAGAGGGTCCGGCCCGTCGACAACGAGCAGAACCTCCGTTACCTCGACTGGGTGCAGGCCAACCGCGCCAAGGTCGACAAGCTCTCGGGCGGCCGCATCGGCTACATCCACCTGCCGGACACCGCCGTCGCCGGCAACCGCGAGCTGTTCAAGTACTTCTATCCGCTCGCCAGCAAGGACGCCCAGGTCTTCGACGACCGCTACAACCAGGGGGGCTTCATCCCCGACCGGATGATCGCGCTGATCTCCCGGCCGGTGCTGAACTACTTCGTCGGCCGCCCGGGCGTCGCCAATCCGACGCCGCAGTTCGCCAGCAACGGACCGAAGGTGACCTTGATCAACGGCCAGGCGGGCTCGGGCGGCGACGCCTTCCCCTACTACTTCCGGGAGATGAAGCTCGGGCCGCTGATCGGCACCCGCACCTGGGGGGGCCTCGCCGGCCTCTCGGGCAACCCGCCCCTGGTGGACGGCGGCACCCTCACCGTGCCCACCTTCCGCATCCTCACCACCGAGGGGAAGTGGGCGGTCGAGAACGAGGGCGTCTCGCCGGACATCGAAGTGATCGACGCTCCGGACGCCCTGGCCCGGGGCGAGGACCCGAGCCTCGAGCGGGGCGTCAAGTACCTTCTGGAGCAGCTCCAGAAGAACCCGCCCAGGAAGGTCGTCGTGCCCCCGCCGCCGGTCGGCGGCGCACCACACTGATCGCGGAATCATCGAATAGCAAAAAAGGCGGGGACTTCCGGGTCCCCGCCTTTTCCGTTCTGGGCCTCTACGGGCAGTACTTGACGTGGTATTGGCCGCAGGAGGTGAATCCGCCGTGTTTCAGATCCCGGCATCCCAGGCTGCTCGTGGAGTTCGTGCAGAGATTGCAACTGCAGATGAAGTCGATCGCCGGAGCCGGCGCCGAGGCGGCCACTCCGACTCCGAATACGAGGGCGGCGATTGCGAGAAGCTTCTTGACCATGGTTCCTCCTGTCATCGGTGGTGCATTGGCTGATGAAAGCAAAAGGCGGGGACCTGGGGTCCCTGCCTTCCCGTTTGGGGACCTCTATGGGCAATACTTGGTGTGATAGATGCCGCAGGAGGTAATCGTGAGCCCGCCGTGCTCGAAGTCCCGGCAGGCCAGGTTGCTCGTGGAGGTCGTGCACAGCTTGCAGCTACAGATGAATTCGATCGCCGGAGCCGGCGCCGAGGCGGCCACTCCGACTCCGCAGACGAGAGCGGCGATTGCGAAGAGCTTCTTGACCATGGATTCCTCCTGCTTCCGAGGAGCGCGAATTCGCTCAAGCTGAAATAGTAATACAGCTCTTTGCTCAGGTCAGCCGCCAGAGTACGGCGCTTGGGAAGCGGTATCTTCCTTCTTGAAAAGCTTCCGCAGAAAGGCGCCGATGGCCGCGATACCGACCAGGAGCGCTTTTTTGAACGCCAGCAGGCCGGCCAGGAGCACTTTGAAGAAACCGGCTTTCGCCGCCAGCGTTCCAGCGATGAGAGCGCCGATGCCGTATTCCGCGACCTTGTCCTTCCCGGGGATGAAGTCGGCATACCGGTGGCCCTGGTTGAACTCGATCTCCGGCAAGAGGGCCTGCATCGAGCTCTTGACGGTCGCCAGTTGATCCACCTCGGAGACCGCGTTCAAGACGAGGACGCCGCGGCGGCCCAGGACGCGAATGTTGTAGTTCAGCGTATGGTCGGGGCTGGTACCGAACTTCAAGTCCTTCGCCCAATAGAGTTTGTGGCTGGCGCGGTCGTACCGGGGTGGCTCGGCCCAGCCGACGAGCTCCACTTTTTCGTAGCCCTGCTTGACCCGTTCCTCATTGGCTTGGCTCGCGTCTTCCTTCATCTCGGTCAGCAGCTTCGCGTAGTCGAGCTTCTCAGCGCCTTTATCGTCTACGTACCCGTCCTCTTCGTACGTGACGACGATGCCCCAGCCATCTTCTTCCACCGGGCTCACTCCGGACGGCAGAATCATTCCCAGCGTCTTCGATCCCGGGGGATTCCCCCACGCGTTGACCAGCACGCGGTTGGCCTGCTCGGGATCCAGGTAGCGAAAGGCTGGCCCGAGATTCAGGGTGGCCAGGCCGGACCCGAGCTCGATCCTGCCCTGCTGGTATTTGAGTTTTGCTTCGAACTCCTCAGGGGTCGTTCCGAGGGGGGCGGGAGCCGCGGACGCGAGTCCCGCGGGGACGCCATAAGCAAGCATCAGCAGAATCCAAAGCCACTTCATAGCATGGGCTCCTTCCCAGAAAGCGGGCAGTCGTTTCCATGCAGTGCGCGACGTGGCGCTTTCATTTCGCTCGCGGGAGAGCGAAGGGGACGACGATGAAGCTGGGGTTTACCGCGGCGCGGCCGGCGAACGCCGCCGCAGGGCGGCCTTGATCCAGAGAAAGCCGATCCCGACGAAAGGCAGGGCATAGACCAGCGAGGCGAACGGGCCGATGATGCCGTCCGGCGTGGGCTCGACGTCGGCCTTCAGCTCGACGCCGTCAATCAGGATGCGGGTGTGCCACATCCCGCCCTTGTCGAACTTCACCTTGGTGAAGTAGCGCGCGCCCTCCTGGACGGACTGCGGCTCGGCCTCGTAGAAGACCTCCGGCAGCCGTTTCGACACCGGCTGCACGCCGATCCGCACCGCCGCCTTCGCCGGCAGGCTCCCCCCTTTCGGCGCCTCCAGGATCACGAAGAAGGTGCCCGTCCCGATGTCCGGATCGGTCCAGACCGAGGCGACGTAGGGGCCAACCCGCTGGTCGACGAGGATCGGGAAGGGGGGCCCCGAGTGGCCGTAGCCCGGCAGGGCGCCGAGAAGGAAGGCGAGGAGGAGAGTCCGCCGGATCGGTCTGATCATCATCCGCTCGCTATTATCAGCTCGCCATCGTCAGCTCGCCATGCCGCGCATGTCCATCGGCTGCGCGAGAAGCCAGATCGCGGAAGCCCAGAGCAGGAGGCAGAGCCCGGCCCAGGGAAGGAAGGCGCGGGCCGCGCGGCCCGGAACCTCGCGCTCCGCGATCCGCCAGGCGACGAGCAGCGAGCCGAGCAGGCCCAGCGCGAGGAAGCCCATCTCCAGCGGATGGATAAAGCCGGGAGGGATGCCGCGCAGGCTCCAGAGCGGCGGGCCGAGCAGCGGCAGGCCGGCGTCGGCGAGCGCGCTCTGGGTCACCGGGATGAAGGTGAACAGGCCGGTGAACAGGTGGAAGCTGTAATGCGCCATCCAGATCCCCGAGCCGAGGGGGACGAGGGCATAGGCGAAGCGGGCCGCCAGTGGCAGGAGCGGCTCCCGCGTGCCGGCCGCCCGGCGCGTCAGCCAGGCCGCCAGGCCGAGCAGCAGCAGGGGCTCGACGACGAGCAGCAGCAGGAAGACGGTGCCCAGCACCGGCGCCTCGCGCGCCGTCCCCATCCGGGCGCCCAGCCAGGATTCCAGGGCATAGATCGGGCTCACCATGCCGAAGGCGTTCAGCAGCGCGCCGAAGGTGAAGACGAGCACCAGCGCCGCCAGATCCTTGCGCTCGGAGAAGAATCCGATCCCGGACCGCCGCGGATCGGTCCACAGCTCGCTCGCCGGCAGCCGCGTGGTGAGCGCGACGTTCTCGTGCGGGCAGGCGTAGACGCAGTCGAGGCAGAACGTGCAGTCCATGTTGCCCACCTTGCGCGGCTGGAAGAGTGCCAGCTCGCACCCCCGCTGCCGGACGACATCCCGGTCCTCCGGATCGCGGGTGCCGACGATGCAGTCGAGGGTCGTGCAACTGGCGCAGACGTCGGTGTCGCGCACCTTCACCTCGAGCGGCGAGAGGGTCGAGGCGACGAAGTTGAACTGGCCGATCGGGCAGACCCACTTGCAGAACGACGCCTTCTTGAAGACGCCGTCGACGGCGAGGGCGGCGGCGAAGTAGCCGAGGATCAGCCAGGCCGTCCACCAGGGGGAGCTCCAGAGGTCGAACAGCTCGTAGGCGAAGAGGACGAGGACGAAGAGGGCGATCGCGATCCACTTCGAGCGCAGCCGGCGGGGCCAGTGCAGCACCGGCTTGAAGAAGCGCCGGGCGAGCTCGCGGGGGAGCATGAACGGGCAGGCCATGCAGAAGAGGTTGCCGGCGCCGAGGAGCACGATCATCAGCAACCCCCGGTAGTGGACCCAGGTCAGCAGGCTCGCCAGGTTCCGGAACGCGAGCTGGGGGCCGAAGAGGCCGTGGACGATCATCGCCACGGCCACCGCGAACACCGGAATCTGCATCGCCGTCCGCGAGTGGCGCCAGCGCAGGAAGCGCCCGAGCACCGGCACCCGGAGCCAGTCGGTCAGGCCGTCACCACGCGCGGATGGACGGCGCAGGTGCAGCGCATCTGAGGCTCCTCGGCCGCGGGAGGGAACATGTGGTAGTACATCGCGATCACCATCGGGATGAACACGATCGTGTTGTAGATCAGGTGCAGCTCGACGCGTGGGATCCAGATCTGGGCGATGCTCGTCGGCACCGGCCGGTTCAGCAGGTTCTGGCCGACGATGACCTGACCCTGCAGCAGCGCGTGCTCGATGTGGTGCCAGAACTGAATGACCAGGGCGACGTTCCACCACGTCCGCGAGGTGCCGGTGAACCCGGGGCGCAGGAGCCAGATGCCGACCAGCATCACCAGGGCGTAGGAGTAGTGGAGCACCTCGGACTTGATCAGCCAGGGGTACCAGAGGCCGAGCACGCCCCGGGCCTCGGGGGCCGGCCATCCGAGCCCGTAGATCTGGAACGCCTGCGCCAGATGCTCGGCCCAGTGGCCCAGCACGACGAGCATGAAGCCCTGCAGGGCGCGCTCGTGCCACTCGCTGTTCAGGCGCCCCCGCAGGGTGCGGGTGCCCTCGTCATGCCTCTCTCTACCAGGCGATGTGACCGTCGATGTCAGCTCCATGCCGCGTCCTTTCCGCGCTCCACGCAATGACAAGCCGGGAGCACGAACCCCCCGCCTGCGGTTTCCCGTCTGTATTTTAGGGTGCGCTTGGCCGGTTTCAGCGAGCCGGATTCAAAAATTGACCTTCAGTGAGTATCGCGAGCGGTGCGTGCCTGAGTTTCTCGGCGAGGCTCAGCTCCTTCTGTTGCCTCAGGGTCGCGAGGACCGGACCGCCACGGAGCTGCGTGCTGGGGGTCTCCATCGTTCACCGTTCGAGGAGCAGCTCGCGAAGCAGGGCGAACCCCTGCGGCCAGGAGCCGAGCCGGGAGGCGGAGTTGATGTGGCCGAGCGGGCCGACGACCTCCAGGCGCGAGCCCCAGGCGGCCGCGAACTGCTCGGCGCGGGCGAGGTCGAGATATTCGTCGTCGGTGCTGGCGACCACGATGCTGGGGAACGGCAGAGGCGCGAGCGGCATCGGGGTGAAGCCGGTCGTGCCCGAGGGGTAGGTGGGCGCGTCGACGTCGCTCGGCGCGACGAGCAGCGCCCCCTGGACGTTCCCCCCACCATGGGGCCCGCTATGGAGATAGGTCGCCGTGGCCCAGTGCGCCACCAGGCAGCACCCGAGGGAGTGGGCGGCAAGGACCACGGGTCCCGGGTCGGCCACGATGGCCTGGTGGAGCGTCTCGACCCACTCCTGACGATCGGGGGTCTCCCAGTCCCGTTGCCGGATGCGGACGAACGACGGATGCTCGGCCTTCCAGTAGGTCTGCCAATGCTCGGGACCCGAGTCCCAGAGGCCGGGGATCAGCACGACGCGAGGGGTGGCGCTCATCGGTTCAAGGTCCTCATTCCTCATGACGGGAGTTTCGGGGTCGGCAGGCTGACGAGCACGGCGGTGACGATCAGCACGAGCCCCGCGAACAGGAGCTCCCGGGTCGCGGAGCGCTGGAGCTCGTGCGCCGCGCCCTCGGCGCCGAGGCGGGGGCGCATGCGCCGCCAGTTCCAGCCGCCGATGGCGGCGACGATCAGGACGAGACCGAGCTTGACGTCGAAGGCCCAGCCGTAGGGGGTCGTCCAGAGCGCCGCCACGAACTTGAGGTGGCGCCAGGCGGTGATCACCCCGGTGACACCGAGCAGGGCCGCGGCGCCGAGCGCGAGGCTCGAGAAGCGCGACACCATCTCGGCGATCAGCCCCTCCCGCCGCTCGGGCGGAACGGAGCCGCGCAGGACGGCCGGCAGCCCCGCCACCACGAGCACCAGGAGCGAGCCGATCCAGAGCGAGGCGGCGGTCACGTGCAGGGGGTTCACCAGGGACGCCCACCGTCCGGTCACGATGTTGCGCAGCGCGAGCGCCACGGCGACCACCGCCCCCAGGGCCCAGGCGTATCGCAGTTGCCAGAGGGCGAAGGCGATACAGAGGAGCACCCCGAAGACGATCTGGGCCGTGATCTGCGGTCCGTTCCGCCCGTTGCTCATCGCCAGGAAGGTCATCACGAGCAGGAGCACCGAGCCGGCGAACCCGATCCGGCTCGCCCGGCGCGCGGCGGCCGCGAAGGCCTCCGTATCCATGGGAAGGCCGGCGGTCCGCCGCAGCACCATGAGATAGAAGCCGAGAGCGCCGTAGATCGCGAAGAACGGCAGGAAACCGATGAAATGCCGCACGACCTCGCCGGCCGCGAGGGAGCCTTCTTCCTGCAGGAGGATCAAACACGCCAGTCCTGGCATCGGGGAGCGGACTCCTTCGTGGTCTGAGGGCCCGTTACTGGGCGCCAGCCGTCCGGAGAAGAGTAGCCGCCTGCCGCCGGACGTCAAGCGGGGCCGGCTGGCCCTGGTTTTGCTCCAGATTTTCGCAGATGGCCCCGATCCATCTTCCATCCCATGGGGCCTCATCAAGGAGGACATAAAATGCAGCGCAGAACTCGTTCACTGGCCCTCGGCCTGATCGCCGGCGTGGCGCTCACTCTTTCGGCGGCGGCCCAGAACATCGGTTCGACCCAAGGCGCTACCCAGGGCGCGACTCAGGGCACCACGAGCACCACTCAGGACACCACCCAGGGCACGGCGGGCACTGCCGGGTCGGGCTCGGGCACCGGGGTGACCTTCGTCAACGGGAGCAACCGTCGCATCGACGTCTATACCCAGTACGGATCGGATGCTTCGTGCGGGTCGAAGCCGCAGGCCAAGAGGATCACCATCGACGCCGGGCAGAGCGGCGTGCTCGATTCCGGCAGCTCGAAAGCCTGCTTCTGCCTGAAGGTGCCGTACCGCGGCACCTGCCCGAGCGGCGGGTGGACCGAGGTCAAGCCCGGCAGCACGCGGCGCCTGATGTAAGCGGATATCCAGCTCCAGAGGGCGGTGCGGGGCCGTGTCAACCCGGCCTCGCCCCCCCGTCAACTTTGCAGTTCGAAGCGTCAGAGTGGCATGGGCGGAGCGGTTGGCCCAACAGGACGCTACCTTAGAGAGTGTTTGGAAAGGCCCCCACTGTAGAGACGCCCGTGGGGCGTCTCCGGGGCGGTGGACCTCGGCCGTGCTCCCCAGGACGCTCCGCGGGGGCACCGCGGTAAGAGGGTAATTGGAAGTCAGCCGCGACGCCCTTCCGCCCAGGCATGAATGCCCGGGCGAGGAGCAGCGCCGGATGAAGCCGGCTTCAAGCCCCTTGAGGGGGCGCTGTTCGTAGCCCGGCGATTTATTGCCGGGCGGGATAGGCCGGCGTCCGGACTTTCCAACACCCTCTTAGATAAGGTGAATTGCCGTATGGTGGGGTGAAAGAGATGGCCATGGCAAAGTCGCACGAACGGATGGTGCTCCTCGGTGCAGACCGGGAAGCTTTCCTCAATGCCTTACTTGATCCGCCCGAGCCGACCGAAGAGCTTGTAGCGGCGCTACGTCGCCATCGATCGTACCGGGCTGCCCGCGTTACCGTGCGGTCCTAGCCCCCTGGCGCCATCACCACATTACCGGGCCAACGGCCCTGGCTTCCTCAGCCCACCAGGGCATCGCCCTGGATTCCTTAAGCCACCGCAGTCTGTTCGCTCTGCTGTGGCCCGAGGTAGCGCTGCACCGTAGACCTGAGCAACGCGGCATGCTTGTATAGGTCTGAGATCTCCGTGAGGAGCACTCTGGTTTCAGTCCTGTTCTCGTCGAAGAGGCCCACATAGCGTTTCGACCGTGCGTTGAAGTGCAGCCGGCAGATAGGGCGCCGGTTGTTGTCGTCAAATAGGATTGCGCAATAGCTCTGCTGGTCGCGAATAACCGCCCGTTTCGGGTCCACGACTTCGGCGAGGATGGCACGCACGATCATCCAGCCTTCCTTCTCCTCGTCAGTGGGCTCGGTCCTCTTCTCCTCGATTCCGGCGGTGTCTGGAAGCTCGGCCGGATTCTCGGTGACCGGTGTACGGGCAGATTCGGTGGCTAATGCGGACTGAAGGCGCTCGCGGACTCGGTCGCTAATGAACTCGGCAAGGGAGCGGCGGACAAGTTGGGCAAACTGCTCGCGCACTGCCGTGGTGGCACGCCCTTCATAGACGCGACTCAGGAAAAATCGGACAAGGTCTTCTGAAGGCTTGCTGCATCTCGCCGGCGAGCACTCTCTTGATTTCCTTCATGTACTTGAGCTCGCTCGCGGTAGCGAGGATCGAACTCACATCGAAAGCCGCTTTCGAGAACCTCGTCAACTCGGTGATCGCGATGTCGTCCAGTGACAGCATGTTAATCTCGAGGAACGGCTTGGCATCCATCTTATTAGGTGCTTCCAGATCCGAATAAAAATGGTAGTTGATCCCGTTTGTCAGAATTCCAAAGCGGGCTTCCGTAACCGAAAAATAACGGTAGAGCTGAGAGGCGTGCGCCAGGTCGAGGTCACAGCCACAAGGCTTGCACTCGAAGAGCATGATGGGCTTGCCGTCCCGCAGAATAGCGTAGTCGACTTTTTCGCCCTTCTTGGTGCCCACGTCGGCTACCAACTCGGGTGTTACCTCTCTGGGATCGAAAACGTTGTAGCCCAGCGCATTGATAAATGGCATGACGAGGGCGCTTTTGCATGCCTCCTCCGTCCGAATATGTTCTCGCTGGCCTGGGATGCGAGCCGCCAGCTCGCGAACCTTATCGTCGAATTCACCCATAGCAATGACCTCCTTAGAATCCTTCTGAGCAGAAACGCAGCAATATTTAGCTCATTGTAGAGGATGATAGCTGCTTTCTCCTAGGCTTATTAATTCAACGTCCATTTCCGAGACAAGTACCACATCGCGTGGTGAGGGTCTCGCTAGTCGTTTTACAGACGTGCAGATAGACTGCCTCCATGGCCGCCCTCCCCTCCAACCCCTTCGCCGTCCTCTCCTTCATCGTGGCGCCGGCCGTGCTGACGAACGCTTCGTCGGTGCTCATCCTGAGCACCAGCAACCGGCTGGCCCGGGCGGTCGACCGGATGCGGGCGCTGAGCCGGGAGTTGGAGGCGAATGGAGATCTGGGCTCGGCCATCGCCAAGCAGCGCCTGCGGGAGCTCGACGTGGTGGAGAAGCGCTCGCTGCTGCTGGTGCGGGCGCTGCGGGTCTTCTACCTGGCGGTCAGCGGCTTCGCGTCGGCCGCCCTGCTCTCGCTGACCGGCGCGATCCTGGCGCCGAGCGCGCCCGCGGATCTCGCCACCCTCCTGGGATTCGTCGTGATCGCGGCCGGTCTGGTGGCGGTGGGAAGCATCGTGTTCGGGTCCGTGCTGCTCGTCCACGAGACCCAAATGGCGGTCGCCATCCTCAGCGAGCAGACCGAGAGCCTGCGCTTCCGCGCGGCGCACCGGGAGCAGGACAAGAAGTAAGAACGGAGTCGCAATGACACAGCCCCGTCGGGTTCAGATCACGATGGATCTGGAGGATTACCGACAGTTGGAGATCCTCGCACACCAGAAAGAGGTTTCTGTGACCGATCTCATCCTTACAGCGGTACGTGAACGGTACTTGACCCCTCCTCGCAGCCGGCGAGAGATCGTTCAGGAGATTTTCCGGCTCGAAATCCCGGTCGAAGAAGACTGGAGCTCGATCGAGGAAGAGATAGCCCGCACTCACGGCCCCATGCCCTGATTCAGGCCTGCGTGCCGGCCTCGGAGGGAGTTGTATACTCGGGCGGACTGGAGGCTTTATGTCCAAGCGAAACACCCGGCTTACCACCCCGCTCGTTCGTGAGAACGGCGCCCTGCGTCCGGCGTCCTGGGACGAGGCGCTCGACCGCGCGGCGACGGGGTTCCGTTCGGCGGTGGAGAAGCACGGCCCGACCACGTTCGGGCTGTTCAGTTGCTCCAAGACCACCAACGAGATGAACTATCTGGCGCAGAAGTTCGCGCGAACGGTGGTGGGCAGCAACAACATCGATAGCTGCAACCGCACCTGACACGCTCCCAGCGTCGTCGGTCTGGCGACGGTCTTCGGAATGGGCGGCGGCACCACCTCCTACCGGGAGATGGAGGAGACGGATCTCGTCGTCCTCTGGGGGAGCAACGCCCGGGACGCGCATCCGATCTTCTTCCACCACGTGCTGAAGGGGATCCACAACGGGGCGAAGCTCTATGTGGTGGATCCGCGCAAGAGCCCGTCCGCCCAGTGGGCGGTCGCCGGCGCCGGGCACCTGCCGCTCCACGTGGGAACGGACATCCCGCTGGCCAACGCCGTGGCGCGGGAGATCCTCGCGGCGGGCCTCGAGAACCGCAGCTTCATCGAGCACGTGACCAGCGGCTTCGCGGAGCTTCGCCGCCACCTCGAGCCGTGGACGCTGGAGCGCGCCGAGGCCGTCACCGGCGTGCCGGCGGCGCAGATCCGCGAGCTGGCCCATGCCTACGCCCGCGCCGACCGCGCCGTGATCTGCTGGACCCTCGGCATCACCGAGCATCACAACGCGGTGGACAACGTCCGCGCGCTGATCAATCTCAGCCTGCTCACCGGCCACGTCGGGCGCTACGGCTCCGGCGTCGCCCCCCTGCGCGGGCAGAACAACGTCCAGGGTGGCGGCGACATGGGCGCGCTGCCCGACCGGCTGCCCGGCTTCCAGCACGTTGAGAACGACGAGCTGCGGGCGAATTTCGAGCGTGTCTGGGGCGTGCCGGTGCCCCCCCGGCGCGGCTGGCACCTCTCCGGGATGTTCGAGGCCATGGAGCGCGGCGAGCTGACGGCCCTCTATGTGATCGGCGAGAACCCGGCCAACTCCGAGGCGGACCAGCACCGCACCATCGAGCGGCTGCGCGGCCTCGAGACCCTGGTGGTGCAGGACATGATCTTCACCGCCACCGCCGAGCTGGCGGACGTGGTGCTGCCGGCCGCCGCGGGCTGGTGCGAATCCGAGGGGACGGTGACCAACAGCGAGCGCCGCGTCCAGCGGGTGCGCCGGGCGGTGCCCCCTCCGCCGGGCGTGCGCGACGACATTGAGATCCTCTGCGATCTCGCCCGCCGCATGGGCCGCGACCTCGGCGACCCCACCGCCGAGGAGCTCTGGAACGAGCTGCGCGCGCTTTCGCCGGTCCACGCCGGCATGTCCTACGCGCGGCTGGAGGCGGAGCAGGGGCTGCAATGGCCCTGCTACGACGAGTCGCACCCTGGCGAGATGTACCTGCACGGCCGGCTCTGGCAGCGGCCGATCGTGGGTCCCCGGGCGCCCTTCGGCTGCGTGGACCACTCGCCGCCGATCGACGAGCTGACCGACGAGTTCCCGATCCGGCTGACCACCGGCCGTCATCTGGATTCCTACAACACCGGCGTGCAGACCGGCCTCTATGCCTCGCCGAACCGCCGGCCCGCGGAGATCGAGCTCCATCCCGAGGACGGCCGGCGGCTGGGCGTTGACGCGGGGGATCTGGTGCGCGTGGTCTCGCGGCGCGGCGCGGTGGTCGCCCCGGTGCGCTTCGACGCCGGGCTGCGACCGGGGCTCGCGTTCATGACTCTCCATTTCCCCGAGCAGGTGGCGACCAACGAGCTGACGATCGACGCCGTCGATCCGCTCTCCGGCACCTCTGAGTTCAAGGCGACGGCGGTGCGGATCGAGCCGGTGGGCCAGCCGGCGCTGGTCTAGACTGATACGCGAATGGATCTGCACTTCACCGCCGACGTAGCCGACCCGGAGGAGACAGAGGCCGTCGATCTCTGCCTCGCCGGGCTTTCACCGAATGGCGACCGCCGGCAGTATCTGATCCCGGCCCTCCACGCCATCCAGGACCGCAAGGGGTGGATCAGCCCGGGGGCGCTCAACTACGCCTGCCTACGGCTGGAGGTGCCCCCCGCCGAGGCGTTCGGCGTCGCCGATTTCTACGCCCTGTTCCAGACCCGGCCGCATCCGCCGGTCACCGTGCACGTCTGCGACGACATCGCCTGCCGGACGCGTGGCGCCGAGGAGCTCTGCGTCGAGGTCGAGGCAATGCTCGGCCCCCAGGGGGAGAGCCGGGACGGCCACGCCACCTGGCACCGCAGCCCCTGCCTCGGCCTCTGCGAGCGGGCGCCGGCGGCGCTCGTGGTGGCGGCCGGCAGCCCGCCGCGCGACCGCGACCTCGCTCCAGCCACGGGCGGCGACATCCTCACCGCCGTGGTGGGCGCGCCGGTGCCGCAGCCGGACCTCGCGGCCTCCGTCCCGCAAATAGGGCAGCCGGGCCTCAAGCTGCTCGCCCGCGTCGGCCGGGTGGATCCCACCAGCCTCGACGACTACCGCGCGGCCGGCGGCTTCCACGCCCTGCGCCGCGCCTTCGAGATGGGCCCTGCGGCGGTGGTCCAGGAGGTCGTCGAGGCCAAGCTGGTGGGGCGCGGCGGCGCCGCCTTCCCGACCGGGGTGAAGTGGCAGGGGGCGCGCTCGACGGCGCTGCCGCGCTACCTGATCTGCAACGCCGACGAGTCCGAGCCCGGCACCTTCAAGGACCGCGTCCTGATGGAGCACGATCCGTTCGCGCTGATCGAGGCGATGACCATCGCGGGCTTCGCCACCGGCTGCGAGAAGGGGTACCTCTACTTGCGCGGCGAGTATCCGCTGGCACTGGCGCGGATCGAGAACGCCCTCCAGCGCTGCCGCGACCGCGGCTTCCTCGGCGACAACATCCTGGGCGACGGCGTGCGCTTCGACATCGAGCTGCGGCGCGGCGCCGGGGCCTACATCTGCGGCGAGGAGACGGCGCTGATGAACTCGCTGGAGGGACGCCGCGGCGAGCCGCGCAACAAGCCGCCGTTCCCCACCGAGGCCGGCCTGTTCGGCCGGCCGACGGTGATCAACAACGTCGAGACCCTGGTCAACGTGCTCCCCATCGTGATCGAGGGGGGGAAGGCGTTCGCCGCCATCGGCACCGAGCGCTCGACCGGCCCCAAGCTCTTCTGCCTCTCCGGCCACGTGAACCGCCCCGGGGTCTACGAGGCCCCCTTCGGCATCACCCTCGGAGAGCTGCTCGATCTGGCCGGGGGCATCGGCGGCAGCGGCCGCCTGCAGGCCGTGCTGCTGGGCGGCGCGGCCGGCGCCTTCGTGGCCCCCGACCAGCTCGACATCCCCCTCACCTTCGAGGGGACGCGCGCCGCCGGGGCGACGCTCGGCTCGGCGGTGGTGATGCCGTTCGACGACACCGTCGACCTGCGCCAGATCCTGCGCCGCATCGCCCAGTTCTTCCGCGACGAGTCGTGCGGCCAGTGCGTCCCCTGCCGGGTCGGCACCGTGCGCCAGGAAGAGCTGCTCCACCGGCTGGCCAACGACCGGCCGCTGGGCTCGGTGGCGGCGGAGGTGGCCCTGCTCCAGGAACTGGGGCAGGCGATGCGCGACGCCTCCATCTGCGGCCTCGGCCAGACCGCCTCGGGCGCCATCGAGTCGGCGCTCGCGAGGTTTCCCATCTTTCAGGAGACGCGATGAATTCCCAGGACGCTCCCGAGGCCAAGACCCCCGTCCCGCGCGGCCCGCTGCCGGTGGCGCCGCCGCCGCGCCCCCGGCGCGTGGTGGAGATCACGATCGACGGCCAGAGCGTCGCCGTGCCCGAGGGGGCGACGCTGCTCGAGGCCGCGCGCCAGCTCGGGATCGAGACGCCGACCCTCTGCTATCTGGAGAACCTGACGCCGGTCAACGTCTGCCGCATCTGCGTGGTGGAGGTCGAGGGCTCACGCGTGCTGGTCCCCGCCTGCTCGCGCAAGGCCGAGGCGGGGATGGTGATCCATACGGATTCCGAGCGCGTGCGCCTGAGCCGGCGGATGGTGCTCGAGCTGCTGGCCTCGTCGGTCGATCTCTCGACCGCGCCGCAGATCCAGGGCTACATGGAGCGCTACGGCGCCCATCCCGAGCGCTTCGGCCCGCCCGCGCCGCCGGCCCGCGCCGGAGAGCGCGACGCCGCCCGGCCCGGCCATCATCATCCTCCCCATGACGGCTGCGCGGCCAACGTCGGCCAGCCCGTGAAGGTGGACAACGACCTCTACGTCCGCGACTACTCGAAGTGCATCGTCTGCTACAAGTGCGTCGAGGCGTGCGGCGCGGACGCGCAGAACACCTTCGCCATCGCGCTCGCCGGCCGCGGCTTCGACGCCCGCATCTCCACCGAATACGATGTCCCGCTGACCGACTCGGCCTGCGTCTACTGCGGCAACTGCATCGGCGTCTGCCCCACCGGCGCCCTGATGTTCAAGAGCGAGTTCGACATGCGCCAGGAGGGCACCTGGGACGAGCCCCGCCAGACCGCGACCGACACCATCTGCCCCTACTGCGGCGTCGGCTGCACGCTCACCGTGCACGTCCAGGACGAGAAGATCGTCAAGGTCACCTCCCCCACCGACAACGACGTCACCCGCGGCCACCTCTGCATCAAGGGGCGGTTCGGGTGGGAGTGGGTGAACCAGGGGAAGTAGGGGGGCGGCCGCACCGTTGAGGGCGACCGGGCCGTTGAGGGCGACCGGGCCGTTGAGGGCGACCGGGCCGTTGAGGGCGACCGGGCCGTTGAGGGCGACCGGGCCGTTGAGGGCGACCGCAGGTCGCCCCTACAACCTGCGCCCCGCATACACCTTGCGCCGGAGGTTGTAGGGGTGACCTGCGGTCGCCCTCAACGGTGCTGCGTCCGGACCGTTCCGATTCAGGTGAGCCAAGCGAGGAGAATGTCCACCGAAGTTCCCCTCGGCATGGTTCCCCCTACGTACTCCAGAGCGAGACGATTTCCGGGAAAATCATATGATGGCAACTTGCCTGGGAGGGTCGCCATGAGCCGGTTCGTCGAGATTCGCTCCTACAACCTGAAGCCCGGATCGCGCGACGAGCTCCATCGCCTGATGACCGAGCAGGCGCTGCCGATGCTGGAGCGCTGGCGGGTGGACGTCGTGGCCTACGGGCCTTCCCTCCACGACGCGGACTCCTACTTCCTGATCCGCGCCTACGACAGCCTGGAGGACCGCCAGCAGAGCCAGGACCGGTTCTACGGCAGCGACGAGTGGCGGCAGGGTCCTCGCGAGCCCATCCTGGCGCTGATCGAGAGCTTCACCTCGGTGGTCCTGGAGATGGACGACGCGACGGTGCGGGGGCTGCGGCGTTGAGCGGTCCATCCATGAAAGATGCCGAGAATCGCCTGCGGGAGCTCGCGCTCGCCTTTCCCGAGGTCCGCGAGGAGTTCCCGTGGGGGCACAGCGCCGTGAAGGTGAAGGGCAAGGCGTTCGTCTTCCTCTCCTCGAGCGAGGAGGGGCTGAGCCTGTCCATGAAGCTCCCCTCCTCGAGCGTGATGGCCCTGATGCTGCCGTTCGCCTCGCCCACCGGCTACGGCCTCGGCAAGAGCGGCTGGGTCACCTGCAAGTTCGCGCCGGGCGACGAGATCCCCTTCGAGCTGCTCCAGGAGTGGCTCGACGAGAGCTACCGGGCGATCGCGCCGAAGAAGCTGGTGGCCAAGCTGGCGGGTTGAGCCCCTGCTATCGGGCCCAGTTCTCTGTCCGCAGTTCGGGTACCCGCTCGAACTCCCGCAGATTGTTGGTGACGAGGATCAGGTCCCGGGCCAACGCCTGCGCCGCGATCAGACTGTCGAGGTCTCCGATCGGAGTTCCCCGGCGCTCCAGATGCGCTCGGATGCGCGCTCCGGCAAGGGCGGCTTCCTCGTCGAAGGGGAGGATCTTCATCGGAGCGAGGAAGAGATCCAGCCGGTAATGATTCGCCGCCACCTGCTGGCTCTTCTCGGCCCCTTGCCGCAGTTCCAGAACCGTGATCACGCTCAGGGCGACCGCACCTCTCCCGACCTCCTGGAGGCGTTCGAGGACTTCGGGCGGACGGTTCTTCAGGGCGTAGATACAGATGTTGGTGTCCAGAAGATAGGTCACGAGTCCAGGCTCTCCCGCCGTTGACGCTCCTGTCGCGGGCGTTCGAAGTCAGGACTCAGCTCGCCGAAGGCCCGCCAAAAGTCCTCCGGCCATTCCTCGCGTCCGAGGGGCTCCAGGATGATCCGGTCCCCCTGGCGACGGATGGCGACCTCTTCGACTCCCAATGGGAACCGGAACTCTCTGGGCAATCGGACGGCTTGACTGTTTCCGCTCTGGAAGACTTTTGCCGTGGACATCTTGGTACCTCCAGCGAAAGTATATCCGCGTATATACACCATGACCAGGGTTACCAACATATTCGCCTTGCCCGGAGGGCTGGACACCCCAGGCTGGATCGATCCGCCCTCCGGGCGACAAAGAAGAGGTTATAGAGATACCCTGTAACAAATACTCAGGAGGTGCGTTCCATGGGCGAAGGAGAAAGGAGGGCAGGAGGCGTGCAAGCAGCAGCTTATGACCAACCCCCACCGCTTACGAGCCCCCCGGGCGCCCTGGAAGCACTGTTCCGGGAACACCATGGGGCGGTCTATCGCGCGGCGTACCGGATCACCGGCAACGCCATGGACGCGGAGGATGTTTTGCAGACCGTTTTCACCCGTCTACTGCGGCGAGAGGAGCAGCCGGACCTTTCGGAGAGCGCGGGGAGCTATCTACATCGCGCGGCCGTCAACGCCGCGCTCGACCTGATGCGGCGCCGCAAGCGCTCCCGGAGAGTCGACCTCGACGAGGTCGGCGAGGATCTGGTGGACACCAGCGATCCGGGGCCGGAACGCACGCAGGGGAGCCGGGAGCTGAAAGTCCGGCTGCGGGAGGCGATGTCCCGCCTCTCCCCCCGCCAGGCCGAGATCTTCTCGCTCCGCTATCTCGAAGGGTTGGGCAACCTGGAGATCGCCAGGATGCTCGGCGCCTCCCAGACCTCCATCGCCGTCTTACTGCACCGCGCGCGGCACCGGCTTCAGAAAGAGCTCGGGTCGCTTGAAGGAGAAATGTCATGAGCCTGTTCAAGAACAACTCCGACCGCCTGGACGAGGCGGTCCACCAGGTGGCCGACGATCCGATCGACCCGCGCCAGGTCGAAGAGGCCGCCGCCCGCGTCTGGGCCCGGCTGTCGCAGGAGAGCGCCTCCATGATGCAGACGGCGCAGGCGGCCGCTCCGGCCACCGTTCAGGCCGCCGCCGCTCCGGCGACCGGCAGCCTCCACGGCTGCGAGGATTTCCAGTCCCTGATCCCCGCCTATGTGCGGGGTGAGCTGTCCACGGCGCGCGCCCTGCTCGTCGAGGACCATACGCGGAGCTGCGTCCCCTGCCGCCGGGCGCTCCGCGAGGCCCGTGAAGGAAAGGTGGAGCGCCGCGCGGCCAAGCCGGCGGCCCAACCGCGGAGCCGGGCGGTCTGGATGGCTCTCGCCGCGGTGCTGGCGATCGCCATCGGCTTCGGTCTGATCACGATGGTCCAGGAGATGCTGGCCGGCGGCGCCAAGATGGCCCGCATCGAATCGGTCGAGGGGACCCTCTACCGCGTGGCCGGCGATTCCAGCCGGGCGATCGGCGCCGGCGCGACGATCGACGAGGGGGAAGAGGTCCGCACCGCCAAGGGCTCGACCGCCCTGGTGCGGATGGCCGACGGCTCGCTGATCGAGATGAGCGAGCGGGCCGGCTTCTCGCTCGACGCCAGCCGCAAGGGGAACACCATCCAGCTCGAGCGCGGCCGGATCATCGTCAAGGCCGCCAAGCAGCGCAACCGCCACCTCTACGTCGCCACCCGCGACGCCGAGGTCTCGGTGGTCGGCACGATCTTCGCCGTCAACAGCGGCACCAAGGGCTCGCGCGTGTCGGTGGTCGAGGGGGAGGTCCACGTGCAGCAGGGGAAGAAGGACTCCGTCCTCCACCCCGGCGACCAGATGACGACCCACGCCAGCGTCGAGCGGGTGCCGGTCAAGAACGAGGTGGCCTGGAGCCGCAACGCCAAGGAGTATGACCAGCTCCTCGCCGAGCTGACCGCCCTGGGGCGTGACATCGACGCCCGCGTCGAGCGTCCCGGCCTGCGCTACTCGACCCGCCTGCTCGACCTCGCCCCGGCGGGGACGACGGTCTGGATCGCGCTGCCGAACCTCTCCAAGAGCCTGGCGCAGACGCAGCAGATCCTCGACGAGCGGATCAGCGAGAGCCCGTCGCTCGCACAGTGGTGGACCGAGACGCTGCGGTCGACCGGCAACGAGCGGAAGTTCCACGAGATGATCGAGAAGCTCGGCGCCCTGGGCCAGAACCTGGGCGACGAGGTGGCGGTGGCGATGAACGCCGGCGGTGACGGCGAGCACTGCTCGCCGGTGCTGCTCGCCGAGGTGACCAACGAGGCGTCCTTCCGGGCCACGGTGGCCCAGGAGATTGCCGCGCTCACCCACGGCAGGAATTCGATTCTGATCGTCGACGATCCGGCGGCCGCCCCCGAGGGTGACGCGATGCTGCTCTGGATCCACGACGGCCTGCTGGTGGCCTCGCCGAGCGGCGCCGAGCTGCGCAAGGTGGCCGCCCTGATCGCCGGGGGTGCCAATCCGTTCAAGGCCACCCCCTTCTACGGCCGGATCGCCCAGGACTACCAGGACGGCGCCGGCTGGCTGTTCGCGGCCGACCTCCACACGCTGGTGGCCAAGGGGCAGGCCGGGAAGACCCCGGAGGAGCAGCAGACGGCCGAGAAGCTGGGCGTGCTCGATCTCGACCAGTTCATCATCGACCGCCGGGAGATCGACGGCCGGGCCGAGACCCGCGCCGCCCTCACCTTCGACCAGACGCGGCGCGGCCTGGCCGGCTGGCTGGCGGCTCCGGCGCCGATGGGTAGCTTGAGCTTCTTCTCGCCGGACGCAAACTTCGTGTCGGCTTTCGTCGTAAAGAGTCCGGTGAACATCCTGGACGAGATGCTGTCGATCAAGCCCGAGATCGCCCGTGAGCTGGCGGACGTCCAGGCCAAGCGCGGCATCGACCTCCGCAACGACCTCGTGGCGCCGCTCGGCGGCGAGATCGCCATGGGCGTGGACGGCCCGCTGCTGCCGACCCCCTCCTGGAAGATGGTGGCCGAGGTGTATGACACCGCGCGCCTCCAGCAGACCTTCCAGAAAGCGGTGACGCAGCTCGACGCCGAGCTGCGGGCTCACGGCAAGCCGGGGGTGGCGCTCACCAGCCAGCAGGCCGGCGGCCGCACCTACTACGCGATCGGCTCGGCCGACGGCAAGCTCTCGATCAGCTACCTGTACGAGGACGGCTACATGATCGCCGGCCCCAGCCGGGCGCTGCTCGAGCAGGCCATCCAGCTCCGGGATTCCGGGGTGACGATCGCCACCACGGCCAAGTTCCGCGACCTGCTCGGTCCGGACGGCCAGGTGAACGTCTCGGCCCTGGTCTACACCAACATCGCGCCGATCGCGAAGTCGGCCTCCGCGGTGCTGCCGAACGGCGCGGCCAACGGCCACGGCAAGGGCGGCCCGGGGCAGATCGCCAAGATGCTCGTCGGGCAGGGACCGACGCTCTACTACGCCTACGCGGAGCCGGATCGCATCGTCTTCGCGGGGAGCAATCAGAACCCCCTGGGTCTGAACCTCGGCACGCTGGCCAGCTTCGGCGGCATGCTCGGCGGGATGCACCAAGGGGAAGAGGACGCCGTCCACTAACGGCACACCTCGGGTCCTGGAGAACGAACATGTCGAATCCAACTGTCATCGAGCTCCAGGGCCTGGAGGTCCGGTTCGGGGGGCGTCCGATCCTCAAGGGGTTGAACGCCTCCCTCTCCGGCCGGTGCATCGGCCTTCTCGGGCCGAACGGAGCGGGCAAGACCACGCTCCTGCACACGATTCTCGGCTTCCACCCGCCCACGGCGGGGACCGCCCGCGTCTTCGGCAAGGACATCCAGACGGAGGCACGGGCCATCCGCGCCCAGATGGGCTACATGCCGGAGAACGACGCCTTCATCTCCGGCATGACCGCGGTGCGGTTTATCCGGCTGATGGGGGAGATCTCGGGGCTCCCCTCCGAGCGGGCGCTGGAGCGCGCCCACGAGGCGCTCTTCTATGTCGGCCTCGGCGAGGCCCGCTACCGCAAGGTCGAGACCTACTCGCTGGGCATGAAGCAGCTCGCCAAGCTGGCCCAGGCGCTGGTCCACGGGCCGCGGCTGATCTTCCTCGACGAGCCGACCAACGGCCTCGATCCCGACGCCCGCGAGCGGATGCTGCGGCTGATCCACGACATCCGCGACACCGGCGAGGTCAACATCATCCTCTCCTCGCACCTCCTGCGCGACGTCGAGGAGTGCTGCGACGAGGTGCTGGTGCTCAAGGGCGGCACCATCGCCACCTACTGCAACCTCGAGGAGGAGCGGCGGGGCAACCGGCGGTTCCTCGAGCTCGAGACCCGCGGCGGCGACGAGGCCTCGTTCACCGCCGCCGTCGAGGCCCTCGGGGTCGAGATGGCCACGGCGGGCAAGACCAAGATCAAGCTGGTGCTGCCGGAGGGGGTCGAGGTGCGCGACCTCTACCGGCTGGCGGCGGAGCGCCAGGTGCAGATCCGCCATCTCGATTACAAGAAGGACTCCTTGCAGGACATCTTCCTCAAGGCGATGGAGACGGAGGTCGCCGGCCATGGCCGTGTATGAGCGCAACTACGGGCGGTACCAGGGGGATTTGACCCCTCCCTGGTCGCGCTTTTTCATCCTGCCGCGCTACGCCGCGAGGGATGTCTTCGACAGCCGTCTGTTCACGGCTTTCTTCACCCTCTGCTTCCTGGTGCCGTTCGCCGGGCTGCTGATGATCTATCTGCACCACAACCTGGCGGCGCTCAAGCTGATGAACCTGGATCTCACGCAACTGAAGGAGGCGCTGCCGATCAACGCCACCTTCTTCCGCAAGGGGATCGAGCTCCAGAGCTGGCTCTGCTTCCTGATGGCCCTCTTCGTGGGACCCGCCCTGGTGGCGCCCGATCTGCGCAACAACGGGCTGGCGCTCTATCTCTCGCGGCCGTTCTCGCGCACCGAGTACGTGCTCGGCAAGCTGACGGTGCTGGTGGTGCTGATGTCGCTCATCACCTGGATCCCGGGCCTGCTGCTCTTCTTCTTCCAGGGCTACCTGGAGGGGGGCGGCTGGCTGGGGAACAACCTGCGGATCGGCGCCGCGATCTTCGCCGGGAGCTGGGCCTGGATCCTGGTGGTCTCGCTGGTCGCGCTCGCCATCTCGGCGTGGGTGAAGTGGAAGCCGGTGGCGCGGGTGTCGCTGCTGATCGTCTTCTTCGTGCTCGCCGGTTTCGCGGAGGCGCTCAACGCGGCGCTCGACACCTGGTGGGGGCACCTGCTGTCGCTGACGACGGCGATGAACCATCTCTGGTCCGTCCTGTTCGGCCAGGCGCCCGAGGAGCGCCTGGTGCAGCCGCTCTGGGCCGCCTGGTTTACGATCATCGCCGGCTGCGCCCTCGCGCTCTGGCTGCTCTCCCGGCGCGTCCGCGCCTATGAGGTGGTCCGATGACGCCCGAACCGCGGAAGCAGGGCACCGCCGACCGCCGGGTGGTGTTCGAGAACGTCTCCAAGTTCTACGGCGACGTGCTGGGGGTCAACCGGGTCAACCTGTCGATCCCGCCGGGGATCACCGGCCTGGTGGGGCCGAACGGCTCCGGCAAGACGACCCTGATGAACATGATGGTCGGACTGATCCGGCCGTCGCGCGGGCGGGTCTCGGTGCTGGGGCTGACCCCTGACAATCCCGAGGAGCTGTTCCGTCACGTCGGCTACGCCGCGCAGTACGACTCCTTCCCGCCGGGGCTGACCGGCTATCAGTTCGTGGAGTCCTACCTGCGGGTGCACGGCTTCCCCGCCAAGCAGGCCGAGGCGATGGCCTGGAAGGCGATCGAGCGGGTGGGGCTGGTCGAGGCCGCGAAGCGCAAGGTCGCGGGCTTCAGCAAGGGGATGCGCCAGCGGGTGCGCCTCGCCCAGGCGCTCGCCCACGAGCCGTCGGTGATGGTGCTCGACGAGCCGCTCAACGGCCTCGACCCGATGGCCCGCGCGGAGGTGATCGACCTCTTCCGCGAGCTGGCCGACGGCGGTCTGCACGTGATCGTCTCCAGCCACATCCTGCACGAGGTGGACCTGATCTCGGATCAGGTGGTGCTGATCAACGGCGGCTACATCGTGGCCGAGGGGGAGATCGGCGACGTGCGCGACGAGATGGAGGAGGATCATCCGGTGCAGGTGCTGGTGCGCTGCGACCGGCCTTCGCTGCTCGCCTCGCGGGTCTTCGAGGCGGACCATGTGGTCGAGGCCCGCCTGCTGGAGGATGGCCGCAGCCTGCTCGTGCGCACCCGCGACGCCGACAGGTTCCACCTCGCCCTCAACGAGATCGTGCTCGCCAACGGCTTCGCGATCGAAGCGGTGGCGCCGGCCGACTCCGATGTCAACGCCGTCTACCAATACCTGATTGGCGCGAATGGAGACAAGTCGTGAGCGAAATCATCACCTCGACGGCCCCCGCCACCCGTGCCGGCCTCCCTTGGGGGCAGTGGTGGAACCAGCTCCGGGCGATCGTCCGGCTGGAGCTCCGCAAGGGTTTCCGGCGCTCCTTCGGCCTGCTCCTGCTGGCGCTCGCGCCGCTCTTCATCCTGACGCTGCGGCTGGTGGTCCCGCACGCCATCCCGGACTCGGCCGACATCTCCGGCGCGACCCAGTTCTTCGCCGGGCTCTACCAGGCGTTCATCCTGCGGATCGTGATCTTCCTCGCCTGCATCGCGATCTTCGGCAACCTGATCCGCCGCGAGACGCTCGACCGCAGCCTCCACTACTACTTCCTGTCTCCCATCCGGCGGGAGCTGCTGGTGATCGCCAAGTACGTGACCGCGCTGATCGTCTCCTTCGGCCTCTTCGGCCTCACCACGGTCCTCGCCTTCGCGCTGACCTACCTGCCGAACGATTCGACGGCGGTGTCGCACTTCCTCTTCCACGGACCGGGGATGGCGCATCTCGGGGCCTACCTGCTGACGACCTTCCTCGCCTGCGTGGGGTACGGCGCGGTCTTCCTCTTCTTCGGGTTCTTCTTCAAGAGCCCGGCGCTGCCGGCGCTGGCGGTGTTCGGCTGGGAGGGGATCCACTTCCTGCTGCCGCCGATGCTCAAGCAGGTGAGCGTCGTCCACTATCTGCAGTCGCTCCGTCCGGTGCCGGTCTCCGAAGGGCCGCTCGCCACCATGTCCGACGCCCCGGCGCCCTGGGTCTCGGTGATCGGGATCCTCGTGCTGGCCGTGGTGCTGGTCGGGATCTCGGCGTGGAAGATCCGGCCGATGGAGATCAGCTACGACGAGTCGTAGGGGCGGACCCTCACTCCCCAACCCCTCTTCTCCCGTCCCCTCCCACCCTCCCTCACCGGGAGAGAGGGGCTCAGAGAAGAGGGGTTTTGCCTTTCTCCCTCTTCTCCCGGTTAGGGAGGGCGGGAGGGGACGGGAGAAGAGGGCCGGGGTGATGAGGGCCTTCCCTCTCCCCCCCGTTTCCGGTACCCTCCGCCTTCCAATCCGGATTCTCTCGCGGCCCCCGTTCGTTATCCCTGTGCCATGACTCCGCCCGACCGCATCCGCAATTTTTCCATCATCGCCCACATCGACCACGGGAAATCGACCCTGGCCGACCGCATCCTCCAGATGACGCACGCCGTCTCGGAGCGGGAGATGAAGGATCAGCTCCTCGACGACATGGATCTCGAGCGCGAGCGGGGGATCACCATCAAGGCGCGCGCCGTGCGCCTCTTCTATGAGGCCAGGGACGGCGGCGGCACCTACCAGTTCAACCTGATCGACACCCCCGGGCACGTCGACTTCGCCTACGAGGTGTCGCGCAGCCTCGCCGCCTGCGAGGGGGCGCTGCTGGTGGTCGACGCCGCGCAGGGGGTGGAGGCGCAGACGCTCGCCAACGCCTACCTGGCGGTCAACGGCAACCTCCACCTGGTGCCGGTGATCAACAAGATCGACCTCCCCGCCGCCGATCCCGACCGCGTCAAGGAGCAGATCGAGAGCGTGGTCGGCATCGACGCCCACGACGCCGTGCTGACCTCGGCCAAGTCGGGGATCGGCATCGAGGACGTGCTGGAGCGGATCATCCGCGACATCCCGCCGCCCCAGGGGGACCCGGCGGCGCCGCTCAAGGCGCTGCTGTTCGACTCCTGGTACGACCCCTATCGCGGGGTCGCCTGCATGGTGCGGGTGGTGGACGGCACCCTGCGCCGCGGGGACAAGATCCTCTTCATGGCCTCCGGGCGGGCCTACGAGATCGACGAGCTGGGGGTCTTCTCGCCGAAGCCGGCGCCGGTCGAGGAGCTCTCGGTCGGCGAGGCCGGCTTCTTCTACGCCGGCATCAAAGACCTGATCCAGGCGCAGATCGGCGACACCATCACCCACGCCTCCCGCCCCACGGCCGCGGCCTACCCGGGGTTCAAGGAGGTCAAGCCGATGGTCTTCGCCGGCCTCTACCCGGTGACCGCCGACGACTACGAGGGGCTGCGCGACGCGGTCGAGAAGCTGCGGCTCAACGACGCCTCCTTCACCTTCGAGCCGGAGAGCTCGGGTGCGCTCGGCTTCGGCTTCCGCTGCGGCTTCCTCGGGCTGCTCCACATGGAGATCATCCAGGCGCGGCTGGAGCGCGAGTTCGACCTCGAGCTGATCACCACCGCCCCCGGGGTGCGCTACGTCGTCCACACCACCGACGGCAGGTCGCAGGAGATCGAGAGCCCGTCGAAGCTCCCCGACCCCGGCCGGATCGCCTATCTGGAGGAGCCGTACATCTCGGCGACCCTGGTCACCCGCTCGGAGTACGTGGGGGGCCTCCTCCAGCTCGCCGAGGAGCGCCGGGGGGTGCAGCGCGGGCTGCAGTACCTGACCACCGACCGCGTGCTGATCGAGTACGACTTCCCGCTGGCCGAGGTGATCCACGACTTCTACGACCGCCTGAAGTCGATCTCGCGGGGGTACGCCTCGTTCGACTATCAGCTCGGCGGCTACCGGCGCAGCGAGTTGGTCAAGCTCGACATCCTGGTCAACGGCGAGCCGGTGGACGCGCTGTCGCTGATCGTCCACCGCGACAAGGCGTACGCGCGCGGCAAGCTGCTGGTCGAGAAGATGAAGGAGCTGATCCCGCGCCAGCTCTTCGAGGTGGTGCTGCAGGCGGCGATCGGCTCGCGCATCATCGCCCGCGAGTCGGTGCGGCCTATCAGCAAGAACGTCATCGCCAAGTGCTACGGCGGCGACATCTCGCGCAAGCGCAAGCTGATCGAGAAGCAGAAAGAAGGCAAGAAGCGGATGAAGCGGGTGGGGCGGGTGGACATCCCCCAGGAGGCGTTCCTCGCCGTGCTGCGGGTGGACTGACCGCAACATCTCGCCGTTCCACGCGTATCAGCGTTGAGCGGAGCGTGACGTTCGTCCGCGACTCCGCTATCCTGATCCGGTTCACAAACGGACGATTTTCGATTCGAACCCGAGGAGGATTCATGATTCGCAAGACTTTCGCGTGGCTGCTCGTCGCTGGCCTGGCGGGCGCCGCGGTGCAGGCCCAGACCGCCGACGAGATCATCGCCAAGAACATCGCGGCCCGGGGCGGCAAGGACAAGATCAAGGCCGTCCAGTCCATCCGCATGACCGGCAAGATCGCCATGGGCCAGGGGATGGAAGCCCCGATCCTGATGGAGGTGGCGCGGCCGAACAAGCTGCGCATGGAGTTCACGATGCAGGGGATGACCGGCGTCCAGGCCTACGACGGCAAGACCGGCTGGTCGGTGATGCCCTTCATGGGCAAGACGGATCCGGAGACGATGTCGGCCGACGAGATCAAGCAGACCGAGGACCAGGCGGACCTGGACGGCGTGCTGGTCGACTACAAGGAGAAGGGGCACCAGATCGAGTACGCCGGCAAGGAGGACGTCGAGGGCACGCCGGCTCACAAGCTGAAGGTGACCAAGAAGAACGGCGACGTCGTCAACGTCTACATCGACGCCGAGTCGTACATGAACATCAAGGAAGCCGGCAAGATCAACATCCGCGGGCAGGAGATCGAGAACGAGGTCACCTTCGGCGACTTCAAGCCGGTCGACGGAGTGATCTACCCCTTCTCGATGGAGCAGAAGCCCAAGGGCGCGCCCGCGGGGACGGTGATCACGATCTCCAAGATCGAGGTTAATCCGACCCTCGACGCCTCCCGCTTCGCCATGCCGGCCGCCGCCGCGAAACCGGCGATGGAAAAGCCGATGGAGAAGAAGGAGCCCGCTCCGTCCAAGCCCCCGCAGCCGTAGCGCTCACGCATATCGGGGGGGCGTCCCTGTGGCGCCCCCTCCGCGAGACCCTTCCAATTTCCCATTGAGCATTTTCCAGGGAGACCTGTATGCGACGCACATTCAATTCGATCCTCTGCCTGGCGGCCTGCGGCCTGGTGGCCGGCGCCGCCGTGGCGCGGGCGGCGGACGTCGAGATCGATTCCAATACCTTCGGCGGCATCGAGGCCCGCTCCCTCGGGCCGGCCAACATGGGCGGCCGCATCGCGGCGATCGATGCCGTGGGCCCGGATCCGCTCACCATCTATGTCGGAGCGGCCGGCGGCGGCGTCTGGAAGTCGACCGACGGCGGCCTCGTCTTCAAGCCCGTCTTCGACGAGCACAACCAGTCGATCGGCGCCATCACCATCGATCCCAAGGACCCGAAGAAGGTCTGGGTGGGCACCGGCGAATCATGGACCCGCAACAGCACCTCGGTCGGCGACGGCCTCTACAAGACCACCGACGGCGGCGACTCCTGGCAGCGGGTCGGCCTCGAGAACACCGAGCGCATCGCCCGCGTCCAGGTGAGCTCGGCCGACGGCAACACGGTCTGGGCCTGCGCCACCGGCCACCTCTGGGACAGCCACCCGGACCGCGGCGTCTACAAGACGACGGACGGCGGCAAGACCTGGAAGAAGGTCCTCTACGTCGACGCCGACACCGGCTGCTCCGATCTGGCGGTCGATCCCCAGGACCCGTCGATCCTCTACGCCGGCATGTGGCAGTTCCGCCGCACGCCGTACTCCTTCTCGTCCGGCGGCAAGGGGAGCGGCCTGTACAAGTCGAGCGACGGCGGCGAGACCTGGAAGCCGCTCAAGGCCGGGCTGCCCACGGGGGAGAAGGGGCGCATCGCGGTGGCGGTCGCGCCGTCGCGGGCGAACGTGGTCTATGCCCTGGTGGAGTCCACGGACACCGCCCTCTTCCGCTCGGACGACGCGGGGGAGAACTGGCGGCAGGTCAACAACGCCTTCAACCTGCAGGTGCGGCCGTTCTACTTCGCCCGCATCGTCGTCGACCCCACCGACTTCAACACGATCTACAAGCCGGGCCTGTCGCTGGCGATGAGCTCGGACGGCGGCAAGTCGTTCAACGCCGCGATCAGCCTCAACAGCTTCGGCGCCGGACCGCACAGCGACCACCACGCGCTCTGGATCAACCCCAAGAATCCGAACGAGCTCCTCCTCGGCACCGACGGCGGCGTCTACATGTCCTACAGCCAGGGGCGCGGGTGGCATCACATGGGAACGCTGCCGGTGTCGCAGTTCTACCATGTGAGCTACGACATGGGCCGGCCGTACCGGGTCTATGGCGGCTTGCAGGACAACGGCTCCTGGTCCGGCCCCTCGGCGGGGCTCGGCGGCGCCATCCAGAACAAGGACTGGGTCAACGTCGGCGGCGGCGACGGCTTCTGGGCGTTCAGCGATCCGACCGATCCCGACGTGGTCTACGCCGAGTCCCAGGGGGGCGAGGTGACGCGCCGGCACGTATCGACCGGCGAGGAGAAGTCGATCAAGCCGATGCCGGGGGCGGGCGATCCGTCGTACCGGTTCAACTGGAACACGCCGATCCATCTGAGCCCGAACGATCCGAAGACGATGTACATCGGCGCGCAGTTCCTCTTCCGCTCGCGCGACGGCGGCGACTCCTGGGAGCGCATCTCCCCGGACCTGACGACCAACGACCCGAAGAAGCAGAAGCAGCAGCAGTCGGGCGGCCTCTCGGTCGACAACTCGAGCGCCGAGAACCACACCACGATCTACTCGATCGCCGAGTCGCCGAAGAACGCCCAGGTGATCTGGGTGGGCACCGACGACGGCAACCTGCAGGTGACCCGCGACGGCGGCAAGACCTGGACGAACGTGGCGCCGAACGTCGCCGGCCTGCCGAAGGGGACCTGGGTCTCGACCGTCGAGGCCGGCCGCTTCGAGGAGGGGACCGCCTTCGCCACCTTCGACGGCCACGCGACCGGCGACATGAAGACCTACGTCTACCGGACGGCGGACTTCGGCAAGACCTGGAAGCCGCTGGCGACGGACGCCCTCTCGGGCTACGCCCACGTGGTGCGGCAGGACCTGGTGAACCCGGACCTCCTCTTCCTCGGCACCGAGTACGGCCTCTTCGTCTCGGTGGACGGCGGCGAGCGCTGGGCCCGGTTCACCGGCAGGCTCCCGAAGGTGGCGGTGCGGGACATCGCCATCCACTCCCGCGACGGCGACCTGCTGCTCGCCACCCACGGGCGGGGCGTCTACGTGGTGGACGACCTCACGCCGCTGCGCAAGCTGACCCGCCAGACGCTCGAGGCCGACGTGACGATGCTGCCCTCGCGGCCGACCCTGGTGGCGATCCCCGCCAGCGTCCAGGACTTCCCAGGCGACGACGAGTACGTCGCGTTCAACCCGGACGACTCGGCCGCCATCACCTACTACCTGAAGAAGCGCCACCTCTTCGGCGACATCAAGGTCGAGATCTACGACGCCGCGGGGAAGCTCGTCTCGACGCTGCCCGCGGGCAAGCGGCGGGGCATCAACCGCGTGAGCTGGCCGATGCGCCTGCCGCCGCCGAAGCTGCCGCCCGCCAACTCGCTGGTGCTGGGCTCGCAGTACGGCCTGCTCGGGCCGCGGGTCCCCCTCGGCACCTACACGGCGAAGCTGATCGACGGCGACAAGACCTACACCAGCGAGGTGAAGCTCGTCGCGGACCCCCGCTCCAGGCATTCGGACGCGGACCGGGCCGCGCAGCGCGAGACGGCGATGGCTCTCTACGGCATGCTCGGCCGGCTCACCTACGTGGCCGACACGGTGAAGTCGCTCGAGGACGGGGCTCAAGCCCGGGCCGGAAAATTGGCCGCGGGCGACCGCCTGCGGCGTCAGCTCGAAACCCTGGCGACCTCGCTGGAGGGTTTCCGCGCCACGCTCGTCGCCACCGGCCCGGGCGGCTGGCTCTCCGGCGAGGAGCAACTGCGGGAGAAGATGACCAAGGTCTACGGCGGCGTCAACGGCTACGACGGCCGGCCGAGCGCGGCGCAGGTCGAGCAGGTGAAGGTGCTGGGCGATCAGCTCGCCAAGGCCGAGGCCCGGCTGGCCGCGGTGCAGGGCGGCGAGGTGGCGGCGGTGAACCGGGAGCTCGAGAAGCGCAAGCTCGAGCCGATCAAGGCCAAGACCAAGGACGAATGGGAGAAGCAGGACGGCCCCCGCGCCACCGTCCTGCCCGCCTTCCTGCCGTTCACGCTCACCCCGCTGGGGACCGCCGAGAACGACTGACGGTTTCTCTCTCCAAAAAGCAAAACGGGAGGAGGCCTTCTCAGGCTTCCTCCCGTTCGGGGTGGTGCGCGGACTGGGGCTTAAGCCAGGCCTTGGCGACGCTCTTCCAGCAGCTTCCGCATGATCTTCTTGCGGGCCTGCACGGCCTTGCGCTTGCGCTTCACCGAGGGCTTCTCGAAGTGCTGCCGCTTCCGCAACTCGGTCAAGATTCCAGATTTCTCGACTTTGCGCTTGAAACGGCGCAAGGCGTTCTCAAAGCTCTCCTCCTCGCGCACATGCACAACGGGCATCGACACTCACCTCTTTTCGTTTACGGATAGAAGCGCCCCCCGTGCTTCGGGAGGCGCGGGGAGGGAATTTCGCTCAAATCCGGCGAAAAGTCAAGCTTCAAGCCGCGCTGCGGCGCGTTTCCGCGGGCGGCGGCGCCGGCTGCGGCGGGGATTGCGGGTTCAGGGCCTCGAAATCGGTGAGATAGACGACGAGCCGGCCCTCCTCCTTGTGGAACCAGACGGCCGCGGCGCTGCCGCCGGTGTCGCGGGGGTAGAACCAGCCGACCACGTCGCGGTCCGGGTAGGCCCGCACATTGTTGAGGTTGGGCTGGCCGAGCAGGCGGCGCACCTCGTCCTGGTCCATCCCCTTCCGCGCCTGGGAGAAGACCTCGAGCGTCATGTAGCGCCGCGCCTCGGCCTGGGCGAGCTCCTCCTTGAGGCGCGGGTTGTCGGGGTCCACCAGCATCGCTTCCTTGTAGATGTCGATCGCGCGCTGATAATCCCCACCCCGCTCGATGTAGGTGCGGGCGAGATGGATCTCCTCCTCGCTCTTCATGCGCAGGGCGGCCTTCTGGCTCGGCTTGAGCGGCTCCCCCTGGACCGGCGGATCGGCGTTGAGGAACTCGACCAACCGGCGGTTGAACTCGTCGGCGAGGGCTTCCGTCTCCTTCTGGAGCCGTGGATCGGGGGTGCCGGCGAGGCGCGTCCGCTGCTCGCCGAGCTGGCGCTCGGTCCGCTGCAGCCAGTTCCACTCGGCTTGAGAAGCGGCTCCCGGCCGCGCCGCCGCCGCTTCCTCGCCGCGCGGACCGCAGCCCGGGGCTCCGGCGGCCAGCAGCAGGGTGGCACAGAGGGTCAATATGCGGGGCAGCCGCCTGCGGCGATGCATCGAAACTCTCCTATGACTTGCCCGAATCGACCGTACCACAGGCTCCGGGAGCGGACAAGGCGCCGGGTCCCGGCGCCCTAAGCCCTTGTTCCCAGAGGGGTTTTTCCTTGACACCACGCGGCGGGTCCAGAATAATCAAGCTCCCTTAGTTCGGTTGACGTTCAGAGGACGGCCGCGGAGAGCAACGGATGTCCCTTTCGGAAAGAATTCACCAGTTGAACAGCGAGATCGGCGCCTCCGTGGAGCGCGCCCTCGCCGAGCTGCGTCAGGAGATCTCCCAGCGCCTGCGCGCCAGCAACGAAGAGATCCAGCGGCGGCTGGACGAGATCACCCCGTCGCTGCCGCCCTCCTATCTCAATCACGACGACTTCGCGCCCCACGAGCGCGCGCTGGGCACCAACGCCCGGCAGAGCGCCCATCGCGATCTGCGCGACGCCCTCGCCGGCATCGACCGCGCCCGTTCGCAGGCCGAGGTCCTCTCGGTGCTGCTGCGCGAGTCGGCGCGCTACGCGTCGCGGACGGCGGTGCTGCTGGTCCGCGGCGGCGAGCTGCGGGGTTGGGGGAGCGAAGGGTTCGGTGCCGCCGAGGCGGCGCTCCGCGGTGTCGTCCTCGACGGCGAGAGTGGCGCCTGGGGGCGCTTGGCCCAATCGCAGGGCGCCGAGCTGCTCAGCGCCGACGACTGCGCCGTCCTGGTCAGCCGTGTCGACAGCCCGCTGCCGCACGACGGCGTCCTGGTGCCGATCGTGCTGCGCGACCGCGTCGCCGCCGGCCTCTACGCCGACCGCCTCGACGACCGCGAGCTCGGGGTCGAGGCGCTCCAGATCCTCGCCCACGCCGCGGCGCAGGCGATCGAGACGCTCCCCTTCCGCGAGCGCTCCTCCACCCCCACGCTGGCCCTCGAAGGGGGCGCGAACGGAGTCGGGGTCGAGACCGCGCCGGCCGCCGCCGTCGAGGAGGCTCCCGCCGAGGCGCCGGCTCCAGAGCCCGAGGCTCGGGCCGCGGAGCCCGCGTACGAGGCGTATGAAGAGCCGGAGCCGGCCGCCTGGACCGCTCCTCCCGCTCAGGAAGAGGAGACGGTCGAGACCGCGCAGACCGCCGCGATACCCGCCCACCTGGCAGCCGATCTGCCGGAGCCGCCGCGGGAAGAGACCTCCGTCGCCGGGGATTGGGGCCGGTCGTCGATCCCCAGCGTCACCGAGGCGATGCCGCTCCCCGGCTTCCCCGTGCAGTCCGCCAGCCCAGCGGCCCCGGCGGCCATGGAAGAGGAGGTTCCCCGCTATCCGCGGTCCGTGGAGGAGCCCCCCGCGCCGGCGCGGACTCCGGATCCGAGCCCGGACGCGACCGTGCTGCTCCAGCGCTCCAGCCTCACGGGTGAGTCCGCCGCTCCCACGCCGGCGGCCGCCCCGCTGCGGCCGGTGCCGGCCCCCGAGGAGCCCGTTGCGGCGCCGTTCGAACGTGCCGCGGGCACCCCCGAGGTGCGCCCGCCGAGCGGCGTCGACGGTCCGGGCTGGGCTTTCGCGACCACCCGCGTGCCGGTGAATCCCGACAACCAGGCCCTGCACGAGGAAGCCCGGCGCCTGGCCCGGCTGCTCGTGAGCGAGATCAAGCTCTACAACGAGGAGCAGGTCGAGGAGGGGCGGCGCAACCGCGACGTCTACGAGCGCCTGCGGGAGGACATCGACCGCTCGCGCCAGATGTACGACGAGCGGGTCGACCCGCAGATCCTGCGCTCGACCGACTACTTCTACCAGGAGCTGGTGCGCATCCTGGCCGCCGGGGATTCGAAGGCACTGGGCATCTGACCCCTGTGGGCTCCGGAGCGGTCGGACCCGTTGTCCGGCCGTTGCCTGGAGTGCCGTGAGAAGTTTGGAGTACCGTGAGAAGTAAAAAGCCGATTCGGCACCGTGCCGCGCTCGTCCTGCTCTTCCCTCTCCTGCTGGGTTCCGCCACCACTTCGCCTCCGCGCTCCGGCGCCGCCGGTCCGCTCCCGGGGCACTCCGACCGCGCCGCCCTCGCCTACTCCGAGGCGGCGGCGGCGGTGCGCCGGAACGACTGCGCCGCCGCCTACAAGGCGCTGGCGCCGATCCTCGCGGGCCGGGATTCCGAGGCCGCCTTCAGCCAGCTCCTCCTCGGCTTCTACGCTCACTCCTGCGAGCAGGTGGCCTATGCCGAGGAGCGGCTGTTCGCCGCGAGGAATCCCAAGGGCCCGCTGGAGGACTGGCGCCTCTACCTGCTGAGCGACACCGCCGCGGCGCGCGGGCACGTCCTGCTCGCCCAGACCTCGCTCGCCAAGCTCCTCGGGGACTACCCCGGCTCGGCGCTGCGCCCGCGCGCCCTGCTGAAAGCGGCGGCGATCGCCTGGCAGCGCGGCGACAAGCAGCGGGCCCTGGATCTGGTCGGAGCCTCGCGCAGCGAGGAGCTGCGCGGCGACGAGGCCTCGCAGCTCGAGGCTCTCGCCTGGCAGATCGGCGTCCAGACCGGCGACCGCGAGGCGCAGGCCGAGGCCGCCCGCCGCCTGCTCGTCAACTTCCCCCTCAAGGCCGCCGAGCTCAAGGTGATCGATCTCTTCCGCGGCCCGGACGGCGTCCTCTCCTGGTCGCGGGTGCTGACCGGCGACCAGCTCAAGCGGCGGGCGCAGGCCCTGCTCGACCTGAAGCTCGAAGGCAATGCCCTGGCCACGCTCGATTCCGTGGCGCTCGCCGACCGCGGCTTCGATTGGCAGCTCCTGGAAGCCGAGACCCTGACCCGCCTCCACCGCGGCAGCGACGCCCTCGAGCTGCTCGCCGGCCGCGAGGCCGCCGAGCCCCGCCAGGCCGCCGCCCTCGCCTGGGCCCGCGCCCAGGCCGCCGACGACGCCGCCACCGCTCAGCGCGGCCGGGCGAACCTCGGCTCGGCCGAACGCCAGCAGCTCCGCCTGCTCTCGCAGCAGTACCTGGAGAAGGTGGCCCAGATCGGTACCGACCGCGAGCTGGCCGCCAAGGCCCTGAAGTCGCTCTACGCCGACTATCAGACCGACGGGCTGTTCGACCGCGCCGTCGAGACCCTGCGCCGCCTGCGCCGCTTCGATCCCAAGGACACTTCCGGGGCGGCCAATCTCTGGCAGGTGGGGTGGCAGGAGTACGGCAAGGGGAACTACACCGGGGCGATCGGCACCTGGACCGAGCTCTACTCGCTCTATCCCGAGGATTCGAACGCCCGCCGCGGCCGCTACTGGACGGGGCGGGCCTTCGACCTGCTGGGCGAGGGGGAGCGGGCGCAGCAGATCTACAACGAGATCGCCCAGGCCGACACCGCCGACTTCTACCGCCGCAACGCCCAGGCCCGGCTGCGCGGCAGGCCGGCGGCCGCGCTGGCCACCGCGGCGCAGACCCGGGAGCCCTGGCCGGTCGACCCGGCGCTCGACCGCGCGCGGCTGCTCACCGACCTCGGGCTCGACGACCTCGCCCTCTCCGAGGCCGAGCTGGTGCGCGACAAGGCGCAGCCGCGGTCGCTGCGCGCCCTGGAGGCGGTGATCCTCGCCCACCAGGGGAACCACCGCAAGAGCACGCAGGTGATCCGCGACGCCTTCCCGGCCCTGGGCGGCCCCTTCCAGGCCACCCTGCCGGACGAGGCCCGCCGGCTCTACTACCCGCTGGAGTACCAGGACACGATCCGCACCTGGGCGGTGACCAACCGGCTGCCGACCTACCTGGTGTTCGGGATCATCCGCCAGGAGAGCGCCTTCGACGCCAACGCCCAGAGCTGGGCGGGGGCCCGCGGCCTGATGCAGCTCATGCCCGCCACCGCGCGCGAGCTGGCGGCGAAGAACGGCCTCCCCTGGACGCAGAACATGCTCGCCGATCCCGCCGTCAACGTGCGGCTGGGGACCACCTACTTCCGGCAGGTGTTCAGCATGTTCAACGAGAATCTCGAGCTCTCGCTCGCCGGTTACAACGGCGGCCCCTATCGCATCAAGCGGCTCTGGCAGGAGTCCGGCAACGGCGAGATCGACCGCTTCCTCGAGAGCCTGGGTCTCGAGGAGTCCAAGACCTACGTCAAGCGGATCCTGGTCCTCTCCGACAGCTACCGCCAGCTCTATCCCACGGCCGGGTGAGACAAGCCCTGCGCAGACTCCTCGGCCTCAGTCTTCTGATCTCCTGCCTGGCCTCCTGCCGCGGCTCCGCGCCGCCGCAGGAGGGCCCGATCATCCTCATCACCTTCGATTCCCTGCGGGCCGACGTGGTCGGCGGCCTCGGCGGCGAGCGCGGGCTGACGCCGAACCTCGATGCCCTGATGCGCCAGGCCAGCTGGGCGGGCCGGGCGATCGCGCCGTCGAGCTGGGGCTCGCCCGCGATGGCCTCGCTGTTCACCGGGCTGCGCCCCTGGCAGCATCAGGTGCTCCAGGAGGAGAGTCGCCTCGCCCCCGCTCTCTTCACCCTGCCGGAGGCCCTCCAGGCTCTGGGTTACGAGACCAGCGGCTTCACCGGCGAGGCCGCCTACTCGAAGCAGGGGGGGTATGAACAGGGGTTCGACCGCCTCGAGGAGCTCGCCAAGGGTGCCGGGGCCGCCGAGCGGCTGGAGCGGATCGGCGGCCGCCGGCGGTTCGTCTGGATCCACATCCCCGAGCCGCAGGCGCCCTACTTCCACCGCCCGCGGTTCGACGACCGGATCGACACCGGCCGGCTCGAGCTCCCCGAACGGGTGCTGCCGAACCAGCTCGCGCTCTACTTCGACCCCGCCAACCCCCTGCCGCCGGCCAGGCGGCGCCTGTTCTGGGCGATGTACCGCTTCAACGTCGCCTGGGCGGACGACCGTCTGGGCCGGCTGATCCAGGCGTTGCGGTCGAGCGGGGAGTGGGACCGCACGCTCCTGGTGGTGACCTCCACGCACGGCGAGGAGTTCGGCGAGAAGGGGCAGATCCTGAACGGCGGCAACCTCGGGCGGCAGCTCCTGGAGGTGCCGTTCGCCATCAAGCTCCCCTTCGGCTTCCGCCGCAAAATCGCCGAGCCGAAAGAAGGGCGGATCGCCTCGGCGCGGCTCTGGGCCACCCTGGTGGAGGCCGCCGGCGGCGAGGTGCCGCCGGCGGTGGCGCCCAGCCTGTTCCGGCGCGCTTCGGGGGGCGTGCTCTCCGAGCTCTACCTGGCCAACGGCACCAACCAGTTCTCGCTCGTCGACGGCGACGATCAGCTCCTCTGGGAATCGCGCTTCGCGCCGCCGCAGCCGGAGTACTACCTGGCGCGCCTGGCGATGATGAACCGGGGCAACGCGCGGATCGCCCGCGCCGAGCTCCCGGTGCCGCCGGAAGAGATCCTGGGCCGGCTGCGCGCGGCGTTCGCCACCGCCCCGCCGCTCAGCGGCGACGGCGCGCCCCGGCTGACCCTCGAGCGCTGGGATGCCGAGGGGGGGAGCCGGCCGCTGGCGGAACCGCGGCGCGCGGCCGAGCTGGCCCGCCGGCTGGAGCGGACCTGGAACTCGTTCATCCCGGCCCAGCGGACGCCGGGGGAGGAGGCCCGTGAATGGTATACTGCCGAGTCGCCCTGAAAAGGGCGGTTTCCCCGGGTCCATAGCTCAGCGGTTAGAGCATCCGGCTCATAACCGGTTGGTCCCTGGTTCAAATCCAGGTGGACCCACTTTGCAGCGCTCGCACCCATGAACAGATGGAATCAGCGGTCGCTGGGAGGGGAGGTGCGATGGTATTTCTTCGGAGAGGAGCGGACGTTTTCCCATGAATCAGAACCTCCAGAACATCCTGGAGCTGCAGACAGCCCTCACCCAACTCCAAGAGGCCGATCAGAGACTGCACGGAATTCCCGACTGGATGCGTGAGCTCCACGAGGAGCACACGGTGCAGAGGAAAGAGATCGAGCGTCTCGAGGAAACGGCGGCAGAGGCTGCCCGGCAGCGGCGAGCGGCGGAAGCAGCGGTCCAGGACGCGCAGGAAAAGCTCAAGAAGTACCAGCAGCAGATCAACAAGGTCAGCACGCAGCGCGAGTACGGCGCGATCCTCCAGGAGATCGACACCGTCAAGGGGCAGATCACGACCAGCGAGGAGGCCGCCTTCTCGGCCCTCGACCAGCACGAGAAGGCCGACAAGGAGCTCGCCGCCCTGCGCGAGAGCTTCCGCGCCACCGAGGAGCGCTACGCCGAGGAGATGGCCCGCTGGGAGGGGGAGAAGCCTGGGGTGGCGCGCCAGGTGGAGGCGCTCAAGGGGCGGGTCGCCGATCTCAAGAAGGGCCTGCCGCGCGGTCTGGTCGCGCAGTTCGAGCGCATCCTCGACCGGTATCCCGGCGGCGCGACGGCGCCGGTGCGGCCCATCGAGCGCCCCGGTCAGAAGCAGCGCGAGTGGCACTGCTCGGCCTGCAACTACCGCGTGCGGCCGCAGGTGGTGGTCGAGATCCGCAACGGCGACACCCTGGTCCAGTGCGACTCCTGCAAGCGCATCCTCTTTTTCCCCGAGGAGGAGCAGGCCTGAGCGGCGAGTCGCCGCTGGATGGGCTGGCGGAGCGGCTGGCCCGGATTCGCGGCCGCATCGATGACGCCTGCGGCCGTGCCGGCCGCCCGGCCGGCGGCGTGACCCTGCTGGGCGCCAGCAAGACCCAGCCGGCTCCCGTGCTCGCCGAGGCGTTCCAGGCCGGTCTTCGGGTCTTCGGCGAGAACCGGGTCCAGGAGGGGCTCGCCAAGAGCCGCGAGCTGCCGCCCGAGATCGCCGGACAGATCGACTGGCATCTGATCGGTCCCCTGCAGTCCAACAAGGTCCGCTCCGCTCTCGAGCTCTTCCGCACCATCCACTCCGTCGACCGCTCCCGGATCGCCGCGGCGATCGACCGCGAGGCGGGCGCGCGCGGGCTCGCCGTCGCCGGCTTCCTCGAGGTCAACCTCGGCGGCGAGGAGAGCAAGCACGGCTTCCCGCTGGAGGGTCTCGCCGAGGCGATCCTCCCGCTGAGCCGCCTTCAGCACCTGCGGATCGTCGGCCTGATGGCGATCCCTCCCCTGGGGGAGGCCGCCGAGGTGTCCCGTCCCTGGTTCCGCCGTCTCCGCGAGCTGCGCGACGATCTCGCCGCCCGCCCCGAATGGGCCGGCTTCCCCGGCTGGCTCTCGATGGGGATGAGCGACGATTTCGAGGTGGCGATCGAGGAGGGGGCGACCCACGTGCGGGTGGGCACGGCGCTGTTCGGGCCGCGGACAGGCTGGGTCCCGGACCGATGATCCTTTATTCATGCTAGTATGGCTATCCATTTCAAAGGTTGATTCGCGGGATTGCCGGCTCGACGCCGGGTTGTAAGGAGGTCCAGGGATGGCCATCACTCCGCTCGAGATCCAGAAGATGCGCTTCTCGCAGAAGATGCGAGGGTATGATCCGACCGAGGTCGAGGGGTTCCTCGCGCTACTCGCCGAGGAGCTGGCCGGCCGCATCGCCCAGGCCGACAAGCTGGAGCGCGAGAACCGCTACTACCGTCAGCGCCTGGAGGAGACCGAGCACCGGGAGCACCAGCTCCAGCAGACGCTGCTGCGGGCGCAGAAGGTGGCGGACGACATCACGGTCAACGCCCGCCGCGAGGCGGAGCTGATGGTCCGGGAAGCCGAGATGGCGGCCGACAAGATCGTGCAGCAGGCGATCGAGCAGTCGACCCGCTTCGAGGCCAAGATCACCGATCTGCGCACCGCCCGCCGCGAGCTGCAGCTCAAGTTCAAGAACACCCTCGACCTCTTTGAGCGCATCCTGGAAGCCGAGATGGAGGACGAGCGCAACACCGCGACCGTCACCACCCTGCCGCGCAAGCGGCGGGAAGCCGCCGGGGCGTGAGCCTCCCGGCCGGAGCGCGCCGCCTCTTCGCCGCCTGGAATGAAGAGGACCTCGTTCCGGAGCGCGCCTCCTCCCTGCTGCTCGCCCGCCTGCTCGAGGACGGCGACGCCGCCGATCTCACCTGGCTGACGGCGACCTTCCCGGAGCCGGAGATCGCCGCCTGGTTCGCCCGCCACGGCGGCCGGCAGCTCTCGCGCCGCAGCCGCGCCTTCTGGGAGGTGGTGCTGGGAGTCGAGGCCAGCCCGGCCAATCCGGAGGCGAAGGCGCTGTGGCCGCTCTGACCCTCGCGCACCCCGAGTCCCTCTCCCCCCGGGCGCAGGAGCTGATCCCCCGCCTCGCCGCCCGCCCCTGGAGCGAGGAGCTCTACCTCGCGGGCTCGGCCGCCCTCGCCCTCTACACCGGCCACCGCCCGGTGAGCGATCTCGACCTGATGAGCAACGCCAACCGGCTCGCCAGCGCGGACCGCCGCGACCTCCTCGCCGAGCTGCTGGCGACCGACCCGTCGACGGCGGTGGAGACCGCCCGCGACGGCTACCTCTCCGTCCGCCTCGCCGGCGGCGCCGTGGGGCTGCGTCTCTTCTACTACCCCTACCCCCTGGTGCGGCCGTTCGAGGAGATCTCGGGGCTCGCGGTCGCTTCCGCGGCCGACCTCGGGCTGATGAAGCTCGGCGCCATCATCAGCCGCGGCAGCCGCCGCGACTTCGTGGACCTCTACCTCCTCTGCCGCCGGCTTCCGCTCGCCACCCTCCTCGACCTCGCGGAGGACAAGTTCGGTCACGTCCGCGACTTCCCCCTCCAGGCGCTGAAAGGGCTCGCCGATCTCTCCGAGATCGAAGGCGAGCCCATGCCCCGGCTGGCGATTCCGCTCGACTGGAGCGAGGTGGAGGCCTGGCTGCGCGGCGAGGTGCGGGAGATGGGGCGGGCGCGGGTGGGGCTTTAGCTTATTTTGGATTTTCGATTTTGGATTTTGGAGGGGAAGAGTCACAATCCCCAGCCGTGACGGATCTCCTGATTCACAATCTCGCCGAGGTGGCGACCCCCGAGGGCTCGGAGCCTCTGCGCGGGAGCGAGCAGCGGCGGGTGCGCCGGACGGCCAATGCGGAGGTGGTCTGCCGCGACGGCAGGATCATCTTCGTAGGCGATCCCGAGGAGCGGCGGCGCCAGCTCGGCGAGCTCGCGGACGCCGAACGGCTCGACGGCCGTGGGGGCACGCTGATCCCGGGGTTCGTCGATCCCCACACCCACCTCCCCTGGGCCGGCAGCCGCGAGGAAGAGTTCGCGGCGCGGCTGGCGGGCAAGACCTATCAGGAGATCGCGGCGGCCGGCGGCGGCATTCTCTCCTCCGTGGCCGCCACCCGCCGGGCGAGCGAGGAGGATCTGGTCGCCAACGTCCTCCGGCGGATGGACCAGATGCTGATCTGGGGCACCACCACCGCCGAGGCGAAGAGCGGCTATGGGCTCAACAAGGAGGACGAGCTCAAGCAGCTGCGCGCCATCCGCCAGGCCTCCGGCCGGCATCCGGTGGACCTGGTGCCGACCCTGCTCGCCGCCCACGAGGTGCCACCCGAGTATCGGGGAGGCGACGGCCAGGGCCGCCGGCGCTGGGTCGACCAGATCTGCGACGAGATCGTGCCGGCCACCGCCGAGGCCGGGCTCGCCCGCTTCTGCGACGTCTTCTGCGAGGAGGGGGTGTTCTCCGCCGAGGAGTCGCGCCGGGTGCTCGAGGCCGGCGTCCGCCACGGCCTCGCTCCCCGCCTGCACGCCGACGAATTCGTCGACTCGGGGGGCGCCGCCCTCGCCGCCGCCCTCGGCGCGTTCTCGGCGGACCATCTGATGGCGGTCTCGCCGGCCGGGGTCGAGGCCCTCGCGGGCTCGGGCGTGACCGCCGTGCTCCTCCCCGGCACCAGCTTCTTCCTGAAGAAACAGCACTACGCCCCCGCCCGGCGGCTCGTCGAGGCCGGCGTGCCGGTGGCGCTGGCGACCGACTGCAATCCCGGCTCTTCCTATACCGAGTCGATGCCCATGGTGGTGCTGCTCGCCGTCTTCCAACTCGGCCTCACCATCGAGGAGAGCCTCACCGCGGCCACCCTGAACTCCGCCTGCTGCCTCGGCCTCGGGCGCGAGGTCGGCTCGATCGAGGCCGGCAAGCGGGCCGACCTCGTGCTGCTCGACGCCCCCAACCTGCTCCACCTCGTCTATCACTACGGGATCAATCCGGTCGCCGCCGTGGTCAAGGACGGGAAGGTGGTCCGGCGGGCGGGTTGACGTACAATCGGCACTTCCAGATCGAAAACGTCGATTCCAGAAGGAGATCGACCCCATGCATCCGAAGACCCTTCACCGCGCCGTTTTCGCGACTCTGCTGGCCACCCTGGGGCCGCTGCTCCTGCCTGTCTTCGCCGAGCAGGAGAAGGGCCATTCCGACGCCGCCGCCACCGGCCGGGAGGTCGTCAACCCCTCGGGCCTGCGCTACCTGGACCTGCGGCCGGGCCAGGGGGATGAGGCTCAGCTCGGCAAGATCGTCGAGGTCCATTACGTCGGCTGGCTGGACGACGGCACCAAGTTCGACTCCAGCCGCAGCGACGACCGCCCCTTCACCTTCCGTCTCGGCGCCGGCGATGCCATCAAGGGGTGGGACGAGGGGCTCGTCGGCATGAGAGTGGGAGGGAAGCGCAAGCTGACCATCCCGCCCGATCTCGGGTTCGGCAAGCAGGGGGTCGGCAACGTCGTGCCGCCGAACGCGGTCCTCTACTACGAGTTCGAACTGCTGGGAGTGCGGTAAGCTCGCCGGTCTGGACGGGGATGGCCCCGGTCCCAGGTAGGATTCGGAGGAGCCCCATGGCTGACCAGGAAAATACCATCACGACCGCTTCCGGCCTCAAGTACACCGATCTCCAGACCGGCGAAGGTCCGGAGGCCAAAGCCGGCCAGACCGTGAACGTGCACTACACCGGCTGGCTCGAGAACGGCACCAAGTTCGACTCCAGCCTCGATCGCAAGAGTCCCTTCAGCTTCGCTCTCGGCGCCGGCCAGGTGATCCGCGGCTGGGACGAGGGGGTGGCCGGCATGAAGGTCGGCGGCAAGCGCCGCCTGACCATTCCCGCCGGCCTCGGCTATGGCGCCCGCGGCGCGGGGGGTGTGATCCCGCCGAACGCGACCCTGATCTTCGAGGTGGAGCTGCTGGGAGTGCGGTAGGGAGAAACAGAAAGGGCGCCCGCTGGGCGCCCTTTCAAGTTGGTTCGTGGGAGGGAGGTTTAGTAGCCGCCGCGACCGCCGCCGCCGCCGTAGCCGCCACGACCGCCGCCGCCACCACCCCGGCCACCGCCGCCGCCGCCGCCGTAACCACCGCCGCCGCCACGGCCACCGCCGCCGCCACGACCGCCCTCTTCCTTGGGACGAGCCTCGTTGACCGTCAGGTTCCGGCCATCCAGCTCCTTGCCGTTGAGCGCGGAAATGGCGGCCTGCGCCTCCTGGTCACTGCTCATCTCAACGAACCCAAACCCCTTGGAACGCCCGGTGTCCCGATCCATGATCACCTGGGCGGAGTCCACGGTGCCATGGGCCGCGAACAGGTCTTCCAGGTCGCTGTCCCTGACGCTGTAGGCCAGGTTACCGACGTATAACTTTCTACCCATTGCGTGCTCCTCTTGACCGTCGTCCGATTCGGTCGTGACGACCCTGTGAATGCCTGACTTCTTCTTCTACGTAGCCTGCGGGGCTATCCAAGATCGCGGTACTACGAACGAATCTGGATCTGGTACCGGAGTCTTCACGCCTGGGCTTTCCGAACGTGTGAGCCTCAAGGCCCCTTACCCGATCTTACCACCCTCGCCGAGGAACGGATACCGAGTCGGGACTGCTTTGGAGTTCCGGTGCCTCCGCCATACACCAAAATTTTTATGCAGTATCGATGCCCGGTCTTTCGCGGGCTCCAAACCCCCGGATTCAGCCCTCAGGAGGGCTTCAAGGCGACTTCCGAGTGAAATCGCGCCAAGTCCCATGTAACTCGTGCAACGTCGCATGCCGCGCCTGCCTGGCGGTGATCCGCTAGTCTTCCTCGCCGCGCGCCAGCAGCGCCGAGGCCCCGGCCGCCACCAGTCCGCCGACCAGATACCAGGCCACCGTCATCACCTGGGTCGGCACGGTCCGGTTCGTGGGCCGGCTCCCCAGTCCCATGGGGCCGGGCAGGGCCAAGGCACCCAGGCCGGCGCCGAGGCCGAGGGCGGTGCCGCGGGCCAGCGCGCCGAGCCCGCCCGCCGCGCCCACGAGGCTGTAGTACAGGGAGTTGCTCAGCAGGTCGCCCACCAGGGCCAGCGGGTAGAGCTGGTCGTCCGGCGGGGACTGGGTATCCACCTTGCGGATGATCTTCGCCAGGGCGCGCATGCCGAGGATGTCCGCCCGCGGCGCTTTGTCGGTGATCTGGCGGGCTACCTGATGGACGAGGGTCAGGGCGCTGGCGCCGGCAAGGCCGCTGCCCAGGGCTCGCAGGGCTTTCATCGCGTTGGTTCCTCCCTTGTCTCCCGGGATCTCTCGCGATCCACGCCGGAACGCGATTGCAACATGCGTTCCGCTTCCCGCGGAGCTCTAGGAGCCACCGGCCGCTTCGACCTGACTCACGAACTCGTCGAGCAGGTGGTTGAAGACCTCGGGCCGGTCCATCATCAGCCAGTGGCCGGTGCCGGTCATCAGGCGGACGGGGAGGTCCGGCAGGAGGTTGTGGAGGCTGTAGGGGAGGCGGTTCATGTCGCTGATGATCGACAGCCGCGGCCCCGTGTAGCGCTCCAGCGCCGGCAGGGGCTCGTAGCGGGCGGCGTCGGCGAGCGCGCCGAGGACGGCGTCCTCCTGGGTGACATGGATGTCCTCGAGCACCCAGCGGGAGGCGTCGGGATCCCCTCCGATCACCAGCTGGCGGAAGTAGGACTCGAGCTCGGCCAGCGGGTCGGAGCGCAGGGATTCCAGGTACTGCTCCATCTCCCGGGCCGGGACGCGGCTCTGGTCGCCGTTGGGGTCGACCAGCAGGAGGCCGGCGACCCGTTCGGGGTGGCGGCCGGCGTACTCGATGGCCGCCGCGGCGCCCAGGCTGTGGCCGGCGAGGAGGAAGCGGCGCAGGCCGAGCTGGTCGGCCGCCGCGGCCACGTCGGCGGCGAGGCCGGGGACCGAGTAGTCGCCGTCCTCGGCCGGGTCGGACTCGCCGTGGCCGCGGAAGTCGAGGGCCACCGCCCGGCGGCGGCGGCGCAGGTGGTCGAGCTGCAGGGACCACTGGCCGCCGTTGCCCGCGAGGCTGTGGAGGAAGAGGACGGGCAGGGCGTCCGTACCCTCGCCGCCGTCCCGGACGTACAGGTTGCCGGCGGGGCCGGCGATCCAGAGCGATTCACCCGGGACCGGCTCCGGAGGCTCGGGATCGGAGCCGCCTCCCCGCGCCGGCTCGGGCTCGGCGTCCTCCGGGAAGACCGGCCGCCGGCTGGCGAGGATCGTGGCCAGCGCGCCCAGGGTGAGCAGGCTGAGGAGGGTCCACAGGAACCCTCTGGGACGCCGCCGTCGCGGGTAGCTGGATCTCCGCAGTCGCCTCGAGCTCATCACGTCTCCTCCCCCTGAGAAGCTAGCATGCCCGGACCGGCTATTCCCCTTCCCAGTCCCAGAAGAAGTCCTTGTTGGTGAGGGCCTCCTCTTCCTCGCGGGCGGTCTCCTCTTCGGGACGCGCCGCCACCTCCTCGGGGGTGGCCTCGCCGCGGATCACCGCGAGCTGCTCCTCCAGATCCTGAGTCTCGCGCTCCCAGTACTCGGGGGTGCCGAACTGCGGCCAGGCGGCCGGGAAGGCCGGATCGTGCCAGCGGCGGGCGATCCAGGCCGCGTAGTGGATGATCCGCATCGCCCGCAGGGTCTCGATCAGCGGCAGGGTCGAGCGGTCGAAGTCGCGGAACTGGAGATACCCTTCGAGGAAGCGCTCGCGCAGGGTCTGGGTGTAGCTGTCGCGGCCGGGCAGGGCGAGCCAGAGATCCTGCACGGCCGGCCCCACCACCATGTCGTCGAAGTCCAGGACGTTCAGCAGGCCGTCGCGGAAGAGGATGTTCCCCAGGTGGAGGTCGCCGTGGATGCGATGGACGGGCACCCCGGCCAGCCGGCGGTCGGCGATCGCCGCGATCGAGAGCGCGGTGTCGAAGTACCGCTCCCGCAGATGCTGCGGCACCACCTCGTGCGCCTCCAGCCAGTCGACGTTCTGGCGGATATAGGTGTCGGCGTCGAGCGGCAGCCGGTGCTCGGCCTCCCGCCGGGCGCCGACGTTGTGCATCCGCCCCACCAGCATGCCGAGCCGCCGGGCGCCGGCCTCGTCGAGCTCGTCGGGCGCGCGCCCCCCGCGCCGGTCGGAGAGGCAGTAGAAGATGTTGTCGACCCGCCGCAGCGTGCCTCCATCCGGGAACGGCCGCATGGTGCAGACCGGGATCTCCTGCCAGGCGAGGTCCTTGAGGAACAGGTGCTCTTCGAGGATCTGCTCCTCGCTCCAGCGCCCCGGGCGGTAGAACTTGGCCACCACGCGGGAGCGGTCCGCCAGCTCCACCTCGTAGACCCGGTTCTCGAACGAGTTGAGGGGGTAGCAGACGGGGTTGCACTCGAGACCGCCCGCCTCGACGGCGGCGAGCACCTTCTCGGGGGTCAGAGAGAGAAAGAGGTCGTTTCCGGGATCGCCTGGGTCCTGCATGGGGCCAATGTAACAAAAAAGGGCGAGGACTTTAGTCCCCGCCCCCCTGACGGCCCCGTTGTCTCCGGGTTACGGCTTGGTGACCACCAGCGCGAAACGGAAGTTGAAGTTGGTGACCTGGCTCCACGTCGTCCCATCGGTGGAGAGATAGGAGAAGCCGTTGATCGGCACGTCGTTGGTGGCGTTGCCGCCGTCGAGCCCGACCACCGGCGGCAGCCCCGAGACGCCCGGGAACGGCGTAGTCGTCGGCAGCCGCAGGACGATGAAGAGGTTCTGAATGTCGCCACGCTCGATCCCCCGCCGCACCTGCTTGCCCAGCACCTGAGGGAGGGAGAAGTAGAACGGCGCGAAGTCGTTGTCCTGGCCGACGAAGCGGGTCACCCTGGCCAGCGGATGGGCGAGGTCGAGGGTGGCCGTGGCGCCGCTGACCGTGCCGGTGACGAGAGACGCCTCGGCGAAGACCACCGGCACCGACGCGTCGAAGTGGAAGGTGTCGTAGAGCGCCTCCTGGATGTAGATGTCGCCGCCGGGATTGATCGCGGAGATCTGGCTCGCCGGGACGCGGACGGCGTAGTAGCTCCCCGCCGCCTGGCCGGTGAAGCCGACGAAGTCGCGCGAACCGAAGTTGCCGATGTTGATCTGATCGTTGGTGGTGAGGTCGATGTGGCTCCTGGTCAGCCCGGGGACCCCGGCTACCGGCAGCGCGAAGCCGGGCTGGACCTCGATCGCGGAATCGCCGGCGCTCCAGAGCTCCTCGTTGAAGTTCTGCTGGCCGAAGGCAGAGCCGATCAGCGCATTGAAACTGACGGAGCCGGCGGGGACCGGGTTGCCGTCGACCGCCTCGATGCCGATCGAGTAGAGGCCGAGCTTGACCGGCAGCGTGTAGTCGCCGTTGAGGATGTTGTACGACGGGGCGAGCAGGTAGATGCTGCCGGTCGCCGGGTCGTAGGAGAACTGACTCGTGCCGCTGAACGCGGTGGCGAACAGCTCGCCGTTCAGCGCGTTGGTGGCCGAGATGCTGGCCCCCGCGATCGGCTCGCCGAGCACGCCGTGAGTGGCCGACCCCTTGATCAGGCCGTAGACGAGGTCGAAGGGGATGTCCCCCGGCTGGATCGCCGCCGGGCCGGTCGCGGCCGTCCCCTCCGGATAAAAGTAGGAGGCGAAGGCGATGTCGTCGCTGTCGAGCGAGCGCTGCGCGAGCTCGGAGGCCGGGTCGCCCGTATCGATGAACGGGAACATCGTCGCCGCGGTGCCGTCCGTCGGGCTCTTCTGGTTGTTGAGCACGTGCGAGAGGCCGATGGAATGGCCGAACTCGTGGGTGGAGGTCCCCTGGAGGTCTACCGACCGGGTGTTGGTGTCGAGGTCGGCGTCCGCCACCGTGAAGCGGAAGCCGTTGCTGGCCTTGACGTTGTACTGGACATCAACGTCGAGGATCGTGCCGGCCTTGTAGAAGCCCGCCGGGAATTCAATATCGCCGTCGTTGTCCGCATCCTTGCAGGTGGTGATCGCGCTCGACACGTCGGAATCGCCGTCGCCGTCGATGTCATCCCCATTGTCGAGCTGTGCGTCAGCGGGCAGGGTGACCGAGGGGGTGGAGGCGATAATTCCGAAGCTGGCCGCGGTGCGGAAGGTCAGCTCGTTGACCATGTCGAACCCCTGGAAACCGGGGTTGGCGACCGTGCCGACGATTTTCTCCTGGACGTACGAGGTCGGGATCTGGTTCCAGGCATCGAACGCCTTCTGGAAGGCGGTGGTGGCGTCCGCCAGCGACAGGACCGGCGCGCCGAGAGGGTTGGGGATCGGGTCCTGGGTGTTGTTGACCCGCCACTGGACCGGGATGCACCGGGGGTCGTGGAAGATCCGGACGAGCCGGGCGTTGATGTGGCCCGGGTACGGCGAGGGGACGTTGCCGGTGATGTCGAGAGTTTCCAGGAAGCCGCCGGCCAGGGCCGGGGCGGAGCCCAGGGCGGCCGTGAGCAGGGCGGCCAGGGAGTAATTAAAAAACTTTCCTCTCATGGCGTCTCTTCTCCTCATTCGCGAACCGTTGGACATCACCGCTCCCTCCCGGCGGCCGGGGTCTGCCGGATCCGCGCGCGCAGCTCGTCGAGCTGGATCGCCTTGCTCTGGCCGCGGCGGAGCGAGCCGTTACGCCTCTGCAGGTTCAGGCCGCTCAGGTCCTGCGTCGCCACCTTCTTCCCGTCGGCCACGGCCACCGAGAACTTGCCCTGGGAGAAGCCGACGATCGAGTAGCCGCCGGCCACCAGGTCCTCGGGAGTGAGGAAGAGCAGCACGTTCTCCTGCTGGAAGATCTCCGGTGCCGCGGGGTAGCTCATCGCGACGGGGATGCGGCGATTCGAATCGACGCCGCCCGGCAGGACCACCGTCACCTGCGACCCCGCGTCGCCTTTGAGCACCTCGGAGACCTGAATGGTGGCGAGCGTCACCAGGATCTTGCCGACCCACTGGCTCTGCAGGTGCGTACAGTGCCCGGTGACGATGATCGCGGCTTCCTGGACCATTTCATTCTCCGTGCGCTCCACCGCCGTGGTCGCCCAGAGCGCCGGGACGGCCAGGGTGGCGGCGAGGAGGCCGATAGCGGCCCTGACAGTACTTCTCAACATGTCCTCTCCTTTGTTTGGGGGAGCTGCAGCCGGACGAACGGACACTGCCCGGCTCTGCGGCTGGTACTACTCTGTTAGTGCCGGGAGTCGCTCAATGGGGACACTTCCCCGGCTCGCCCCCAGGGCCCTGGAGATCCCAGCCCATTACCTTATTGGGATATAGAAATCAAGTTGATTTGACCCGGCCCGGCCGCTACAGTGGCTTCTGCTCGGCCCGCCGCGGTGGCGGGTCAACGTCGAGAAGGAGTTTCCATGACCCGAGCCAGTTTCATTCCGAAGATCGCCTTCGCCATCGCCCTCACCGGCGCGATCGGCGCGGGCTCCGTTTCCTTCGCCGCTCCCAAGTGCAAGCCGGATCCCAACGCGATCTGCCCCTTCATCTACAGCCCGGTGATCTGCAGCAACGGCCAGGTCTACTCCAACCAGTGCTTCGCCAACGCGGCGTGCGCCACCGGTTGCGTGCCGTACAACGAGGTCTAGTACTCTGGAGGCCCGTCGCCGGCTGGCGACGGGCCGTTTCGCCTCGAGGAGGGTGAGATGCGCGTGATCGACCAGACCATCATGAACCTTCTCTTCGAGATCACGGACGAGATCCCCCTCGATCGCGAGGCGATCCAGGTGCCACTCGTCATGACGGGGGAAGGAAAGGTCGGACGGACCAGGAACGGCAGGATCGAGATCACCCTGCCGGACACGGACGACCTGAGACCGTTCCTGGCGGCCTTGCCGGAGCGGTTGCGGGCGCTGGACACGGCGGAGCCCTGAGAGCCTCCCGGGGCGCCCTCTATGAGGGGGTCTCGTCTTCCCCCTGGGGCAGGGGTCCATCGAGCGGCTGGAGAATCTCCTCCTCGCCAGGGGAGTTCTTCTTCTCCGCCTTGCGCAGTCGCTTCTCTTCCGCTTTTTTCTTCTTCGCCAGATCCTTCTGACGTCTCTCGTGCTGGTAGTTCGGCTTGGCCAATGTGCCTCCTTTCGGCAGATGCCGCATTCATCGGATCAGGAGATCCCGATCCTACAGGACCTTCAGGCTTCCGTCGAATCGTCGAGAGCCGGCGGAACGGCCGGCGGGATGTCCGGTGGGACGTCGGGCGAGACGGCCGGCGCCGGGGCCGGGGCCGGCGTGGCGCCCGGGCGGTCGCTGGGCATCGTCGGGCGCGACCTCATGTCCCGTTGCTCCTGCACCTGCCGCATCTGGGTGACGACCTCCTGGCCGCTGTAGAACAGGGGCGCGAGCTCGTTGCCGGGCTCGCCCAGGGCCTCGCGGTCGGTCTGGGTGGTGAAGACTCCGCGGGGCGTCAGCACGTAGAAGCGGACCCGGTCCTCGCCGGGCACGGGGTAGCTGGTGACCCGGCTCATCCGCGGCAGGGCCTTGCGGGCCAGGCCGGAGAACTCCTGGGCGGCCTTGCGCACCTTCTCGTGGCTGATCCCGCCGACCATCCCGCCGCCGGTCTTGTAGTAGAGGCGGGCGTCGCCGTTGGCGAAGCAGGCGAGCGTCACCACCGAGTTCGGGATCCCCATCTCCATCAGGATGCCGTAGGGCTCGTTGGGCTTGAGCTCGCCGGCCAGGCCGAGGCTCGCGGCGGGGGTCTCGATCGACTCCTGGCGGAGCCTCATGAAGGTCTCGGCGGGGGTTTCCTTCGCCTTCCGGGCGGCGATCTCCGACACCTGCCGGCCCTGCTGCTTGCGGAAGTAGATGACGAACGCCACGAGGGCGATCATGACGATCACCTCCCATGGATAGATGTGGTATTTCTCCATAGACCCCTTCTGAGCCTCCGCGATCGGGAATGGGAACGGCCGCGACTGAGCAATCGGCTTAGCTGAGCTAAGTTTAGCCTTTTGCGGATCGCGGGTCACCCCCCGGCAGGCCGGAGCCTCGCAGCTTCTCCAGCGCCCGCTCCAGCACCCCCCGGTCGACCTCGGAGAGGATCTCCACGATCCCGCCGCGGACCGTCTCCATCCGCTCGGCGCCGGCGGCCTGGCGCTCCCGCCCAAGGCCGGTGAGATCGGCCCGCATGCAGCGGCGGTCCTTCGGGTCCTCCACCCGGCGGACGAGGCCGTCCGCTTCCAGCCGGTCGACGAGCTGCGAGACGTTCGAGCGCACGCAGACCAGCCGCGCCGCCAGCTCGCTGAAGGAGAGCGGCTCGTCCGCCAGCGCGAGCTGCTTCAAGGCGCTGTACTTCGCCACCGAGAGCTCCACCCCCTCCAGCGCCGTCTCCAGGCGCTCCTCGATCGCCTGCGCGGTCTGCAGGAACAATCGGATGACCGGATCGTCCTTCATGGCTGCGCCCCCGTCCACTGGGGATCTGAAAGCTGCCAGCCGCCGCCCAGGGTCCGGTAGAGCTGGACGAGGGTAGCCAGGCGGTTGTAGCGCGCCTGGGCGAGCAGGATCTCGGCGGGGAAGAGCTGCTGCTGGGTCTGCAGCACCTCCAGATAGTCCGAGAGACCGGCCACGTAGCGCAGGTTCGACAGCCGGAACGCCTCCCGGTAGGCGTTCACCTCCCGCGCCCGCTCGCGCTCGACCTCGGCGTATTTCTGATACGCCACCAGGGCGGTCGAGACCTCGCCGAAGGCGTTGGTCACGCTCCGCTCGTAGACCACCCGCGCCTGCTCCCAGCGCGCCACCGCCGCCCGGTACTGCTCGCGCAGGCGCCGCCCCTGGAAGACCGGTGTCAGCAGGCCGCCGCCGATCGTCCAGGTCCGCCCCGCCGGAAAGAGCTGCGAGATCTGCGGGGCGACGCCGCCGAAGGCGCCGGTCAGGCTGATGCTGGGGAAGAAATCCGCGTTGGCGACGCCGACCTCAGCATTGGCCGCGATCAGGTTCTGCTCGGCCTCCCGCAGGTCGGGGCGCCGCCGGAGCAGATCGGAGGGGAGCCCGGGCGGCACCGCCGGCGGCAGGAACTGGTCGTTGAGCGCCGCGCCGCGCGGGATCGGCCCCGGGTTGCGGCCGAGCAGGAACGACAGCTCGTTCTCCTGCTCCACGATCTGCCGCTCGAGATCCGGGATGTTGGCGGCGGTCGAGGCGAGCAGCGCCTCGGCGCTGGTGGTCTCCAGGGCCGAGGCGGCGCCCCCCTGGAGGCGCTTGTCGAACAGGTCGTAGGTCTCCTGGAACGCCCCCGATGTCCGGCGGGCGATCGCGAGCTGGAGATCGAGCTCGCGGAGCAGGAAGTAGCGCGTGGCGACCTCGGAAGCCAGCGAGAGGAAGACCCCGCGCCGCGCCTCCTCGGAAGCCAGGAACTGCGCCAGTGCCGCCTCGTTGGAGCGCCGGATGCGCCCCCAGAGGTCGAATTCCCAGGAGGCGTTGACGTTGAATTGCAGCAGGGTCCCCTCGACCCCCGACTGCCGGCCGTGCCCCGCTTCCACCCGCCCCTGGAACGCCGGGAAGACCGCCGAACGGGCGATGCCGGCGTTGGCGCGCGCCTCCTCGATCCGCCAGGCCGCCAGCCGGACGTCGTAGCCGTTCGCGAGCGCCTCGCGGATGAGCCCCCTCAGGGCGCCGTCCTGGAAGACCTCCCACCAGGCCTGATCGGCCAGCGAGGCGGCCTCGGCGGCGCCGGCCTGCCCGCGATGCTGCTCGGGGGGATTCAGCGGCGGCCGCTGGTACTTCGGGCCGACGGTGCAGCCGGCCAGCGCGGCCGCCGCGAAAACAATCATCAGGCGCCTCATGAGTGGGTCTCCTCGGCCACCGGCAGGGCGGCGGCCTCGCGTTCCGCGCGCCGGGCCTGCCTTCGCTCCGTCCCCCCGATCCTCTCCACCAGAACATAAAGCGCCGGGATCAGGAACACCGCAAGACAGGTGGCGGCGAGCATCCCGGCCACCACCACCGTCCCCAGGATCTGCCGCGAGGTGGCCCCCGCGCCGGTGGCGATCCAGAGCGGCACGCAGCCGAGGATGAAGGCGAACGAGGTCATCAGGATCGGCCGCAGGCGCAGCCTCGCCCCCTCCAGCGCGGCGTCGGCGAGATTGCGCCCCTTCTCCGACTCCGCCTTGGCGAACTCGACGATCAGGATCGCGTTCTTGGCGGCGAGGCCGATCAGCACCACGATCCCGATCTGGCCGAAGACGTCGAAATTGAACTTCCGCAGCAGCAGCCCCAGGAAGGCGCCGAAGATCGCCACCGGCACCGAGAGCAGGACGCTGAAGGGGAGCGACCAGCTCTCGTAGAGGGCGGCGAGGATCAGGAAGACGAAGAGGATCGAGAGCGCGAACACCCGCCCCGTGGTGCCCGCCGCCTTCTTCTCCTGGTAGGAGAGGTCGGACCAGTCGAAGCCCATCTCGCGCGGCAGGGTCTGCGCCGCCACCTCCTCGAGAGCGTCCAGCGCCTGCCCCGAGCTGTAGCCGGGCGCCGCGGCGCCGGTGACCTGGGCGGCCCGGAACAGGTTGAAGCGCTGCGTGTACTCCGGCCCCGTGGTGGTCCGGATCGTGGTGATCGCCGAGAGCGGGACCATGTTGCCGTCGTTGTTGCGGACGTAGAACTGGCCGATGTCCTCGGGGCGCGTGCGCTCCGTCCCCTCCCCCTGGAGGTAGACGCGCCACTGCCGGCCGAAGCGGTTGAACTGGTTGACGAAGGAGCCGCCGAGGAACGCCTGCAAGGTCTGGTAGACCTCGTTGATCGGCACCCCCTGCTTCAGCGCCTTGTCGCGGTCGACGTCGACGAACACCTGCGGCACCGCGGCGCGGAAGGTGCTGTTGACGTTCTGCAGCTCGGGCCGCTTGCGCGCCGCCTCGAGAAAGGCCTGGAGGTTCTGGTTGAGGAAGTCGACCGAACCGCCGCTCCTGTCCTGCAGCCAGAGCGAGAAGCCGCCCGAGGTGCCGAGGCCGGGGATCGCCGGCGGCAGGAAGGCGAACACCGTCGCCTCCGGGATCTGGGAGCGGAACGCGCCGTTGAGCTCGGTCGACAGCTCCTTGGCCGACAGCCCGGGGCCCTTCCGCTCGTCCCACGGCGCGAGCGAGACGAAGAAGAAGGCGTTGTACGACGACGACACATAGGAGAGCAGGCTGAAGCCCGCCACCGTGTTGTAGTACTTCACCCCCTTGGTCTTCGCCAGGATCGCCTCCACCTTGCGGCAGACGGCGTCCGTGCGCTGCAGCGACGAGGCGTCGGGGAGCTGCACGTTGAGGAAGAAGAAGCCAGCGTCCTCGTCGGGTAGGAAGCTGGTGGGGACCGCCTTGCCGAGCCCCCCCGCCAGCAGGGTGAAGCCGACCAGGATCACCACCGCGATCAGCCCCTTGCGGACCAGGAAGCCGGAAGCGCCCAGGTAGCCGTTCCGCGCCTTGTCGAACCCCCGGTTGAAGCCGCCGAAGAAGCGGGCGAGCAACCCCCGCGACGCCTTGCGGGGGCGCAGCAGCAGCGCCGACAGCGCCGGCGACAGCGAGAGGGCGTTGAACGCCGAGATCAGCACCGAGATCGCGATGGTGAGCGCGAACTGCCGGTTGAGCCGCCCCTGGATGCCGCCCAGGAAGGCGACCGGCAGGAAGACCGAGGAGAGGATCAGGGCGATCGCGACCACCGGCCCCGAGACCTCCTTCATCGCCTGGAGCGTGGCGGCGCGCGGCGCCATCCCCTCCTCGATGTGGTGCTCCACCGCCTCGACGACGACGATCGCGTCGTCGACCACCAGCCCGATCGCCAGCACCAGCCCGAACAGCGACAGCGCGTTGATCGAGAAGCCGAGCAGCGGGAAGAGCGCGAAGGTGCCGATCAGCGACACCGGCACCGCGATCAGCGGGATCAGCGTCGCCCGCCAGTTCTGCAGGAAGAGGAAGACCACCAGGATCACCAGCACCATCGCCTCGAGGAGCGTCTTCAGGATCTCGTTGATCCCCTCGGTCACCGGCCGGGTGGTGTCCACCGAGATGGTGTAGTCGAGGTCCTGGGGGAACCGGGACTTCAGCTCGGCCATCGTCTTCTTCACCCCCTCGGCCACCGCGAGGGCGTTCGAGCCGGGGGCCTGGTAGATGCCGATGATGCTCGACGGCTGGCCGTTGAAGCGCCCGACCTGCTTATAGCTCAAGGCGCCCAGCTCGATCCGCGCGACGTCCTTCATGCGCACCGCCGAGCCGTCGGGGTTCAGGCGCACCACGATGTTGCCGAACTGCTCGGGGTCGGCGAGCCGCCCCTGGGCGCGCACGGCATAGGTGAACTCCTGCCCGGGCGGCGCCGGCTCGGCGCCGATCTGCCCCGAGGGGTTGACCGTGTTCTGCTGCTGGAGCGCCTTGAGGAGGTCCGCGACGGTGAGGCTGAGGCTCGCGAGTTGGTCCGGCCGGACCCAGACCCGCATCGCGTACTCCGAGGCGCCGAAATTGTTCACCTGGCCCACCCCGGGCACCCGGTAGAGGGCGTCGTTGACGTTGATCAGCGCGTAATTGCCGAGGAACAGCCCCTTGTAGGTCCCCTTCGGCGAGAACAGCGAGATCAGCATCAGGGGGGTGCCCTGGGTCTTCCGGTAGGTGAGGCCGATGGCGTTGACGTCCGCCGGCAGGCTCGGCACCGCCTGCGAGACCCGGTTCTGGGCGTTGACCTGGTCGGCGTTGCGGTCGGTGCCGACGTCGAAGGTGACCCGCAGGGTGACCGTGCCGTCGTTGGCGTTGACCGACTGCATGTAGAGCTCGTCCTCGACGCCGTTCATCTGCTGCTCGAGCGGCGTGGCCACCGACTGCTCGACGGTGACCGCGTCGGCGCCCGGGAAGCTCCCCTGGATCTGGATCAGCGGCGGGATGATGTCCGGATACTGGGCGACCGGCAGCCCCACCATGGCCACCAGGCCGAGGAGCACCGTGAGGATCGCGATGACGATCGCGACGATCGGACGGTCGATGAAAAAGCGGGCCATGGCGTCATCTCCCTCCCTGCGCGGCAGGAGATGGAGACAGCGACGGAGAGGCGGACGTCTCGGCCTCGGCCGCTTCCGCCGGCGCCTCCTGGGGGCGCACCGTGGCGCCCGCCTTGACGCGCGAGAACCCCTCGACGACGACGCGGTCGCCGGGGGCCAGCCCCGAGTCGATCTCCCACAGCTTCCCCACTCGCACGCCGGGGGTCACCGAGCGGAGCTCGGCCTTGTTGTCGGCGCCCACCACGGCCACCTGGAACCCGCCCTGCAGCTCGTTGACCGCGCGCTGGGGGACCAGGATCGCGCCCTTCTTGACCTCGGTCATGGCGCGGACCTTGGCGTACTGCCCGGGGCGGAGCAGGTTTCCCGGATTGGGGAAGACCGCCACGGTGCTGATGGTGCCCGTCTTGACGTCGACCTGCCGGTCCGAGAAGAGCAGATGCCCCTTGTGGGGGAAGACCGAGCCGTCGGCGAGGATCATCTCCAGGTTGTCCCCGCGGGCGGCTTCGGGGTCCTGCCGGAGCCGCTCCTGAAGCCCCAGATACTCCTTCTCGCTGAGCGGGTAGGCGATGCGGATCGGATCGCACTGCGAGACCACGGCGAGCACCGTCGAGGGGCTGACCAGGTTGCCCACCTGCGCCTGCGAGGCGCCGGCGATGCCGGCGATCGGCGCGGTGACGCGGCTCCAGCCGAGGTTGAGGCGGGCCTGGTGCACGGCGGCCTGCCGCGCATCCACCACCGCCTTGGCGGCGGCGGCGGACGACAGGGCGTTGTCGAGCTCCTGCTGGCTGATCGCCTTCTGCGCGGCAAGCGGGCGGAAGCGGTTGACGTCCTGCTGCGCCTTGGAAAACTGGGCCTGGGCCTGCGCCAGATCCGCCTGCGCCTGCTGGAGCTGCGCCTGGGTCTGCCGGGGGTCGATCTCGAACATCAGATCCCCCCGCTTGACGAAGCTCCCTTCGGTATAGACCCGCCGCAGCAGGTACCCCTCGGCCTGCGGCCGGATCTCGGCGTTGACGTTCCCCTGCGTCGTGCCGATCCACTGCTGAAAGACCGGCACGTCCCGCTGGACGACCGGAGTGACCACCACCGCCGGGGGCGGCGGCGGGGGCGGCGGAGCCTCCTTGCCATGGCATCCAGCCGCCACGGCGAGGACGATTCCCAGTCCAGCAACCGATGAAAGCTTCATCTCTTGTCTCCCTCAAGGCAAAGCGTGGCCCGAGGCCGGAAACCCAGCGCTTGCCGATGCTTGCCGAAATCTCTGATTCCTTGGATCGAGCTCGAGGACGCGGCTCGCCCGCGCTGCCCACTCACCCGGTCATGAAAGTACGAAGAACCGCCGTCCCGGGCTGGGAGGGCGGTTCATTCATATATGGACAGTACGCCGGGCGGGCGGGGGTGTCAAGGGGCTGTGGGGTTGCACTCATGGATCGCCGCGACCAGATCCCCGACACGGCGAAAGGCAGGGGCGTCGTGCAAGCAGTTCTAAGTGCGGGCGAGCGCCTGCGCTCAATGAGGGTTAATAGGCGCTGAGGGAGGAGGAGGGCTTGCCTGAGGAACTGGCGCTCTCCCTCTTGGCACATCTTCTTTGGGTGCTTCTCCTTGGGGCTTCTCGTCTCTTTGCTCCAAAATGGAGGGCCTTCCGAGGTATCTTATGCTCAACTTGTTCATAGGGTCTCTCAAAGTTTCATTCATCTGCCTATATGCCTCGCCGAAGGCATAGTAATAATCCAGTGTCTCGTAGAAGAGTTGAGCAGTCCTGCGGTCGATCAGGTGCCTTCGCGTTTCCAGGTCTTCCCGCGTTGGAAGGACAAGCTCACGCCCGGCATGGAAGGCGCGAAGGGTTCGCGGAAAGGTGGCGCTGTCGTTGATCTCTAGCAACCTCTTGAGAGTCAGGACGCTCTGAAGCAAGGCAATGGGGTTGCGCGAACGGCCCCCACAGAACGTCCGATTGAGGAGAATCGCGTGCCATCCGCTATCCCTTGCATTGCAACCACGAAGTGTTTTTATGTACTCGGCATCGCTTAACGGCATGCACACCAGACGGACGTTAGGCGGCGAAAAGTTGGTAAACGCGGTCGAAGTCACAGGCATCTCATAATCATCCGCCATGTGGCAAGATTTCCTGAAGACTTCATAGAGATACTGAGATTTATCATAGATAGCCTTCTCCGTCGGATCTGGCAGCGCCTCTGCCAGATCTGGCGGAAAAGCCATGACAACGGTCTTGCCGCCCCTCAGGCATTCACTAATAAATATATTATCAGTAAGGTATTTAGGATGAATCAAACTTTCACCCGGGTCTTGGCTGAAAAAGATGACGTGATCCGGCGGAACGAAGCCGCTGAATCCCAATTTTTCAATAATACGGATTATCATATTGTTGACAAGGACTTCTTCCCCGGGTATGTCGCCGTCAAAGAGGGTCAGGAACGTATGTATCTGCTCCGGAGTGAGATCGCAACCTACCCCTTCTTCATCTCCACAGATCACCCTCCTAAGGCGCCTGGCTACCTCCTTCTCAAGATCTTTAGGATCGATCCGAGGAAGCTCATTGAACTGGGCAGATGTCAATTTTTTTGCTATATCCTGTACCTCGCGAAGATCTTCCTTAACCCTGGGATTTTCACGGATAAAGCCAAGATCGAAGATATCCCCGCTGCGCACACGATAGACGTTGCGGAAGAGTTGCGCGTCGAAGGAATCAAATATCGATTCTCTCTCCGCCGGGGTGCTCTGCTTGCGGGGTGCGAAGATTGAATTCTCAGGGCCCAGCTCGCAGCTCTCGGACGTGGCCCCTGTCAAGGCTCCCCTTTCTTTTGAGGCACTCGAGCGACCCTCGGTGCCTGCACCCTGAGCGTCCCTAGCCGTAGAGTAAGAGAGAGTGGGATCGCTCTCCGTAACGATATGCGGGGTAATGACGATGATGACTTCTCTGCGGTCCTTCGTCGCGTTTTCTTTACGAAAAAGAGCACCAATCAGGGGAATACTAGATAATCCAGGAATTCCGTTAGTAGTCTTCTGGTCGGTTTGTGCGACTAGACCGCCGATTACGAAGGGCGTGTCATTGGCAACCCTCACCAGAGTTTGGACTAGGCGGCTCTGAACCGTTGGCGCAACCAGGATACCGTCGGACAAAACCCGCGTCGTCGGCCCAGGAGAGCTAATGATCGTCTCCACTTGCATGGTAACCTCTGAATTATCGGAGGCAGCCCGGGGGCGGAGATTCAAGATGATCCCCGTCTTGAGGAAGGCGGTCGCAACGTTTACGACACCTCCAGCGGTAATCGATCGCCCAGAGGTGTACGGTATATTGTCGCCCACCTTGATCTTCGCTTGTCGACCATCGAGGACAAAGACAGAAGGCCTTGACAAAACTTTGGCCTTGCCACGCTCTACGAGCGCCCGAATCTTCGCCGTAAGATTAAGAAGAGTTATCGGATGCGGCCGAGCAAAATTAAATATAAACGGCTGAGCTACACCATTAGCCTCATCGAATGAGAGGCTATAACCGTTCTTGCTACCCGTGAAATCGACTCCAAGATCCACAAGCCGATTGTCTTCCAATTCGACAACCAAGGCCTCGATCAGGATTTGCCGCGCGGGGACGTCAATGAACCTCTGCAAGCGAGCCAGCAAAACGTCCAGCGATGCAAGGTCACCCTTGTCATAAACGATTAACAAACGTTGCTGCGGTGCGCTGTCAGTTACACTGCTCAGCTTTTGTCCGCCCGAAATTTCGGTATCCCCCCCAAGAATCTTGGGGTCGTCACCTTGAACAAGAGAGGTGTCCTCAGAATCTATGAGCTTGATGACAACAGGACGACTCAGCAAGCTACCAGGAAGTGGAGGGGCGGGAGAAAGCACAGAAGACTTTTGATCAAAGATCTCGGGAGGCTTTTCGAGAGTTTTTGCCGAGTCTGATTCGGCCCCGTCTTGGCTTCCGCTCTTCGTATATTCAATTACAGGATAACCGAACGTCTTCAGCACGGCGACGGCGCGATCAGCTTGCATGTTACTCAGTTGGTAGGACAAGATCCCGTCACTCGCGATGCCAAGGGGAGCAGATTTGAGCTCGCCTATGAGCGTTTCGAAAGCTTTCTTGAGATCAGCTATCTCGGGATTCGGCTTGCCACCGCTAGCCTTGTCGGCGACTCTTCCGAAGAGGTGAAGCTCATAGCCCCCGTCCAGGGAAGGGACTGTAACTATTTCTAGGCTCCGGGCTGGTTCCTGCCCAACTCTCTTGATGAACCTCGCGCGACACCTACCCTCGCCAGAGTCGGCGTCCTGAGCGCAGAGCATGTCATTTGCGCCGTCGGAGAGCGAATAACCTCGTGGATACACATAGCGCAGGATGGCAACTTCGAGGAACCAGTGAGTGCGCGTGGCAGACCGGAACGGGAGAGCCAGAAAGCTAACCGTGTTGTCGTCGGCCGGAGAATTGGATGCGGTCGTGACGGTGGCTTGGCTGGTGGAGGTTACTCCTGGAAAACCGATCGTGACCGTTGCCTGACTTGCAGAGGCCGGGGCTGGGATACCAACTGTAACAGTGGTCGGACTAACAGAGGCTGCGCCTGGAAAACCATGGCCAGGGGGCACACCAAGTCCCATAAGGAGAGACAGGAGGAGCAGAGACCGCCCCATTTTCCTTTGCTTGAGCTGCTTCATGGGTTGTTCGGCACCATGACGGGCTTAGATACAGTTGCCTGCTCCATGGTGGAGCCTCCGCTCACCATTCTCATCACCGTCAGCGTAACAGTGTAGTCTTTATGCTCGGAATACTTATGTACAGGGTTACGGTCCATGACCGGATTAGAGCCATCGCCAAAGCTCCAAGTGAAGCTCGTGGGCTCGCCGGCAGATTGATCGGTAAAGACGACTGTTGCGTGATCGCCTTGCACCATGAAGCTGAAGTCTGCAACTAATGGACCGCGGACGACGATGAAATCCGTGTGAGTCGATTGGCCCGCGAGGTTGCCAGCGGTAAGGCTCACCCTGTAGGTGCCGGTCTTGGCATACACATGCGTTGGATTGCGGTCCGTAACCTTCGCGGAGTTGTCGCCGAAGTCCCACTCCCAGCGCGTCGGGTTATTGGTGGAGGTATCGGCGAACAGAACCCGGCGACCATCGATTTCCCGAGAAGTAAAGTTCGCGACGGGTGCCTGAGATGTGGGAACAGTCACTGACTTGCTGGCCGTGCTCGAGCCAGCGGCATTGCTGACGATGAGGGTAACCGAATAAATTCCCGGCTGGGCATAGATGTGCGCGGCGTGCTGAACCGTGGTCCGGGAGCCATCGCCGAAATCCCACTGCCAGTTCTTGACCGTTCCTTTGGAGGTATCGGTGAACGTCGCCTGAAGGCCGTCTACCGCCACGTCAAAGCTCGCTACCGGAGCCATCGCCTCCGAAGCGGGAACCGTGATTACTTTACTTAAGGTATCCTGGTCGTCGGGGTTGCGTACTTTTAGAGTCACAACGTAGGACCCGGCCGTGGCATAGGTATGAGAAGGGCTTCGCTGGGTGCTTCCGAGGCCATCGCCGAAACTCCATTCCCAATTCGTCGGACTTCCCTGAGACGCATCTTGGAACACGGCCGTAAGCGATTCGCCAACCGTTGCATTGAAGCCTGCCTTCAGTGCCGAGGCTCCGATTACCACCGCTGCCGGGGTAGCAGCCATGACTTTACCGGAACTCGCCTTGACCATCGCCGTCCCGGCACGTCCGTCGGCTCGCAGGGTCGCATGAGCGATCCCTCTGCTATCAGTGCTGACCCGATCCTCAATGGTGCCCAGGTTGGTGGTCAGGAAGACCTCCGTACCAGCACGGGCGGGAACCCCACTGGAGTCAATGGCCGTGACGGTGATCGCCGAGCTGCCCGTAACGGTAATCGAGGTGGGGTTCGCGTTGATACTCAGCATCGTGCCGTCAGGAGCAACCGGCGAGGCGCCGGAATTACACCCAAGACAGGCGAATAGGACTACCAATAGGGCAAGACCAATTGATGTTTTCACGGTTGCTTGGTACAAACCCTACTACGAATGAATGCCTGGCGCAAGTGCCAAAGAAAACGGATTTAATTACACCTATTCGATCGTCCAATAATGGGTTATTGGCAATGTGCACTCGTAGCAAGAACACAGAGAGACTAGGGAGAGAAAGACTACGTGCCACGTCAGTGGATAAGCCCCCATTCTCTTCCTCCCCCAAGTGCCATGTCCCTGGAGAAAATAGCGTCTCATCGAGGGGCTTTTCGACTTGTCAAGTCCCCAAGAGGCAGCCTTGCGGAGGTCGAGAGGTCTCTCGTGACGGCAACTTACGACAGCAGTTTCCTGAAATTCACGCCAAATCGGCCTCCTGGATACACCTTCTCCTTCCTTCAGCCGACGAAGGTCAGGAAATCCGATCCGATCAGGGTCTGCTGCGGCCGGTCGCGTCCTACCCGCCGACGAACGGCAACGCCGGTGGGAAGCTCCCGAGAGGGAAGTGCGGGGCGGGGTCTCCCCTCTGGAGCTTCTCGGCCGCCGTGCGGTAGGCGGCCACGAACCAGGAGAAGCCCTCGTAGAAGTAATGGCGCATGGCTTGGCTCGCCGCGTGGAAGAGCGGGGCCGGCGATTTCTTGAGGCGCTTGGGACGGTTCGTCGGGTCCTGAGCCAGGATGGCCACGACTCCGAGTGGCTCGGCACCCGTCCGCTTTCTCGCCCCGGCGGCGTCCTCCTCAATCTCGACGGCCATATTGGCTACGCGTTGCCGGTAAGCCTCCGGGGAGAGGTGCTTCCAGCAGGGGAGGGGCGAGAAGACCACGGTCTCGGGAGTGGCAAAGCGGAGACGGTCGACGGCCTCCCCCTTGCGGCGGGCGAGGTACGCCTGGGTGCGGTCGAACCAGGTGCCGGCGAGAGGCTCGCCGTCCGCGAGCTGCCGGACGGACTGGAGGCCGGGCCACTGGCGGAGGTCGGCCAGCAAATTTTCTTTGACCCCGTGGCTGAGAACGTACCGAAGCCGCGCGACCTGCACGTCCTCCTCGTTGCTGATCAGGATCGCCTGGTAGCGCCGGTCCCAGATCTTCCCCGTCCAGCCGGTGAGACGGCTCACCTCCCGCGCCAGATTCGAGTTGAAGTACCCGGCGAACCGCGAGAGCCGTTTGGCGCTCTCCGCCCGCACGATCATGTGGTAGTGGTTCGACAACAGGCTGAGGGCCATGATCTCGACCGGATAGAGCCGCTGGGCCCTGCCGAGCACCCCGGCGGCGATGTCGTTGAGCTCCGGGCTCGGCCGGAGCAGCAGGCGTCCTTGCAAGGTCCGGCAGGTGACCTCGACCAAGGCGCCCTCTTCAGGAAGGTAGCGAAGTTTTCGTCCCATACCCCTAATAAGACGTAAAATCTCACCCCTCCTGACAAACCCTTTGCTGCCATAGGGTTACAGAGGCATTTTTGCCGCTTCGAGAATCAGGTGCCATCTTGAGGGCGGCTCTCCGACCGGGACGGAGCCTCTTCGTCCAGTCCGGTGTCTCTCTGTCCGCGTCATTGGAGAGGTTGACCGGCTTACGGATCGGGTAGAACCTCGAGAGGTAGCCAGGAGGCGGTCGCCCCTGAGCAGGAGAGGGCCGCTCCTAGCCAGGATTCTCACAATCCTGGCGGTCGTTGCCTGAAGTACGGGTAGGATTGCCTCGCTCCTAGCCAGGATTCTCACGATCCTAACGGTCGTTGCCTGAAGTACGGGCAGGATTGCCTCCCTCCTGGCTAGGATTCTCACGATCCTAACGGTCGTTGTCTGAAGTACGGGTAGGATTGCCTCGCTCCTGGCTAGGATTCTCACGATCCTGACAGTCGTTGCCTGAAGTACGGGCAGGATTGCCTCGCTCCTGGCCAGGAGGACAAGATCCTCAGGCGTCAGCTCCGCTCATAAGGAGATGGGCTCACTAGCTCACGCTGCCCTGGATCTGAGGCGCGGATCGGGTGGCACCTCGAGAGAGCGAGAGCTGCGAGCCTTGAAAAGTGCCCGGCAAGCCTCTCGCCGGAGCCGAGGTGCGCATCTCCCTCAGAGATAAGGGCCCAGGCAGCGTTGGCTTGCAGCCGGCCGATCTGCTCCTCGCTGATCCCGGGATGCTGCTCCGCTGTGGAGTGCACCGCCTGGTGTCTCACTCGAGGTCTGGGTGCTCCTCAGTGCTCCGGCAATGGACAGGGGGGCTGCTGCTCCTGCGAATCCCCCTGAGACTCCCGGGCGCTCCCTCTAAGGTTCCGCGAGGAAGCTCCCCTACGGCTTGCCCAATAGATCCATCAACACGGCCACCTCCGCCTCCACTCCAGTCGCGATCGTCGGGTCGCGGTCGGGAGCGAAGAGGCTGGAGTGGAGGGAGGGGGGCTGCTTGCCGGCCGATGCGAGCTCCTTGAGCTTCGCGGGATCGCCGGCTCCCAGGCTCCACTGGACCGCAGGAACTCCCGCAAGGCCGAACTCGCTGAAGTCTTCGGAGGCCATCTGCGGCGGCACGTCGACGACGTTGCCGTTCCCGAAGGTCCGGCGGAGGGCCGCCGCGATCCGGGCGGTCAGCTTGGGGTCGTTGTAGGTCGCGGGGCAGCTCTCGACGACCGCGAAGGCCGGCTCCTTCGGCGCTCCCGCCGCCACCGCCTCGGCCTTGGCGATGCGCTCGATGGCGGCGAGGATGTGATCGCGAACCTCCTTCTTGTAGGCGCGGACGGTGATCTGCAGCTTCACCTCGTCGGGAATGATGTTGTGCTTGTTGCCGCCATGGATCGAGCCCACGGTGACCACCGCCGGATCCTGCGGGTCCTTCTCGCGGGCGACGATCGTCTGCAGCGCCAGGACCGTGCGGGCGGCGATCACGATGGGATCGACGGTCGTCTGCGGCGAGGCGCCGTGGCCCCCCTTGCCATAGATCGTCAAGTCGACCGAGTCGGAGCTCGCCAGGGCGTAGCCCGAGGTGACGCCGAGCTGGCCGGCCGGGAGGTTCGGGGTGTCGTGGAGCGCCACCACGAAGTCGGGCTTGGGAAAGCGGGTGAAGAGCCCGTCCTTGAGCATCGCCCGGGCGCCCCGGATCCTCTCCTCGGCGGGCTGGCCGATGAAGACGAGGGTGCCGCGCCATTCGGCCTTCCGGCGCGCCATCTCGGCCGCGGTCCCCACCAGGGCCGTCATGTGGACGTCGTGCCCGCAGGCGTGCATGACCGGCACCTCGGTGCCCGAGTCGTCCTTGACCCGCACGGTGCTGGCGTAGGCGAGGCCGGTCTTCTCCTCGACCGGCAGGGCGTCGAGCTCGGTCCGCAGCATTACGGTGGGGCCGGAGCCGTTCTTGAGCACTCCCACGACCCCGGTGCCGCCGACCCCGGCGGTCACCTCGAAACCCGCCTGGCGGAGCCGGTCGGCGACCTTGGCGGCCGTCTTCTCCTCGTGCAACGAAAGCTCCGGGTTGCGGTGGAGGTCGACGTAAAAGTCCCGGAGATCCGCCGGCAGGGCCTTGGGGGCCGGAGCCGCCGGTCCAGGCAGGGCGCGGAGCAGGGAGAGGAGAGCGATCGAGGCCACAACGGGGAAGCGAGCCATAGGGAGAGTCTCCGCGGGAAGATGGATTCCGTCAGGGAGCCTACCAGGGGCGCCCCGGGCCGTCCATTCTCGATCCCTCGAGAGGAGAAGCATCGCGGGCGCCAGCCCCTGGATCTCGCCGGTGCCGTAATCGCCATGGCCCAATCTTTCTCCGCTTTTCATCCGGGGTTCATACCGCCTTCTTGTGTGAACGGCAGAGTCGCTCCATGGCAAGGCGACTTCCCGCCTGCCGAGGAGAATGAGATGAAATGGTCACGCAAGACAGCTTTTTTGATTCTCGGGCTGGCGCTCCTGGTCGCGCTCCCGGGAGCCGCTGAGGATACGAACCCGGATCGCACCCTTTCGCCGTATTTCTTCATCGAGAACGGCGATCCCGCGGTCGACCGGCTGCCGCTCAAGGAGACCCGGGCCGACGTTCATATCGCGGGGGTGATCGCCGACGTCGTCGTCACCCAGGTTTACCGCAACGAAGGGAGTCGCCCCTTGAGCGCTCGGTACGTGTTCCCGGCCTCCACCCGGGCGGCGGTGCATGGGATGACGATACAGGTGGGCGATCAGCGCATCCGCGCCAGGATTCGGGAAAAGCAGGCGGCGAAGCGGGAGTTCGAGGCGGCCCGCGAGGCGGGGAAGAGCGCGGCGCTGCTGGAGCAGCAGCGGCCCAACGTCTTCACCATGAACGTCGCCAACGTCATGCCGCAGGACGAGATCCGCGTCGAGCTCCACTACAGCGAGCTGCTCGTGCCGACCGATGGCACCTACGAATTCGTCTACCCCACCGTGGTCGGCCCTCGCGACTCGACTTCGCCAGAAACGCCGACAAACACCGTCTATCTGCATCAAAACGAGGCCCCGGCTTATAAATTCGATATCGAGACGCGGATCGCCGCGGGCATGCCGATCGACGAGTTGCTCTGCCCGTCCCACCGGACGCGGGTCGACTGGGAGGACGGCGATACGGCGCGGGTCGGCCTCGATCCCGCCGAGACGGACGGCGGCAACCGGGACTACATCCTGCGCTACCGTTTGCAGGGCAAGCAGGTGCAGACCGGTTTATTGCTCTATCCGGGCCAGGACGAGAATTTCTTTCTGTTGATGGTGCAGCCGCCCCGGCGGGTGGAGCCCCGGCAGATTCCGCCGCGCGAGTACATCTTCGTGCTCGACGTGTCCGGCTCCATGAACGGCTTTCCGCTCGACACGGCGAAGATGCTGATGCGCGAGCTCATCGGCGGCCTGCGCCCGAGCGACCGTTTCAATATCATCCTGTTCGCGGGCGGTTCGCGTCTGCTCACTCCGCGGTCCCTGCCGGCCACGGCGAAGAACGTCCAGGATGCGATCGTCGAGATCGAGCGCGAGCAGGGGGGCGGCGGCACGGAGCTTGGGGCCGCGCTGGACCAGGCGATGGCGCTGCCGGAAACGGCAGGCATGTCGCGTTCGACGATTGTCGTCACGGACGGCTTCATCGACGCCGAGGCCGCCGTCTTCGAGCAGATCCGCACCCGCCTCAACCGCTCCAACCTGTTCGCCTTCGGTATCGGCACCTCGGTGAACCACCACCTCATCGAGGGTCTGGCGCATGCGGGGCAGGGGGAGCCGTTCGTCGTAACCGAGCCCGCCGAGGCGAAGGCGATCGCGAAGAGCTTCCAGGATTACGTGCGGTCGCCGGTGCTCACGCACGTGGCGGTCGAACCCACGGATTTCGAGGCGTACGACGTCGAGCCGCTGTCGATCCCCGATCTGTTCGCCGATCGCCCCCTGGTGGTCTTCGGCAAGTGGCGCGGCAAGCCTTCCGGCACCATCCGCGTCACCGGCATGAGCGGCGAGGGGCGGTATGAAAAGGTTTTCGACGTGGCCGAGGCGGAGGCGTCCGCCGGCAACCGGGCGCTGCGCTATCTGTGGGCACGGGCGCGGGTGGCTCGTCTCACTGATTATGGGGCGGATGGCAGCGACGATACCCGCAACGCGGTCACGGCCCTGGGGCTGAAATACGAGCTGCTGACCGCCTACACGTCGTTTGTCGCGGTCCACGAGCAGGTGCGCAATCCGGACGGCTTGGCGCAAGGGGTCGAGCAGCCGCTGCCTATGCCGCAAGGGGTGTCGGATTTCGCCGTCCCCGAGCCGGAGCTGCCGCTGATGCTGGCCCTCGTGGTCCTGCTTCTCAGTCTGACGGCCATCGGGCGGGCGTGGCTGCAATGAGAATGAAAGGAGACGGCCGGCCCTGGCTTTCCTGGGGAACCGCGCTGCTCGCCGCGTATGGTTTGAAGCTGGCCTTCAGCCGGGCCTCGGCCGCGGACCTCGCCTGGATCCTCGTGCCGACAGCCCGGGCCGTGGGATGGCTGCGCGGCGAGACGCTCACCTTCAGCCCCGGCGCCGGCTGGGTGGCGCCGGACGGCTCGTATTTCATCGCTCCGGCCTGCGCGGGGGTGAACTTCATGATCCTCGCGCTGACCGTCTCCGTGCTGGGCTTCTCGCACCGGCTGCGCTCTCCGGGCGCGCGGCTCTCCTGGTGGCTGGCCTCGCTGATCGGGGCCTATGCCTTCACGGTCGCCGTCAACACGCTGCGCATCGTGGCCGCGGTGGAGCTCTACCGCCTCGGCCCCGTCGCGGGGCTTACCCCCGGGCAGATGCACCGGCTGCTCGGCACCGTGCTCTACCTGGGCGCGCTCTGGGGCCTCTACGGGTGGCTCGACAGGCTCACCTCCCGGGGCGTGGAGAACGGCTCCGGGCTCGCCGCGGGCATCCTGGTGGCGGGCACCTATCTCGGCATGACCGTGGCGGTGCCGCTCCTGACCGGGCACCCGGGCGCGCGGTACGCCGAGCATGCCATGATGGTGTCGCTGATTACGCTGCTCTTTTTGGCGCACCGTCTCGCGAGCGTCCGGAGGGAGAATCGCTGATGGACAGACCGACGATCCTGGTGGTGGAGGACGAGCCGGCCATCGCCGACACCCTCCAGTATGCCCTCGAATCCGAGGGGTTCCAGTGCCACCGCCTGGAGGTGGGCGCGGGCGTGGTCGAGCTGCTCGACCGCCAGCCGGTGGCGCTGGTGGTGCTCGACATCGGCCTGCCGGACCTGAGCGGCATCGAGGTCTGCCGCCGGATCCGGCAGCGGCACGACGTACCGGTCATTTTTCTCACTGCGCGCGCCGACGAGGTGGACCGTGTCGTCGGGCTGGAGCTGGGGGCGGACGATTATGTGACCAAACCGTTCAGCCCGCGCGAGCTGGCGGCCCGCGTCAAGGCGGTGCTGCGGCGCGCGCGGCCGGGCTCCGGGCAGTCTCCGCCGCCCGGCGCCACCTTCGCGCTGGACGAGGAGCGGCGACAGATCACCTATTTCGGCAAGCCCCTCGAGCTCTCGCGCTACGAGTACAGGCTGCTCGCCGTCCTGCTCAAGAAGCCCGGCCGCGTCTACAGCCGCGATCAGCTCCTGGAGCTCGTCTGGGACGAGCCCGAGGCCAGCCTGGACCGCACGGTGGACGCGCACGTCAAGAATCTCCGCGCGAAGCTCCGCGACGTCCGGCCCGACGTCGATCCGATCGCGACCCACCGCGGCACGGGCTACTCGCTGAAGGAAGGTTTGTGAGGGAATGAAGCTCGGCCTCAGGATCTTCCTTTTCTATCTCGCGATCTTCGCGGCCTGCCTCTACTTCACCACCGACTGGATCTGGACGACGCTCCGCATGCGCTACCTGGAGAGCGTGGAGGAGCCGCTCGTCGATTCCGCCAACCTGCTGGCGAGCCTGATCGAGCGCGAGATGGCGCGCCCGGACTTCGACTTCGCCGATCTGGAAGCCTCCCTGGCCAGGGTGCATTCCCGGAAGCTGTCCGCCCGCATCTACGATCTTCAGAAGTCCACCGTGGACCTGCAGATCTACATCACCGACGCCCGGGGTATAGTCGTGCTCGATACGCGGCGCCCCCGGGCCGTGGGCCAGAGCTACATCCGGTTTCATGATGTATGGATGACCCTGTGGGGGCGCTACGGCGCGCGCGCCACGCTCCGAGACCCGGGCGATCCGTTCTCGACCGCGCTCTACGTCGCCGCGCCGATCTATCAAAACGGTCGCATCGCCGGCGTGCTGACGGTGGTGGAGCCGACCGCCAGCATCGACGCCTTCCTCCAGCTCGCCCGGCCCGCCTTCCTTCGCGCCGGACTGCTCACCATCGGCGCCGTGGCCCTGCTCAGTCTCCTGCTCTCCTATCTGCTGACTCGCCCGATCGATCGCCTGGCGCGCTACGCGGATGGCATCCGCCTGGGGAAACGCCCGCCGTTCCCCAGGCTCGGGCGCACCGAGATCGCCGATCTCGGCCTGGCGCTGCGCCGCATGCAGGAGACTCTGGAGGGGAGGCAGTACGCGGAAGAGTACGTCCAGACGCTCACCCACGAATTGAAGAGCCCGCTCTCCGCGATCCGCGGCGCCGCGGAGTTGCTGCAGGAGGAGATGCCCCCCCAGCAGCAGGCGCGTTTCATCGCCAACATCCGCGCCGAGGCCGAGCGGATCGCGCGCATCGTGGACCGCATGCTGGATCTGGCGCGGCTGGAGAACCGCCGCGAGAAACCGGAGATGGAGCCGGTGGAGCTGGATGCGATGGTGCGCACCGTGGCCGAGAGCCAACTGCTGGCCGGCAAGAATATCAAGATGGAGATCGCCGTTCCGGACCGGCTCACGATCAACAGCAACCCGTTCCTCCTGCATCAGGCACTGGAGAATCTCGTGCGCAACGCGATCGAATTCAGCCCCGCCGGCGGCACGGTGAAGGTGGAGGTGACCCCGGAGAGCGACCGGGTTACGGTCGCGATCACCGACGAGGGCCCGGGCATTCCCGACTACGCGCTCGACCGGATCTTCGAACGGTTTTACTCGCTCGGCCGCCCCGACACCGGCAGGAAGAGCACCGGGCTGGGGCTGAACCTGGTGCGCGAGGTGGCGACGTCGCACGGCGGAACGATCCGCGTCGTCAACCGGCCCGAGGGGGGAGCGCTCGCGGAGCTGACGTTGCCGCGGGGGTGAGGGCGAACCTGGACGAGTGCCGGCCGATCCTCGAGACTCTCGCCTCCGGATCGGCTGGCACCTGGCCCCGATCACTAGGGGCAGATGGATCCGGCGCAGCTGCTGTCTGTGCAGAACCGCGTTTGCGTGCAGGCCGAGGTGCCGCCCCCGGCCACCCACTCCATCTCTCGCGGGTCGAGCAGGCGGATCGACTCTTTGTGCAATTCAAGCTTCCGCATCGTCTTTTTCACCATTTTCGCGGTTCTCCAAAGAGCTAGGACCTCGAAATCGAGGCCCTATTCTCAAGGGTGCGCGTCAATGAAGGAACTGAGCCCGGCTTGCCTCAGCTACTCGGGCACCGCGGCGGGCTGGACATGCCCCTCCACATACTCCTCCGCCTCCACCCCCTTCACGTCGGCGAGGACGCGGCGGGCGCGGTCGACGTCGAGCTCGCCTTCCCAGCGCGAAACGACGACGGTGGCGACGCCGTTGCCGATCAGGTTGGTGATCGCCCGCGCCTCGGACATGAAACGGTCGATGCCGAGCAGCAGGGCGAGGCCGGCGACCGGGATGTTGCCGACGGCCGAGAGGGTCGCCGCCAGCGTGATGAAACCGCCGCCGGTCACCGCCGCCGCCCCCTTCGAGGTGAGCAGCAGCACCGCCAGAATCTCGAGCTCCTGCGCCAGCGTCACGTGCGTGTTCGTCGCCTGGGCGATGAACAGCGTCGCCAGGGTGAGATAGATCGACGTGCCGTCGAGATTGAACGAATATCCCATCGGCACCAGCAGGCCGACGACCGACTCCGGGCAGCCGAGCCGCTCCAGCTTGCGCATCAGCAGGGGGAGCGCCGATTCGGAGGAGGAGGTGCCGAGGACGATCAGGATCTCCTCGCGGAGGAAGCGCAGGAAGCGGAAGATGTTCAGCCCCGCCCAGCGCAGCACCAGTCCGAGGACGATCAGCACGAACAGCAGGCTGGTGGTGTAAAAGGTTGCCATCAGCTTGCCGAGGCTGAGCAGGCTCGCGATCCCGTACTTGCCGACGGTGAACGCCATGGCGCCGAAAGCCCCGATCGGAGCCACCCGCATGACGATCGCCACGATGCGGAAGAGGACGTGCGACAGCTCCTCGACGAAGCGCAGCACGAGCGAGCCCTTTTCCTTGAAGGCCGCGAGCGCCACCCCGAAGAGGATCGAAAAGAGCAGCACCTGCAGAATGTCGCCGCGCGCGAACGCGTCGGCGACGTCCTTGGGGATGACGTTGAGCAGAAAGTCGGTGGTGCTGAGGGAGTGCCCGGTGGAGGTGTAGCTGGCGATGGCCTTGGTGTCGAGCGCCGCCGCGTTGACGTTCATCCCGGCGCCCGGCTGCACGAGCTTGCCGACCAGCAGGCCGAGGGCGAGCGCGAACGTGGTCAGGACCTCGAAGTAGACGATCCCCTTGAAGCCGATGCGCCCCACCCGCTTCAGATCGCCCATCTTGGCGATGCCCGTCACCACCGTCGCGAAGACGATCGGGGCGATGAGCATCTTGACCAGCTTGATGAACCCGTCGCCGAGCGGCTTCATCGCCGCGCCGAGCGACGGGTTGAGAAACCCGAGGAGCGCCCCGAGGGCGACCGCCACCAGGACCTGAAGGTAAAGGCTGCCCAAAAACCTTTTCATGGGGCGGTCTCCCGGGGGTTGTCCTTCTACTTCTCCGCGGCGTACTCCGGCTTGATGTCGACCGGCACGGTATTCAGGCGGCCGATCGCGTCGCGCATCGCCTGGGTGGGCTTGCCGTAGGTGTCGAGGAACTGCTTGGTGCCGTTGTAATCCCCCCGCGCCTGCAGGGCCAGCATGTCGTGCAGCAGGTCGCGGATGGCCGCCGGGAACTTCTCGGAGACGGCATGGACGCGCCCGTTGGCATCGGTCACCAGCGCCCCCTTCTGCATCAGGTAGTTGAACTGCGCCACCACTCCCTGCCCGTGGGCCTCGTCGACGCCAAAGCGGGCGGAGCGGAAGAGGCCGGCCACGTAGGTCGGCTCCAGCGAGTGGCGGAGCGCGGCCGGCATGTCCCCCTGCTCGATCAGGGCGAGGATGTTGTAGACGCCCATCACGTCGGCCTTGGCCTCTTCGAGGGTCGAGAAGAGCTCCTTGAGCTCCAGGCGCACCTCGGTCTTGCGGCCGTTCACCGTGATCGTGCCGGGGCCGAGGCCGTGCGAGAGCTCATGGTGGAGGACCTCGTTGAAGTAGGCGTCGAAGGAGACGTCCTTGACCTGCGCCGGGTCGAGCACCTGCTGGGCGATCGGGATCAGGATCTTGTCGTACTTGGCCCGCATGATGTTGTGCAGCAGCACCTTTTTCGACCCCTTGGCCTCGCGCACCCGCTCGTCGTTGGGCAGGTTGAAGGCGACCGTCTGCACGCCGGCCCGGGTGTCCCCCGCGCTGTAGACGGTGTCGACGACCCGGATCGGGCTGTCGGTGCCCCGGTGGAGGTTCTTGTCGGCGTCCGGGATCGGCAGGTTCTTCTCCAGCCACGGCAGCCGCTCCTTGTAGCGGGTGAGGGCGGCGGACTGCTCCGGCAGGTTGACGGTGACGAACGACTCGAAGGCGGCCTTGTAGCCGAAGAGGTCGTCCTCGTAGGTCTCATAGGGGCCGATGGTGACCTCGACCGGCGCGTCGAGATCCATCCAGGCGAAGTCGCTCGCGTAGTAGTCGTCGTTCTCGAAGGCGTCGGCCCGCAGCTCGAGGTACTTCTTGAGCGAGGCGTTCTTGGCCAGGGCCGCGGCCTCGCGCAGGAGCTTGGCGGCCGGCTTGAGCCACTCGGCGTACTCCTGCGAATAGGGGATGGCCACCAGGCCGCCGTCCGGACCGCGGCGGATCACCGTCACGGTGGAGGTGAGCTTCTCCTTGTCGCCGGGGTGCTTGGCGATCCAGTCCTCGAAGGCTTCCTTGGTGAGGTCCTCGGGGTAGTAGCCGGCGCCCTTCGGATGCGGCTGGTCGCCGATGAACGGCTCGCGCTCCTTCAGGCGGTCCCAGGGGCCGAAGTTGATGATGAAGTATTGGCGGGCCGCGTCGGCGTCCGGACCGGTGTAGACCTGGAGCTGGTCCCGCATCGTGGGGTTGTCGGTCCAGGCCTGGCGCAGGTAGATCTCGTTCATCAGCTTGGAGGCCTCGACCAGCTTGTCGAGCACCTGGCGGTCCTCGGCGGTGAGCGCCGAGAGGTCGGCGTTGAGCGGGGTCGGGGCGAACTGCGCGACCCGCTTGTCGATGTCAGACACGATCCGCAACTCCTTCCCGGCCTTGCCGGTCGCGGTCTGTTCGGGCTTCGGGGTGGTGGAGGCCGGCTTGCACCCGGCCTGGAAGGCCAGCGTGGTCCCTAGAGCGAGTCCGGCCAGGCAGGTCAGTGTGAGGCGCATTCCTTCTCCTTTTGGGCGATTCCGTTCGTGGCATCGGCGTAGGATGGCACACCCCTCGCATCAGGGCCAAGCGAGTGCCGCCTCCGCTCCCGGGGGCCGCGCACAGGAACGAGGGATCGACTTATGGCCGAGCGAGTGAATCCCGAGAAAGTCGCGCTCAACTACTGGCTGCTGGCGACGGATCCGGAGGAGTACAGCTACGACGACCTGGAGCGTGACACCGAGACGGTCTGGGACGGCGTCACCGAGTACTCCTCGCTGAAGAATCTGCGGGACGTCGAGCCCGGCGAGGAGGTGCTCATCTTCCACGCGGGGACCGAGCTCGCCATCGTCGGCATCGCGCGCATCACCTCCGACACCTATCCCGCGCCGCGGGGCGCCAGCGCCGACGAGGTGGCGGTGGACATCGCCCCCGAGCGGCGCCTGCCGCGGCCGGTGGCGCTGGCGGAGATCGAGGATCTCCCCGAGTTCCAGGACTTCGACCTGGTCACCGATCCGGACCTCACGGTGATGCCGGTCACGCCGGAGGTCTGGAACCGCATCCTGGAGCTGAGCCAAGCGGCGCTGGCGTACTCGACGCAGGAGGATCAGGAGTAGGGGACCGCTACCGCCGCACCGCCGCCCGCGCCGCCATCTCCAGGAATCTCTCGCCGTCGATCAGGTCGGTCCGCTGGCCTTCGGCCGTGAAGACGAGCACGACTTCCTGGACCGGGTCGTCCTGCTGGAGGATCTGCTGGAGGGCCGGGGAGAGCTCGCCGACGGGGTAGACCCAGGTCTCCATCGGCAGCGTGTGGGTCTGGACGGCGGGGGGGCCGCCCACGCGGCCCGGGTCCCAGGCGGGAACCTTCTTCTGGCCGTAGCGCAGCACGGGGGGCGGGCCGAGCAGGACCAGCGCCCGGCCGCGATCGGTCAGGCTGCCGCGGGTGCCCCCCTCGGAATAGAGATTGTCGGCCGCCTCGACCCGCTCGTAGAAGGCCTTCGCGAACTCGTTGCCCGGCTTGTCCGGGTCCGGGTCCCGACGGCGCCAGAACGCCTCGACGAAATCGACCACCTCGCGGGTGTTCTGCAGGCGCCGGTACTGGCGCGCCTCGTCGGGGAGCATCAGCCAGCGGGTGGGGCCCTCGTCCAGGCCGGCGCCGTTGCCCGGACGGCGCGGCGGGGCCGACTGGCAGCCCAGGCCCAGCGAGGAGAGTACGACCAGAGCGGCGGCGAGCCGCCTGTGCGCGCGATTGCCCTCAGCCATTCGGATCCGGAGGCCTCACCTCGGGTCGATCTTTAGTGCACGCTGTTGTCGTCGGTCGTCTCCGGCCCTTCCGGAATGACGCCGTAGGCCTTCTCGTAACGTTCGATGTTCACGCTCAAGGCGCGAAGAATCCGCTTCAGGTGCGCCGGGCTGGCCACCACCCGGGCGGTGACGATCCCCTGCGGAGGCACCAGGTTGATGAAGTCGAGGATGAACTCCTCCCGCGTGTGCGTGATGCGGAGCAGGTTGGAGTAACGGCCCTTCAGCTCGTCATCCGTGATCTTGACGTTGAAGCCTTCCTCGGCCTCTTCCATGGAGAACCCCCTGTCGTGCGTTCCCAAGGATGCTATCCCAACGCGGGGGCAGTAGTTACATGGAGGTGCGTAGATAGACCGCCAGATCGCCCACGTTGGTCCCGGTCGGACCGGTCTCCAGCAGCGCGCCGGGCACGGCGGCAAGAGCGGTGCGCGAGTCGTGCCGCGCCAGAGCCGCTTGCGGGTCGATCCCCGCCCGCCGGACCGTCTCCCAGGTATCGCCGTCCACGGTCGCCCCGGCGGAGCGGGTCGGCCCGTCCTCGCCGTCGGTCGCCAGGGTGAAGACCAGCTCGCCGCCCACCAGCACCCGGGCGGCGGCGAGGGCGAGCTCCTGGTTGCGCCCGCCGCGGCCCACTTCTCCGTCCAGCGTGACGGTCGTCTCGCCGCCGAGCACCAGGGCCACCGCGCTCCCCTCCAGGGCCCGCCCGCGCTCGACGAGATCGCGGGCGGCGCGGGCGGCTTCCCCCTCCAGCTCGCCCTCCACGGCGTGGAACCCCTGGCGCCGCGCCACCGCGACGGCGGCGGCCACGGCGGTCTTCACGCTCGCCAGCAGCACGGTCTCGACCTCCGGCGGGTCCGCCTTCAGGGTTTCGGGCAGCTCCCCGCGGGCGCCGGCCGCGAGGTGGCGCCGCACCGCCTCCGGCACCTCGAGCCCCTCGACGGCGGCGAGCGCCTCGGCGTAGGTGGTGGGATCGGCGGCGAAGGGGCCGGAGGCGATGGCCGCCGGATCGTCCCCCGGCACGTCGGAGAGGAGCAGGGCGAGGACGCGGGGGAGCCGTCCGCTGGTCTCGGACAGGGCCCGCAGGGCGCCTCCCCCCTTTAGGCGGGATAGGTGCTTGCGGACGGCGTTGACCGTCCGGATCGGGAGGCCCGAGGCGAGCAGGGCGCGCTGGGTGGCGGCGAGGTCTTCCAGCGTGAGATCCGCGGCCGGGGCTTCGACGCAGGCCGAGGCGCCGCCCGAGATCAGGGCCAGGAGCGGCCGGGGGGCGATCTCCGCCAGCCACCGTTCGAGCCGCTCGCCGGCGGCGGCGCTCCGGCGATCGGGGAGGGGGTGGCCGCCCGTCATCTGCTCCCATCCCGGATCGAGGAGCCCCGGCGTGTTGTGGGGGCGGATCAGCAGCCGCGGCGCCGCGGGCTCCAGGGCCTCCCGCGCGCCGCGGGCGAGCGCCGCCGCGGCCTTGCCCATCGCCACCGCCGCCCCGAAACGCTCGCCGCGCCGCGCCAGCTCCTCGCGCGCCAGCCGCTCCGGATCGACAGCCGCGAGGGCCGCCGCGGTCATCCGACGGGCAAGGTCGTGGAGGGGCATGGGCTCCGATCAGCGGCCCAGATCCTTCCACTCCAACCCGCCCCCGAACTCCCACCGGTGCTCGGGGGCGTAGACCCCGACGCCGCTGGCTGTCGCGGTCACCGTGAAGGCGAGCGCCCGGCGCTGGTAGTCGTAGGGCGCTCCCTCCTTGGAGTGGATGGCGACGTCCACCACGTATTCGCCCGGGGCGAGGCGAAGGGCCGGGCAGGCGAGGCGCACGGTGGCCTCCCCCTCGAAATGGCCCGCCGCGTACCCCTCGAGGTCGGTATTGGTCCCCCAGACCTCGAAGTCCCGCGGCGTCGAGATCGCCACGCCGAACACGAAGTCGTCGAGCGGCTTCTCCGCCCGGGCGCGGATCTCGAAGACGACGTCCTCGCCGGTGGTCACGAGGTAGCGCTCCTCGCCGCCGGCGAGCATCCGGAGGGCGACGATCTCCGCCTCCCGCGATCCCCAGCGCAGCTCCTCCGAGATCTCCTCGCCCGCCTCCTCGCGCTGCCGCTTGGCCGCCAGGTGCTCCTCCCCCTCGCGCTCCGCCACCTCCTGGCGATAGGCGTCGATCACCCGCCGGGGCTCGCCGACCAGGCGCTGGCGGCCGTTGTCGAGCCAGAGCACGCGGTCGCAGACTCCTTCCACGAGGTCGAGCGAATGGCTGACCAGCAGCAGCGTCTTGCCGGCGGCGAGGAACTCCTCGATCCGCCGCAGGCAGCGGTGGGCGAAGGCTTCGTCCCCCACCGCGAGCACCTCGTCGACCAGCAGCACGTCGGGATCGGTGTTGACCGCCACCGCGAACCCGAGGCGCACGTACATCCCCGAGGAGTAGTTCTTGACCGGCTCCTCCATGAAGTCGCCGAGGCCGGAGAACTCCACGATCTCCGCGTACCGGCTCTCGATCTGCCGGCGGGTGAGGCCGAGCACGGCGCCGTTGATGAAGACGTTCTCCCGCCCCGAGATCTCGGGGTGGAATCCGGCCCCCAGCTCGATCAGCGCCGCCACCCGGCCGGCCACGGTGATCCGCCCGGTGGTGGGCTTGAGCATGCCGGCCACCATCTTGAGCAGGGTCGACTTGCCCGAGCCGTTGCCGCCGATGATCCCGAAGGCCTCGCCGTGGTGGACGGCGAAGTCTACCGTCTCCAGGGCCGCGATCGATTCCTCGGGTTTGAGGCCGCTCGCCAGGCTGCGGCCGACCAGGGCGCTCTTGAGCGTGCGGAAGCGGTCCCCCGGCAGGGTGCGGCGGTAGAGCTTGGAGACCCCCTCGACGCGGATCACCTCCGCGGGCTCGACGGGCTTCGGGTCGTCCCCGGTTTCGGTCTTGTCCGCGATCATGCGACCTCCACCAGCGTCTCGCGCAGCCGCTCGAACAGCCCCGCCCCGAAAGCCCAGAAGACGAGGCTCACCAGGGCCATCTGCACCCAGAGCAGGGGGTCGGGGAAGCGGCCGCGGAACAGCACGTCCTGATAGGCGAGGATGAACGGGGTGAAGGGGTCGAGCCGCACCGCCCACCAGATGACGATGTGGCCGCGGATGCTGTCGAGCGAGAACAGGATCGGGGTGAGAAAGAAGAGCAATGTCAGCAGGTTGGCCAGCAGGTCGCGCACGTCCTTGAAATGGACGGTGAGCGCCGCCACCCCGAGCGCCAGCCCGGCGGCCATCGGCAAGTGGAGCAGGATGACCGCCGGCAGGGCCACGATCGAGAGGCCGCCGACCGGATAGCCAAGGATGCGCCCGGTCAGGATGGCCGCGACCACGATCGGCAGCGCGAACAGGAAGTGGACCAGGTTCGAGAGCACCGACACCATCGGCAGCAGCTCGGCCGGGAAGACCGCCTTGCGGATCAGCCCGGAATTGGCGATCAGCGACATCGAGCCCTCGAGCGCGGAGGCCGAGGTCCAGATCCAGGGGAACAGGCCGCTGACCAGGAACAGCGCGTAGGGGGTCATGCCGCCGCGGTCGTCCGGCTTGAAGACGACGCTGAAGACGAAGGTGTAGACGGCGAGCAGCAGCAGCGGATTGACCAGCGACCAGAGGAAGCCGAGCCCCGAGCCGCGGTACCGCGCCTTGAGCTCGCGGGAGGTCAGGGTCGCGAGGAGGCCGCGAAAGCGGAAGAGCTGGTAGGCGACCCGGAACATGGTGGAGAGGGAATCTATCATCCTGACCCGGGCATCAATGCCCGGGCTAGAAACCGCGCCGGGTGAACCCGGCTTTAAAGCCCCCTTCAGGGGGCGCTGTTCTTAGCCCGGTGATTTATCGCCGGGCGTGAGGCGGCAACGTCCCTTCGCCCCTGCTACACTGCCCGCCCGTGGCCGACTGGAGTCCGGTGGACCTGCTGCCCGCCCTCTGGGTCGGGGCGCTCGGAGCGTCGCTCGCCTGGGCGCTCCGGCGGTGGTATGACCCGGTTCCGGCGCGGGTGCTCGGCGTCTTCGCCGTGGCGCTGCTGATCCTCCTCGGTCCGGTCCTCTGTAGCGGCGGCATCCTGCTGCCGCTCGACACTCTTCGCGGCCAGGTCCCCTTCCAGCGGGTCGAGCCCACCGAGCCGCAGGGCAATCTCCTCCAGGGGGATCTGATCCAGCTCGTTGCCCCGTCGCTCGCCGCCGTGCGCGGCGCTTGGTCGGAGGGGCGCTGGCCGCTCTGGAACCGGCAGGCGGGGGCGGGCATGCCGCTGCTCGCCGATCCCCAGGCGCAGGCGCTGCAACCGCTGATGCTGCTGGGATATCCGTTCCCCCTGGCGCGGGCCGCCGGGGTGGTGGCGGCGCTGCGGGTGCTCTTGGCCTTGATCTTCGGCTTCCTCTGGATGCGCCGGCAGGGGCTGGGCGAGGCCCCCGCGCTCGCCGGCGCCCTCGCCTTCGGGCTCGGCGGCTTCCTCCTGCTCTGGCTGGGCTGGCCGCTGGCGAACCCGGCGGCGCTCCTGCCGCTCGTCCTCTACGCCGTGGCCCGCTGCGACGATGCCGCCGGCCGCCGGGACGCGCTCCTCCTCGCCCTCGGGACCCTCGCCCTGCTGCTCGGCGGACATCCGGAGGCGATCGCCTATGCGCTCGGGATGGCGGCCCTCTTCCTTCTCGACCGCCTGCGCCGCCGCCCTCGGGGATTGCGCTGGGCGCTGGCCCGCCGGGCGGGATTGGCGATGGCGATCGCCGGGATGGTAGCCGCCCCCCTCCTGCTGCCGGCGATCGAATATCTCCCCAAGACGATGCGGGCGGTGCGGATGGCGGCGGGGGACCGAGGGGCGGCGACCGGCGTTCCCGCTGGAGAGCGCGCCGCCCAGACCTATCTCCCGCTCGCCGCTCCCAACGCCTTCGGCGACAGCCGCGTCGCCGCGTACTGGGGGCTGGTCAACTCCAACGAGGACGCGAGTGGATTCGTGGGCACGGCGGCGCTGCTCGCCGCCCTGCTTGCCGTGCGGTCGCGGCGGCGGTTCCCGCAGGAGCGGCTGGCGCTGGGGATCGCCGCCGTCTGCCTGCTGCTCATCGCTCCCCTCCCGGGCGCCCCCTCGCTGGCGAGCCACCGCCTCCTGCTGCCGCTGTCGCTCTGCCTCGCCTATCTCGCCGCCTGCACCCTGGAGCGGTTTCAGCGCGGCGAGATCCGGCGGGTGCCGCTGCTGATCGCGGCCGCCGGGCTGGGAACGGTCATCGCCTGGGGGTATCTCACCCATCCCGATCCGGCGGACCCGGAGCGTCTCGCGATCCTCCGCTTCGGCTGGCTCCGCTGGCAGCTCCGTTTCCTCGGGCTCGCCACGCTGCTGCTCGCCCTGACCGCCTCCTGGCGGCGGTCCGCCCGGTCCCTGGCCGTCGCGGGGGTCGCGGCGGCGATCCTGGCCGAGCTCCTGCTCCTCTACCGGCCGGCGAACCCGCCGATGCCGCGCCAGATGCCGCTGCCGGTGAACGGGCCGATCGCCTTCCTCCAGTGGCAGCTCGGGCAGACCCCCCGGCGCGGCCCCGGCTACCGGATGGCGGCGCTCGGCCGGGACTTCCCGCCCAACCTCGCGACGCTCTACGGGCTGACCGACGCGCGGATCTACAACCCCATGGCGCCGCAGGCGTACGTCGCGAGGCTGGCGCCGATCCTCGCCGGCTGGCAGGGGGAGGCGCCGGAGCTCGGCGCGCCGGGCCACCCGCTCTACAGCCGTCTCGGGGTGCGCTATCTCCTGGCCCCCCCGGACGCCCAACTCCCGCCCCCGCTCGAGCGGGTCTTCGCGGACGCGGACGGCTCGGTCTGGGAGCACCCCGGAGCGCGGCCGCGCCTCTACCTCGAAGCCGGCCCACGGATCGGGAGTATCGCCATCCCCCGTTCCGAAGACGCCTGGATCACCGCGAAGGTCGGCCTCAAACGCCCCCGGCGCCTCGCCTCCGTGGTCTACCAGGATGGCGGCTGGCGGGTCCTGGTGAACGGCGCGGCACGGCCGCCGGAGCGGGAGCCGGGGGTTTTCCTCTCGGCCAAGCTGCCGGCGGGGGAGAGCCGGGTGGATGTGCTGTACCGGCCGGCCGGGTTTCTGTGGGGGTGCGTGATCGCGGCGCTGGGGCTGGCGTTGGGGGTGGCGGTGCTGGCGCCCGCCGCCCGCCCGAACCCTCACCCCCCGGCCCCCTCTCCCGTCCCCTCCCACCCTCCCTCACCGGGAGAGGGGGAGAAAGACACTCATGGTCGATGCCAGGAGGAGGGAGCCTGATAGACCGCGACGGCGATCTTGCGGAGCACGATTTCGAGCTCTGTGAGGATCTCCGCATTGGTGAAGCGCAGGACGATATAGCTCTGGCCGCGCAGATAGGCGTCACGCTCGCCGTCACGCGCGACCTGCTGCTCCAGCGAATGAACGCCGCCATCGACCTCGATGATGATCCGCCGGTCACGGCAGCAGAAATCGGCGACGAACGGTCCGACGGGAAACTGCCTTACGAACCTCAGTCCCTGGAGCTTGCGGTTCCGCAACCTCTCCCAGAGGACCCTTTCTGCTTCGGTTGAATTCCTGCGCAGATCTCGAACCTGATAACGGCCGACCCCCATCTTTTCCCCCTCCACAGGACTTTGTTCCCGGATTCTGACACAACGCTGCCTTCTCCCCCTCTCCCGGTGAGGGAGGGTGGGAGGGGACGGGAGAGGGGGCCGGGGGGTGAGGGTTCGGGAGGGGGCGGGCGTTGGGGCGGCTTTTTCCCCTACAGCCCCAGCCGCCCCGACTCCGCCTGGAGGGCCTTGATCACGTTCTCGATGTGCTCGTCGAGCGGCAGGCCGATCTCCTCGGCGCCGTTGTAGACGTCCTCGCGGTGGACGCCGCGGGCGAAGGATTTCTCCTTCAGGCGCTTCCTGACCGAGGGGAGGTCGACGTCGGCGAGCGACTTGCTCGGCTTGATCAGGGCCACGGCGGTGACGAAGCCGGCGAGCTCGTCGCAGGCGTAGAGGGCCTTGGCAAGGCGGGTCTCGCGGGGCGTCCCGGTGTAGGGGGCATGGCCCAGGATCGCCGTGCGCATCGACTCGGGATAGCCGCGCCCGGCGAGCAGCTCGACGCCGCGGTAGGGGTGGTTCTGCTCGTCGGGCCAGCGCTCGTAGTCGAAGTCGTGGAGGAGGCCGGTCTGGCCCCAGAGCTCCTCGTCCTCACCCCAGAGCCTCGCGTAGTAGCGCATGGCGGCTTCGACCGCCAGGGCGTGCTTGCGCAGACCTTCCTTTTCCGTGTACTCGCAGAGGAGGTCCCAGGCTTCGTCGCGGCTGGCGAGGCGTTCGGTCTCGGGCATGCGCGTACGCTAGCAGAAGTGACTACAATGGAGCCATGGCCGAAGAACCCAGCAAGCTGACCGTCCGCTGCCCCGATTGCGGCTCCGACCTGGTGATCGACGCCGCCACGGGCACGGTCCTCTCCCACCGCAAGGCCAAGCAGCCGCTCGCCGGCGGCAAGGACTTCGACTCCCTGCTCAAAGGGCTCGACGACGACAAGAACCGGGCCGAGGACGTCTTCCAGCGCGAGGTCGCCTCCCTGAAGGACCGCGACCGCATCCTCGAGGAGAAGTTCCGCGAGGCCCTGCGCCGCGCCGAGGAAGATCCGGACCAGGGGCCGCCCCCCCGGCCATTCGACCTGGATTAGGGGTCCGGCTCCAAAAATTTGTACCGCCGATGCCCTATGGTAGAATCCGTCCCCGGCCTGTCGGGTCCTCCTCCCGCCTCTGTGCCCGAGCTTCAACCCCGGTCCGTTGCCGCTCGAAGCGACTGAACGCTTACCTGTTTGATCATGACCGATGGACGAGCCCTCCCCGGGCTCGCCAAGAAGGAGTCGAATCTTGAGTCCATGGTGGATGCGCCCCACGGCAGAGGGCCTCGAAGACGAGAGCCGCAACAAGCCGAAACCCGAACCCCTGCCGGCTCCCGCGCAGGAGACAACCCCCGCCGAGCCCCTCCCCGCCGTCCTCCCGCCCCCCCCGGAGCCCGAGCGCGAACGGCCAACCTATTCGGAAGCGCCGCGCGAGTGGTACGCCGAGACGGTCTCCCCGGAGCCCATCTTCCACGAAACGGAGATCACCGCCGAGGCCGCCCCCCGGGCGCTGCCGGTCGAGGAGCCCACCGACGAGGAGCCCGAGGAGCTGTACGACGACGAGGAATCCGACGAGGAGCTCGAGGCGAGCGAGGCTGAGCCCGAGCCGGGAGCCGAGGGGAAGGAAGAAGACGACAAGGACGCCGAGAGCCGGCGCCGTCGCCGTTCCCGGGGCCGCCGCGGCGGCCGCCGCCGCAACGGCAAGGCCGCGGTCGCCGGCGCTCCCGCGAGCGCCGAGCCGGCCGAGGAAGAGGACGACGACGAGGAGGCCTGGCGCGAGGAGCCGGCCGAGGAGCCCATTCCCGTTGCCGCTCCCGCTCCCCGCCGCATCGCCCCCGTCCCCTCCCCCTCCCGCTATGTGATCTCCCCCTCCGAGGTGGAGTCGATGGCGCGCGAGATCATCATCTCGGTCCCCGACCGCCAGCGCGCCGAGCACGAGCGCAAGATCGCCATGTTCTGCGACTTCGAGAACATCGCCCTCGGCGTCCGCGACTCCGAGATCAGCAAGTTCGACATCACCCTGGTGCTCGAACGGCTGGTCGAGAAGGGGAAGATCATCGTCAAGAAGGCCTACGCCGACTGGGAGCGCTACAGCGACTACAAGCGCCCCTTCCACGAGGCCGCCATCGAGCTGATCGACATCCCGCAGAAGTACTACTCGGGCAAGAACAGCGCCGACATCAAGATGGTCGTCGACGCGATGGACCTCTCCTACTCCAAGGAGCACCTCGACACCTTCGTGCTCCTCTCGGGCGACAGCGACTTCTCGCCGCTGGTCTCCAAGCTCAAGGAGAACAACAAGTACGTCATCGGCATCGGGGTCAAGAACTCCTCCTCGAACCTGCTGGTCGACAACTGCGACGAGTTCATCTACTACGAGGACGTCTGGCGCGACTCGCAAAAGGGCCCGAAGCTCGACGGCCTCAACAAGAAGACCGCCGAGGCGTTCAGCCTGATGATCGAGTCGATCCAGGCGCTGATCCGCGAGAACAAGGACGTGCTCTGGGGCTCGATGATCAAGCAGACGATGCAGCGCAAGAAGCCCTCCTTCAACGAGGGCTACTACGGCTACAGCACCTTCTCGGAGCTGCTGGAGGACGCCGAGCGCAAGCAGATCATCAAGCTGAAGAAGGACCAGCGCTCGGGCACCTACATCGTCACCGGCTTCGCCAAGACCGGCGAAGGCATGACGGCCACGAGCCGCCGGTAAGCCACACCCTCTTTCCCCTCCTCTCCCCCGGCGGTGATCCGCCGCGGAGGGGAGGGGTTTGTCTTTTCGGGCGCTGTTGCCTTCGTGGAGTAGAATCGGGGGAATCCCGAAAGGAGCCGGCCGTGCCGCGAGCCTCGAAGATCCTTCTGGTCCTGGGTCTGTTCTTCCCGTCCGCTCTTCTCCCCGCCCCCGGCGCGGTGCGGGCGCACCCGCGGATGGTGGTGACGGTGACCGCCGTGACTCCCGCCCGGGAGCCGATCCCCGGCGTCTCCATCGCGCTCTGTCCCGAGGGGAAGGGTTCCGAGGGGAAGGAGGGGGGCTGCGTCTACCGGATCACGGGACCCTATGGCTGGGTGCGGTTCGACAATCTCGAGCCGGTCCGCTACTCCGTCCGGGCCGAGCTGGCGAATTTCCTGCCCGTCACCGTCAGCTCCCTCCGGCTCGACGAGGTGAGCCGCGGCAAGATGAGAATCCCGGACCTCGTCCTGGTGATGAACCGCGTCACGGTCTACTGACGGCCCGCCGGCGGCGGCCTACACCACCTCCACCCACTCCAGCGTCACCCCGTCGTCCTTCAGGATCGTCCGCGCCAGACGCTGGAACGTCTCGCCGGAGTCGGTGACGCAGAAGTGGTGGCTGGGCGCGTGGGTGGATTCGAGCCCCTGCTCCGCGAGGCCGGCGGCGACCATCTCCGCGACCTGCTCGGCGGAGTCGACCAGGATCACGTCCGGCCCGGCGACCCGCTGGAGCACCGGCTTGAGCAGCGGATAATGAGTGCAGCCGAGGACCAGGGTGTCCACCCCGGCGGCGAGCAGCGGGCGCAGGTAGCGCTCGGCCACCTCCTCGGTGACCGGATCGTCGTGCCACCCCTCCTCGACCAGGGGGACGAACAGCGGGCAGGGCTGGCTGAGGATCTCGAGGTCCGGCCGGAGCGTGCGCAGGGCCCGTGGATAGGCGTCGGAACGCACGGTGGCCTCGGTCGCGATCACCCCCACCTTGCCACGGCTCGCCGCCGCCGCCGCGCGGGCGCCCGGCTCGATCACCCCCCAGGTGGGCACGCCATGCAGATCGAGAGCCGGCAGCGCCAGCGCCGAGGCCGTGTTGCAGGCCACCACCACCGCCTTGACCCCGCGCTCGGTCAGGAACTCGATGTTGCGCCGGGTGTAGCGGGTGACCGTGTCGGGCGACTTGCTGCCGTAGGGGAGGCGCGCCGTATCCCCCAGGTAGAGGATCGACTCCCCCGGCAGCCGCCGGCGCAGGGCCGAGACCACCGTCAGGCCGCCGACGCCGGAGTCGAAGACGCCGATCGCGTCCATCGTCGCCTTCGAGGCTGGCGCGTCCGCCATGCTAGGGAGCGGCGGCCAGCTCGGGGTTCGGCTCGAGCGGTCCGGAGAGGTCGAGATGGCCCGAGAAGGTCTCCCGCTGGACGCCGTTCCAGAGCAGCACGACGCGGGAGGCCTGCGGGATGTTGAGAGCGATCGAGTGGACCACGCTGTAGATCCGCTGGATCTCCTCGGTCGATCCGCCCGGCGGCGGGTCCGGATGGTCCTGCCAGTGCAGGTCGACGTAGGCCGTGCCGTCGGGGCTGAGCAGGACGGCGCCGAGCACCACGCCCTCCGGGAAGGGGCGGGCCAACCCCGGCGCCTTGGGGCCGGCGAGCAGCGCCTCCACGATCCTGCGGATGCGGTCGCGCGGGGACTCGGAGACCTGGAGCGCTCGCTTCTCGGGGCGCAGCCCGCCGTCATCCGACGGGAAATAGAGATTGAAGTCCACCGGCACGCCTTTCGGGACGGCCGCCGCCGGCGCGCCCCCACCGGACCGGCGCGGTCCGTGGCCGGAGAGCCACCACCAGAGCCCGCCTCCCAGGACCAGCGCCAGCGCCAGGCCGAGGACGAAGCTCGCCGCGCGGCGGTTCATGAGGGCCTGCCCGTATTCGCCGGCCGGGCTGGCGGCTTCGTGGCGGGCGGCGTGGGCCTGGCCGGAGGGGGCGAGGCGGGAGCCGTCGTGCCCGGGGCCGCCGCTCCCGGAGCCGGAGTCCCCGGCGGCGTGGCGGCCGGCGCGGGCGCCGGCTCGATCGACGACCGGTAGCGCGCGATGGCGGTGACCAGCGAGTCCAGGAGCTGATCGCGGTAGGCGGGATCCTGGAGCTTCTTCTCCTCCTCCGGATTGCTGATGAAGCCCAGCTCGACCAGCACCGCCGGCATGGTGGCCCCCTTCAGCACGCGGAAGGGGGCCTGCTTGACCCCGCGGTCCTTGAGCTGCAGGGCGGTGTTGAACTCCCCCTGGATCAGGTTGGCAAGCCGCTGGCTCTCGGACAGGTGATGGCTCTGGGCGAGATCCCAGAGGATCAGGTCGACGTCCTCCTGCTCGGCCGCGGCGCCGGCCCCCGGGGCGGTCGCCGTGGACCCGGCCGCGGGCGGTGTGGCGTTCTCGGCCGCGGCCGCCCGGGCGGCGCGCGCGTCGGTCGCCTGCGGGCTCAGGAAGTAGGTCTCCGTGCCGTGGGCGCCGGCGCCGAGCGAGGAGTTGAGGTGGATCGAGATGAACAGGTCCGCCTTGTTCTGATTGGCGAGCGCCGGGCGCGCGTCGTGCGGCACCGTGGCGTCCTCGTTGCGGGTGAGCAGGGTCTGCACGCCGAGGCGCCCGAGCTTGCCGGCGAGCTCGCGGGCGAACTCCAGGGTCAGGTCCTTCTCCATCACGCCGCCCGGGCCGACGGCCCCCGACTCGGCGCCGCCATGGCCGGGATCGATGACGATCAGGTGGATGCCCGGCGTCCGCCGCGCCCGCTCCAGCGGCTGCGCGGGCACCTCGACCGACGACGTCGAATGGATGTCGAACACCAGCCGGAAGGGGTTCTCGAGCACGTAGTTCTCGGCCTGCGCCCCCGCCGCGAGCTGGATGCGGACCTGCTGCGGCTCGATCGCCACCGCCTGCACCAGCGGGTCCTGCACCTCCTTGGCCGGCGGCGGCGTCAGCCGGTCCGACAGCATCTGGACCGTGATCATCCCCTGCTGCGAGCGGTCGATCTGGTAGTGCGGCTCCTCGGGGAACTGCAGCACGACCGTCGTCATCCCCTGCAGATGGACGACGTCGAGCGTCACCCCCAGCTCGCGGCTGCCGCGGCGGGCGATGGTCAGCCGCGAGATCTCGGGGTGCCACTCGAAGGCGTAGCCCAGCAGGTCGCCGAAGGTCTTCCTGAGGAAGTCGAGGGGCACCTGGAGCCCCCCCTCGCCCCGCGACGGCGGCTGCGAGAGCGAGACGATGTTGTCGCCCACGGTGATGATGGCGTTACCGGGGCCGATCACCACGTCCTTGTCGGCGATGCGGAGGGTGATGCTCTCGCCCGACTCGTCGCTGGTCATCTTGCCGCCGAGCGCCTCGGCGATCGGCGACAGGCCGAACACCGGGCCGCTCTGATTGATCGTCACCGGCGCGGCGATCTCCCGCCCCTCGAGCGTGACCGAGGAGCGGGCCGGCGGCGCCGCGGCGACCGGCGGCGGGGCGATCGGAGGCGAGGCGCCCGGAGGCGCGGGCACAGGCGGCCGCTGCCCCTGGGCCGCGACGAGCACCGGCAGGAGCAATGCGAGGAAGAGGAAACAGGCCCGGAAACGGCGGTCTTTCACGCCGGAGAGGATACCATCGGCCGAGGCCGTCCCTTACGTCCCTTGTTTCCGCTTTTCTTGGTACCATCCACCGCAGACTTTCAACACCACCTCATGAAGCGCTCCCGCTCGCCCCGCGACCTCTGGGCCTCCCTGCTGCCCACGGCCGGGGGCGTCTTGGCTCTCGCCATCGCGTCCCGGGTGCCGGCGCTCGTCCGCGGCGAACCGATGCCGGCATGGCTGCTGATCACCCTGCTCCTCGCCGGCACCGCCGCGGCGTGCCACCGGCCGGCGGTGGGCATCGCCACCCTCGGCCTCGGGACGATGATCCTCCCCGCCGCCTTCCGGCTCTCCGGCGCCGCGCCCGCGGCGGCGCTGGCGGCGGGGCTGCTGCTGGTCGTCGAGCTGTCGCTCCGCATCGTCCATCGCCTCGCCGCCCTGCAACCCCAGGAGCGCCGGGGGTTCCTCCCCCGAGCCCTGGAGAGCACCGGCCGCGCCATCCTGGCGACCCTCGCCGCGGGCGGCGCCTGGGCGGGGCTCGCCGGCCCCCGGAGCCCGGTGGCGGCCAGTCCGGTGCTGGCGCTGCTCGCCGCGGCGGCGGTCTATCTCCTCCTCTGGACCGGCCTCGAAGTGGCCGACCGCAAGCTCCGGCGTCCCGAGACCCCGCTCAAGCTCCGGCCGATCCTTCTCCCCCTCTCGCTCGACGCGGGGGGCTGGATCGCCGGCGGCGTCATCCTCCTCGCCGGCGACCGCGCCGGCTGGCTCCTCGCCGCCCTGATCGCCGGCTGCCTGGGGGGGCTCGCCGTCGAGACCACCCGCCACGAGATGCTCCAGAGGAAGGCGCAGCACCGCGCCCGCGACCTCGAACGGCTCCGGCGCGCCAGCTACCGGATGACCACTCCGCTCGAGGAGATGACCTCGATCGCGGATCGCATCCACGTCGAGTGCGGCAACGTCATCCAGTTCTTCTGGTTCCAGTTCGAGGCGCTGGCGCCGGGGAGCGAGTTCAAGAGCTGGTGGTGGGGCCCGGGTTCCGAGACCCTTGAAGAAGGAGTCCCCGAGCCGGACCGCTACCCCCCCGCGCTGCCGGGCGTCCATCGCCGCACCCCCTGGCAGCTCATCGAGCGGCTTCTCCGCTCGCGGCCGGACGGCACCGTGCTCGGTCGCCTCCGCCTCTGGTGCGACCCGCGCCGCATCACCCCGCGCGAGATCGAGCTGCTCGACCGCCTGCTGCCGCAGATGACCGCCTCCATCCAGCGCTGCCTGCTCGACCGCGAGGCCCGCGAGGACCCCCTGACCGGCGTCGCCATGCGGCGGGTGCTGGAGAAGAGCCTGCACGCGGCGCACGCCCGCTGCTGCGAGACGGGGGGATCGATGGCCCTCCTCCTCTGCGACCTCGACCACTTCAAGCGGATCAACGACACCTACGGCCACCCGGCCGGGGACGCCGCCCTGGTCGCGGTCGCCGGGGTGCTCAAGTCCCTGCGCCGGGGCGAGGACCTCTGCTGCCGCTACGGCGGCGAGGAGTTCATCCTCCTGCTGGAAGGGATGAA
>Ga0070665_100000240_pt1 | contig 90915 bp, 90 predicted proteins | sample KBSS13metaG_FD_65862 | JGI IMG/M metagenome (GOLD analysis project Ga0070665, IMG submission 65862) | Switchgrass rhizosphere microbial communities from Kellogg Biological Station, Michigan, USA - KBS S1-3 metaG | ecosystem: Host-associated > Plants > Roots > Rhizosphere > Soil ... | reverse complement strand
TCGATCCTGACCTTCACCGTCACCCGCACCGGCGGCACGGGCGCATTCGACGTCAGCTTCGCCACGGCCAACGACACCGCCACCGCGGGCAGCGACTATGTCGCGACCTCGGGCACGCTGAACTTCGGCGCAGGCGTCAACACCCAGACCATCTCGGTCACGATCAACGGCGACCTCACCCAGGAGCAGACGGAGCGCTTCTTCGTCAATCTCTCCAACCCGACCAACGATGCGATCATCATCGACGGCCAGGGCATCGGCACGATCGTCAACGACGAGCCGACCCTGATCCACGACATCCAGGGCACCGCCTATTTCAGCCCGCTGCTCGCCGGCGAGGGGATCAACGCGTTCAACATCGCCTCGACCAATGCCTATACGGTCCGCGCGATCGTCACCGCGGTCGACAATGTCGGCGCCCGCCAGGGCTTCTACGTCACCGAGGAAATCACCGACTGGGACGGCAACACGTTCACGTCGGAGGGCATTTTCGTGATGACCCGTAACGACGCCAATGTCGGCACGGTCGTCTCCGGCGTCACCGTCGGCGATCTCGTCCAGTTCAGCGCGAACATCATGGAATATCAGTCGTTCCAGAGCATGCCGCGCACCGTCCTGGTCAACCCGACCGGGTTCAGCGTGATCAGCCAGGGCAATGCGCTGCCGACCGTGACGCTGACCAACATTCCCAATTCGATCATGACGGTCGCCAATCCGGACTATTTCGACTCCGTCGACGGGGCCGGCGACACGTTCGACGCCTCGCTTTACGCACTCTCCTATTTCGAGACAGTCGAGGGCATGCTGGTCACCGTGCCGAACATGGTGGTGGCCGACGGCTTCGTCGGCTCGTCGGGCGGCGATATCTTCTTCCAGGCCTATTCGCTCGACAGCGCCAATCCGGAGCAGATCAACAGCCGCGGCGGCTACACGATCGCGGGCGATCCGCCGCTCGCGCCGCCGGACACGCCGAACCCGAACGACGGGACGGTCAATGGCGGTCAGGTCCTGCATGACGGGGACGTCAACCCGGACATGATCGAGGTCGACTTCACCGACTTCGCCATCTCGGCGCCGGCCGGCCTCTCGACCAGCGCCTCGATGGGCGACTTCCTCGGCAACATCACCGGCATCATCGATTTCGACTTCACGGCCCTCAAGCTGTTCGTCACCGATATCAATGCGGGCACGTTCATCGACCGGACGACCACGGTCGAGACCAGCGGCTTCGGCAGCGATGCCCGCAGCCTGACGGTCGCGACCTTCAACGTCGAGAATCTCGATCCGGGCGACGGCGCCGCGCGCTTCACCGCCATCGCCAATGCGATCGCCAACAACCTCAAATCGCCCGACATCATCTGCATCGAGGAAATGCAGGACAATAATGGCGCCACCGCCTCGGGCGGCGCCGACGCCTCCACGACCTGGAACATGCTCGTCAGCGCGCTCAACGCGGCGACCGGCAAGGTCTATCAGTGGGTGGATCAGGAGCCGAACGGCTCCGAGGGCGGCGAGCCGGGCGGCAATATCCGCGTCGGCTTCCTCTACGACACCGGCCGGGTCCAGCTCGGCAATCTCGACGCCAATGCGTCGCTGGCCGAGCGCCGCGCCTTTACCGACCGGATCGGCGACGGCGTCCGCGACGCGGGCGACCTGCTCGCCTTTGACGATTCCATGCTCGGCGGCGAGATCAATACCACCGACTGGGCGGGCACCCGCCGCTCGCTGCTCGGCGAGTTCACGTTCAACGGCAACACCGTCTACGTCACCGCCAATCACTGGCCGGCCAAGGGCGGCTCGGGCGAGTTCTGGCAGGTCGACCAGGCCGGCGGCGATCCGGCGAACAGCGACTGGGCGCAGCGCAACGCGGTCGGCCAGGACGTCTACTCGATGATGAACCTCATCCAGCAGACCAACAGCCAAGCCGGCATCGTCGCGGGCGGGGACTTCAACGACTTCTACTTCTACCGCCCGCTGACCACGGTCACCGGCTATACGATGGCGGACGGCACGGCGCGCGTCGGCGGCGCCCGCTTCGAGAATCTGACGCTGACCCTGCCGGAGGCGGAGCGCTACACCTACACGTTCGACGGGCGCAGCCAGGCGATCGATCATATCATCGTCAACGGCATTCTCGGTGCCGTCGCCAGCTATGACGTCGTCCACCTCAACACCGGCTTCAACCCGACGGGCAACCCGCAACTGTCCGATCACGAGCCGGCCGTCGCGAGCTTCGACTTCCGCAGCCTCTCCGAAATCCTGATGGGCACGGCGGCGAACGATGCGATCGAGGGCTTTGGCGGCAATGACCGCCTGTTCGGCAATAACGGCAACGACTATCTCGACGGCGGTGTCGGCAGCGATATCACCACCGGCGGCGCCGGCGACGACGTTCACGTCATCGACAACGCCGGCGACCGGGTGATCGAGGCCGTGGGCGGCGGCAACGACCTCGTCTTCACCAGCCTGAGCTATGCTCTGGAGGGCTCCCAGGAGATCGAGGTCCTGGCCGCGCGCGACAACAGCCAGACCGTCGCCATGGCCCTGCTCGGCAACGAGTTCGCCAACACCGTGCTCGGCAATAATGGCGCCAACTTCCTCGACGGCGGCGCCGGCGCGGACGTTCTCGCCGGCTTCGGCGGCAACGACAATTACGCTGTCGACAATGCCGGCGACCAGGTGATCGAAGGCGCGGGAGGCGGCAATGACGCCGTGTTCAGCACGGTCAGCTACCAGCTGGCCGGCGGCAGCTCCGTCGAAATGCTGGCGGCCCGCGACAACAGCCAGACCACCAGCCTTGCCCTCGTCGGCAACGAGATCGCCAACACGATCCTCGGCAATAATGGTGGCAACTTCATCGACGGCGGCGCCGGCGCGGACATCCTCGCCGGCTTCGGCGGCAACGATGTCTATGCCGTGGACAATGCCGGCGACATCGTGGTCGAGGATGCCGGTGGCGGTACCGACACCGTCTATGCCTCGGCCAGCTTCGCGCTGAATCTGGGCACGTCGGTGGAGACATTGTCGGCGCGGGACAACAGCGCCACCACGGCGATCAACCTGGTCGGCAACGAGATCGCCAACATGCTGACGGGCAATAACGGCGCCAATTATCTGGACGGCGGCGCCGGCTCCGACGTGCTGGTCGGCTATGGCGGGGCGGACATGTTCGCCTTCACCACCGCTTTGGGCGTGAACAATGTCGATACCGTCGCCGACTTCGTCAACGGCACCGACAAGATCGGGCTCGACGATGCGATCTTCACCGGCCTCGGTGCCACGCTCAATGCCAATGCCTTCGTGATCGGGGCGACCGCCGCGGATGCGGATGACCGGATCATCTACAACAGCGCGACCGGCCAGCTTTATTATGATGCGGACGGGTCGGGGGCGGGCGCGGCGGTGCAGTTCGCCACGCTCGCGGGCGGCCTCAGCCTCACCGCCAGCGATTTCGTGATGATCTGAGCCGCCTCCGGCGAAAATCGTCGGGCCGGCACCGCCGCGCGGCGGTGCCGGCCCTTTGCTTGTTGATGCAGATTGGCTTCCGCGCGCCCCGATCTTCATTGGGATAACGGGGCCGGAACTTTTGTGCCCAGCCGCGGTTTGGGACCGCCGGTGGCACGAGAGACCGCCCGGTAATCGGCAGGGATAAATCCTTCGTCGGCTTGCGAGCTTTTGTTCGCGGGGCGTGCTTGGCTGCGCCTTTTCGCCTTCCGGGATTAAAAGCCGTTTCCCCGCCGTTTCACCGCCAGAAACATGCAGGGAGCATCAACCATGCGCGGACTTTCCAACGGCCGGACCTTCCTCAATTCCCGCTTCGACACTGTGGTCACCGACGTCGACAGCTTCACCCGCCTCGATATCCGGTCCGCCGCGAGCGGAACGGCGCGGATGGACGGCGCCGCGTCGCCGCTCCCCGAAAACATCCTGGGCATCACCCCTGACGAAGCCGGCGACGGCATAGGCCTTCTCCCCGGCAACCCGTTGCTCGTCGTCGACGCCGCCGTGCACAGGATCGGGACGGTCGGCACGATCGGGGACCAGGATTATTATGCGGTCAATCTGGTCGCCGGAACGACCTATGAAATCGGTGTGTTCGGCCATTATCCGGGCGGGCCGAGCCTCTTCCCGCTCTCGGACTCCTATGTCGAGCTGTACAATGCGTCCGGGCAGCTGCTCGGCTCGGCCGATGGCGGCGCGAGCACGGACCTTAACGTGGTCAATTCGGGCTTCGACGCGCTGCTGACCTTCACCGCGACCACCACCGGCACCTATTATGTGAACGCCCGCGCCTTCGACCAGGACGCGACCAACGGGACGGCGGGCGACTTCGTCGGCGATTACGAGGTGTTCGTGAACTCCGTCGATCCGAACGACCCGAACGTCTATCACCCCTATTACGAGGCCTCGAACCCGCTCTACGCGATCGACTGGGGCTCGCAGGTCAATCACGTCAACCAGACGGCGCGCAATCCCGATGGCAATGAGGGCACCCGCGAGACCGGCAACGCCCAGGGCACGCCGGTCTTCGGCAATCCGACCCTGATTTCCACCCTAGCGGCCGAGCAGGGCGTGACCATCACCGGCAAGAACGTCGTCACCATCTATTTCGCCAAGGCCGGCGACATCTTCACCTCGATCGAGGATCCGACCAGCCCCGGCCTCCCGCCCGCGACGATCACCGCCACCGGCGTCCAGGGGTTCGAGCATGATGCGGTGATGACCGCGCTCGGCGAATTCTCCAAGGTCGCCGACATCGTCTATCTCGAGGTGCAGGACCGCGCCCAGGCGGATTTCGTCTACACCTCCTACCAGGGCACTCCGGGGCCGGGCGTCTCGCTGCTCGGCTCGATGAGCCCGCCCGATGAGCCGGACGAGGGCCTCGCCCAGTTCAACTCGGGCGACGAGCGCTGGAACGCCGTAAATCTGGCGCAGGGCGGCTTCTCCTTCGTCACCCTGATCCACGAATTCGGCCATGGCCATGGTCTCGCCCATCCGCACGACAATGGCGGCCATTCGGGCGTCATGAACGGCGTCGAGAGCGACGGCCCGGTCGCCGATTACACGACCGGCGACTTCGACCTGAACCAGGGCGTCTTCACGATGATGTCCTATGAGGATGGCTGGCAGAGTTCGCCCTACGGCAATGCCGAGACCGATGTCGGCTATGGCTATCTGGGCGGCCTGATGGCCTTCGACATCGCCGCCATCCAGGACAAATATGGCGTCAACGAGGAGTGGGCGACCGGCAACGACACCTATATGATGAAGGACGAGAATGCCGCCGGGACCTATTTCTATTCGATCTGGGACGCGGGCGGCAACGACTCCATCGTCTATGGCGGCGCCCGCGACGCGACGATCGACCTGCGCGCGGCGAGCCTGCAATATGAAGCGGGCGGCGGCGGCTGGGTCTCCTTCGCCGACGGCATTTTCGGCGGCTTCACCATCGCCAATTCGGTGGTGATCGAGAATGCCTTTGGCGGCGCCGGGGACGATGTGATCACCGGCAATGCCGCCGCCAACTTCCTGGATGGCGGCGCGGGCGACGACACGATGGCGGGCGGCGCCAATGCCGATATCTACCTGGTCGACAGCCGGCTGGACGCGGTGACGGAAGTCACAGGCGGCGGCAGCGACACCGTCTACACCACCGCGAGCTACGATCTGGCGGCCGGCTCCGAGGTCGAGGTCCTCGCAGCCCGCGACAACAGCCTCACCGTGGCCATGAACCTGATCGGCAACGAGTTCGCCAACACCATCCTCGGCAATAACGGCATCAACTTCCTGGATGGTCTGGGCGGCGCCGACGTCATGGCCGGCTTCGGCGGCAACGACATCTACGCCGTCGACAATGCCGGCGATCTCGTCATCGAGGGCGTGAATGGCGGCAGCGACACGGTCTATGCCTCGGTCAGCCACCAGCTCGCGGCCGGCAATTCGATCGAGACCCTGGCGGCGCGCGACATCACCCTGACCACGAGCATCGCCCTGATCGGCAATGAGCTCGGCAATGCGGTGCTGGGCAATCTCGGCGCCAACTTCCTGGATGGTGGCGCCGGCACGGACATCCTCGTCGGCTATGCCGGGAACGACACCTACGCGGTCGACAGCAGCGGCGATCTCGTCTTCGAGGATGCGGGCGGCGGCACCGACACCGTCTACGCCTCGGCCAGCTACCAGCTCTCCGCCGGCAGCTCGGTCGAAACGCTCGCGACCCGGGAGAACGGTGCCACCACGGCGCTGAACCTGACCGGCAACGAGCTCGCCAACACTTTGCTCGGCAACAACGGCGCCAATAGCTTGAATGGGGGCGACGGGGGCGACATCCTGGTCGGCTATGGCGGCGCGGACATCTTCGCCTTCACCACCGCGCTCGGGGCGAGCAATGTCGATTATATCGCCGACTTCCTGCACGGCACCGACAAGATCGGCCTGGACGATGCGATCTTCACCGCGATCAGCGGCGGCTCGCTCAGCGCTGGCGCCTTCGTGACCGGCGCCGCGGCCACGGACGGCGACGACCGCATCATCTACAACAGCGCCAACGGTCAGCTGCTTTACGATGCGGACGGCTCGGGCGCCGGCGCCGCGGTGCAGTTCGCCCAGCTTTCGGGCGGCCTCGGCCTCACTGCCAGCGACTTCCAGATGATCTGACCGGGCCTGTCGTGATAAGGAGGGCCATGCGTGTCATGGCCCTCCTCGCTCTCTCGCTTGCCACAGCCTGCGGCAATGCCGGGACCAACTCGGACCAGACCAGCCCGCCCGACGGCCCGCCTTTGCCGGCGGATGCGGCGATCCTCGACGGCGCGCAGGCCCCAACCTTGCTCCGTCAGTGCTCGCGCAGCACGCCGGAGCCTGGCGAAAGCAACTGGCAACCCTCCTCCGCCGACATCGCCGGGCTCGAAGCGGCGCTGCCCGCCGCTCTGGCGGCCGAAGGGCGCCGCGAAACGACGGGCGCGCCGCAGGGCTGGCTTCGTCAATATGCGGGCATCGTCCGCGGCGGCCGCCGCTTCATCTACGGCAATTTCGTGCCCGCAGGCGTCGGCAGGGACAGCGCGCAACCCGATCGCTGGCGAACCCAGGTCCAGACGATCTGCGACGGCGGACCAAGCTTCTTCGGCGTGGAATATGATGTCGAGGCGCGCCGCTTCACCCACATGGCCTTCAACGGCGGCTTCTGACGCTCAGTGCATCAAGGCCCGGCTGGTCTCCACGGCCGGCCGCCCGACCGGCTGGCTCGCGGCCGGCGGCAGGCGACGGTCCAGCGCCGCCAGCCAGCGCTCGGCGCCCGAGCCGATGCTCGCCTGCGGCTGCGAGGGCCTGACCGGGAATTGCCGCTCCCAGCTGGTGATCAGCTCGTTCGCCTCGGCGAAGGCGGCGCCCAGGGGCTGCGGCTTGCGCAGGGCATGGTTGATCATCGCGTCGCCGAAGAAGGTCCAGTCATTGTCCGCCACGCAACCGAAGGACGAGCGATCGGACGAGGCCGCGGTGACAATCGCCGTGGTGTCGGACTGCAGCCGCGGCACGAACACGCCGGAGAAGCAGGCGCTGAGGATCAGCAGCCGGTTGCGGATGCCGAGCTGGTCCAGCATGTCGCGCAACCGGTTGGGCGAGATCGCGCCATAGCCATTGTCGGCATCGTGATAGATGATCCCGAACGGCGTGCCGTGGCTGGTCGTGTAGACGACGACCACGTCCTCCTCCTTGTTGATCAGTTCGGCGATGCGGGCGAGCGCCAGGCCGAACGCCTCGGGCGTGCCGCGCGGCAACGCCGAGGGTGCATTGCCGTCCGACCCGGCCAGGGTGATCGTCCGGCCGCGCGCGCCATAACGCGCGGCGAGCACGTCCCCCGCCACCCGCGCTTCGCGGCCGAAGACGGGATCGCTGTCGAGGGCGATGGAGATGACATAGGCATCGACCGTCCCCGCCCGCTGCGGCAGCAGGGCACCGAGCGCGCGGGTCAGCTTGCGATGCTCCGCCAGCTCCCCGGCGGGATCTCGGCCCCGCTCAATCTGCATGCCCGCATCGGCGCGTGCGCGCAGCTCCCCGTCATTGGGCACCAGGAAGAGCGGCGAATTGCGGCTGGTGTGGGCGGGCGCCTGATAGCCGCCGCCCGGCTTGTCCTGCGTGGACGCAACCGCGGGCAGCGAAAGCGCCAGAACCGCCAAAGCTCGCAATGCCGTCCGCATAAGGCCCCGCCCCTCCTGCTTCGAGTGGTCTCAGTCTTGCGTGCTTTCGGCGGGAGTCAAGGGACCGGACGCGCCCGTCTCGACATAGGTGCGGAGGCGCCCGGGTAGCTGCGGAACGGGCTCGGTCGGGTCGATCTGGACAACATTGGCGCCGGTGGGAGCGAACAGGGCGACGATGCGCGGCCAGTTTGCGTCGCGGACGGCAACGTAGATGCTGAAATTGCGCCACGCATCGGGCGGGATCTCGGCGAGGGTTGCGGTAAGAAAGCCGATCAAGTCCTCCTCGTCGGGTCCGCCAAGCAGTATCGCGACCTGCGACGATGTCCGGCTGCGGCGCAGGATGTCGCCGACGAACAGGCGGTCGTCGGCGTAGCGCGGCGCCCCTCGACGATCCAGCGGCCAGGCAGTGGGGTGAACGGCTCCCGGATAGAGGCGGTAATAGGCCTCGGTCAAATAGCCCTGCCACGCATTCCGGTCGCCATCGACGGGTCCGAGCAAAGGCTCCGTCATAAAGGCCAGCCGCTGCGCAGCCCATGCGCGCTGGTCGGCACGGATGCGCGTCGCCTCGGCCAGCGCCTGATCCCAGGCCCGGCCGCCGGGCGGGATTCGCCGGCCCGACGCCAGCTCGACTTCGATGCTCACCGGGTCGCCCCTTGGCTGAAACAGCTCTTCGCCCGGCGCGCTGACGGACAGGATCAGGCGGCCGCCATCCGGCGAGAAGCCGGCCGCGCCGCCCCAATAGATCGAGCTGAACGTGCGCGGCAGCGCCAGCGCATAATCTTCGGACACCAGGTCCGGCAGGCTGAGCGCGCGGATGACGCGGCCCGCCTCGTCGAAGATGACGACGACGTTCGGCCCTGTTCCACTTGCGCACCAATCGTCGAAGGTCACGAAGAAGCGCCCCGAATCCGGCACGCTGGCGCGGACGGGCATGACCCGGTTGCGCAGCTGCCCCTGCCATGACGTGCGCCAGCGCCCGCTATGGGCGCGGCGCTGCAGCACGGCGCGCGCCATATGGGGCGCCGAAGGGCCGCGCCGCAGGCCCGAATAAGGCCGGAGCGCGGGATCCGCCGGAAAGTGCGGCGTCACGATCAGCCGCGCGGCCCGGTTCGCGGAATAATATGTGGTCTGCCGGGGCGCTCCGCAGCTGTCCGCCCATGCTGGCATGGCAGGCAGGAGAGCGGCGGCAAGAGCGATCGGCAGCAGGCGGAGCCATCGGGCGTGCATCGCTCTTTTCCTGTCCTCAGGGCGAAGGCGGCGCGGTCTCGGGCAAGGGCTGCGCGAACGTCCGGCGCAGGCTCTCCTCCTCGAACATCGCGGGATCGGGCGCGCCGCGGGTGACGACCACGCGCAGCGGCTCGACCGAATAGCGCACATCGGGCCGCCGCGGGCGGTAGCTGCCCGAGACGATGATGCCGTCCTCGGTCACGACGTAGCGGCGGACGAAATCGGGGCCGGTCAGCTCGATCACGTCCGCGCGGCCCCATGGCCCGGTCTCGGGCGGCAGCATCCGGCTGGACTGCACGGGCTCGGCGTCGGCGATGCCGCATGCGCCCGGATCGGTCGGCGACCGCTGGATACGATCCTCGGCGGGTGAATACGCAATGGTCGCGCCAGTCGCGCAATTGGCGATAACCCGCACCGACGCGGTCTCGACCCGGTGCATGTCCCCACGCTCGAACTCGGCGCTGGTCTGCTCGAAGGTCCGGCCATCGTGCGTCACCCGCTCGATGTGAACGACTGTATAGTCGACCGACGGGTTGCGGGTCCGCTCGATCACCGCACGGATGTTCGCCGGAACTGTCTCCTGCGCCGCCACATTCTGCGGCGCGGTTTCCTGCGCGCAGGCCGGGCTGCCGAGAAGCATCGCCGCGGCAAGAGCGGCGCGGCGCATCAGTACACCCGCGCCTTCGGCTTGATATACTCGATCTCGTCCGTCAGCGTATATTCGTGCACCGGCCGGTAATCGAGCCGCACGCCGCCGCCCTGCCCGCCCCAGCCCTCGAACCACGCCACGGTGTGCTTCATGAAATTCTTGTCGTCGCGCTTGGGATAATCCTCATGCGCATGGGCGCCGCGGCTTTCCTTGCGGTTGACGGCGCCGGCGATGGTGACGCTGGCCTGGCTGATCAGATTGTCCAGCTCCAGCGTCTCGACCAGATCGGTGTTCCAGATCAGGCTGCGGTCGGTGACCGCGATGTCGCCCATGCGCTTGTAGGTCTCGGCGAGCTTGGCCACGCCTTCCCGCATCAGCTCCTCGGTGCGGAAGACGGCGCAGTGCGTCTGCATGTTGCGCTGCATCTCGGTGCGGATCTGCGCGGTGGGCGAACCGCCCTTGGCGAAGCGGAACCGGTCGAGCCGGGTCAAAGCCAGCTCCTCGCCCTTGGCGGGCAAAGGCTTGTGCGCGGTCATCGGCTTGATGATCTCGGCGAGCCGCAGGCCCGTCGCGCGGCCGAACACGACCAGGTCGATCAGGCTGTTCGAGCCGAGCCGGTTGGCGCCGTGCACGGACACGCAGGCCGCCTCGCCCACCGCGAACAGGCCGGGCACCACCGTGTCCGGCTTCCCGTCCTTCAATGTCACGACCTCGCCGTGGAAGTTGGTGGGGATGCCGCCCATATTATAATGGACGGTCGGCGTGACCGGCAGCGGCTGCCGCGTGAGGTCCACGCCCGCGAACACCTTGCCCGATTCCGTGATGCCCGGGAGACGTTCGGCCAGGATCTCCGGCGCGATATGGTCCAGATGCAGATAGATATGGTCCTTGTGCGGGCCGACGCCCCGCCCCTCGCGCATTTCCATCGCCATGGAGCGCGACACCACGTCGCGGCTCGCCAAGTCCTTGGCGCTCGGCGCATAGCGCTCCATGAAGCGCTCGCCCTCCGAATTGGTCAGATAGCCGCCCTCGCCCCGCGCGCCCTCGGTGATCAGCACGCCGGCGCCATAGATGCCCGTCGGGTGGAACTGCACGAACTCCATGTCCTGCAGCGGCAGGCCGGCGCGCAGCACCATGCCGCCGCCGTCGCCGGTGCATGTATGGGCCGAGGTCGCGGTGAAATAGCAGCGCCCGTAGCCGCCCGTCGCCAGCACCACGGCATGGGCGCGGAAGCGGTGAATGCTCCCGTCCTCCAGGCAGAGCGCAACGACGCCGCGGCAGACCTTTCCGTCCGGGCCGTCCTCCATGATCAGGTCGAGCGCGAAATATTCGATGAAGAAGTCCGCGTCATATTTCAGGCTCTGCTGGTAGAGCGCGTGGAGCATGGCATGGCCGGTGCGGTCCGCGGCGGCGCAGGTGCGCTGGGCCGGCGGTCCCTCGCCCATATTCTGCATCATGCCGCCAAAGGCGCGCTGGTAGATCTTGCCCTCCGCCGTGCGGCTGAACGGCACGCCGGCATGCTCCAGCTCGTAGACCGCCGCCGGCGCCTCGCGGACCATATATTCGATCGCGTCCTGGTCGCCGAGCCAGTCGGAGCCCTTGACCGTGTCGTACATGTGCCAGGTCCAGTGGTCCGGCCCCATATTGCCGAGGCTGGCCGCCACCCCGCCCTGCGCCGCCACGGTGTGCGAGCGCGTCGGGAAGACCTTGGTGATGCAGGCCGTCTTCAGCCCGCCCTGCGCCGCGCCCATGGTCGCGCGCAGCCCCGAGCCGCCCGCGCCGACGACGACCACGTCATAATCGTGATCGATGATCTTGTAGGCGCTGGTGCTTTGGCCAGAAGTGCTTTGCTCGGTCATCCCCGGCTCCGGTCAGGCTGGAAGGCCTTCGCTATTAGCCCCCGCACGGGAGGTTGCAAGGGCAGCGGCATACAAGCCCGTGGAGCGCTGAGGGTGCCAGATTCCCGACTGCGCCTGTGCCATCCGGCCCGCGCGGTTCGTCTCGGCCACGACAACAAGGTCCATTCTGGTTCCATCTCCCTGCAGAGCATATTGTCGCAACTAGATCGCATGATTTACTTCGAGACGACTTCGATTCGACAACAATAATCCGGTGATCATCATGGCTGGCTGGCGAGAAATCTCTGTTGCCGCAGCGTTACTCGGCATCGCGACATCGGTGGCGTGGGCGTCCGAGACCATAACCTATTCTTATGATGCGCGCGGACGACTGGTGAAGGTCGAGCGCAGCGGTTCGGTGAACAACAATGTCAGCGCCGAGTATAAATATGACAAGGGCGACAACCGGACGAACGTGAATGTCGTCTCGCCCAACAATTAGGGCCGCCATGCGCCGTCTTGCCCTCGCCGCGATCGCGCCCTTCCTCTGGGCGGGGACGGCGGCGGCGCAGAGCCAGGAGATTCCGCCAGTCGTTTCGCCGCTCCAGGTCGATAGCGACAGCAATGGGGTGAACGTCGCGACCGGGCGGATCACGATCGAAGGGCCGGTCCTGTCGGTGCCGGCAGCGCCCAATCTGCGCTTCGACCGGGTGCAGAACGCCGCGCCTTATGTCGTCGGCAGGCTCAGCGGCGGCGGCGGCAATCCGGTGATCGGCAATTACAGCGTGCATATCGGCGCAAGCGCGTCGGAATCCTTCCAATGCGTCAACATAGACTGCCAGTCGGTTACCGGAACCGGATCGACCTACCATATCGATTCAGACCCCAACCCGCCTGACCTGCGCGAATATCGCCAGGCCGGCACCGGCGCGCGCTACCTGTTCGACGTCCGCTTCAAGAACATGCAGGGCTTCCTGCAATATTATGCGTCGCGCGTGGTCTGGCCGAACGGGGAGATCATCACCTACACCTACCAGTCGGGCGCTCTCACGGGCGGCAATCCGGGCGAAACCTATCGGCGCCCCACGCGCATCGCCAGCTCGATGGGCTATCATATCGACCTGACCTACCCCGTCCAATATATGGACGAGGACATCAACGGATGGTCCACCCCCAGTACGGCAACGCTCTATCGCACGGCCGCGCCGACGGCCCCGCTTCGGCAACTCGTCTATGCGGCGGGCTCGGCGCGCGACACCGGCAGCACGATCGCGGACCAGAGCGACGACCGGACCTATAGCTGCACCGGCTGCGGCGCCGGCACGCTGGGCGTGGACGTCGAGGGAATTGCCGGCACCCTGCAGCTCCCGGGCGACACCTCGCCGAGCCTGACGGTGACCCAGCATCCGACCGCGCCTCTGGTCGGCTCAGTCTCGCGCGACGGCGTAACCTGGACTTACACTTATGCGAACCTGCACAAGTCGGCGGGCAGCCTCACCTGGTTGTATGACAATGTCACGGTGACCGGGCCGAACGGCTTCAACCAGGTCTATCGAATGGGGCAGGGCGGCTCTTGGAACTCGAAGTTCAACGTGATGACCGGCACGACCGACTCGCTCACGCGCGCGACGAACTTCGTGATCGACTGGGCGACCTACCGCGCCACCCAGGTAACCTATCCGGAGCTGAACCGGGCCAGCGTCACCTACGACGATGGCGGCAATGTCGTGTCGCGCGCGCTGCGCGACAATACGAACAACCCGGCCAACGACATCATTGAAACGGCGAGCTTCCCGATCGCCCCTTTGCCCAATCTGTGCGAGATTTCCTGCTGGCGGCCGAGCTGGCGGCGGGACGCGCTGCAGCGGCAGACCGATTATACTTACAATGTGCTTGGCCAGCTGACCGAGCAGCTCGAGCCTGCGGACGCCGATGGCGTGCGGCGGCGGACGAGCATCACCTATGCCATGTCGACGGCCAATATCAGCCGGATCGACGAGGTCCGAATCTGCGCGAACAACGGCTCGAGCTGCGGGACCAATGCCCTGGTCCGGACCAAATACAGCTATCTGGGCGATACGGGCCTGGTCACGCTGGAGCAGAGATTCAATGGCGCGACCGGCGCCTCGCTCGACACGGTCAACAGCTACGATGCCTCCGGCAATTTGCTGTCGACGGACGGGCCGCTGCCGGGCAGCGACGATACCGCCTATCGCCGCTATAACGCGTTCGGCCAGCTGGCAGGCACGATCTCGCCCGATCCGGACGGGGGCGGCCCGCTGCCCCGGCTCGCGGCCCGGACCAGCTATGACGCGGCCGGCCGGCTGATCAAGGTCGAGACCGGGACGCTGAGCGCCTACCAGGCGGAGACCGTCCTGCCCGCCAATTGGACCGGGTTCACGATCAACCAGACGGCGGAAACCCAATATGTGCAGAACCGCAAGGTCCGCGAGAGCGTGCGCGAGGGCAGCGCGGGAACGGTCCGCTCCGTGGTGGAATATAGCTACGACACGTCGGGCCGGCCGACCTGCACCGCCGTACGGATGAATCCGAGCGCTTTCGCCTTCACCGGCACGCCCGACGCCTGCGCCGCCAATATGGCCGGGGCCGAAGGTCCGGACCGGATCACGCGCAACGTCTATGACGCGGCCGGCCAGCGCGTGCAACTGCGTGAGGGCGTGGGCAGCGACGTCGAGGCGGCGGAGGCGACCTGGACCTATAATGGCAACGGCCAGATCACCGAGGTGATCGACGGCAACGGCAATCGGGCGGCGCTCACCTACGATCCCCATATGCGGCAGCGGCGCTGGGTGTTCCCGTCAACGACCAGGGCAAGCGCCTATAACGACCTTACGCCGGACTCCGCGCGCCTGACCGCGGGCCTCACCAATGCGGCCGACTATGAGGAATATAGCTATGACGCGGTGGGCAACCGCATCTCGCTGCGCAAGCGCGACACGTCGCTGCTCACCTATGACTATGACAATCTCAACCGGCTGATCCGCAAGATCGTGCCGGAGCGGCCAACGGGGCTGCAGCCGCTGACTCCGGCCCAGACCCGCGACGTCTATTATGGCTACGACCTGCGCAACCAGCCTTTGTTCGCGCGCTTCGCCAGCATGTCGGGCGAGGGGATCGGCTATGCCTATGACGGGTTCGGCCGGCTCCAGTCGACGACCAACACTATGGGCGGGGCCAGCCGGACGCTGACCTACGGCTATCGCGAGGACGGCGCGCGTACCCAGCTCACTCATGCGGACGGCATTGCCTTCGCTTATGGCTATGACGTGATGGGGCGGCCGGCCTGGATCGCCGATCCGGTCACGACGCGGTTCATCACCGGCTATAACGCCAATGGCGGGCTTGCCGGGGTGATCCACCATAACAGCACCTACAGCAATTACGGCTATGACGGGCTGCAGCGGCTGAACGCGTGGGCGCTCGCGCGCGGGTTCCCGAGCGATTATATCCAGCAGAACCTGACCCTGCTGGCGCGCAACCCCGCCGGGCAAATCAGCCAGCAGACGATCAGTAACGATGCCTATGCGTGGACCGCGCACCGCGCGGTGCATCGGCCCTACGAGACCAATGGGCTGAACCAGTATCTCACGGCCAGCGGGACCAGTTTCACCTACGACCGCAACGGCAATCTCACCTCAGAGACCCCGCCGCCCACGGCCCCGAACCCGGCGCCCACGGGCTATCTCTACGACGTGGAGAATAGGCTGGTGGGCGTGTCGGGCAGCCGGACGGCCTCTTTGGTCTACGATCCGCTGGGCCGTTTGTTCTCGGTGACGGGCGGCACGCCGGCAACCACCACCCAGTTCCTCTATGATGGCGACGCTTTGGTCGCGGAATATGTGGGCGGCACCATGACCCGGCGCCATGTCCACAATGTCGGCGCGGACGTGCCGGTGTTCAGCTACCAGGGCGCCGGCCTGACCAACATCTCCGCGCTGCACGCCAACCACCAAGGCTCGATCGTGGCGGTGAGCGGGCCGAACAGCGCCCAGCAGCCGGTCCCGGCGTTCGCGCTCAACACGTACGACGAATATGGCTTCCCGGCCGTGAATGCGGCGGGCGACAACCTCAACACGGGGCGGTTCCAATATACCGGCCAGGCCTGGCTCGCCGAGATCGGCCTCTATCATTACAAGGCCAGGGTCTACTCACCCTCGCTCGGGCGGTTCCTGCAGGTCGACCCGATCGGGTATGAGGATCAGTATAATCTGTATGCTTATGTGGGGAATGATCCGGCTAATTTGACGGATCCGAGCGGCAAGTGTGCCGTCGTGTTATGTGTTCCAGTAGTCATCGCCGAGGGGTTCGCCATATGCGGTGCGAACGCAGCCTGTAGGTCGATCGCGGCCTGGGGTATCAGACAGGTAGTTCGCCTTCCGACGATGTCGGAGGTCCGCGACCCGAATGACACTAGCGGCGCTCGTGTCGGAAGAGGCGTAGGCAGTGCGGTCTCCGAGAGACCCAATAGCGCTTCCAATCGTTGGCAACCCGGAGATGATCCACACGCCCCAACCCGGACTGGGAATGAACCGTCGGGGCGGACTGTTACACGACGAGAGTGGCGCAATGAGGCGCAAAATCCCACGCGCCGAGATTTTGAGCCGAAGGACATCGAACGTATGAGGGAAGGCTCGCCGCCACAGCGATATAATCCAGACAACCCCCGTAATAACGGCATAGAGAGTATGGAACGAGCGCATGAACCAATCCCGCGGCGTGAAGGCGGCAAAAACACCAACCCCCTCTGGCCACCAGAGCATGAGGCACGAGATCCGCATCGATTCACTGGCTACAGAGGTCGCCGATGACTGATAGCCTGCAGTATCTGTTTCTCGCCGGCCTTGGAAAGCCACTCCAAATCGACGGCAGGACCGTCGTGCAGATGGACCGCTGGGAACTCGAAAGCGGGGTTGAGGCGGAGATCGTATTTCTGGGCGATAAACCGTTTTGCGATAATGCGGCGGCTATCGCAATTGACCGTCCCGGAATGATCCTCTTGTCCGATGGACGCCCCGCAAAGGCCGTGGCCATCTGGGACGAGCCTGGGCTCCCGCGAACGGTTATCCACCGCGTCGAGAATGCCGGCCGACCTCTAAAGATCTACAACAAATATCGCACGCGGCATGCACCCGATTTCATCACCGAAGACAGTTTCACAGGCAATGCCGGCATGGTCGTCACCGAAGTGTCGGCGTCCTGCAGGCGGTATGAATGTAGCAATGGCCCCGGCCCATTTTCGCCGGACGATCTTGTCTTTGAAGTCCGTGTGCGATGACAGCCGACGGGTTGCGCATCCAAATCTAGCTCATTGCCCCCACAGGCGATCCCCGCAACCGCGAACGGGCGGATGCGCGCCGCAAACGGGGTTAGGACGTTGAACGCCACCAGCCAGAAGGGCTTGCGCGCCTCCTCTACGGCACGCGCAGGGTTGCTAGGACGGGCCAGACGAGACGGACCCTCCAAAGGTCCATTATGGACGAATATTAGGGTCTGCATTGCAGAAAACTACCGTCGCATTAGTTAGTCACGGTAATAACCTCAGGTGATACCCCCAAATAACACACACATTTTCGATGAAAAAAACGGTTTGCTCTTTATCCGAGGCGATGATTTGCTTTGCTTCGGCAACACCCGAGTCGCCGTGCCTGCAGGGGGCAATATGAAACGACTTGAGCCGGCCGCGCGCGTCGTCGCAGCATTGGTCACAATGCGCGCATGGAGGGGACGAGCATGAACAGGAAGACCGTCTATCTGCTCGGTGGCGCGATCGGCGTGCTCTCCGTGCACGGCTATGCCGCGGCGAGCGATGTGGTTACTTACACCTACGACGCGCTCGGCCGCCTGGTCGCAGTAACCACGAGCGGCGGCCCCAATAACGGGCAGGCGGTCTCGACCAGCTATGATCCTGCCGGCAACCGGTCCAATTATTGCCTGACCGGGGCAAGCGGGTCGCCGGTGACCTGCGGCTCGCCGCCGCCGCCTTCGCCGCCTCCGCCCGGCCCGCCGCCGCCTTCCCCGCCGCCGCCGGGCCCGCCACCGCCGCCGCCACCCGGTCCGCCGCCACCGCCACCGCCCGGCAACCAGCCGCCCGTGGCCAATACCGACAGCCACACCATGCAGAAATGCCGGACCGCGACGATCGCGGTGCTCGCCAACGACACCGATCCGGAGGGCAATCTGCCCTTGGTCCTGCTCTCCGTGTCGGCCGGGACGAAGGGCACGTCCGCTCTGTCCGGCAGTTCGGTCTATTATGAATCCACCAATCTCGGCGGCCTGGAGGCCCTGACCTATACGGTCCGGGACAGCCTCGGCGCGACGTCCACGGGCACGCTCAACATCACCATCTCCGGCGGTGCCATTAATTGCGAAGGCGGAGGGCTCAACTGATGACGCGTCCCAAAATCGTCGCCCTGCTCGCGCTCGTCTCGGCCTTCCCGACCACGGCACTCGCGCAGACAGGGGACACGCCCGCCGTGGTCTCGCCGCTCCGGGTCGACACCGATCATAATGACGTAAACCTGGTCACCGGCCGGATCACGATCGAGGGTCCGGTCCTGTCCGTGCCGGCCGCGCCCAACCTGCGCTTCGACAAGATCCAAAACGCCGCCCCCTATATCGTCGGCCGGGTCAGCGGCCAGGCGGGAGAGCCCCCCGTGGGCAATTGGACGGTCCACACCGGCACCGCCACGGAAGGCTTCCAATGCAGCGACTGGGTCGATTGCGACAGCACGACCGGCACGGGCTCCTACTTGCGCGGGCCCGCCGGCTCGAACGGCGCAAACGCAGTCTATCGGCAGGCCGGCACCGGCGCGGTCTGGCATTTCACCAATGTAAGCGCCTTCGGGCCCGGCCCGGTCCGCCAGTCCTATGCGTCGGGCGTGACCTATCCCAACGGCGAGAGCATTTCCTACAGCTACAGCACCGCGACCACCTGGTCGGGGCAGATCATCTATCGCCCGACCACGATCTCCAGCAATCTCGGCTACTACATCTCGATCACCTACCAGGGGAACGACCTGAACGGCGATCCGGGTGCCTGGGCCGCGCCCGCGACGGCGGCGATCTACCGCAGCGCCGATCCGTCGACGCCGCTGCGCCGCTTCACCTATAGCGGCGGCACGATCATCGACAGTGGCAGCACCATCGCCGACACGAGCGACGACCGCGTGTTCACCTGCAGCGGCTGCGTCGGCGCACTCGGCATGGACATCGAAACGCAGGAAGGCTCGCTTCAGCTTCCCGGTGAGGGCTCGCCGGCCATGCAGGCAAGCCGCCACCCGACCGTCCCGGTCGTGACCTCGCTCGTCCAGGATGGCGTCACCTGGACCTACACCTACGGCAATCTGCGCTCCGCCCTCTACCTCAACAGCCTCGGCTATTTGTGGGACAGCCTCACCGTCACAGGCCCGAACGGCTTTAGCCAAGTCTATAATTTCGTGCCGGCCGGCCCCTATGGCGGCAAGCGCAACGTGATGACGAGCAGCGTGGACTCGATCGGCCGGACCACCTCCTATCTGTTCGATTCCACCTACCGTCCGACTCGGATCACGTATCCCGAAGGCAACAGCGTGGATGTGCTGTACGACGGCGACGGCAACATCATCCAGCGCACGACCACGCCGAAGCCGGGCTCCGGCCAGTCGCCAGTCGTGGAGAATGTCTTCTACCCGACCAGCACCTGCGTCCATGGCGGTGGCCAGCAGGTGCTCTGCTATCGCCCCTTGTGGTCGCGCGACGGCCTGAACCGGCAGACCGACTATGCCTATAACGGTAACGGCCAGGTGACCGAGCAGATCGAGCCGGCGGACGCGAACGGCGTCCGGCGCCGTACGACAACCATCTATGCGGCACCGGGGCTGGTCAGCCGGGCCAGCGAGGTCCGAATTTGCGCCGACACCGGCGTGAGCTGCGATACGAATGCGCCGATCCGCACCCAATATGAATATTTCGGCAATACCAGTCTGGTGACGCTGACGCGTCGGATCGATGGCGCGAACGTCCTGGAGACGGTGGCCTCCTACGACCCTGCCGGCTGGCTGCTTTCGGAGGACGGACCTCTTCCCGGCAATGCCGACGCCACCTTCTTCCGCTACGACGCTCATGGCCGCAAGTCTTGGGAGATCGGGCCGGCCGCGCCGGACGGGGTCAGGATGGCCCGGCGGATCACCTATCGGGCTGCCGATGACAAGCCCACCGCCGTCGAAACCGGCACCATCCCGAACCACGACAGCGCGAACCTCGATATCCAAAGCCGAACCGATCTCACTTATGATAGCCGGCGAAATGCGATCCGCGAGGCGGTGTCGGCTGGCAGCACGACCTACGACATCACTGACCGGGCGTATGACGATCGGGGCCGCCTCGTTTGCTCGGCGATCCGGATGAACCCAGCCGCCTTCGGTTCGATGCCGGGCGCCTGCGCGCTCACCACAACCGGAAGCCAGGGGCCGGACCGGATCACCCTCAACTCCTACGACGCCGCCGGCCAGCTGCTGCAGGAAATCCGCGCCTATGGCATCACCACCGCCAACGGCTTCCCCGCGACGCTCCAGCAGACTTATGCAACTCATAGCTACAGTCCCAACGGCAGGCCGACGAGCGTGACCGACGCCAATGGCAACCGCTCCGAGATGACTTGGGACGGCTTCGATCGCCAGCGGCGCCTGGTCTTCCCGTCGCCGACCGTTCCGGGCTTGGCCAACCAGGCCGATTATGAAGAATATGGCTATGACGCGATGGGCAACCGCACGACATTGCGCAAACGGGACGGCGCGGCATTCACCTTTCAATATGACAATCTCAACCGGATGACTCTAAAGGTCGTCCCCGAACGCGCCGGGCTCGATCCCATCAATACCCGCGACGTCTACTTCGCCTACAATCTGCGCAACCAGCAAACCGAGGCGCGGTTCGACAGTCTATCGGGAGATGGGGTGAGCAACGTCTATGACGGTTTCGGTCGACTGACCTCGAGCACCAGCCGATGGGGCTCATGGGCGCCTATGATGTCGTGGCAATACGATCCTGCCGGCAACCGCACCCGGGTCACGCATCCGGACGGCCGGTCATTCGTGTACGCCTATGATGCCCGCAACCGCGGCACGCTTATCAGCGAAGGGGCGAACATGGCGACGCTCGCCCAGATCGTCTACAACAATAACGACACGCCCTACACGATCTCGCGGTCGGCGACGGTCACCCAATACGGCCAGGATCCGCTCGGTCGATTGCTTAACCTGTCTCACGACCTCGGCGGCACAGCGCAGGATGTGTCGTTCAGCTACGTTCGCAATCCCGCCTCGCAGGTGACCTCGCGAACCCGGTCGAACGATGCTTATGCTTGGGGCGGAGCCTACAATGTCAGCCGCGCCTACACCGTCAACGGGCGCAATCAGTATGTGACCGCCGGCGGCGCGACCTTTACGTATGACGCGAACGGCAACCTGACCTCGGATGGAAGCAGAACCTTCACCTACGACGCGGAGAATCGGCTGGTGGCCGCGTCCGGCGGCGTAGCGCTCGGCTACGACCCGCTAGGCAGGCTGGCCTGGACGAGCGGAAGTCCCAATTTCACCCGCTTCGTCTATGACGGCGACGCTTTGGTTGCTGAATATGATTACGGCCTCGGCCTGGTCAACCGTTACGTCCACGGTACCAACTCCGGCGCCGATGACCCGCTCATCTGGTTCGACAACAACAATGCGCGACGCGACCTGCACGCCGATCACCTCGGCACGATCATCGCCGCCACCGACGCGGCGGGCAACGCCCTGGCCCTCAACAGCTATGACGAGTGGGGGATTCCCGGCGCGGGCAATCTCGGCAGGTTTCAATATACCGGCCAAACCTGGATGTCCGAGCTCGGCATGTATTATTACAAGGCGCGGATGTACTCGCCGACGCTAGGGCGGTTCATGCAAACCGATCCCGTCGGATATCACGACCAGCTCAACCTCTATACCTATGTGGGGAATGATCCCGTAAATCTGGTGGACCCAGATGGGCAGGTGGTCGAGATATCCCGTCAAGGGAACAACATCCACGTCACGTTTCGGATCGCCTATTATGGGTCCGGGATCACGCGTCAGGTGCAGGCACGATTCGACCAAGGCATCAGGGACAGATGGAACGGGCAGTTCGGTCGCTATCGCGTGACCACCACGGTGGAATCGAGGGTGCTGGCGGGCCCGCCCAGCGATGCCCTGAAGGCCCGGAACCCTGCGTGGAACTTCGTCGAAGTCCCGAGCGGGAACGGCAGAGCAAACGTGGCCGGCGGTCGCTTCGGTCGTTGGCCCGCCGAACGGCCGGCCTGGACAGCGGCTCATGAGGCCGGGCACTTTGCCTACCTAGGCGATAAATATAACCGGACGACGGGCGTGCCCTTTCCGGGTTACGAGCGAGACATGATGGGTGCCCACGGCATGCCGATCACCGAACGGACCATCACCGATTTGCTGAGGGTCAATCGCGTGCCCCCGCCCAGGAGCAGGGAGCCGCGGCGTCGGCGGTCGATGCAGGGCAACGGTAGCGGCCGATGCCCCGACCTGCGACCGGGACTGCGGTGTGGCAGCGGTGTGGAATTCTGGAACTGAGCCTCGACGGATGCTTGGCCGGTAATGCCTTGGAGGGCAGTCAATGACGTTTTACACAGCTGTTCTTTCTGTTTTGGCGATCTCCTCGGCCAGCGCTTGCAGCGCCGCTTCGGATCCGGTCGTTGAAGCATGCGGCGAGAGCTTCTGCATTCGGGGCGTCGCACAAGATCGGTTGACCAAGACGAGTCCTGTGGAAGACTTCAACCTCTACCGGGTTCAAACTGATAACCGGCTTTTTGTGATCTACGAAGGCAATGCGCCCCAAACGGACGATAGGGTCGTTGGCCGTGTTCGAATACAGGATGCGGCCTGGGAGTTGCTGCGCGCCACCGACCATGTTGGTGCGCGGACCTATCGGGAACGTTTGCAATGGCCTCAATATCTGGTCGTTACAACACGTTGCCCAGCCAATGAGCAGTGCCCGACCGAGGGATTCATCCGATTAATTCGGTTGATTGAGCCCGTCGCAAGATAGATGCGATCCGCAGATTGCGTGGCGGAGAAATGGTCTCATAGTTCAGCGTAAGGGATTACGGTGACAGTGCACTCAATGAACTAAACTCGAAGGAGGCGCCGCCTGCCGCGCCCCCCACACGCCTGAGCGCCGCCCCCTCGCCCTTCAACGCCCCGGCAAAGACGCCCCCGAATATGGATCTGGATTGACCGTCGCCGGCCGCGCCTGAGGTGGGATGGGCGGCGGCGCCACGGCAGGTGCGGCATAGCTCGCCACCGCCTCTCCGCCCCCCAATCCGGCCACACCCCTGATCCCGCCCGCGATCGCCGAGGCGCCGAACAGCAGGAAGCAGCCCGCGACGACGGTCAGCCCGCGCCTGATCTCCAGCCGCCCGGCGAGCATCAGCATGCCCACCCAGGCGACGGCGATGATGGCGATGGAGGTGGCCAAAGTGCCGAGCAAGGTCCCCTGCAGCCAGCTCACCGCCGCGACGATGACGCTGGCGCCCGCCGGGTCGGAGAGCGAGGCCGTCAGCCGCCGCCCCCGAAGGCGATCCGCGCCACCGCGAACAGGCAGAGGCCCGCCGCGAACAGGCTCAGGAAGTTGATCGCCACCAGCCAGAAGAGCTTGCCGCCCTCCTCGTGCACGTAATCCTCGACGACCACGCGCAGACCGGCGGCCATGTGCCAGAACAGGGTCACGATCAGCAGCAGCATCGGCACCGCCGCGAGCGGCGCGCGCAGCCATTCGCTGACCGTCTGCCAGCCAAAATCAGGCAGGCGCAGCAAGGAGACGAAGAACCAGAAGAGCAGGATCAGGCTCGCGACCGAGGTCAGCCTCTCGTGCCACCAATGGATCGCGCCGGACCGGGCCGAGCCCAGCCCGCGGACGCGGCCGAGCGGCGTTTTCATGCGGGGCGTTTCCGTCTTCATGCCGCCAGCCTCAGGAAGATCAGGGTCCAGGTCAGGCCGGTCAGCGCGATCGCGCCGAGCAGCACCATGATTGACCAGAATTTGTTGGTCTTGAGCTCATAGCCCGCGCCGATGTCGAGCACGAAGTGGCGGATGCCGGAGAGCATGTGCTGGAAGGCGGCCCAGGTCAGCCCGATCCAGACCACCAGCATCCACTTCCAGGTCGCCCAGCCGGTGAAGGTCGCATAAGCGTCCGGCCCGCTCGCCAGCGCCACCAGCCACCAGGTGAACATCGCCATGCCGACGATGGCGAGCCCGACGCCGGTGATCCGGTGCAAGATAGAGACCGCCATATGCGGCCCCCATTTCCAGATGGTGAGATGGGGCGACATGGGCCGCGCCGGATTTCGATGCATCGAGACCTCTTCCCCGAGGGTGAACCCCATGGCCTTGGTACGGCATCAGGGGCCCGTTGGGGAGGGCTTTTAGGCCTGACGGCTCAGGTTGCAAGCGCCCCCGCACCGCAGCGCCCGCAGGCTTTGGCTAACAGCATCTTAACCAGTTCGGCGCTACGCCTGCCCAAGGCAATTGGTGCGAAAGGGCAGGTTCGGATGACGGGTGCAGCAGGGACCGGGAGCGAGGTCCGGCTCGAGGGGCGGATCAGCCTGTTCGGACAGGATGAGGATCTGGTCGCCGCGGCGCGCGAGATCTGGGCGATCATCGCGCCGGAGGTCGACAGCGTCTCCCGCCAGTTCTGGATCCAGTATAGCCGCGCCGGCGAGGCCGGGCGCGAGATTGGCGAGGACAAGCTCGAGGAGCTGACCCGCCGCGTCACGCCCTATATCCAGGCCAAGTACAGCAAGCTGGACGATCCCGCCTGGGTCGCGACGGCCGGCCAATATGTCGCCACCGCGGCCGCGGCCGACGTCTCGCTGACCACCCTTTTCTCCGGCATTTCCGCCGGCGCCCAGCAGGCGCAGGACATTCTCGTCCGCGCGCTCGGCGACGACCAGGACCGGCTGATCCGGCTCGGCAAGGCCTTGACCCGCTGCACGGTGCTCGAGGTCGACATCTTCGCCGCCCATTATGACCTGCTCCGCCGCAAGGCCGAGCAGGAGCGCCGCGGCGCGCAGGGCGCCGAGTTCAACAAGGAAATCATGAGCGTCGTCGATCATACCGCCGCCGGCAGCCGCAAGGTGAAGGTGCAGGCGGCCGAGGCCAGCGCGGCCGCGCGCGGCATGCTGGGCAAGACCAGCGAGGTCGCCGCCGCCGCCGAGCAGTCCGCCGTGGCGATGCGCGAGGCCGCGCAGACCGCCGCCGGCCTGATCATGGCGATCGAGGAGGCCCGTTCCGAGGTGGAGGTCGCCGCCGGCGTCGCCACCCGCGCCAGCGCGCAGAGCGCCCGCGCCGTCGACGTCTCCAAGGCCCTCTCCGCCCAAGTCGAGGCGATCGAATCGATCCTCGGCCTGATCCGCGACATTGCCGGCCAGACCAATTTGCTCGCGCTCAACGCGACGATCGAGGCCGCCCGGGCCGGCGACGCCGGCCGCGGCTTCGCCGTGGTCGCGCAGGAGGTGAAGAGCCTCGCCAGCCAGACCGCCCGCGCCACCGACGACATCACCGCCAAAATCTCCGCCATCCAGGGCGCGACCAGGCAGACCGTGGAAGCCAATGATTCGATCCAGGCCACGGTCGAGGAGGTTCAGGTCAGCGCCGACCGGATCCGAAAGGCGATGGAGATGCAGGCGCAGACGGTGACGATGATCACCGCCGCGGTCGACGAGACCGCTCTGGCCGCCGATTCCATGTCCTCCACCATCGCCGCGATCCGCGCCGACACGGAGAATGTCGCCAGCGAAATCGACGAGGTGGAGCAGAGCTTCTCCGAGGTCGACGAGCAGATGGCCAAGTTCAAGGTCAGCGCAGGCCGCTTCGTGCAGAGCTTCGCGGCCTGACCCGGCCGCCTGGAGCCTGCTATTCCAGGGTGAAGCGGGTGATGCAGCCCCGGTCCAGCTCCACGAGCGCGCGGCCGGTCGCGTTGCTGCGCGTGAAGGTCCGCAGATAGACGCCGCCGCCCCGGGGCGTCGCCTCGATCACCTGCATCGGCTCGGCATCGCGCATTTCGAGCAGCCGGGTGAGCACCTCGTCCAGCGGTGCGGCGGCAACGTCCGGGCTCGAATAGACCGCGCCGCTCTTGAGAAAGCGCCCGGTCGCGGCCGCGTCGCGGGCGTTGAGCGCGGCGATATAGTCCCGCACGCGCTGCGGCCCCGCATCGGCGAGGGCGGGGTCGGGCGTGCAGGCCGCGGTGACCGGCAGCAGGAAAAGCAACAGGCTCATGAAAAATTCTCCCCGCGCAGAGTGACGCCGCCGCGCCCCGCTGTCCAGTAGACCGCTTTCCTCCGGACCCGCTTGCGCCTATCGGACGGCCATGACCCAGAGCCTCCACATCCTCGTCACCGGCGCCAGCCGCGGCATCGGCGCGTCCATCCTCTCCGCGTTCGGCGGCCACAAGGCGGTCGGCCACAGCAGCAAGGGCGGCAATGGCCTGCTCGCGGCGGACCTCGCCGTGCCGGGCATTACCGAGACGCTCTGGAGCGAGGCGCTGGACCGGCTGGACGGCCGTATCGACGTGCTGGTCAACAATGCCGGCATATTCGAGGACGCCCCGCTCGACGCGGCCGACTGGACGGACCGCTGGCAGCGCACGCAGCAGATCAACCTGGTCGCCGCGGCCGAGCTCTGCCGGCTCGCCGTGCTCCACTTCCAGGCGCGGGGCGAAGGCGGCCGGATCGTCAACGTCGCCAGCCGCGCCGCCTATCGCGGCGACAGCCCGGCCCACTGGCATTATGCGGCCTCCAAAGGCGGCATGGTGGCGATGACGAAGAGCATCGCCCGCGCTTATGGCAGCCAGAACATCCTCGCTTTCTCGGTCTGCCCCGGCTTCACCATGACCGGCATGGCCGACGAGTATCTGGCCAGCCGCGGCGGCGAGCAGCTGCTCGCCGACATCCCGCTCGGCCGGGTCGCGGAAACTGCCGAGGTCGCGGAGACGGTGCGCTGGCTGGCCACCGAAGCGCCGCCCTCCGCCACCGGCTCGGCGATCGACGTGAACGGGGCCAGCTTTGTTCGCTAGCCTGGCGGTCGGCTTGCTCGCCGCGGCGCAGCCGTCCGCGCTGAATGGCGCGGTGCTGGCCCGCGCCTGCGAGGGCAAGGACGGGTGGAGCGACCCGGCCCCGCCCGCGCGCATCCATGGCAATACCTATTATGTCGGCACCTGCGGGATCAGCGCGATCCTGATCACCGGGCCGCGGGGCCACATCCTGATCGACGGCGCGACCGACCAGGCCTCGCGCTTCATCGCCGCCAATGTCGCGCGGCTCGGCTTCCGGATGCGCGACGTGAAGCTGATCCTGAGCAGCCACGAGCATATCGATCATGTCGGCGGCCTCGCCGCGCTGCAGCGCCTCAGCGGCGCCAGCGTGGTCGCCCGCAACCAGGCGGTGCCGGCGCTGACCACCGGCGAGACCCAGGCGGACGATCCGCAGCACGGCTCCCTGCCCCGCTTCCCGCGCGTCACCATCGGACGGATCGTTCCGCATGGCGGCGGCGTCCAGCTCGGCCCGCTGCGCCTGACCGCTTATGCCACGCCCGGCCATACATCCGGCAGCACGACCTGGACTTGGCACTCCTGCGAAGGCCGCCGCTGCCTGAACATCGTCTATGCCGACAGCATCAGCGCGGTGAGCGCCGATGGCTACCGCTTCTCGGCCCACCCGGCCTATGTCGCCACCTTCCGCGAGAGCATCGCGCGGATCGCCGACCTGCCCTGCGACCTTTTGGTCACCCCCCATCCCTCGGCGAGCAACCTCTTCGAGCGCTTCGCGAATGGCCGTCTCGCCGATCCGGCCGCCTGCCGCGACTATGCCGCCCGCGCCACGGCCCGGCTCGATGCGCGGCTCGCGCAGGAGGCCGGGCGATGAGCTGGGAGAACAAAGTCCTCCCCGGAACGGGGAGGGGGACCGCGACGCGCCAGCGGCGTGGTGGAGGGGCCGGAACGTTTGGGGCAACATCGACCCCTCCACCAAGCTGCGCTTGGTCCCCCTCCCCGTTCCGGGGAGGATCCTGGAGATGAGCTGGAAAGTCACCTTGCCCTGCACCAAGGCCGAGGCGGAGGCGCTGACCGGCGACATTGCTCCCCTCGCCTTGCTGGAAGCTCCGCCCGTCCTGATGACCAGCGAGCCCGATCCGGAGCGGCCCGACGACTGGCGTATGGACGCCTATTTCGAGGGCGAGCCTACCGCGAAGGATGTCGCCCTCCTGCTGGGCCTCGTGCCGAGCGCCGCCGGCATCGCGCCTGCGGTCGAAAGACTGGAGGAGCAGGACTGGGTGACCCTGAGCCAGGCCGGCCTCGAGCCGATCCGCGCCGGTCGCTTCTTCGTCCATACCCCCATGCATCGCGAGGCGGTCCCCGCCGGCGTCATCGCCTTCGAGATCGACGCCGGCCGCGCCTTCGGCACCGGCCAGCACGAGACGACCACCGGCTGCCTGCTCGCGCTCGATCGGCTGAAGGCGACGGGCGCCAGCTTCGCGAACATCGTCGATGTCGGCACCGGCACCGGCCTGCTCGCCTTCGCCGCCATGCACCTCTGGCCCGCCGCGCGCGCCATGGCGTCGGACATCGACCCGGTCTCGATCGAGGTCGCGGAGGAGAATGCGCGGATCAACAATGTGAAAATCGGCCGCGCCCGGGGCCAGCTCGAATTGGCGGTCGCGCCGGGGCTGGACCATATGCGCCTGAAGGCGCGCGTGCCCTACGATTTGATCATCGCCAACATCCTCGCCGGGCCGCTCATCGAGCTCGCCCCGAGCCTCGCGGGCGCGCTGGCGCCGGGGGGCAGGCTGATCCTGGCCGGCCTGCTCGACCATCAGGCCGAAGCAGTCAAAGCCGCTTACCGGCGGCAGGGGATGATGGCAGGCACCGGCGTCCAGCGCGGCGACTGGCCGACGCTCGTGCTGAGGAAACGGAAGAGTACCGGCTGGCGCTAGCGGTCGGGCTGGGTCTCGGCCCGGAAGGCCGGCCCGCCAATGCCCTCGCGAACGATGGTCGCCTGCGGGCAGCCGTTCACCTCACGCATCACCGTCAGGCTGAGATTGGCCTGCGGCAATTGATCGAGCCGACGCGGGCCGAGCGTCTGGCCGCTGGCAATCCGCGGCTCCGCGTCGAGGCAGTGGCTGGGTGCCGAGAGCACGATCTCGCCCGGCAGACCCGGCCGCGGTGTCAGCGACTTGGACGCAGCGGCGCCCGCGGTCGAGGGAGCAGGTGTCGATTGCGAGGGCGCCGGCTGTGGCGCCGCGGCGCCGATGCACAGCACAGCCACAGGAATGAAAGCCAGATTACGCATGGCGACTCTCCCTTTTGTCGGGCGCGTTATAGCAGGCGGGGCGCGCAGTGTCTTGCCCGGATGACACAGGAAGCTCGTCTTACTCATGAGCCTGTGCAACAAGCTCCAGCCAGGCCGCCTCGTCGATCACCTCGATGCCAAGCTCCGCCGCCTTCTTCAGCTTCGAGCCCGCTCCCGGCCCCGCGACGACCAGATCGGTCTTGGCGGAGACCGAGCCCGCCGCCTTGGCGCCCAGCGCCTCCGCCTGCGCCTTGGCCTCATCGCGGGAAATGGCTTCGAGGCTGCCAGTGAAGACCACGGTCTTGCCGGTCACCGGCGATTCCCGCGTCTCGACCACGAACAGAGGCGGCGAGACCTCGCCCAGCAGATCGTCCCAAGCTTCGATATTGTGCGGCTCGTGGAAGAAATCGCCGAGCGCGCGCACCACGATCGGACCGACGCCGTCGATCAGGGTCAGCTCGTGCAGCGCATCCTCACTGCCTCCGCGCGCGGCCTCGGCCAGTTCGCGCAGGCGCGGCAAAGTGCCGAACGCCTTCATCAAGTCACGCGCAGTGACGCTGCCGACATGGCGGATGCCAAGCCCAAAAAGCAGCCGCGCGGCGTCCGGCGCACGCTTCGCCTCGATCGCTGCGAACAGGGCGTCCACCGACTTGGCCTGCCAGCCCTCGCGCCCCACCAGTTCGTCGCGATGGCTGTGCAGCCGGAAGATGTCCGCCGGCTCCTTCAGCCAGCCCAGCTCGATAAACTCCGCCAGGCTCTTCTCGCCCAGCCCTTCGATATCGAGCGCGGCGCGGCTTACGAAATGGCGCAGCCGCTCGAAGCGCTGGGCCGGGCAGATCAGCCCCCCCGTGCAGCGCACATCGATCTCGCCGTCCTCCGCGACCGCCTCGCTCTGGCATTCCGGGCAATGGTCCGGGAAGACGAAAGCCGGGCGCTCCTCGCCGAGCGTGAGCACCTCGACGATCTGCGGGATGACATCGCCCGCACGCTGGACGACCACCCGGTCGCCGGGCCGCGCCCCCAGCCGCGCAATCTCGTCGCGATTGTGCAGGGTCGCGTTGGTCACGACCACGCCGCCCACCGTCACCGGCTCCAGCCGCGCCACCGGCGTCAGCTTGCCCGTCCGCCCGACCTGGATGTCGATCGCATTGAGCCGCGTCTCGGCGCGCTCGGCGGGGAATTTATGGGCCAAAGCCCAGCGCGGCGCCCGCCCGACCTGGCCGAGCCGGCGCTGCCAGTCGAGCCGGTCCACTTTGTAGACGATCCCGTCAATATCATAGGGCAGGTCCGCCCGCGCCTTGCCGACCGCGCGGTAGAAGGCGAGCGCCCCCGCCAGGTCGACCCGCTCGATCGGGCTGGCCAGCGGGAAGCCCCAATCATGGATCGCCGCCATCACCTCCACGAGGGTCTCGCCCGGCACCGCGCTCGCCTCGCCCCAGCCATGGGCGAAGAAGCGCAAAGGCCGCGAGGCGGTCACCGCCGCATCCTTCTGCCGCAGCGAGCCGGCGGCGGCGTTGCGCGGATTGGCGAATTGCCGGGCCTTGCTGGCATCGCCGGCCGCCTCCGCCTCGGCCAGCAGGCGCGCGTTCAGCGCCGCGAAGGCCGCTTTCTCCATGTAGATTTCGCCGCGCACCTCGAACACGTCCGGGGCGTCGTCCGGCAGCGTGCGAGGAATGTCCCGCTCGATGGTCAGCACATTGGGCGTCACATCCTCGCCCACCTGCCCGTCGCCGCGGGTCAGCGCGCGCACCAGCCTGCGCTTCTCGTAGCGCAGGGAGCAGGACAGGCCGTCAATCTTCTGCTCGGCGGTGAGCGCCACCGGCTCCTCTTCGCCGAGCTTCAGGAAGCGCCGCACCCGCCCGACGAAATCCGCCACCTCCTCGTCGGAGAAACCATTGTCGAGGCTGAGCATCGGCAAGGCATGCGGAACCTTGGCCAGGGCACTGGTCGGCGCCGCGCCCACCTGCTGCGACGGGCTGTCCTCCCGCACCAGCTGCGGAAATTCGGCCTCGAGCGCATTGTTCTCGCGGACCAATTTGTCATAGTCCGCGTCCGAAATCTCGGGCGCGTCTTCGTCATGATAGCGCTTGTTGTGCCAGGCGATCTCGCGCGCCAGCTCCTCCAGCCGGGCGGCCGCTTCGGCTTCTGTCACGCAAAGCACTCCGCCAGAAAGTCCGCCGCGGACCGCCACGACCGTTTGTCGGCCAGCGAATTGTACGGAATCCCCTCCTCCGCCGGCCGGGCATGGGTGAAGCCGTGGACGGCGCCGCCATAACCGTGGATCTGCCAGTCGCAGCCCGCGTCGGTCAGCTCCCGCGCAAGCGCGGTCACCTGCTCCGGCGGCACCATCGCGTCCTCCCAGCCATGATAGACGGCGACCCGGGCCCTGATCTTGGGCGCGGGAACGTTGGGCGCCGGGGTAAACAGGCCGTGGAAGCTTGCCACACCCCTTACGTCCGCGCCCGTCCGGGCAAGGTCGAGCACGCAAAGCCCGCCGAAGCAGAAGCCGATCGCGGCGATCCTGGACGCATCCACCTCCGGCTGCTCCCGCGCCACCTCGAGCAGTTGCGCCATCCGCGCCTGCAGCAGCACCCGGTCGTCGCGCAGGGCGTCCATCAGCGGAAAGGCCTCCTCCCGCGTCGCCGGGCGGACGCCTTTGCCATAAAGGTCGCAGCCGAAGACCGTATAGCCGAGCCCCACGACCCGCGCCGCATTCTCGTCGTCGACAGCATCGAGCCCCATGACATTGGGAAAGAGCAACACCGCCGGCTGCGGCCCCGCCCCCTCCGGCGCGACGACGAAGCTCTCGAAGGTCACGCCCCCATGCACCGACGCTACCGCTCTCCTCGCCATCACGACTCCGCCAGCCAGAACAAGGGAAAGCTCAGGAAGGCGGTCAGTGCGATGGCCGCGAGCAGCCAGACGCTCCGCGCCCGCGGGTCCGCCATGGCCTGCAGCCCGTTGACCACCGAATAGAGGCCGGCCAGGAAGAACACCGCCACCCAGAGATAGACCGGCCAGCCGCCGGGTCGCGCGTCGCCCATCGCCGTCAGCACCAGGATCGCCGGCAGGATGATGACCACCGCGAAGCCGGCGAGCAGGACGAACAGCCAGAGCAGGAGCCTGAGCGTGGTCGCCCTGGCGCCCGTCCGCGGCCCGACCGGATGCGGGGCCGCGTCGGTCATGCCGCCTCCAGCAGCCGCTCGGCCTGGGCGCGGGCCTCGTCGGTAATCTCGGCGCCGGAGAGCATGCGCGCGATTTCCTCGCGCCTCCGCCCCTCGTCGAGCCGATGCACGCCGGTGCGGGTGACCAGCCCGTCATGGCTCTTTTCGATCAGCAAATGCGTGGCGCCGCGCGCCGCGACCTGCGGGCTGTGCGTCACGACCAGCACCTGCCCCGCCGCGGCCAGCCGGTGCAGCCGTTCCCCGATCGCGCTGGCGACGGCGCCGCCCACGCCCCGGTCGATCTCGTCGAAGATCATCGTCGTCGCCCCGCCCTGCTCCGCCAGCGCCACCTTGAGCGCGAGAATGAAGCGGCTGAGCTCGCCCCCGGAGGCAATCTTCACCAGCGGCCCGAACGGCGCGCCGGGATTGGTCGAGACCTCGAACTCCACCCGGTCCCGGCCGGAGGCGCCCGGCTCGGCCGCCCCGAGCACGGTGCGGAACCGCGCCTCGCCCAGCTTCAGTGGGGTAAGCTCGCCAGCCACGGCGGCGTCGAGCTTCATCGCCGCCATGGTCCGCGTCTCGGTCAGGATCGCGGCGGCGGCGTCATAGGCGCCGCGCGCAGTCGCCAGGTCACCCTCCAGCGCCGCCAGCTGCTCGCCGCCCGCCTCGATGGCGTGGAGCTTCGAACGCAAATCCTCGCGCAAGGCCGGCAGCGCGTCGGCCTCGACCCGGTGCTTCCGGGCCAGCCCGCGCAGGTCGAACAGACGCGCCTCCGCCTCGTCCAGCCGCTGCGGGTCGAAGGCCATGGCGGCCTGCGCCTTCACCAGCGCATCCTCCGCCTCGGCCGCCTCGATCACCGCCCGGTCCAGCGCGGCAAGGGCCTCGGCCAAACTCTCATGCTCCCCGGCGATCCGATCCAGCCGCCGCGCCGCCTGGCGCAGCTGGGCGAGGCCGCCCTCGGAGCCCTGGATCAGGGCCATGATCACCGCCAGCTCGTCGCCCAGCCTTGCCCCCGCCTGCATCGAGGCGCGCAGGCCGGCCAGCGCCTCCTCCTCGCCCGCCTGCGGCGCGGCCTTGTCCAGCTCGGCAACGGCATGGGCCAGCCAGTCCCGGTCCCGCTCCGCCGCCTCGTGCAGGTCGCGCGCCGCGGCAAGCCGCGCCTCCGCGGCCTGCACCCCGGCCCAGGCAGCGCTCGCAACCCCCGTGTCGATCCGCCCGAAGCCGTCGAGCAAGGCCCGATGGCCCCGCGGATTGAGCAGGCCCCGATCGTCATGCTGGCCGTGAATCTCCACCAGGCTCGCGCCCAGCTCCCGAAGCAGCCCGGCCGACACCGCCTGGTCGTTGACGAAGGCGCGGCTGCCGCCGTCCGCCTTGACGATCCGCCGGATCACCAAAGGCTCGCCCGGCTCGTGCGCCAGCCCATTCTCCTCGATCATCGCCAGCGCCGGATGGTCCGCCGCCATGTCGAAGGCCACCGAGACCACCGCCTGCGCCTGTCCGGCCCGCACCAAGGCGCTGTCCGCCCGCATGCCCAGCGCCAGGCCGAGCGCATCCAGCAAGATCGATTTCCCCGCCCCCGTCTCGCCCGTAAGCACGCCAAGCCCCGGCCCGAACTCGAGCTCGAGCAGGTCGATCAGCACGACGTCGCGGATCGAGAGCTGGGTCAGCATGGGGAGCAAGGCACCGACATTGGCCACTCTCTACGTCATTCCCGCGATCACGCGAAATAGTCATCCCCGCGCAGGCCGGGACCCATGAACAGGGCTATCGGAAATGCGGCGACGACGCCAACGCGCATCCGGAGCCAAAGGTGTTCATACGTCCCGGCCTTCGCCGGGATGACTACCAAATAGCGATGATCTCAGCGCGTGCCCTGCGGCGCGGCCGGGGCCTGGGCCGGGGCGTGGCGTTGCATCAGCTCATAGGCGCGGCGGTACCAGTAGCTCTGCGGATAGTTCGCCCCGAGCACGGAGGCCGAGCGCTGCGCCTGATCCGGCACGCCCATGGCGAGATAGGATTCGGTGAGGCGCATCAGCGCTTCCGGCGCATGGCTGGTGGTCTGGTAATCGTCGACCACCGACCGGAAGCGGACGGTCGCCGCGATCCACTGCCGGCGGCGCTGGTAGAAGCGGCCGATCTCCATCTCCTTGCCGGCGAGGTGATCGCGCACCAAGTCGATCTTCAGCCTGGCGTCGTCGGCATAAGGCGTGTCCGGATAGCGGCGCACCAGCTCGCCCAGGGATTCCAGCGCTTGGCGGGTGATCGCCTGATCGCGTGTCACATCGCTGATCCGCTCATAATAAGCGAGCGCGATCAGATAGAGCGCGTAGGGCGCGTCGCGGTTGCCGGGGTGGATGGAGAGGAAGCGGCGGGCCGATTCGATCGACTTGGTATAGTCGCGGGCGGCATAATAGTTGAACGCGCTCATCAGCTGCGCGCGGCGGGCCCAGACCGAATAAGGATGCTGGCGCTCCACCTCGTCGAAAATCAAGGCGGCCTGCGGATAATTGCGGTTCCGCATCCGGTCGTAGGCGGCGTTGTAGAGCGTGTTGACGTCGCGGGCGACATAGCGCGTGTCGGTGCCCCTTCCCCCTCGATTGCCGCCAAACATGGCGCAGCCGGAAAGCAGGACGGACGAGGCGGCGAGCGCGAGGACGAGCGGGCGGGAAATCCTGAACATGGCGGGCTTCTTAGCGAAGGGTTTGGCGGAGGCCAAGCGACATCGCCAGAAAGCGCCGAGCGGATGAACGGCAGTTTAATGAGCGCCGCAATTAACCAACCTCCCACGGCTTTCTGCTAGGGCGGCGCGATGCTGCGCGTGCTGACTCTGGCGACCCTGTTTCCCAACGGCCTCAGGCCGACTCTGGGCGTGTTCGTCGAGCGGCAGACGCAGGCGCTCGCCGCCCGGCCCGGGGTCAAGGTGCAGGTGGTGGCGCCGGTCGGGCTGCCGGCCTGGCCTTTGTCCCTGCACCCCCATTATGCACCGCTCCGGCATTTGCCCCGCCGTGAAAGCTGGAACGGGCTCCAGGTCCACCGCCCCCGCTACCGCGTCTGGCCGAAGCTCGGCACTGCCGGCACGGCACGACGGATGGCGGCCGCTTTGCTGCCGCTGCTGCGGAACATCCGGAAAGACTTCCCCTTCGACGTGATCGACGCTGAATTCTTCTGGCCGGACGGCCCGGCGGCGGTCGTCCTCGCGCAAAAGCTGGGGGTGCCCGTCTCGATCAAGGCGCGGGGCAGCGACATCCACGTCTGGGGCGCGCGGCCCGGCGTCGGCTGGCAGGTGATCGCGGCCGGCCAGGCGGCGGACGGCATGCTCGCCGTCTCCGCCGCGATCCGCGACGACATGATCGCGCTCGGCATGCCGGCGGAGCATATCCGCATCCATCATACCGGCGTCGATCTGGACGCGTTCCGAGCGGTCGACCGCGCGGCGGCAAAGGCGGCCCTTGGCGTCGACGGGCCACTGCTGGTGACCGCCGGTGGCCTGCTCGTCCGCAAGGGGCAGGACCTCGCCATCGCGGCGCTGAAATCCATCCCCGGCGCCACCCTGATCCTCGTCGGCGACGGGCCGGATCGGGCGCGGCTCGAGGGGCTGGCGTCGGGCCTGCCTGTCCGCTTCCTCGGCGTCCGGCCGCATGGCGAGCTGCCGGCTTTGCTCGGCGCCGCGGACGTGATGGTGCTGCCCACCGTGTCGGAAGGGCTGGCCAATGTCTGGGTGGAGGCACTGGCCTGCGGCACGCCGGTGGTGACCACCGATGTCGGTGGCGCCCGCGAAGTGATCGACCGGTCCGCTTATGGCCGCCTCGTGCCCCGCGACCCCGTCGCGATCGCAGGCGCGGTAAACGAATTGCTGGCCGACCCGACTGCGCCCGAAACGGTACGCGAGGGTGCCCTGCGCTTCAGCTGGGACAGGAACGGCGCAGAGTTAGCAGCGCACTTGCAGGGCCTCGTCGGCTAAAGCGGCATCAGCGCCGCGCCGATCCAGCGGCCCTCGCCCCGGAGCACGCCCCAGGTGCGCGCGGCGGCGCGGCTGTCCATCGCCTCGACGCCGATCCCCTTCGCCTCCAGCGCCGCCACGAAGGCGCGGGGCGGAAAGGCCAAGGTCGCGCCGGTGCCAAGCAGGACGAATTCCGGCACCGGATCGAGCGCGAGCAAGGATGCGACATCGGCCTCGGCCAGTGCCACAAGCGCCGGCGCCGCCCAGGCTGACGCCCCCCGGGGCGTCAGCAGCACGCCCTCATAAGTGACGCCGTCGACTCGGAAGCCGCGTCCCGCAAAGCCCTGGACGAGCGGCCCGCGGGCCGCAGGCATGCGCTCGGCCTTCAAGCCGCGCGCCTAGACGACCGCGCCATCGTCCGCCGGGCGCTCGCCGGGCAGGCGCTCGTTGCGCGAGCCCGCCTTGGCCCCGCTTGCATCCCTCCGGGGCAGGAAGCTGGACGATTTCACGCCGAGCCAGACGAGAACCGGCGAGGAGATGTAGATGGACGAATAGGTGCCGACGAAAATGCCGATGAAGATGGCGATGGTCAGCCCGAAGATCACGCTCGGCCCAAGGATCAGCAAGGCGGCGAGCGCCAGCAGGATCGAGATCGAGGTCACCATCGTGCGCGAGAGCGTTTCGTTGAGCGAGAGGTCGAGCAAGGGCACGATCTCCATCTTCCGGTATTTTCGCAGATTCTCGCGGATGCGGTCGTAGATGACGACCGTGTCGTTCAGCGAATAGCCGACGATGGTCAGGATCGCGGCGACCACGTTGAGGTCGAAATCGAGCTGGGTCAGCGAGAAGAAGCCCAGGGTCATCCAGACGTCGTGGAAGAGCGTCACGAGCGCGCCCACGCCGAACTGCCACTCGAAGCGGATCCAGATGAAGATGGCGATACCGAGCATGGCGAGCGCGATCGCCCAGGCGCCGGACCGGAGCAGCTCTTCGGACACCTTGCCGGACACGCTGTCAACGGAGCGGATGGTCGCATTGCCGCGATAATTGGTTTCGATCATTGAGCGGACCCGCGCGGCGCCCTCGGCGGCATCGCCGCTGGGCGGCAGCGGCAGGCTGATCGTGAACTCGGTCAGATTCGCCTGCCCGGCATTGCCGGCGGCCGCCTGCTGGGCCGCATTCTGGCGGCTCGCCTGGATCTCGGCATTCCCGACGTCCAGCGCGTCGACCTGTCCGCGCAGCTGCGCCGTGGACGGCGGGGTCACGAAGGCGACGCGGATGCTTTGGCCGCCGACGAAGTCGACGCCGAAATTGAGGCCGCGCGTGAACACCAGGGCGATCGCCGCGGCGGTGACCAGGATCGACAGCACCAGCGCCACGTTGCGCCACTTCATGAAGCCGATGTTGGTATTGTCGGGGACGAGCTTAAGCAGGCGCATCTCGCGCTCCTCAAATATGCAGTTCTTTGGGCCGCGCCTTGCGGACCCAAAGGGCGACGAGCATGCGAGTCACGTTCACCGCGGTGAACACCGAGGTGACAATGCCGATCATGAGCACGACCGCGAAGCCGCGCACCGGGCCCGAGCCGAAATAGAACATCAGCACGGCCGCGATCACGTTGGTGACGTTCGCGTCGAAAATGGCGGTCGAGGCCTCGCGATAGCCCGCTTCCAGGGCATCATGCAGCCGCCGCCCGCGTCTCTGCTCCTCGCGGATGCGCTCGTTGATCAGCACGTTCGCGTCGACCGCGGCGCCGATCGTCAGCACGAAGCCCGCAATGCCGGGCAGGGTCAGGGTCGCCTTGAACAGGCCCATGATCCCGATGATCATCAGGCCGTTCAGGACCAGCCCGATCGTCGTATAGACGCCGAACCGCCCGTAGGTGATCAGCATGAAGAGGATCACGACGAGGATCGAGGCGACCGAGGCGATGACGCCGCTGCGGATCGAATCGGCGCCCAGGCTGGGATCGACGCTGCGCTCGTCCACCACGTGCAGCTCGACCGGCAGGCGGCCCGAGCGCAGCGAGATGGCCAGCGCGTTGGCGCTTTCCACCGTGAAGCTGCCGGCGATCGAGGCGGAGCCGCCGAGAATGGGCTCGTTGATCACCGGCGCCGAGATCACCCGATTGTCGAGGATGATGGCGAAGCGGCGGCGCACATTCTGCTGCGTGGTCTGGGCGAATTTCTGGCTGCCCTGAACATTGAAGCGGACCTGCACCGCGACCCGGCCCTGATCGTCATAATTCTGCGTGGCGTCCGCGATCTGGTCGCCCGCGATCATCGCCCGGCTCTGCACGCCGATACACTGGCCGGCGGGTAACTCGTCGGACGGCAGATACTGGATGCCGGGCCGGCGCGGCGTGGCGCAGGGCAGCTGGTCGATCTCGACCAGCTTGAACTCGAGTCGCGCGGTACGGCCGATCAGGCGCTTCAGCGCCTCCGGATCGGTCATGCCCGGAACCTGCACGAGAATGCGGCTGGCGCCCTGGGTGATGATCGTCGGCTCGAGCGTGCCGAGAGCGTTGATGCGCCGGTCGATGACGTCGCGCGCAACCTCCATCGCCTGGCGGATGCCGTCGTTCACGCCGGCGTCGGTGGGACGCATCGTGACCTGGCGGCCGTCGGCCACGGCCACCGTCCAGTCCGCGCCGCCGAAGCTGCCGACCTGGCCGATCTGGCGCCGGGCGACGGTGGCGGCCTGGTCGAGCTGGGCCGGATTGTCGACGGTGAAGCGGACCTCGCCATTGCTGGACGCCAGGCCGCTGACCGGAATGGCGGGCGAGGCGCGGCGCAATTCGCCCCGGATCACATCCTCCATCGCCTCGGCGCGCTGCTTGGCGACGTCCTGGGTCTCCGCCTCGAGCAGCAGCTGGCTGCCGCCGGCGAGATCGAGGCCCATATTGACATGGATCCCGCGCGCAAAGGCGGGAAGCCGATCAAACAGATGGGCCGGGAGGAAGCTCGGCACTGCCATCAGCGAAACGATCAGGCAGATCAGGCTGATGCCCCAGACCTTCCAGCGGGGAAAACTGAGCATGTCCGGGTCCTAGTCGTTCGCGGCCTTGGCGCCGTGCTTGCGGATGTCCGCCAGCATCGATTTGACCACCCGGACCTTGACGCCCTGGGCAATCTCGATCTCGAGATAAGCATCGTCGACCTTGGTCACCTTGCCGACCAGGCCGCCATTGGTAACGACCTCGTCGCGCACCTGGGCATCGGCGATCATCGCCTGATGGGCCTTCATTCTCTTCTGCTGCGGACGGATCAGCAGGAAATAGAAGATGACGAAGATGAGGATGAGCGGCGCGAAGGACATGAACGCGCTTGCGCCTGCGGACGGGGCCCCGGCGGCAGTCTGCGCGTAGGCTGTGGAAATGAACATCGTGAAGCCTTCTGGAAAAGCGGAGGCGGCGCGAAGGCGCTCGCCATAAAGCGGGGTGCGACTATCATGGGGACGGGCCGTTGCCAAGGCAAGGCAAGTGGCAGTTCGGCAACAGGGGAAGGAGCGGGCAATGATCATCGTGACCGGGCAGGTGAGGTTCGCGGACGGGGAGATCGCGCGGCTGACGCCCGTCTTCAAAATGAACATCCAGGCGACGCGGGCGGAGGCGGGCTGCGCGCGCTACGCCTATGCCGTCGATGTCGCCGACCCGAACCTGCTGCACGTCGTCGAGGAGTGGAGCGACGAGGAGGCGGTGGACGCCCATATGAACGCGCCGCACATGGCCGAATTGATGACCGCGATGGGCTCGGCGAAGATCGAGGCGATCCGCATCAACGCTTATGACGCGCATTTCCTGAAGCCGCTGCTCGGCGGCTGATCAGCTCCGCGGGTAGAGCAGGATCAGGGTCGAGGTGCCGTGCGCGAGCAGCCGGCCGGCCGCGTCGCGCAGGAAGGCGTCGGCGGTGGCGATGGTCCGACCGCGGGCCAGCACCCGCCCTTCGCAGCGCACCGGCCCGCCTTCGGGGGCGATCGGCCGGGTGAAGTTCACCTTGGTCTCGACCGTCGTATAGCCGATCCCCGGATCCAGATCGCTGTGCAGCGCGCAGCCGCAGGCGCTGTCGATCAGGGTCAGAGCATAGCCGCCGTGAATCGCGCCGAGCGGGTTGAGCAGATGCGGCCCCGGCGTTCCCTCGAACACGGCGCGCCCTTTCTCCACTTCGACGAGGCGGAAGCCCATCGTCTTGCCCATGCCCGGGCCGGGCAGCGCGCCCGCCGCCATGGCGCGGAGCACCTCCAGCCCGGTCATGCCGGCGATTTTGTCGAGAGGAAGAACACCCGCTTCCATAGGAGCCTCGCTTATTTAAGTTTCGAAACGAAACTAAAGAACTCAGGGTCTCGGGTCAATGGACTGCGCTTGCCTTCCCCGGAGCCCGAGCCTAAATGCGCGCCCTTGGTCGGGGCGTAGCGCAGCCTGGTAGCGCATCACACTGGGGGTGTGGGGGTCGCAGGTTCGAATCCTGTCGCCCCGACCAGCAATATGAAAAGGCCGTCCGGGGGGACGGCTTTTTTATTGCGACTGGCCCGAGGCACAACCTCAGAAGACCGGGAGCGCCAGCCCCTCGCGCTCATTGTCCCAGATCATCGCCATGATCCGCCAGCCCAGCACGGGGTCGCGGAACAGCTGGATCGAGTTGATCCCGCGCCGCTCGGGCGCTTCATCATCCAGCGCATTGCGCGCCTCATAGGTGCTCCAGGCGTGGGCGATATTGCCGAACAGGTCGATCCGCCGCTTTATCTCCACCTCGAAGAAATCATGGGTCATGAAGAAATGCGTGGTGTCACGGGCATAATCGTCGAGGCCCATGATCGTGCAGGCCGACCGGCCCTCGCCGTCGAGAAAGGTGCGGACCTGCCGCGCGTGTGGATGGAAGCATTTCGCCTGCCGCGACCAGTCGCGCGGCCCGGCCGGCCCCGAGATCATGTCGTACATCTCGTCGAGCGCGGCGCCGATCGCCGCCAGATCCTCCTGCTCGCTCATCACCGGGCCGCCACCGAAGCGACCACCGCGATCGCGGCGACGCCGACCGCGCCGGCAATGGCGATGGGCAGCCAAGCCGGCGTCGGCCGCCGCAGACGGGGCAGCGGCCCGGGCGGCAAGGTCAGTGGCCGCAGCGGCGCGCCCTCGCCGCCGTCCAGCATCCGCCCGACGATCGCGGTCAGATGATTGAGATGGTCGGCGAGCGGCGGCTGCACCGCGTCCAGGATCAGCGCGTCCGCGATATGATAATGGAGCCCGTCCCCGGCCTCGACATCTTCGATCCTGAGCGGGATGATGGCGAGCCCGGCGCGCCGCGCCCGCTCCGCCTCGCGCGCAATCTGCTTCGAATTCGCGCTATCCGCCGAGAGGATCAGCAGGAAGATCTTGCTCGCCCCGATCGCGGCGGAGGTCGCCGCGTCCGGCTCAATACCCGGGCGAAGGTCGCGCGGCGCCAGCCAGCACAGATGCCCGGCGCGCTCGATCGCATCGCTGGCCGCCCCGGCGGCCGCGCTGTCCCGCGTGCTGTGGCTGATGAAGACATCGTAGGACAAATTCCGACCCCCGCCGCTCCCTTAGCGCGAAGCCATCTTGTCCGCCAAGGGGGCGGTCACGCCTCCTCCTTCTGCTCCGCGCGCAGGATCGGGCCATAGAGCCGGCCGATACCGATCAGGGCGATGCCCAGGACGAGGAAGGACAGGATCCGGAGCACCCCGGTCAACGCCGAGGCGTCGACCAGGAAGACCTTCACGATCGTGGCGGTGAGCAGGACCAGACCGGCGAGGCGCAGCCCCTTGTCCGCCAGCCGGACCCCGGCGACGATCAGCCCGATCGAGACCACGAGGAAGGCCAGCGAGTAGCCATAGGCCTCGTTCGGCACGCCCGTTTCCGGCGGGAACAGGATGCCGCCATGATAATATTGGCGGACGATGAGCGCGGTACCGGCGACGAGCGCAATCAGGAACAAGGCGAACCAGGGCCAAGTCGCGGCGCTGGCCGCGGCGCGGCGGCGGGCGAGATAGAGCCAGACCGCGCCCAGCAGATGCTCGGCGAGGATCAGGTTGAAGACCGGCGTTGCGCCCACCCATTGCTCGACCAGGATCGGATTGAACAACATGATGTCGAACCAGACCAGCCGCACCGCGGCGAGCGCGGTCAGCAAAGTGCCGGCATGGCGCGCGCCGTCCGGATCGATCCGCGGCAGCCGCAGCCGGCCCGAGCCGAGCAGCCAGCCGAGCACGAACAGCGCCTGGGTGACGATCGTCCGCTCCAGCAAGCCGCGCGCGGTGAAATCGGCAAGGTCCGCCAGCCCGAACGCCTGCTTGAACCAGAGGTAGAGCGCGGCGACGGCGAAGGCGCCGGCGAGGGTCGGCAAGGCCTTGCGTGCGCGGATCGGCAGCGGCGGCAACGCGAAGCGGATCGCGGCGAGCAGCAAAGCCGGGATGGCGAAGGCGGAAAGGGCGCGCATCGCGTCGGGCAGGTCCGCGGCGAGGACCGGCCGGCCGGCCAGCGCCTGCAGCCAGGCCGAGGACAGGTCCGGCACCATCCAGAAAATCCGCGCCACGGCGCAGAGGATCGCGACCACCACGATCGTGCCGAGCGCCAGGTCGCCGAGCCGCCGCGCCGCCAAAGCGAGCGCCAGAGCGACGCCGAGCCAGCCGGCGGCGATCCAGTCCGGGTCCACCAGGTCCCATATCGCCGCACCCGCGAGCAAAGCCACGCCCGCGCCGGCGGTGAGCAGCGTGAGATCGGCCGGCGGCTCCAGGCTCGCGCGGCGGCGGTGCAGCCAGATCAAAAGGACCGGGCCGAGCATCAGCGCCGCGGCCAGCCCGCCCCATTGCAGCTGCGTCAGATATTCGGGCCTCAGATTGCGCAGGATCAGCCACGGCCCGGCCAGCCCGGCGACGGATATGAGCGCCCACATCACCGCCGGCGCCCGCCGCGCCAGGACGAGTCCGCCCAGGCCGAACAGCAGCCCCACCCCGAGCGCGGCCTCGCGCAACAGATCCCCCGGGCCGAACGCGCCCTTCACGCCGAGCAGCAGCAAGGCGAAAGCGAGCGCGGCGGGCGGGGCGGCCCAATGCTCGCGGCGGAGCATGGCGAGGATGATGGCGGCGAGGCTCAGCGCGCCGAACAGGCCCCAGGCCGCCCCGCCAATATCGGTCCGCGCGACCAGGATGGCGAGCTGCAGCAGGCCGAGGCCGAGCGGCTGGATGAGCGCGAGTTGCCGCCCGGTCCCCGGCCGGATCAGCGACGCGACCAGCGCCAGCCCGGCAATGAAGATGCCGCCCCGCAAGGCGTCGTCCGCCGAGCGCTCGGCCAGGATGTAGAAGGTCCAGACGAAGCTCAGCAACGTCGCCGCCGCCGCCAGCCAGGTCCAGCCGCGCCGCCAAGCCAGGGCAAACAAAGCGAGATCGAGCAAGGCCAGATAGACGAGCAACGGCCCAACGCTCTGATTCTGGCTGCCGACCAGCACCGGCGTCAGGAAGCCGCCGATCAGGCCCATGATCGCGGTGGGCGCGCCATGGCGAAGCGAAAGGCCGAGTGCCGCGGCCGTCACCGCGGCCATGCCCACGAAGGCGGTCCGATTGTCGATCAAAGCATAGAGGACATGGGTGCCGTAGACGGTCGCGTAGAGCACGGCGATGCCGGCGCCGACCAGGGCCTGGGCGATGCGCGGATCGTCGGCGAAGCGCCCGCGCCGCGCCCATTCGCCGGCCGCGATCAAGGCAAGGCCGAAAATGCCCGCACCGGCCATCCGCGCCGCGGGGGTGATCAGCCCGATCTCGATCGAATAGCGGATCAGGAAGACCGCCGAGAGCACCAGAGCGACGCCGCCCAGCCAGATCAGCAGCCGCCCGGCCACCCATCGCTCGAACAGCCCGCCGAGCGTCTCGTGCGGCTCCTCCGGCACGACCTCTTCCGGCGCGCTGGACGTTTCGGGCGCGGCTTCGGCCTCGGTCAGTTGCCCCGGATCGGCGACCAGCTCCGGTGCCTCGGTCGTGGCGGCAGCCGCCGCCTCGCGCGCCAGCTGCGGCACCCAGGTCGTCTCATAAGCATCGGGCGGCGGCGAGGCCGGCTCCTCCTCGTGAAATGGCCGGGCAGCCGGCTCTTCCGCCGGCGCCGGATCTGGCGTGGCAGCCTGCGGCAAGGCCGCGGACGCCAGCATCCGGTCCAGCCTTTGCTCCAGATAGGCGACCCGGTCCGCCAGCCCCGCATTCTTCACGAACAAGGCCACCACCGCCACGGGCAGCAGCAGGAAGAACAGGATCAGGAGGAGGAACAAGCCTTCCATCAGCCCGCCAAGCTAGACCGATAGGCCCGCCCTGTCAGCGGCTTAAACTTGGCCCTCAAATCCGCGCCAGCGGCATCTGGGTCACGTCTTCCGCCCAGATCGCCTGGGCCCGCGCCAGATTGCGGTCCGCGGATTCCCTGTCGCCCGCCGCCCGGTCCGCCTGGGAGAGGACGTAGAGCGCCAGCGCGTCATTGGGCCAGCGGCGGAGCGAGGCATAGATCTGCTCTCGGGCGCCGGCATGGTCGCCTGCCGCCAGCGAGGCGGCGGCGAGACTGCGCCGGACCGAGTACCAGTAAAGCGGCGGATCGCTGCCCCAGCCGGCGGCGAGCTGGACCTCCATCGCCCGGCGATAGGCCGTGCGCGCCGCGGCGGCGTCATTGGCGAGCATCGCCGCCCGCCCTTCCAGCACATGCTGGAAGACCTGGGCCAGCTTCCCGGCATTGCGGTTCAGGCCCGGCGAATCGCGCCCCTCGCGCAGCGCCGCGATCGCCGCCGCCTCGGCACGGACCCCGGCGGCATCGCCCCGCCGGGCCAGCGCCTCGCCCCGCGCATAATGCAGCTGGGCCTTGTCGAAGACATGCTCCGGCACTGGCAGGGCCAGCACCGACGCCACATCGTCGTGCAGCCCCCGCGTATAATAAGTCGCGGTGCCGAGCATCGCCGTGCGATTGTCGCGCGGGCCGGACATATAGGTCGCGCGATATTGCCGCGACATTTCGGTGGCGGTGGCGCCGTCGCCCCGGGCGAGCGCGCTCTCGATCGCGAAATGCATATTATGGGCGTTGAGCCCGTAGCGATATTCGGACGCCACCGGATTGGTCCGCGCGCGGAACGCCTGGTCTGCCACCACCGCCTGCACGTTCACCCGCGCCGCATCCTCATAGCGGCCGACGCCGTAGAAGGTGTGCGAGGGCATGTGGACGAGATGACTCGCCGCGGGCGCGACCCGGCCGAGCCGCTCGGCGTAAGGCACGGCCAGATTCTGCCGGTCGATCCAGTCGGTCAGGTGGATATAATAATGGATGGCGCCGCCATGGTCCGGGTTGCGCGCCAGCACCCGCTCCAGGAAACGCTGCGCCAGGCCGCCGGGCCGCGGCTCGTTATTCTCGTCCCAGGTGATCATCCGCGCATCGGCGGCCATGATGTTGATCGTGTCGTCCGCGGGATTGCGAAGGGCCTGCGTCTCCATGAAGGCGGCATAGGCGTCGTTGCGAAAGGCGTCGCCCGAGCCCCCGGTGCGCACCACCATCGCCTCGACCAGCAGCCGGTCGCGCGGGGACAGGTTCGCGGCCAGCGCCTGCGCGCGCCGGGCGGCGGTGCGGGCGGCGGCGAGTTCGTCATTGCGCGGCTGCAGGTTGATCGTCGGGCCTCGCGCCCAGGCCTCGCCGAAGAAGCACAAGGCGCAATTGGGATCGGCGCGCTGCGCCTGCTGGAAGGCGCGGATCGCCTCCACCTCGTCGAACGCCCAGACCAGGCGCACGCCCTGCGCGAACCAGGCGCGGGCCTCAGCATTCCGGCTGTCCGGCTCCAGCCCGGCATAGCCGAGCCCTTCCATCAGCACGGGCGGCCCCTGCGTCGCGGCCGGCGCCGTGCCCGAGCCGCCGGTCGCCTCCTGTCCCATGAACGTGCTGATGAAGCCGATACATTCCGTATCGGGCAGCTCCGCCGGCCGCAGCAGGCTCGCATCGCGGCTCGCCGTCGCCGGCCAGGCCGCGACACCCAGTGCCGTGGCCAGGATCATCCCCTTCGTCACGCTTCTGCGCATCCGATGTCTCCCTCTTTGCGGCGAGACTAGCGCCCCTCGCGGGCAAAAACCACTTTCCTACAGCTAACCGATTTGGTTATGATATTGACATGGAAAGTGCCGATATTGCGATACGTCGTCTGCAGCGCTCATTGAACGCACTGAGCCGAGGCTTCGGACTGCCGCTCCTGACGGTGGACGGACGGCTTGGCCGAAAGACCGTGGCGGCGATCATCCGCTTTCTCGCCGCGCGGGAAGCGGAAGGCGAAGCCGCTTTGATCCGGGCAATCTCGGCGCTCGACTGACCGCAATTTCGACCCTCCGTCGTGGATAGTTTGTATAGTTTGGAGAAGAAAATGACCCAGGACGACAGGCCCCAGTCCGATCTCAGCCCATTCCGCGCCGCCCTCGCTATCGTCGCGCTGGCGGGCGGGCTGATCGGCATGACCGCTTTGTTCTTCGTGCCGATCCCGGCAGGTAATCGCGAGCCGCTGCTGCTCGCCCTCGGCCTCGTGCTGGGCTGGGGCTCGACCGTTATCGGCTATGAATTCGGTTCCTCGCCCGCCGGCCGCCGCGCCGCCGATGCGGGCATAAGGGACGCCCCATTGCAGGGAGAGGCTTCCGCGCCCAGATAAGTCCGCAAGTGGGATGAGCGGGAGCTTGAAATGGAAGTCTGGCACGGCACGACGATCATCGGCGTGCGCAAGAACGGCAAGGCGGTGATCGCCGGCGACGGGCAGGTTTCGCTGCAGTCGACGGTGATCAAGCCCAACGCGAAGAAGGTCCGGCGCATCGGCCAGGGCGGCAAGGTGATCGGCGGCTTCGCCGGCGCCACCGCCGACGCGTTTACATTGTTCGAACGGCTGGAGAAGAAGCTGGAGCAGCATAACGGCCAGCTGATGCGGGCCGCGGTCGAGCTCGCCAAGGACTGGCGGACCGACAAATATCTCCGCAACCTCGAGGCGATGATGATCGTCGCCGACAAGGACGTGACCCTGATCCTCACCGGCAATGGCGACGTGCTGGAGCCGGCCTCCGGCGTCGCGGCCATCGGCTCGGGCGGCAATTTCGCCCTCGCCGCCGCCACCGCCATCTTCGACTATGAGGAGGACGCCGAGGCCATTGCCCGCAAGGGCATGAAGATCGCCGCCGACATCTGCGTCTACACCAACGAGAATCTCACCGTGGAGACGATCGAGGGCGCCGCCGCCTAGGCTGCGGCCTCGGCCAGCATCCACGCCTCGAACGCGGCCATGGCCGGCCCCGGCCGCTTCGACTTGAGCCTGGTCAGCCAGTAGCCGCCGAGATCCACTTCGGTCGCGAAGGGCCGTATTGCGCGACCGCCGAACAGCACGGCCGGCGCCAGCGCCACGCCATGCCCGGCCAAGGCCGCCTGGACCATCAAGGCGGCGCTGTCGAACACCGGCCCGGTCAGCGGCGGCGCCTCGATCCCCGCCGCTGCGAACCATGCCGGCCATTCGTCATTGCGGTAGGAGCGGAGCAGGGTCTCGCCCAACAGGTCCGCCGGCGCCTGCAGCCGGGTAGCCGTCTCCACGCTGCAGAGCACAGTCAACGGCGCCCGGAACAAAGGCACCGCCTCCGTCCCGTGCCAGGCCCCGTCCCCGAAGCGGATCGCGAAATCGAGCCCTTCCTCGGCAATGTCGACCCGGTTATTGTTGGTGCTGAGCCTGAGGTCCACTTCCGGATGCGCCGCCTCGAACCCCGCCAGCCGCGGCAGCAGCCAGCCGATTGCGAAGCTCCCCACCGCGCCGACGCTGAGCAACTCCCTGTCCCGCCCGTCGTCGAACCGCGCCAGCGCCGCCGCCATCCGGTCGAACGATTCCTTCAGCACCGGCAGCAAAGCCTGCCCCTCGTCGGTCAGCGCGAGGCCGCGCGGCAGGCGGTGGAACAGGGCCGTCCCCAGCCTCTCCTCCAGCCCCTTCACCTGATGGCCGAGCGCGGCCGGCGTGACGTTCAGCTCGATCGCCGCCTTGGTGAAGCTGGCATGGCGCGCCGCCGCCTCGAAGGCGCGCAGGCCGTTCAGGGGCAGATAGGGGCGGATCATCTTCCCCTTCTAGCCATCTCTCCCGCGCCCGGGAAAGCGGAAGAAAAGTACGGCCTCCCTCAAGCTTTCATTGTTTGAAGCCCGCGCCCGCCCGGCTATCCATGGCGCATGGACCGCCGCGCCTTTCTCGGCTCTGCCGCCGCCACGCTCGTCCTGCCGGGATGTGCGACCACCATGGCGACGCGACGCCCGGCCCCGGCCGCGCCGCCGACCGGCTGCCTGCCCCGCGTCCTCGTCTCGCCCGACCGGGTGATCCGCACTTTGGCGGGCCTGCGCCCCTTCCGCCCCTCAGGCTTCGTCGTCCGCGCCGAGGCGCTGGGCGACAAGCGCCTCGTCCACAATTACGGCCATGGCGGCGCCGGCATCACTCTGTCCTGGGGCACGTCCAGGCTCGCGGCGGATCTGGGCCTGCAGGGCCATCAGGGTCCGGTCGCGATCCTCGGCGCGGGCGTCATGGGCCTCTCCACCGCGCGGCTCGTCCAGGAGGCCGGCTTCCCGGTCACGATCTACACTGAGGCGCTCCCGCCAGACACGACCTCCAACATCGCCGGCGGCCAGTTCCACCCTTTCGGCCATTTCCGCCGCAACCGGGTCACGCCCGAATGGCAGGCCCAGTTCATTGCTGCGGTCGATTATAGCTGGCGCCGCTTCCAGATCATGGTCGGCGACGATTACGGCATTCGCTGGCTGCCCACTTATGTCGAGACCGGCGGCACCGTGGAGGAACAGCTTATCCCGACCTTCCCGCCCGCCAACCGCCTGCTCCGCCCCGACGAGCACCCGTTCCAGAGCGAGGCGCCGGCGATCGGCCGCTACGACACGCTCTATGTCGAAACCGGGCGCTACCTGCGCCAGCTGCTCCGCGACATCCAGATCGCCGGCGGCACGATCCGGGTGCGCGACTTCGCCACGCCCGCCGATCTCGCGGCCTTGCCGGAGCGCCTCGTCTTCAACTGCACCGGCCTCGGCAGCCGCGCCCTGTTCAACGACACGGAATTGCGCCCCGCCCGCGGCCAGCTCGCCATTCTCCTGCCCCAGCCGGAGGTGCGCTACGCCTACACGATGGAGGCCGGCTACATGTTCCCCCGGCCCGACGGCATCCTCCTCGGCGGCACCTTCGAGCTCGACAAATGGGAGACCACGCCCGAGCCCGATGCGATCGCCAGGATCGTCGCCTCCCACCAGGCATTCCAGGCAAGCCTGCGCTGCACCACTTGAACGGCCTCGTTGCGGCTCCAATCTAATTCGGCGATGAACTACCAGACCTCTTTCCCGGAGAGCGGCCGGGAGCCCGACCCTTCCATCGAAACCCCGAGAGCGGCAGGACGAATGAAAGACTATCTCACGCCCAAGGCCGTTGTTGCCGCGCTCGACGCGCATATTATCGGCCAGGACGAGGCGAAGCGCGCCGTCGCGGTCGCGCTCCGCAACCGCTGGCGCCGCCAGCAGCTGCCCGAGGCGCTGCGCGACGAGGTGACGCCGAAGAACATCCTGATGATCGGGCCGACCGGCTGCGGCAAGACCGAGATCAGCCGGCGCCTCGCCAAGCTCGCCGACGCACCCTTCGTGAAGGTCGAGGCCACCAAGTTCACCGAGGTCGGCTATGTCGGCCGGGACGTCGAGCAGATCGCCCGCGATCTTGTCGAGGAAGCGGTGCGGCTGGAGCGCGAGCGGCGCCGCGAGGCGGTGCGCGAGGCGGCGAGCGTGGCGGCGATGGAGCGGCTGCTCGATGCTCTGGTAGGCAAGGACGCCAGTCAGGCGACGCGCGAGAGCTTCCGCCTGCGCATCACCGAAAATCACCTGAACGACACGGAGATCGAGATCGACGTGATCGACCAGCCCAACACGCCGTTCGAGATCCCCGGCATGGGCGGCCAGGTGGGCATGATCAATCTCTCCGACATGCTCGGCAAGGCGATGGGCCAGCAGCCGCGCAAGAAGCGCAAGATGCGCGTCGCCGACGCCTGGGACAAATTGATCGAGGAGGAATCGGACAAGCGCCTCGATCCCGACGACGTGAATCGCACCGCGCTGAAGGACGCCGAGGCGAACGGCATCGTCTTCCTCGACGAGATCGACAAGATCGCGGTCAGCGACGTGCGCGGTGGCAGTGTCTCCCGCGAGGGCGTGCAGCGCGATTTGCTGCCGTTGATCGAGGGCACGACGGTCGCCACCAAATATGGGCCGATGAAGACTGACCATATCCTCTTCATCGCCTCGGGGGCCTTCCATGTCGCCAAGCCGAGCGACCTGCTCCCCGAGCTGCAGGGCCGCCTGCCGATCCGCGTCGAGCTGAAGGCGCTGACCGAGGAGGATTTCGTTCGGATCCTGTCTGACACGCGGGCCAGTCTCACCGAGCAATATCGGGCGTTGCTCGGCACCGAGGGCGTGACCGTGACCTTCGCCGATGACGGCATCCGCGCGCTGGCGAAGATCGCCGCCGAAGTGAATGCGCAGGTCGAGAATATCGGCGCCCGCCGCTTGCAGACCGTGCTCGAGAAGCTGCTCGAGGATGTCAGCTTCGAGGCGGAGGAGCGGCAGGGCGAGACGGTCACCGTCGACGCCGCCTATGTCGACAGGCAGCTCGCCGAGATCGCGCGCGACACCGACCTGAGCAAGTACGTGCTCTAGCGTGTTCGTTCTTCCTTTGTTCGCGAGCGCCTGCTAGAAAACGCGCGACTCGGGAGCAAGGGAGGGCGAGATGCTGACAGGCGGCTGCCATTGCGGGGCGATCCGCTACGAGGTGGAGGGGGCGCCCGCCCACGCCGCGCTCTGCCATTGCACGGATTGCCGGCGCAGCACCGGTGCGCCGATGGTCGCCTGGACTTTGTTCGGCAATGACAGTTTCCGGGTCACGCAGGGCGAAGCCGCCGTCTACGCCTCGTCGGAACATGCCCGCCGCCATTTCTGCGGCGCCTGCGGCACAAGCCTCTTCTACACCAACGAGACGATCTTCCCGAACATGACCGACGTCCAGTCGGCAACGCTCGACACGCCGGACTCCTATCCGCCCGGCGGGCATATTCAGGTCGCCGAGCGGATCGACTGGATGAAGGATGCGCATAACCTCCCGATGTTCGAGCGCTTCCCCGGCGAATAGGCGCGCGAGGCAGCCACGCTCCCGCAACGAGGAGAAGGAGCCGCGCTTCATCGCCGGACTCCCACGGTCCGTCTTGCAACCTGCAACCTCGATCAAGGCCGTTCTTTGTCTCTCCAAACAACCTTTGGAGGAAGATAATGACCCTCAGGACCACGCTTCTCGCCGCCGCCGCGCTGACCCTGCCGGCCATCGCGGCCGGCCAGCGGCCCACGCAGTCGCCGCCCGCGGCCCCGCCCGCCGCCGCCCAGCCGGCGCCTCCGAGCGCCACGCCGCCGGCCCCGTCCAGCACCATGACCCCGCCGGCCCAGGCCGAGCAGGACGCGACCGAAACCGCGTCGCAGCAGCCCGAGAATGCGGCCGACGACCAGCCGGCGCAGCAGACGGCCGAGTCTCCGCCGCCGGCGATGACCCCGCCGGCCGCCGCGACGCCCGCCCCGGCGACAGGCACGCAGGCCGCGACGACCCCGCCCGCGGCTTCGCCGGCCGCGACCGCCCCGGCCGCCCAGGCGCAGGCCACGCCGCCTGCGCCCCCGGCGACCGCCGGCGCGCTTCGCGCCGCCACCGCGGCCGATCTGCGCGCCGGCGCCCAGGTTCGTGACCAGCAGGGCGGCCTCGTCGGCACGATCGAGTCCGCCGATGCAGCCAGCGCCGTCGTGGACACAGGCACGGCCAAAGGCCGGCTTGCGCTGGCCAGCTTCGGCAGCAACGGCCAGGGTCTGGTCATCGCCATGACCAAGGCGCAGCTGGAGGCGGCGATCACCGCTGCCCGTCCGGGCTAAGCCCGCAGCCTCCCCGATCGCATCCCAACGCGATCGACCAGGAGCCGCACCGGTCCCCCCTCGCCGGTGCGGCGTTTTGGTGTAAGCGCGCCGGGATGCGCCGCTCCCTTCTTATCCCCATCGTCTTGTCGATACCCGGCACCGCGCTGGCCCAGGACCAGGAGGTAGTGGTCACCGGCCGCGGGCTCGACGCCGCGCCGGGAGACACCGCGTTCGACATCGCCCGGATCAACCGCGACCGGCTGGCGAACAGCCCCTCCAACCGGCTGGAGGACGTGCTTCGCGACATTGCCGGCTTCCAGCAATTCCGCCGCTCCGACAGTCGCAGCGCCAATCCCACCAGCCAGGGCGCGACCCTCCGCGCTTTGGGCGGCAACGCCTCCAGCCGCGCGCTGCTGCTGCTCGACGGGGTGGCGCAGACCGACCCGTTCGGCGGCTGGGTCAGCTGGCCCGCCTTCGATCCGCGCCGGCTCGGCGGCATCAGGGTAACGCGCGGCGGCGGCTCCGGCGTGCACGGGCCGGGCGCGCTCGCTGGGACGATCGAGCTGGAAAGCGCGGGTCCGGATGACGCAGCGGGTTTCGGCGCGGCTTTGGCTTATGGCAGCCGCGAGAGCGTGGACGCGACGGCGGGCTATGGCGCCTGGCTGGGCGCGGGCTTTCTCAGCCTGTCGGCGGCCTATGCGCAAGGCGACGGCTTCATTCCCGTCGTCGCCCGTCAGCGCGGCCCGGTCGACAGCCCTTCCCCTTATGAACAGGCCAGCATCGCCGCCCGGGGCATCGCACCGCTGTCGGCCACGATCGAGCTGCAGGCCAATGTCTCCGCCTTCACTGACGAACGCGCGCGCGGCACGGCCTTCAGCGACATCGAGACGCGCGGCGCCGATGCCTCGTTCAGGCTGGTCGGGCGCGGCCGCCTGCCCTTTTCGGCTTCGCTCTATGTTCAGGCGCGGGACTTCGCCAACGACTTCGCTTCGGTGAACGCGGCCCGAACGACCGTCACCCAGACCCTCGACCAATATAGCGTCCCGTCCACAGGACGAGGCGCCCGCGTGGAATTGCGTCCGCGGTTTGGGCCGGCGGCGCTCCGCCTCGGCGCCGACTGGCGGGACACGGAAGGACGGACGCATGAGCTCTTCCAATATGTCGCCGGCGCGCCCACGCGCGGCCGGGTCGCGGGCGGCGAGACACGCACCTCCGGCGCTTTCGCCGAGGCGAGCTTGGAGACAGGGCCGCTAACCCTGACAGGCGGCGCCCGGCTCGACCGCTGGCGGATCCGCGACGGCCACCTGCGCGAGCGCCTGCTCGCCACCCAGGCCATGCTGACCGACATCGCCTTCCCGGACCGGAGCGGCTGGGAGCCCACCGCCCGGGCCGGTGTCGCCTTTCGGGCGACGGAGGACATCTCTTTACGCGCCGCCGCCTATCTCGGGTGGCGCCTGCCGACCCTGAACGAGCTTTACCGGCCGTTCCGCGTGGGCACGGACGCGACCGCGGCCAATGCCGCGCTGTCGCCGGAGCGTCTGCAAGGTGCCGAGGCCGGCCTCACGATCCGGCCCGCACCCTGGGCGCAACTCGGCGTCACCATCTTCGTGAACCGGCTGACCGGCGCCATCGCCAATGTCACGCTTGGCCAAGGGCCGGGCACCTTCCCCGGCTTCGGCTTCGTCACTGCGGGAGGCGCCTATCGCCAGCGGCAGAATGTCGACGCGGTGGAGAGCCGCGGCATCGAGCTGGACGCCAGCCTGAGCCTCGGCGCCTTCCGCCTCACCACGGGCTATAGCTTCGCCCAAGCCGAGCTTTCCGCCTCCGGTCCCGCCGCCCCGCTGAATGGCCTCCGCCCCGCACAGACGCCGCGGCACAATCTGACCCTCGGCCTCGCCTGGCAGGGGTCGCGCGGCGCCCGGATCTCGGCCGGCCTGCGCTACGTCTCCGCCCAGTTCGAGGACGATCTCAACATCCAGCGCATTCCCGGCGCGCTGACGGTGGACGCCGCCGCGACCCTTCCAATAACCCATGCCTTGGCTATCGAGGCGCGCGGCGAGAACCTCGCCAATGAGGAGGTTGTCGCCGGCATCTCCGGCGCCGGCATCGTCGAACGTGCCACGCCGCGCACCTTGTGGCTCGGGCTACGTTGGCGGAACTAGGTTCCGCTCCATCCAGCGGGCGCCGAACGCCACCAGCTCCGCCGCGTCGATCAGTTCGCTCCGCGCCTTCCCGACCAAGCCCTCGCGGTGCCGTCCCTCGGCCAGATAGGCTTGCAGGATGATTGCGAAATAATCCTCGCCCGCCCAGTCGGCGATGCCGTTCAGATCGTCGAGGCAGTCGATCCAGACATGCTCCGGCGTGCCGTCGGCCCCGGCCAGCACATAGTCCCAGCGCGTCCGCCTCTTGCCCGGCAGCTCGGCCAGATATTCGGCATAATGGAGCGCGGTCACCGTCTCGAGATTGGCGCCGAGGCGCAGGATCTTCCCGCCCCACTGGCAGAGTTTGTCCAGCGGCGAGCTTGGCCCGTAATAATCGTTCCAGGGCTGGTCGGCGAGCAGCGCCGCCGCCCGGGCACCGCGCGCGCCGAACCGCCCGCTCGGATTGGCGCTGACCAGAGTGCCCGGCCGCCGGCGGAACGCCTCCGCCAGCCAGCCTACTTCGGGCAATACGCGCGCATTGAAGTGGTCGAAAGGCGGCGTTCCGGCAAGCAAGCCGGCCCGCGCTTCCACCGGCTGCTCGTTCACAACATCCATCGCATAGTCGGTGCCGAGCACCATCAGCAACGTGCCCCCCGGCCCCACCGCTGCCTCGAGCGCATCGAGCACCATTTCCACGCCACCTTCGCCAACATCCGCCCGGCCAAGCCCGAGCCTCCGCAGCGACGCATGGATCATCAGCACATCGCCCGCGCCCACACCGAGCGCAGCGAGATCTCTGAACAGACCTTCATTCATGGCAAACATCCTCATTCAGAAACGAAAAACCGCCCGACCCGGGTGACCCGGGCGGGCGGTTCTCTTGCTCTGACGCCGGGCGTTCGCCGGCGAGAATCCTAGCTGAGGTGCTTGGAGAGATGCTTGTTCATCTCGAACATCGAACAGCTATCCTTGCCGAAGATCTTCTTCAGCTTGTCGTCCGCGAGGATCTCGCGCTTGTTCTGCGGATTCTGGAGATTGTTCTTGCGGATGTGGTCCCAGACCTTGCTGACGACCTGGCTGCGCGGCAACGGATCCGCACCGACGATCGCGGCGAGGTCCGCCGAGGGTTTCACCGGACGCTGCAACCCGCTTTTACCATCTGCCATTTCATGCCTCCCTTTGGTGTTCGTGGGGCCGATAGAGCGCAATTCCCCTCTGTTGGCAATGGGGGCCACGAGACGAAATGGGCCGGTTTGACGCCAGTCCGTGCGTTTTCTGTGGATTGAAGCCTCCAGAGAGGCGGCAAGGCTCAGAAGCGGCCGAAAGGGACCACCTTGTTGGCCGAGTCGTGACCGATGTCGGCGCGCCCGAGAAAGGCGATACCGGCCCTCTGGCACCAGAGACGCGCGATCTGCTCCTCCTCCTCGCCGAAATCGGGGCTGTTGGGCAGGACATCGCTGACCCGGCCGAGCCGGATTCCCGCCACGCGGCGCACCGACGGCTGGCCGGTAACGTGAAAGAACGCCCGGTCGATGCGGTACATATGCTCGGACACTTCCTCGAGCAGCAGGACATGGTCGGTCAGGTCCGGCTCCAGCGCCGTGCCGAGCAGCTGGCTGAACACGGTGAGGTTGAAAGCGGCATGGCTGTCGCCGAGCGCGAGCTGTGGCTCGAGCGCGTCCGCATCGCGCTTCACCAGCCAGGCGAGCGCCCGCACCACCGCCGCCTCGCCGCCATCCTCCCGCAGCACGTCCTGCGGCATCGGGCCATGGGCGAGATCCCGGAAGCCGGCCTGGTACAGTCCGGCGAGCAGGAAGCCGGCGTCGCTGAAGCCGAGCCAGACCTTGCGCCGCGCCGCTTCGCCCAGCCGGGCAAGTGCGTCCTCCGCCACGCGGCAGGCGCCATAACCGCCCCGGGCGAACCAGATCGCGGCGAAGCCCGGATCGTTCGCCACCTCAACCAGCGCCGCCACCCGCTCAGCATTGGTGCCGGCGAAGTGATTATGGGTCAGGAAGCATTGCGGGTGGTAGACCAGCTCCGCCTCGGGAAAGCGGGCGGCAGCAATCTCGCTGACGCGCGCGGCCGCTTCCTCGCTGAAGCGTGAACTTGGCGCCACCACCGCAATCCGCATGCCTTGCTCCCTCTGCTTTAGCCCAATAGGGCGAGCGGATGGGCGAGGCCAAATCCTATTTCTTCGTGGGCATCGGCGGCAGCGGCATGCTGCCGCTGGCGATGATCGTGCACGGCCGCGGCCATGAGGTGAAAGGCTCGGACCGGTCGCTCGACCAGGGCCGGCTCGCCGCCAAATTCGACGATCTCCGGCGGCGGGGCATCGCGCTGTTCCCACAGGACGGCAGCGGCATCACCAGCGCAGAGCAGATCGTCGTGGCCTCGGCAGCCGTCGAGGAGACGGTCGGCGACATGGTGAGGGCGCGCGAGGTGGGCGCCCCGCGGCTTGGCCGGCCGGAGCTGCTCGCCGAACTGTTCAATGCCGCTGGCGCCGGGATCGCGGTCGGCGGGACCAGCGGCAAATCGACCGTGACCGGGATGATCGGCTGGATGCTGCACGCCGCGGGCCGCGATCCAACGGTGATGAACGGCGCGGTGATGAAGAATTTCGCGTCGCCCGACCGGCCCTTCGCAAGCGCCTTGGTCGGCAGCGGTCCGGACTTTGTGAGCGAGGTGGACGAAAGCGACGGCTCGATCGCGCTCTACGAGCCCGCCATCGCGGTGCTCAACAATATCACGCTCGACCACAAATCGCTCGATGAGCTGCGCCATTTGTTCCGCGATTTCGCGATGAAGGCGCAGACGGTGGTGCTGAACCTGGACGATGGCGAAACCCGCCTGCTCGCCGCCATGCTGCCGCCCGACCGGCTGCGCACCTGCTCGCTCAGGGACGAAACAGCGGACCTGTACGGCACCGACATCGTCGAAGAGCCCTTCGCCATTTCCTTCCGGGTCAACGGCCTGCCCGTGCGCCTGCAGGTGCCCGGCCGCCACAATGTCGAGAATGCGCTGGTGGCTTTGGCCGCGGCGGAAGCCGCAGGGTTGCCGCTCGCCCGGGCCGCGGACTTGCTGGCCGGCTTCGTGGGGCTCGGTCGCCGCTTCGAGCTGGTCGGGATGACGAACGGGGTCAGCGTCATCGACGATTTCGGGCATAATCCGGACAAGATCGCCGCTACGCTCAGGACGCTCCACGCCTTTCCGGGCCGGCTGCTCGTCTTCTTCCAGCCGCACGGTTATGCGCCGCTCCGCATTATGGGCGGCGAGTTCATCGACACTTTCGCGCGCGAGCTCGGCCCGGAGGACGTGCTGCTCATGCCCGACCCGGTTTATTATGGCGGCACTACCGACCGAAGCGTCGGGAGCGACGCGATCATTACCGCCGTCGTCGCGCGCGGGCGGAAGGCCGAGCATGTCGCGGAGCCGCCGCCGGAGCGCCGCCGTCTGACCGAGCGCATCGTCGAATTGGCCCGGCCGGGCGACCGGATCGTCATTATGGGCGCGCGCGACGACACGCTCACTCTCTTCGCCCGGGATCTGGTCGCAAAGCTCGGCTAGCTTGGGTTCATCCGCGGGTTCGTATCGGGTCTGTCATGATCTTCGCAGCTTTCGCCCTCGCCGCCCAACTCGCCAATCCTGGTTTCGAACGGGGGCTGGAGGGATGGGAGATCGAGCGGCACCGCGGCATGGGCGTCGGGATCGTGTCGAACCGCGGCTCCACAGTCCGGCAATCCGCCGAGGGCGAGCATTTTCTCACCATGGGCTGGCGCGCACGCAATGCCGCGCCCCCCGATGCGTTGGTCCGGGCCTTCACCCAGGTCGACGCCCGTCCTTATCGCGGTCGCACGATTCGCGTCTCCGCGCAGACCCGGGCACCGGACTTTGCGGGCGGGGCCGGTACGATACTCGTCACTGCCGCCGGCGCCAAGGCGCGCACAAGCATCGCGGCGAGCGGGACATGGCGGCGCCACGCGGTGACGTTTCGCGTCCCCCGCCGCGCCGAATGGATCGAGGTCGCGTTCCAGTCCGGCGGGACGGCTGCCGAGCTCAACCTGGACGATGTCCGGCTGGTGGTGCTTCGACGATGACCATGCTGGCCGCGCTCCTGCTGCTCCTGAACGAAGTCTTTCCGACGACCGTGCCGGATCCCGGCTTCGACCGGGGCCTCGACTATTGGGGCATGACCGGCCATCGCGGCTATCGTGCGGACATAGCGTCCAACTATCCGGCCAGGCCGGCACGGCGCTGGCTTCGCGTGGAATGGGCCCAACGCAACCGGGCGCCTCATGATGCTGACTATCGTGTCTTCACCTTCGTCGCCGCCGACCGCTACCGGGGCCGCGCGGTCCGCTTGTCCGCTGCCGTCCGCACGCGCGGACGCGGCGCCAGCTTGGACGTGGTGACCGAAGGCGCCTCGGCGCGCCATGCGCTCCGACCCAACAACGCTTGGGGTCGTCAAGCCCTCGCGCTTCGCATTCCCCGGGATGCGGTCACGATTCAGATCGGGTTCCACCTGCGCGGTGGCGGGTCCCTGGACGCCGACGACGTCCGGCTCGAAATGCTGCGCTGATCCGGGTCAGAAGCGGCTCAGGTCCGCCACCCGGACATTCTCCACCTGCTCGTTGCGCGTCCCTGGCCGATAGCCGAGCGCCCGCGCCGCCCGCACGCTGTACGAGCGGCCATGGCAGAGGCGCATGTAGAGATCGGCGCTGGCCTGCTGGTAGCCGGCGAGATCGAACAGATCGAGATAGTGGACGATCAACCCGCTGGCCTCCGAAAAGGCGTAGGTGGGCCGACGGGTCGAGCAGAAGACATAATTGGCCCGCGTGCCGCGCTCCCACCGGATCCTTACCTGGGCCGCGCGATCGGGAAAGCGACCGTCCCTATGGATCGAGGAGCCGCGCCGCACGATCACACGCCGCAATTCGCCCTGCCGCACCCGGGTCATCCGCGCGATCCCGATCACCTGTGTCCAGGCGCATTCGCTCTGCCGACAATAGGGGGTCAGAATCTGACCCTGAAGCCGGGGCAACGGCGACTGGGCTGCGGCGGGGGGCACAACGAGGATGGCAAGAGCGGCGAGGGGAAGAATGCGCATCATGCGAGCCTAACGCTTGATACCGAAAAGAAAAGCGACGGACCCGAGAGCCCGCCGCAGTTCTTCCAGGGAGACTGGAATAAGAGATAGTGTTAGCCGGCGACGGCGATGTCCACTTTCTCCACCCATTCCGGGTAGAAGACCGGCTCGCGGTTCGACCAGCCGGGCGCGGTCGCCGCGGCCTCGCTGATCGACTGGAGCAGGGTGCGCCGGCGATCGGGATGGAGATGCGGCAGGGCGGAGGCGGCGCAGAAGGCGCCGGGCAGCCAGGGCCGGACGGCGGCGCCGATCAGCCGCTCGTAAAGGAAACGATAGGAGGCGAAGCAGGGCAGCCGGTCCTGGCCCAGATCGAAGGCGGTCATGGTGATGAGCGGCGCCATCAGCGGCTCCATCGCCTCGAGCCCGCTATCATCGGGGATCGCGGCGCGGACCGGATCAAGACGGCGGTAGATGCGCTCCTGGGCGCGGATGCCGGCGGCTTCGGCCGGATCGCGCGACCAGCGCTTCACGGCGTCGCGGCGGGCAAGACCCACATCGAGCGAGCGGCGAATGTAGCGCTGCGTGCCTTTCGAGAAGGACGCGAACTCGCGCATCTCCGCCAAACTTGTCGCCCCGCTTGCGGGCCGAGTCCTCGTACTCATGATCCCACTCCTTCTACCCCAGAGCAAAGGATCATGCACGAGAACGACTTACAAAGCCGTTAACCAAGACCCCACCCCTCGTTCATAAAGGTGAATCAGGAAAGCGCCGGGGCCGCAACGTGAAAAATTGGCGATTCGTCGCTGAGGCCGGGCACTGGTGCCCGGACGCAACAGGCGGGCGAGTCCGATTGACGCAAAAGCGGGCTGTTTGCGGCTCCGGAACGAAGCGCCATCTTCGGACCGGGAGCGTCATGCTGCCGATGACCGGTGCTCCCGGCCATGCTAGACCGGTCCGGGGTCAAGAGAATCAGGCGTGGGCAATAACCGACAAGACAGGGAGGATGCGGACTCCGAGCCGCTTCTGGGTGAGCCGGACGCGTCCGGCTATCGCCGTCCCTTGCCCGGCTTTTCGACCAAGGCGCCACGCCCTTCGTTGAACGACCGCCCGGCGGAAAGCTTTTCCAACGCCCCCGCGTTAGGAGGAGCCATGGACAAGGCCCTCCCGGACGGCGAAACGCGCCGGCTGCCGGACCTCGGCATCGCCATCAAGTCGATCGTCGGGTTCTGGCTGCTCTACTTCGCGCTGACCACCGTGCGGTCGGTCGTCGTCCAATATCCGGATTTCTGGGAGATGCTGAGCCGGCGCTGCTGGGTGTCGCTGGCCGGAATCTTCATCACCTTCCTCCTCTATCTGGCGCTTCGCCCGGTGGCGAGGAAGGGCCTGAACGTGAAGGCGACCCTGGCGGCGATACTCTGCCTGCCCGCCTCCATGGCCTACGCCTCGGTCAATTATTACGCCTTCTACGTCTACGCGCCGCTGCACGCGGTGAAGCAGGAGCAGGAGCGCAATGCGATGGGCTGGAGCCCGCTCGAAATGGCGGCGCGCTCGATCCTCGACAGCTCCTTCGCCTGGTTCTTCCTGTTCGCCGCCTGGGCCGCCTTCTACGTGGCGATGAGCTATGCCCGGCAGCTGCGCGTGGCCGACCGCCACGCCGCCATGCTCGCCCGCGAGGCGCAGGAGGCGCAGCTCCGCGCGCTGCGCTACCAGATCAATCCGCACTTCCTGTTCAACACGCTGAACAGCCTCTCCTCGCTGATCCTTTCGCAGAGGACGGATGTCGCCGAGCGGATGCTGATGAACCTCTCCACCTTCTTCCGCGCGACCCTCTCCGCCGACCCGACCGCGGACGTGAGCCTGGACGAGGAGATCAAGCTCCAGCGCCTCTATCTCGACATCGAGCAGATCCGCTTCCCGGACCGCCTGACTGTGGAGGTCGACGTGCCGGAAGCGCTGCAGAGCGCACGCGTGCCGGTGCTGCTGCTCCAGCCCGTGGTCGAAAATGCGGTGAAATATGGCGTCGCCCGCTCCCGCAAGCACGTCACCGTGCGCATCTCCGCTTATGAGGAAGCCGGCCGCCTGCACATCAAGGTGAAGGACGATGGCGAGGTCCCGAAAGATATGGACGGGGCGGAGGGCGGCACCGGTGTCGGCCTGCGCAATGTCTGCGACCGGCTGACCACCCGCTACGGCTCGCGCGCCGGCTGCATGCACGGCCCCGACCCGGATGGCGGCTTCACCGTCCATCTCTACATGCCCGTGGTGAAGCATGACTGAGCCCCGGAGCCTGCGCGTCATGGTCGTCGACGACGAGCCGCTGGCCGTGGAGCGCCTGCAGCTGCTGCTCGCCCGGCTGGAGGGCGTGACCGTCGCCGGCACCGCCAATGACGGCGAGGCGGCCTTGCGCATCGCCGAAGCGGTGGCGCCTGACCTCGTCCTGCTCGACATCGCCATGCCCGGCATGGACGGGATCGACGTCGCCCGCGCCCTCTCCAAATCCGCGGTCGACCCGGCGGTGGTCTTCGTCACCGCCTTCGACAATTTCGCGGTCGCCGCGTTCGACGTCGCCGCGATCGACTATCTGATGAAGCCGGTCCAGACCGAGCGGCTGGAGCGCGCGATCGAGCGGGTGCGCGGCTATATCGACGCCGGGCGGCCGGTGGGTTCCAGGCCCGCGTCCAGACATGTCGAGGAATTCTGGGTGCCCGACCATAGCGGCCTGGTCCGCATCGGCGCCGGGGACATCCAGCGGATCACCGCGGAGCGCGACTATATGCGCCTCCATGTCGGCGCCCGCTCGTGGCTGATCCACCGCACCATCGCCAAGCTCGAGGAGGATCTCGACCCGGCCATGTTCATGCGCGTCCACCGCTCGGTCATCCTGCGCCGCGACACGGTCATCGGCCTCTATCGCGACGAGGCCGGCCACTGGACCGCCCGGCTCAGCGACGGCGCCGAGCAGCGCATCGGCCGTTCCTATGTGGACGAAGTGAAGAGGTTCGCCGGGCGCTAGCCGCCGGCCATGCTCTCGAAGCGACGCTCTAACGAATAGGGAGGCGGCGAAGGGGTTCGCCGCCTCCCATGAGCTTTGCCGCCTGGTGGGCTCAGTTGGCGGCGCGGCTCATTCGATAGCCCGTGACCGTCACCGCCCGCGCGCCGTTGGCGGCGAGGGCGGTCGGCAGACGGGCGGATGCGATCGCGTCCTCGCGGCAATCCTGGACGAGGGCATTCATGCGCAGGTCGGCCGGGAAAGCGGTGCCGCAAATCTGGCGCGCGGCGCCGGCGATGCGGCGGTCGAGGACCGCACGGCCGTCCGCGCTCGCGAGATTGAGATCGGCATAGGACACGCGGACGGTCGTCGCCGACGGGGCGACGACGATCTCGGCCGCATTGGCCGGCGCGGCGGCCAGAGTCAGGCTGGCGACCGTGCAGCCGATGGCGGCGGCGAGGGCAATGGAACGCAGGTACATCATACATACTCCAGCTCGGCCCCGGGGGAGGGGCTTCGGTTCGGGGGTTCGCGGCCCCGGCGATCAGGCGGGGGACCATCGCCGCCGGGGCCGCTCCCCTGTCCTTGCCGATCCGCGGCGCCTCCGCCGCTGCGTTTCGATCATGATGGACTTCGTTTCGGCCAATGCCTGTCCGCTTCGACAAAGCGCGGACCCGGCTCGACCAATGGCAGGCGCGGCGGGCACGGAGGGCCGCGTCAACACTTCCTGCATCTCTGTCCACTATTGGGACGGGCCAAAATCAGAGGGCGCGGAGCGTGCAGGCCGAGGCTATGCGACGCTCTGGGACACCTCAACCTGGGCGGAAAACAGTGGCGAAAGCGGTGCGCAAAGGCGGCAAGAAGGCACGTGGCTTCGGCCATGATGCGCGCAGCCTTGCCCAGCTCGCCTTGATCCTTCCCATCGCCTCCTGCGTCCCCGCGCTGGCCGGCTCCGGCCCCGCGGCGGAGCTACAGGTCATCGACGCCCCGGTCATCGCTGCCGCCGCGCCGGTGCCGCAGGCCAGCGCCGCGACCGGCGTGCTTCCGGCTTTCGAGGGCGGCTCCGACACCGGCTCGCTGGAGGGCGCGAACGCCTTCGCGGCCAATGCCAATCTGCCCATCGCCGGCCTGCCGAGCCCGGCCGCCGCCGCCATCGCCTTCCGGCCGACCACCCCGGTCGACCAGATGCGCTCGCTCGATTGCCTGACCCAGGCCATTTATTACGAGGCGGGCAACCAGAGCGAGGACGGCATGCGCGCCGTCGCCCAGGTGGTGCTGAACCGGGTGCGCCACCCCTCCTGGCCGAACAGCGTCTGCGGCGTCGTCTATCAGGGCCCGATGCGCGCCGGCGGCGGCTGCCAGTTCACCTTCACCTGCGACGGCTCCCTTGCCCGCACGCCGGTGGCGACGCTCTGGGCGCGTGCCCGCTTCTATGCCGGCGAGGCGCTGGCCGGGCGGACCTATGCGCCCGTCGGGCTCTCGACCTTCTACCACGCCAATTACGTCTTCCCGTCCTGGGCGCCGCGGCTGGTGAAGACGGCGACGATCGGCGCGCACATCTTCTACCGCCTGCCCGGCCTTGCCGGCGCGCCGGGCTCGTTCAGCGACGCTTATGCCGGCAACGAGCCGGTGGTGCGCGGCTCCTCCTACATGGCGCGCGCCTCGCGCGGCGCGGCGATCCCGGCCGTGGCCGAGGCGCCGGCTTTCGCCGCGAGCGGCTATCAGCCCGCGCCCGTGACGGCTCCCGCGCCGCCGCCCTCCGACATCGCGCAGGACCCGCGCTGGGCGCCGAACAACCTGCCGCAATCGGGCGTCCGCGAGGAGCATGCCCAGTCCGGCCAGTGGCGCACCGACGCCCCGGCCTCGGTCACCGGCGGCCGCTGACAATCTATGCCGTGCTCCGGCGAAGGCCGGAGCGTTGCCCCCCGCGGGGCCGCGCCGAATTTGCTCCAGTCACATTGCGCTTCATCCGCCGCTCCGGCCTTCGCCGGAGCACGGCCCGTGGCGGGAGGATCCTCGCGCCGGGAACAAAAGCTCGTTCACCCTCGTAAGCATCGCAGGCTCGAGGAGACTGTCATGAAACCCCGCATCTCCCTGCTGACCCTTGGCGTCACCGACCTGGAGCGGTCGCTTGCTTTCTACCGGGACGGCCTCGGCCTGCCGACCGAGGGCATAATCGGCCGCGAATATGAGCATGGCGCGGTGGCCTTCTTCACGCTGGCCGGCGGGCTCAGGCTGGCACTCTGGGCGCAGACCGACCTCGCGCATGATTCCGGCCTGCCGGTCACGCCGCCGAGCCAGACGGCCTTCGCGCTCGCCCACAATGTGTCGAGCCGCGAGGAGGTCGATGCGGTGATGGGCGAGGCACGGGACGCCGGCGCCGCTATCGTCAAGCCGGCCGAAGACACCTTCTACGGCGGCTATGCCGGCTATTTCAGCGACCCGGACGGCCACCTCTGGGAGGTGGCCTGGAACCCCGCCGTGCTCCCCGACGAGGCCTAGCCGATCCGCGTCAGCCGGGCGGCCAGCTTGGCGAGGCCCGGCATCCCCGCCAGCCCGACCATCGCCTTCCGCCTGAGCGGCGCCTCGGCCATGTGGCGAAGCGTCTCCGCGATCGCGACCGGACGCTTCGCCTGGGCCGCGAAGCCGCGCTGATAGGCCACGGCGCCGTCATCGTCGTGCAGGCAGGCATGGGCGGCAGCCGCGCCACTGGTCAGCGCCACCGCGATCCCGTCCCCGGCCAGGCTGGCGATCACCGCAGCCTGGTCCCCGAGGCGGAACAGACCCGGCGCGGTTGTCCGCGCGCGCCAGCCATAAGGGACGCCGGCAATGGCCTCCCAGTCGGCGGGCAGCGTGCCGCCCAGCCGCTCGGCAAGCGCAGGCGCTTCCCGCATCAGCTCGGCCAGCAGCGCCGCGCGTCCCCCCGCCATGCGCGCCTGCGCAACGGAAAGGCAGAGATTGGCCGCCCCATCTTCCTGCACCAGCAGGCCGGCATAGCCGCCATTGTAGAGATGGAGTTCAATGACCCCATTGAGGTCCGGCGGCGCGGGGATGGCGGCGCGCAGGCCGGCGGACAAAGCGCGCCTGCCAACCGGGCGGACGGCACCACGCAGCTCATGCTTGCCGGTGGCGAGGAACAGGGCTTCGGCCGCCATCTCGGTCCCGTCGTCGAGGCGGATGCAATCGCCCTCCAGCGCCCGCGCCGTCCGCCCGCGCAGCACGGCGGCGCCCGCTTCCTCGGCCATGCGCAGCAAGGTCGCATCAAGGCGGCGGCGGGAAAGGCCGGCCGCGGCCTGCGGCAGGTCGCTTTCGACCACCTTGCGGCCGGAGACCAGGCGCAGCCGCCGGATCGGCCTTGCGCCGAGCACCGCCGGATCGAGGCCCAGTTTCTTCAGCGCGGCGATCGCGTCCCAGCCGAGAAAGCCGCCGCAGACCAGGTCGCGCTCGCCGAGGCTCCGGTCGATCACCACCGGCATGGCCCCGCCGCGCGCGAGCGCGATGGCGGCGGACGCCCCGGCCGGCCCCCCGCCGACTATCAGCGCAGCCGTTCGACGCACAGCCGGAAGGGGAAGCGGCGGACGATCCGCGCGCCTTCGATGCCCGCGCGGGCGAGGATCACCTGCCAGTCGGCGGGACGGAAGGACCGGCCGATCGAGACCTTGCCGTCCTCGCGCACGATCCGGTGGGCGCCGAGCAGGCGGGCGAGCAGGGGAAAGGTGGCGTAGGGGAAAGCGAGGCGGTGTAGATCGTTGACGATCCAGCCGCGCGTGGCCCGTGCCTCCATGAAGCGTAGGAATTCGTCCAGCTCATCGTCGGTCATATGATGGGCCACGAGGCTCGATATCACGAAGTCGAGCGGTCCGGCCACGTCGCGATAGTCGCCGGTGCGAAACTCGATCGGCCAGCGAATCGGCGTCGACGCCCGCGCCGCCACGGCGCTGCGCCGGTTGAGATCCACCCCGATCAGGTCCGCGGCGAGGCGGCGCTTCCGCGCCCAGCGCGCGATCCGGCGCAGCATGTCGCCATGGCCGAAGCCGACGTCGAGCAGGCGGAAGCCGGTCATCCCCCTGGCGCCGCGGGCGAGGAAGTTCAGGGTCGGCCGCGCGGCCATGGTCACAGCGTTGACTCTGGCGAGATCCCTCAGGACCTTGTCATAGGTTTCCGGCGCGAGGCCGGGATCGTCCATCTGCTCGTCGACGCGGATCCGCGCGGCGAGTCTGCTCATGCCGCCTGCTCGAAGTGAAAACCCTCCGCGGCAAGGCCCGGCCCGAAGGCGATCGCGACGCCCTTGCCCGTGTCCGGCCGGCCGATCAGTTCGGCAAGGATGAACATCAGGGTGGAGGAGGACATGTTGCCGTAGCGGGCCAGCACGTCGCGCGAGGCCCAGAGCGCGCCCTGCGGAAGCTCCAGCCCCTTCTCCGCGGCATCGAGGATGGAGCGGCCGCCGGCATGGACCGCCCAGCTGGAAATCTGCTCCGCGTCCCAGCCATTGTAGAGGGTCTTGCGCGTGGCTTCGTCCGCGAGGCGGTGCTGAATCCGGCCCGGCACCTCGCCGGACAGCGTCATCTCGAAGCCGGTGTCGCCGATCGTCCACTGGATCAGTTCGGCCGAGTCCTCGAGCTGCATCGAGAAGAGGTGACTCATCTCCAGGCCCCGCGGAGCGCTGGTCACCAGGGCGGCGGCGGCGCCGTCGCTGAACTGCAGCTGGGCGAGCAGGGATTCGAGCTGCTGGGTCTCCTGCAGATGGAGCGAGCAGAGCTCGACGGTGACCGCGAGCACCCGCGCCTCGGGCTCGGAACGGACGATGTGATAGGCGGTCCGCAACGCCGCGACCGCGGCATAGCAGCCCATGAAGCCGACCAGGGTCCGCTCCACGCCCTCCAGGCCGAGCTCGCGCGCGATGATCTGGTCGATCCCCGGCGCGACGAAGCCGGTGCAGCTCGCGACGACCAGATGGGTGATGCCGCCCAGCTCGGTCCGCTCGCGCAGCTTCGCGATCGCGGCGAGCGCCAGCTTCGGCGCCTCCTCGGCATAGACCTGCATCCGCCGCGAGGTGGGCGGCGGGCCGCCATGGTAGAAGCCGCCTTCCTGATCGTGCGGAAGGCCGCCGGGCGCCGGCGGCAGCACCGACCAGCGATGCTCGATCCCGCTCCGGTCCGCCATGCGCTGGAACAGCTTGCGGGTGCGCGCATCCTCGACCTGGCCGGATGCCCAGCGCATGAACAGCTGGTGCACGTCATGCTCGGGAACGACGCCCGCGAGGGCGTTGATATAGGCGCGTCTCTCACTCACTGGTGCGGCCCTTTCGGCTCGGACGCCCCTGTTTGTGAGTCAACGGCTACGCCTGCCGAAGGGTCCGTTGCAAGACCGAACTAATCCCGCGCATTGCCGAGCGCGACGGCGAGCTCATAGATGTGCTCGATGCCCGCGTAGAAGCTGGCCACGGGAATGCGCTCGTTCAGGCCATGGGCGAACATTTCATCCGGCTTGATGAAGATGCCGGAGGTCGCCCAGGTCGGAATGCCGGCCGTCCGGTAGATCACGCCGTCCGTGCCGCCGGATTCCAGATAGGGACTGATCGGCACGCCCGGATAGCGGCGGTGGATGGAGGCGGTGATGGCGGCGTTCACCGCCGGGTTCGTCTCGGAGACCGGGCTGAGCCGCGGATTGCCCATCGTCTCGACGCGGACCGCATCATTGGCGATCGCCGCGACCAAAGCGAGGCGCACCGTCTCCGGCTGGACGTCCGGGAAGATGCGGCAATTGACCACCGCCGAGGCGCGCTGCGGCAGCGCGTTCTGGGCATGGCCGGCCTCCAGCATGGTGGCCACGCAGGTGGTGCGCGTGGTGCCGACGAATTCGGGCGAGTGGCGAAGCGCCTCGGCGGCCTCCGCGTCCTCGGGATTGGCGGCGAAGCGGGTGAGCATCTGGCCGGCCGGTCCCGGCACGATCCGCCCGAGCGTGCCGAGATAGGCGCGGGTCAGCGCGTTCGACGTGGCCGGGAGCGGCGAGGCCTCGACGCGGAGCAAGGCGCGGGCGAGATCGTAGATCGCATTGTCGTCGCGCGGCCGGCTCGAATGGCCGCCGGGGTTGGTGACGGTCAGGCGGAAGGAGGCGAAGGTCTTCTCCGCGCCCTGCACGAGATAGACGAGCGGCTGGCCGGTCGGCGCCAGCATGCCGCCGCCCGCATCGGTGTTGATCGCATAGCGGGCGCCGCGCACCCATTCATGCGCCGCGATCAGCTCGGTGGTGCCGAAGGTCGTCTCCTCGTCGCCCACGAAGGCGAAGACCAGATTGTTGCGCGGGCGCTGCCCGGAGGCGCGCATCCGCAAGATGGTCGACATGAGCGAGGTGACGCCGGTCTTGTTGTCGAGCACACCCCGGCCGAAGAAGGTGCCATTCTCCTCGACCAGGGTGAACGGGCTGCGCTGCCAATCCTCGGGCCGCGCGTCGACCACATCCATATGGGCGGAGAAGAGGATCGGGCGCGCCCGAACGTCGGTGCCGGGCATGCGGACGATCAGCGCCGCCGTCTCCTCATGCGGGATCACGACCATGTCCGCATCGGGCACGCCGCCGGCGCGGAGCGTCTCGCGGATATAGGCAATCATCGGCGGGACCTGGCCTTGGCCGGCCGCGGTGCGGAAGGAGACGAGCCGCTCCAGGATCTGGCGGGCCTGGCGCTGGTGGGGCTGGTCCTGTGCCGCGGCGGGCGTGGCGGCGAACAGGACGGAAAGCAAAAGGGCCGCGCGCTTCAGCATGTTCATCTCCCCCATGACTCCCGCGAGACCATGGGACGGCGGCCTGCTCGGCTCAAGCGGATTCCGACAGAATCAGAGCTCTCCCGCCCCGGCTATGAAAAGTGACGGGCGGCCTGCACGCCGCCCGTCACCTCCCTAGAGCAATTGGGGGGCAACCCGTCGCCCGGGGATGGTCAGTCGGTATGACCCTCGCCCATGCGGCGGCTGGCCTCGCGCATTTCGCGGGCGCCCTCGCGCATGCCGCGCGCGCCTTCCTCCATGCCGCCGGCCGCCTCGATCAGATCCTGATGGCTGACGTTGTGGCCGCGGGCACGCTGGCGGGCGATTTCCTGCTCGCGCCAGGCGGGGTCGCGGAAGCGGCGGGCCTGTTCTTCCATCCGCTGGGCACCGCGCTCCATCCCCTCGGCGCCGCGGGCCATGCCGGCCGCGCCGGAGCGCATGGAGATGGCCATGGCGCGCGGGGCGATCAGGGCCGCGCGATGCGCTTCCTGCATGGCGGCGCGGATGCGGGGCGCCTGGGCCCGCATCTCGGCATGAGCCCGGGCCATTTCACTGCGCGCGCGGGCCATGTCGGCACGGGCGCGGCCCATTTCGGCGCGAGCCTGGTCCATCGCCCGGCGGATCTCGCGACGGACGCGCTCGCGCTCCGGGCCGTTGAGCCGGCGAAGCTCGGGCTCGGCCTCGCGCAGCGCCTGCTGCACCGACCGGTTGATCTCCTCCGGATCAACCGCGGCCATCGAGGCGGCGACGATTTCCGGAATGTGCGGCAGCACTTCGGCCAGGGCGGCGTGGACCTCGTTCGACACGTCGGGAATGTCGATGTCGAGATCAGCGACCGGCGCGGGCGGCGCGGGCGGGGCCGGCACGCCCGGCGCCTGGAGGGCGTGCGGGGCATGCGGCGCGGCGGGCGCTGCCCGCGGCGCGGCGGGGGCGGCAGGGGCCGTCGGCGCGTCCGGCTGCGCGGCCTGGACGAGCTGGACCGCGGCGATCGGCGCGGCGAGGCCGACGCAGGTCAGAGCGGCGATCTTGGCCCAGGCGGTGCCCCGCGGCCGCTCGCTGCGGTCGAGGATCGCACGAATCCTCTTGCCGAGCGCGCTGTGCTTCGGCGCGATCGAATTGGCGGCATAGGCGCCGCCATTCATCTGTGCCCAGGTCAGCAGGGTCTGGGCATAGCGGGCCGGCTCGACATGGCGGGCCGCCTCGCTGTCCGCGGCCTCTTCCGCCTGCTGGACGATCTCGCGCTCCAGCAGCCAGACGATCGGGTTGAACCAGAAGGCGGCGGCGGCGATCCGGGTCAGCATCAGCGCCACCCAGTCGCGGCGGGCGACATGCGCCATTTCATGGGCGAGGATCGCATCGGCCTCTTCCGGCTCATCGAGCGTGTCGGGATCGATCAGGATGACCGGCCGGCGCCAGCCCCAGCTGAGCGGCGAGGGCACGGAATCGGAGACCATGAGCCGGGTCCGGTCGTCATCGCCGCGCATCCGGGCGAACGCCGCCAGCCATTGCGGATCGGTGACGTCGCGCGCGGCCCGGGTCCAGCGGCGGAGCATGAACAGGCCGATGAGCAGCCGGCCGCCGATCATCAGCAGCCCGCCAAGGTAGGCGAGGAGAACGAGCGGCGTCGGGTCGTCCCAGATGGACGGCGCGGCGGCCGGCTGCGGCGCCGCCGCCTGGAGCGCGGGAAGCGAGGCCTCCGAAGCGGCGACATAATCATAGGTGGAGGCCAGTTCCGGCGTGATCGCCGGGGCCGCGGCGGCGGCCACCGCCGGCGTCTCGGGGGCCGAGAACGCCTCGATCTGCAGTGCCGGCAGCGCGAGCGCGGCGAGCGGCAGAAGCAGGAGCATGGTGACGCCGATCCGGAGCACCATGGCCCTGTCGGAGGCGGCGCGGGAGCGCAGCACATAGGCAAGGCCCAGCGCGGCTCCGGCGATCAGGGCGGATTTCCATCCCATCTGGACAAAGAATGACACGTCCATCTCAACGCTCCCTGGCTTCGTCGATCGCCCGCTGCAGGGCGTCAATCTCGTCTTTGGACAGGCTCTTGGTAAGCCCCAGCAAGGCGGTTGCGGCATTGGCCGCCGATCCGTCGAAGAACGTGCGGACCATCTGGTTCATCGCGGTCTCGCGGACCTTGGCCGGCTGGGTCACGCTCTTGTAGACATAGGCCTGATCGACCGTGCGGTGCTTGATCATGCCCCGCGCCTCCAGCCGGGAGAGCAAGGTGCGCACCGCGGAATAGGAAGGCGGGTCCTTCATCGCCGTGCGCAGCTCGGCCGCGGTGGCCTCGCCGGCGCTGCACAGCAGCTCGAACAGCTCGCGTTCACGTCTGGGAAGAGAATCGATCATCATCCTGCCTTGTCTTGCTACATCTGTAGCATGTCACGTTTGTGGCAGGATGCAAGCGCTTTCGTCGCGCCTGGATGTCATTTCGTCGCCGCAACATGAAGCTCGGGTGAACCGCGCCGAAATGACCGGCTGGCAAACGGCGCCCGGGCCGCGCGGCCGGGGCTCAGGACGCGGCCGAACAGGCGTCCTCGGGATATTTCTCGTTCATATAAGCGAGCGTGTCCCGCGCCAGCTCCTCGAGCACTGTCTCGTCCACGTCGGCGAGCTTCTTGATGTAGAGGCAGCATTTGCCGGTCTTGTGCTTGCCGAGCCGCGCGAGCTGGGCGGCCTCGCGCGCCCCGCCTTCCTCGGTCAGGAAATAGAGGACCAGCTCCGCCTTGCGCGGCGAGAAGCCCATCCGGCACATCGTGCCGCCATGGCCGCTCGCATATTTGTAATGATATTGCCCGAAGCCGATGATCGTGGGCCCCCACATCTTGGCCGGCTCGCCGGTCAGCCGCTCCAGCATCGCGCGGACCTTGATCGCATCCTCGCGACGCTGCGGGATGGGAACCGCCGCGATGAAATCATCGACCGACACTTCGGTCGCCCTGGTCTTGATCTCCGCCATCCCGTCATTCCCTTTCGAATCGCGCCGGGCCAGCATGGCGCTGGATCAGGCGGCGGGGAAGGCCCGCTTCATCGCCGCATAAGAGGTGGCCACCACGTCCTCCAGCACGGCCATGTCCACGTCGGCGAGCCGCTTTATGTAGAGGCAGGAGACCCCGTTCCGGTACGGGCCCATGCGGGCAAGCGCCGCCTCGTGGGCCTTCACGCCGTCCATCAGGTGAATGTTGAGCACGCTTTTGCGCACCGCGAAGCCGGTGCGGATCCAGCTGCCTTCATGGCCGGCCCCGGTCTTGTAGCTATAGGTGCCGAAGCCGACCATCTTGTTGTCCCAGACGCGGGGCGCCTCGCCTGTGACCCGGGCCATCATCGCGGACAGCGCCTCGGCATCGGCGCGCTGGCCCTCGTCGGGGATCGCCGCAATGAAGGCAGCGACGTCCTCGCCGGTCGGCTTCGTCTTGTTCTCGGTCATCGCCAGCCCCTCGGACCTGCCCTCAGTTCCGACGCCGGAAGGTCCAGCTCATCGCGTTGGAACCGTCCATCCGCGAAATGGTCGCCACCATCACGTCTCCGGTCCGGACGTAACGGATGCGCTGCGGGAAATCGTGCTGCGGATTGTCGAAGGTCGCGCTGGTCCGGTCATGGGCGGTGAGCCGGAAGGCGGTGGCCGAACCACCACCGGGCTGAGCGAAATAGGCGGGAATGCCGTCCTCACCCACCTGCAGGCGCAGGAACTCGAACGCGCGCACCCGCTCGCCGGCACCGGACCGGCTATGCCCGAGCATCACCCCGCCGCGCGGCGCCGACCAATTCTCCTCCGTCCAGCGCCCGCTCGCCGAGACGCTTTCCCAGCGCCCGGTCATCCAGGCCAGATCGGCGATACCCGCCGGCGGGGGCGCCTGCCCCATGAGCAGCAGCGCCAGCGCGGCCGCGGCCAGTCTCTTCATATCCATGTCTCCCTCGTTCGCACCCTTCATGACGGATCGGAACACACCCGTCTTGAACCAACGCGACAAAAGGCGTCTCATCCCGGCGATGGACTATCACGAGACAGAGCCGCCCGCCGCGCTCGCCGGGCTGGTCAAGGTCCGCTGGGTCCTGACCGGCAGCGGCGCGCCGTCTGACTGGATCGCCCAGCAGGCCGTGCCGGACGGCTGCGTCGAGATCATCGCCCGCAGCGCCGGCCGCTCGCGCTGGGGCGGGGATCAGCCTGCGCGCTTCGCGGTCGGCCTGATCGAGCGGCCGGAAGGGTTCGAGATCAGCGGCGACGCTGGCTTCGCGGCGATCCGGCTCTGGCCCTGGGCCTGGGCACTGATCGGCGATCGGCCGCTGGCCGAACTGCGCGGGCGCTGGCTGCCTTATGAGGGGCCCGGCCCGGACGAGATCGAGGCGCGCCTGGCCGGGCAAGAGGCGCTTGCCGCCATCGGCCGGGCGATCGTCGGGGCCGCCACAGTGGAGGAGATGAGCCTCGCCACCGGGATGAGCCCGCGCACGCTGCAGCGCTGGTTCGCCCGCCATGTCGGCCTGCCGCCGCGCCGTTATCTGCGTCTGCTCCGCTTCCAGAAAGCGTTCGCCGAAGTGCCCGACCAGCCCTCGCTCGCCGACCATGCCGCCGCGCAGGGCTATGCCGATCAGGCGCATATGGCGCGCGAGTTCCGGGATCTGGCCGGCGTGCCCGCGAGGCAGGCGCGGCGGACCGCGAAGGGACCCTTCCTGCGGAGTGGACGATAACGCCCTCCGTTCGCCCTGGAACGGATTTGAGTGAAAGCCTTAGCGCGGCCTTCTGAAGCGGTAGACGAAGCGGTCGGTGCGGCCGCGGATGCTCGGGTCGAAGACGCTCTTGCTATGGTCGTCCGAGGGATTGCGGAGCATGTCCGTCTCGCCGACGAACTCGAAGCCCGCCCGCTCGAAATCGGCCCGCACCGTTGCCGGCAGGATCCGGTGGGTCGCCTCGACTTCGGCGCGGGTGTCGCGGCCCTGCGCCGCCACATGATCGATCACTGCCACGGTGCCCCCGGGCTTCGTCGCGCGGAACAGGGCCGCGGTGATCGTGGCCGGGTCGATGCGGGCGATGCCGAACCGCGTGCTCTCCCAATACATGTCGTGATAGACCAGATGGAGCATGATGAAGTCATAGGCCTGGTCGGGGAGCGCGAAGGCGTTGTTCGGTGTCGCGTAGAAGGCCGTGTTGCCGTTGCGCTCGCGAATCCCGTTCAGCGCGTTGCGGATATTCTCGCTGCGCATGAAGCTGGGTGTGTTCCAGCCGGTGACGCGGCCGGTCGGCCCGACGGCACGGGCCATGACCTCGGCATAATAGCCACTGCCGGTCAGGAAATCCAGGACCCGGTCGCCGCGTTGGAGACCGAGCCAGCGGAGCACCTCGGCGGGCTTGCGCACCTCGTCCAGCGCGACCGCATCGGCGGGCCGCCCCGGTGCTGAGATGGCGGCGGCGACGTCGGCGGGCGCGGCCTGGGCGGCGGCGAGCGGCGTCAGGGCCAGAGCGGTGGCGAGCAGCAATGTCTTCATGGCAGTCCTCCCCGGAGTCGGCGCGACGCTAACCGGCACGCCTGTATCTCCCACGCCGTTTCGACGGAGCAGCGCCCCGCTTCGACGAGCGCTCAGGCCGCCCGCGCCGCCGTCTGCTCCATCAGCACCCGCAGCGCCGCATGCGCCGAGAGCGCCGCGCCCTCCTGCCAGAAAGGCACATAGGACAGATGCTCGCCGGCGAAAACAATCGGGCCCTCGGGCTTCAGCAATTCCTCATAGGCCGCCGTGCGCGGTCCGCCCTGGGGGCCGCCGCCGAAGGCCGGGCCGACCGGGCCGACGCCTTCCGACCATTGGGTGAGGCCCCAGGAGACGGTGACCGGCCGGCCGAGCAGCCGCGCCTTCCCCGGATGCAGCGCCTCCACCGACGCCCCACACAGGCGGAAGCGATCCGCATGGCTCATCGCCGCGAATTCGGCCGCATGGTTCTGGCCGGTCCAGCCCGACGCATAGGCCGTCACCAGCACGCCTTTCTCTCCATGCCAGCCGCCAGACGGATAGAGGAGGTTCTCGTTCGCCCGGTCGGTCCAGGCGAGGCCGCCATAAATCCCTTCCTCCTCCCAGAAGCGCGGGGCCTCGAAGCCAACCTTGGTGCTAACCAGATAGGGGTTGTCGCGGATCGCGGCCTGCTTGGCGGGCGAGAAATCGGAGGGGATCCGGCCGAGCAGGTTGAGCGGCAGGGTGCAGATGCAATGATCCGCGTCGAGCACGCGGTCGCCCGGGCCGTGATGGATGCGCACCCCGGTGCCGCGGCGCCGGATCGCGGTGATCGGGCTGCCGAGGCGGACCGCCGGGCGGACCTGATCGTAAAATGCGTGCGCGATCCGGTCCATGCCACCGACCGGCTGGAACATCGGCGCCTGCATGTCGAACACGTCCTCGAACACGATCGGGAAGCCGGCCGTCGGCCCGATCGCCATCAGGTCGGCGGCGGACAGCGCCCGCGGCACCGGCCGTCCGGTCTCGCGATAGCCGCCCGGCAGCGGGTCCATCCCCGAGCGCCCGTCCGGCGTGTAGACGCCGCGCTCGCCCAGGCTGCCGTAGAAAGCGAGGAACTGGCGCATCGCCTCCTTCTCGCCACCGCGCAGCTCGCCATCGAGCGCGCCGCCGTCAATCGCCTTGGCGAGCAGCTCGCTGAACCGCCCGCGCGTGTCGTAGGCGAGCTGGCGGTTGGTGTAGATGCGGCCGCCAAATTCGGAGCGGGCGGCGCGGTTGGAATTGACCATCACCTCCAGTGCCACGCCGAACCGGCGCGCATAGCCGAGAATGACATGATGATGGTGCGGGATGCGGGCCGGGCCGGCGTTCAGATAAAGGCCTTCGGAATAGTGGCAGATTTGGTCGGGCCGGCCGATCTGCTGGACCCGGTCGCCGCCGCGGATCGTCCAGGCCCGGCCACCAATCCGGTCGCGGGCCTCCAGCACGGTCACGTCCCAGCCGGCGCGGCGAAGCTCGTAGGCCGACACCAGGCCGGCGATGCCCGCGCCGAGGATGACCACCTTGCGCCCCGTGCCGCGCGGCAGTTCGAACGGCTCGGCGGAGGCCGGCGGCACGTTGAGCAGCCCCATCGCCTCCATGCCGAGATAGGCGGCGCTGAACCCGCCGAGCACGCCCAGCCGCTCGAGAAAGTCCCGACGCGTCACGGTCATTGCCCGCCTCCCCGCTGGGCCGCCGTGACCTCGATCTCCACCAGCCAGCCGGGATCGACCAGGCCAGCGACCTGCATGGTCGAGCGCGCCGGGCGCAGGGGCTGCGCCGCGGTGCCGAAAACCTCGCGATAGGCGGTCATCATGCCGGCAAAGTCCATGCGGCTTTCGCCCTGCGGCGCGACGAGGAAGACGCGCATCATCACCACGTCGCCGAGCGAGAGATTGTGCGCGCGCAGCGCCGCCTCGATCTTGCGCAGGACCGAGCGGGTCTGGGTGGCCGTATCGCCATAACGCTGGGCCGAGCCCTGGGGCGCGTTGGCGTCGACCGGATCGGGGACGGTGCCGCTGATATAGACAAGGCGGCTGCCGGGCGGGACTTCGACCGAGGAGGAGATGGGCGATTGCGGCGGCCCGACCCTTCTGATCTCCTGCGCCTGGGCGCTTGTTGCGGCAGCGGCGAAAGCAGCGGCAAACAGGATCGAAAGGCGCATCCGCGAGTCCCCCCTTTTTCGCGAGGCTAGACCCATGGGAGCCGCCCGTCACCTCTCCGTTCTGCAAACCGCGTGCGGGCGTCGACAAAGGAAAGGGCGGCGCCCCGAGGAGGAGCGCCGCCCGGCAGCCGGGGACAAGGCTGCTTTATCCTTTAGCGGGTGCCGAACAGGCCGGCGGCCGCCGGCACCGACCGCAGCGCATTGTCGCGGGTCTGGGTGCGGCACTCGGCCACCGCGCGGCGGCGGACGAGGTCGAAGCTCGGCGCTTCGCCGCAGACGTCGCGCACCGCGGCATTGATCCGACGCTCGAGCCGGGCCTGGCCGGCACTGCTGGAAAGGTCGAGATCGGCATAGGACACGATACGCACTCCTGGGGTGGCGGCCTTCGCGAGAACCGGCGAGGCGCTGATCGCGGACGCACACGCCGCGGCGGCGAAGAGGATGGGCTTCAACATTTTCGGTCTCCTGGATCGGGGGTCTGGGCGTTCCGCCGCGGGTCGGAACAAGAGACCATATGCCGCGGCCCTTCGCCGCCCGCCAACGAAACGAGCCGTGAATAGTATAAGGAAAACTTATTGAGTCTGCGCGGAGCCTGGGCGCCGAAGACGGTCCTTACATGATCCAGGAACAGGCGGGTGTGGCGGCCCATCAGGCCGCGGTCGTTCAGCGCCTTGGCCAGGATGATCGCGCCTTCCACGATCACCGTGGCATTGCCCGCTTCCTGGCGCAGGGGTTCGCGGGCACTGCGCCGACCAGCCAGTGCAGCCTGGCCTGCGCCGAGTCCCGGCAGGCCGACAAGGGCGCAATGCCGGGCTGGCATCCCTGCCGCCCGGCATGCCCTAGGGGCAGATTCCGCTTGCCGCGTCAGGGGCCGGGGCGGATGATCCTGGCGTCTGACGCGGAACAGGAGGGGACGATGCGCATCATTTCCGGGCTTGCCGCCCTTTGCCTGGCAGGGCTTGCGGCCATGCCGGCCTCTGCGGCGCTGCCGCCCAATTACCAGCGCCTCGCCGAGCTTCGGGCGGTGCTGGCGCTGCCGGCGGTCGGCACCGCCTTCGGGATCGAGCCGATCGAGCGGATCGAGCTTGTCAGGCCGGACCTCTACCGGGTCAGCGCCGGCCGCTGCCATCTCGACGTGCGGATCGTCGACCTGCCCACGCCCCGCAATGTGGTCGGGGCGCGCCGCTTCGAGGCGCGGGCCGGCAGAACGGTCTGCAGGCGCTAAGGGCCGGCTCAGTCAGCCATGGCGGCGGGCACATTGCCGCCATTGGCGGCCAGCCCTGCCATCACTTTGCGATGGAGCCAGATGTTCATCTCGGCGCTGCCGTCCTTGGCGCCGGTATAGCCGAGCTCGGTGGCCAGCTCTTTGCGGTTGTCGAGGCTGGGATCGAGATCGAGCAGCCGCATCAGATCGGCGATCGAGGTCTTCCAGTTCAGCGCGGGGCCGCCTTTGGCCGCCTGCCGCGCGGTCAGCACCGCCTCAACGTCCACCGGCTGCCCGCCGGGCGCCAGCATGCCGGCCAGGCCGCCGGCCGCGATGCCGCCGCCGACGGCGGAAGCCGTCGCCTCGGGCGCGGGCTGCGGAGCGGGAGCGCCGGTCCCCGTGCCCACCGCGCGCGCGGCATTGAGAATGGCCTCGTTGATCGACCCGAAAATGCCCATGGCGCGACTCCTCTGCTGGTGGTTGGCCTTGTCTTAGCCGGGGCCGAAACGGGTGGCCAGCGGCTCCCGGCGCGCCGTGCAGGGATTGCCATGGATCGAACGAGGCGAAACTGCCGCGCTCAGCCTTCCGGAAGCCGCCAGATCACCGTGCCCTGGTCGCGGCCGGCTATGGCGACACCCCGCGCGTCGCGCGCCGGCGTGTAGCGAGCCCTGGACCGCAGGATCCGGCAGGTCGTCTCGTCCAGCGCGGCCACGCCGCTCGACTGAGTAATATTACAGGAACTCACCCGCCCTTCCGGGCTGACCGTGATGGCGAATGCGACCCGTCCCTGCTGGTTGTTGCGCAATGCCGCGGCGGGATAATCGTCCGCCGAGAAATAGGAGCTGAGATTGGCTCGGCCGCGGCCCGGCGGAACCGAGGCGCCGCCGCCGGGTGCGGGGCCGTCGCCGGGCGGTCCGACCAAGGGCGGCGGGGTGCCGTCCGTCGGATAGGGCGCCGGCTCTTCCGGCGGCGGCCGCTCGTCGTCGCCTACGCCGGTAGCCCGGCAGATCTCGGTCGCCTGCTGCACCCTGGCCACGGGGAGCTGGCCGTCACGATGCCAGCCGCGCAGTTCCTCGTCGCTGGCGCCGGCGGTCGCCCGCGTCGTGATGCAGCCGCACATGGCATAAGCTTGCGGCTGCATCATGCTCGGGTTGGTCGAGCGCATCCCGTCCATGCATTGCCGCATATTGAGCTGCTGGAAGGCCTCGCGGTCGAAGCTGCCGTCCGCCTTGTCGAGGCTCGATCGCCCGCAGGCGGCGAGGGCAAGCAGCGGCAGAACGATCAAGACGGGATAACGCATGCTGTTTCCCCTTCGCAGCGGGCCCCGATGGCGCCGGGAGCGTAACAGATCGAAAGGAGCATGGCGACCGACCGAGCGCCGGCCGTTCAGCTGTGGTAGCCGGGGCAGGCTTAGCAGCATCGTCCGGCGCGCTTTGGGGAACGGGAGAAGCGGGATGCGGAGAGTGGCGAGACTCTGGACGGCCGGGCTAGCGCTCGGCGTGATGCCGGCGACGGTGCCTGCGGCGGCGATGGTGCCGCTCCATATGCAGCGCCGCAACGAGCTCCGTCAGCTGATCGATCTCCCCGCTCTCAATCGGCTCGGCCCGATCGACCGGATCGAGCGGGTCACCCCCGACCTCTGGCGGGTAACGGCAGGGCGCTGCCATCTCGACATCCGCGCGGTGCCCCGGCCGCGGACCGGACGGGGCCTGCTGCCCCCGCGCATTGAGCTTCAGCCCGGGCGCCGGAGCTGCCGACGCTGAGCCGCGTGCCCGGCCACTCTTGCGGCGGGCGCGGATTTGCGGTCCATCGACGCAGGGGGCGCGGGACATGACCGATTTCGAGTTCGTTTTCTCATTGTTCGGGCTGCTGCTCGGCTTCAGCCTGATCGAGGTGCTCGGCGGACTGGCCAAGGCGATCGAGGCGCAGCTGCGCGCGGTGAAGCTCGGCAACGGCGGCGCGGGGGAGCGGCCGTTCCAGGCCGGCTGGCTGATCCCCCTGCTCGGCCTGTTCGTGATGCTGGACGTGATCTCCTTCTGGGGCTCGGCTTGGGTGGCACGCGATCAATTGGCCTATAGCGGGCCGGTGGTGGTCGGCGGGCTGCTCTTCGCCGGGGCCTATTATGTCGCGGCACATTTGGTCTTCCCGACCGAGCAGGCGGACTGGGCCGATCTGGACGCCCATTTCTTCCGGGTCCGTACCGTCGTGTTCGGCATGATCCTGCTGCTGACGACGCTGCAGCTTGGCTATTTACTCAGCGCGATACCGGGGATGCTGCAGGCGCTGAGCAACCCGGGAGTCCTGATCTCGGCAGGCACCCATTATGCCCTGCTGATGGCGGGCATTTTCGTGAGGAGCAAGAAAGCGGGGATCCTCGTGCTCGTGCTGCTGATCCTGCGCTATCTGTTCCAGTATCTGGCCTAGCCGGGCGTGCCCTTGCGGCCGAAGCTGCCGGCGGGCGGACGCGGGGCATCGCCGCCGAAGCTGGGCGCCGGGGCGGCGGGCGCATTGTCCGGGCTGGAGCCGCGGCGGGCCAGGTAGCGGGCCATGGCGGCGTCGGCGTCGAAGTCGCTCTTGCCCTCCTCGATCACCCCGTCCGCAGCGCTCAGCGCGGCCTTGGGCGCCGGCGGGGTGGAAGCGGTCTTGAGCTTCCAAAGAAAGAGAAGAGCAAAGAGGATGGTGAGCGCGCCGAGGCCCATCCGGGTCGGCCAGATCGCGTGATCGAGGAGGCCGCCGAAGCTGTCGTTGACGTTGCTCAGATAGAGGAACAGCCCGCCGCAAAAGAGGACGGGGATCAGTGACCCTACCACGCCGAACCAGGATCTCGCCGCTCGCATTCGTCCCTCCAATGAACGTGCGGATTATGGCCGGAAATGGGTAACACAGGGTAAATGACGGGCCGCTCAGCGCCCGATCCTGGGCAGCAAGCGGGCCTTGGCGTCGGCAAACTCGCGGTCTGTGAGGGCGCCGTCCTTCCAGAGCACGGAGAGGCGAGCCAGCTCCTCGACCGGGCTCGGCTCGGCCCGATTGTCGTCTTCGTCCCCGCCGGCGGCGCGGGCGCGGGCGAACATCTCCTTCACCTCGGCAGGGGCGCTCTCGTCCATACCGGTGCCGAACATCCATTTGTCGGGGTCATTATAGTCGAACCAAGCCGGGTAGCGCTCGCCGGCGCGCGGGATGGCGATGCGCGGGACGGCCACCGTCTTGCTGCGCTCGACCGGCCCGGAGCCATCCAGCGGGGCGATCCGCATGCGGATGACGACCTTGGGATCGTCGTTAATCGTGGTCCCGGTGTCGCGCACCTCGACGATCGTGCCGATGCCCTTCGTGCCTTTCTGCATCAGCTCAGCCGCCAGCTTCTGCTTGGCCAGGAAGGACTTCCCCAACAACGCGCCGCCGATGAAGGGCAGCAGTCCGCAGACGAAGAAGATGCCACCGAACAACCAGCCGAACAGCTGCATGTCCGGCATCAGGCCAAGACTATTGGGGATCAGCGCGGAGAGGCCGATAGAGAGGAAAATGCCGGCGAAGATCACCGGCCCGCCACCCATGAAGATCCCGGCGATGGCGAGGATGATCCCGCCCGGAATGGCCAGCGCGAGCCAGCCGGGGCCGTCCGAGCTGCACCCCTCGCTCGCCCCGATGGCGGCGCGGCGGGCGGCATCGGCGACGCAATCGGCGGCGGTAAAGGCAGAGAAGAGCGCCCAGCCCAAAAGGGCGCAGCCAGCGAGGCCGACGATGAGACCCTTGGGACGCGCTCCTGCGAACATGGGCGGGAGATTAAGCGGCGCGCCTCCGGCAGGCAATGAGGAGCCGGACCGGCATCAGCCCGCCGTTTCCGGCCGGGTGAACAAGGCGGCGGAGGCGGCCAGAGCGGCGGCATCGTCGCGCAGCGCCCGGCGGCTGGCCTCCTCCGCGCGGTGACGGTCCGTCCGCAAAGCGCGCTGGGCCATCGCCTCCCAGGCATCGGCGGCGCGCAGGCAGCGCTCGCGGACATTGGCGAGCGGCTCACCCTCAGCGGCGCGCAAGGCCTCGTCGACGCGGGCCCGGAAATAATCTGCATTCGACATCTGTTCGTCCTTCAGGGTCGCATTGGCCGGCGGGGGATGGCGGCCCGCTTTTCGAATCCGCCGTCCCCCGCCGACGCCCCGGGTCCGGCATGGCCGCCAACCGGAGAGGAGGCGGCGGGCCAGGCCCGGGCTGCTGGTTTCCGCCCCGAGGGAAATCCGGGCGGAAGGCAGATTGTTCGGGAAACAGGCGCGCGCCCCGCCGCGCGGACGGAGCGCGCGCCACCCCTATTCAGAGCCTGGGCGGCGCCTGCACAGGGCCGAGACCCGTCTCGGCGAGCAGGATCCGGCGGCGGAAATCGATCCGGTCGCGGAACAGGTCGGCGAGCTGGCCGTGCAGCTTGCGGGCATCGGGCGAGGCGGCGCCGACGGCGTGCAGCCGCTCCTCACCTTCGCGTTGAATCATATGGCCGAGGTCCATGGCGGGCTCCTTCGTTGCAAGCGGGAGCGCGCGGATGACGGCGAGCCGTCGAACGGGGCGAGGCGAACCCCGCAGTCTCTCAGGCGCCGGCAGGCTCACAAAGAGTGGAGGCCGGCGATGGCTGGGAGTTAGCACATGATGGGGATTCGGCCTAATTGTTTCCGAAAGCGTGGGTTTTCGTTGAGAGATCGTCTGACGAAAGACCCTGTCTCAAAAGGATGTGGCAGACTCGTTCGTTTCGTTACAGTAATATTACCGTGACAATCCGCGATTCCAATGAATCCATGCGCTCGAATCAAACTATCCGGCGATTGTTTTAGAGACACACCCGATTATCGTTCCTGCCTGGGAGGTCGCCTGAGTCGCTGGGACTTTCCTTGTTCGTCACCGCGAAGAGGAAGGATGTGAATATGACCCTGCCGCCATTCCCGACGATCGACGGCCTCGACTGGGCGCCGCCGCTGACCACCGGCTACACCCAGATCGGGCGTACCTCCGGCCCGCTCCGGATCCGCGCCGACGCGGACAATGCCGGTTATGCCGACGACGTCTGGGACTATCCCTCGGACTCCGGCGCCCCGCGGCTCAACAATTGGTGGGAGGGCGGCGAGCCCCCGGGGCCCCGCTCGATCATGGCCGCGCAATATTGGCGGCTGGTGCCCAACACCTTCACCCATCTTTCGGCCGGCACCAGCCTGGAGAAGAGCTGGTCCTACCAGCACGGCGTCTCCAGCACCGACTCGGAATCGCTGACCGCGACCATGGGCATCCAGGCCGAAGGGCTCAGCGCCGGGCTCAGCGCCACCTTCTCGCATTCGGTGACGATCAGCGACCAGCAGACCCAGACCACCCAGTATAGCGTCGGCTCGACGCCCGAGGGCAAGGTCCGCGTCTGGATGCTCTGGGACCTGATCTATGAGTTCAGCCTGGTCCGCGCCGACGGCCGGATCATCCCGGCCGGCACCTATCGCGGCGACGTCGATTTCAGCAATGACGACCATTATTCGGGGGCCTATCTGAACTATCGGTTCAACCATCTGATCATCTCGTCGGGCAATCTCTGCTCGCGGGATGCCTTGTTCGACGCCTAGCCGCGGCGGCCGGAGCGGGCGGGCGCGAGGTGGCTTTGCCGCCGGCGCCCGCGCCCGCGTGACTGCCGTCACGCGCCTTCCGGCGTGAACCGACAATGATCGCCGCTCCTGATCGGCAGGAGAGAGAAATTCGCCACGGCGGGCCACCGTAATCGCCAAGTAATGTGCCCGCTCTCGCCGAACGGAATCGCCGGATCGTGCCGGATATGTAACTATCTTTTCGCCAATATGAGGGAGGGTCATCATGAGCTATTTGCAGATCGCCAGCTGGAACATCGAGCATCTCGGCGGAACGCGCTCCAACCAGTTGCCGGGCCAGAGCGCCTTCGCGCTTGCCGAGCATATCGAAATGAGCGGGATCGACGTGATCGCGCTGCAGGAAATCTATGTCACGCCCGACGCCGAGCAGGTCAGGCTGACCGAGAATGGCATCCTCGTGAGCAATGCCGGCAATGGCGGCCCGCGGAACAAGTATCTCGACATGGTCTGCTACCTGCTCGAGGAGCATCTCGACACGCCGTGGCGCTATTTCATCGTCCCGAACCGCGACGCCGGCCAAACCAGGCAGCTGTGCGCGGTGATGTGGAATACCGGGCGCCTGACCTTCAACGGCGCCACGAAGGTGGCGGTCGAGCACGATAGCCCCGACGGCAAATTGTGGGCGCGGGCGCCGCATCTCTACGACTTCTCCTCGGAGATCGAGGTCTTCCGGCGGAACGCGGCCGGGGCGTGGGTCGTCGAGACGGAGCGGCGCCGGCTGAGCCTCATTCCGCTGCACATGAAATCCAATGTCGGCGGCGAGACGGTCAACCGGAAGGTCCGCGCGCATGAGGCCAAGGCATTGTGCGAGGCCCTCGGGGATCTCGAAGGAAATTATGATCCGAGCCTGGTGCTGATCGGGGACACCAATATCGTCAGCAATGCCGAGCCGGCGATCGAGACCTTCATCGCCGCCGGGCTGATCGACCTGAACAACAATGACACGCCGACCTATGTCAGCCTGCAGCGGAAGGGGGCGCCGTTCGACCGGGCCTTCGTCGCGGGCGGGCGCCGGGAGTTCCGCTACTCACGCCAATATGTCCTGCACTCGGCGGACCTGCAGGCGCATGACCGGTTCCTGTCCGACCACCACATGATCAAGATCTGCGTGAAGGATTATGTGGACGATCAGGACCCGCGCATTCCGGCGTAGCGGATGGCTTGGCGGAGGCGCCGCGACCGGTGGCGATCGGGTCCGTCTTGGAGCGAGTCCGGCAACGCCGGGGCGGTGGCAATGCTGTTTCGATCTCACGCGAAGCCGCAAAGACGCGAAGGGGCCGCGACCTGCGAAAGCGCCGCAGGCTATCTCTTCAAGACTGGTCCCGCCTTCGGCGTCCGGGAGCTTATGAGGCCTTCGGCCCGGCAGAGCCTCTTTGCGGCTTTGCGGCCTTGCGTGAGATGATCGGGCGGCCATGGCGGGAACCGGCGCCGGGCTGGCGCGTCGGGCTCCCGACCCCGAAGGAGACCCCGCATGGCGTTGAAGGCGATCGCCCTGAATGGCACGTTGAAGGCGAGCAAGGGCAAGGAGACCAGCTCGACCGATAAGATGATCGGCCTGATCGCCGACGCGCTGAAGGCGAAGGGCGTAAAGTTCGACGGCACGATCCGGCTCGCCGATCATGACGTGAAGCCCGGGGTCAGCTCGGACGAGGGCAAGGGCGACGCCTGGCCGGCCCTGCGCAAGCGCATCCTCGCCGCCGACATTTTGATCTTCGGCACGCCGATCTGGATGGGCCAGATGTCCAGCCTCGCCAAGCGCGTCTGCGAGCGGATGGACGCCTTCCTCTCCGAGACCGACGAGGCAGGGCGGACGCCGGCCTATGGCAAGGTCGTGCTGATCGCGGTGGTCGGCAATGAGGACGGGGCGCACAACATCACCGCGCAGCTCGGCCAGGCTTTGGTGGACGTGGGCTGGACGCTGCCGCCTTCGCCCACCTGCTATTGGGTCGGCGAGGCGATGGGGGATGTGGACTTCAGGGATCTGAAGACAGTGCCGGACAACGTGGCGGAGACGGTGGCCATGGCGGCGTCGAGCGGGGCGCATCTGGCGGGGTTGCTGAAGGGGGCGGAATATCCGGGGGTGGCCGGACAGGGCGACTGAGGACGCACGGCGCCGCGTCGGGACGGGGCGCCGACCGACGCGAATGTCACGAATGTCACATGGAAACGCAGGGGGGCATCCCCGCGAAGCTGACAAACCTGACACTTGCCATCCGTGTGTGTCCCGGTCGCGCGAAAGGGCCCGAAGTTCGCACTGGCCATGGGACGGCGGCGGGCGTGTGGCGGCGGGCGAGACGGGCGCGGCCCTTCGGCGGGTCTCAGGGCAGGCATCATGCGCTGCCGTCGGGCGGTGGCGATGGTTCTCCATCTTTCAGCGTAAGCCAGACGAAATCCTACTTTGCAACGGAGGCCTTGGTCCGTTTTGGCGAGGATTGCGGGGCACGGGGCGGCCCGCGGTCAGAGGTCGGACCCGAACATCCATTTGTCCTCGTCCGCGCGGTCGAACCAGGCCGGGTGGCGGTCGCCGGCGCGCGGAATCCGGACGCGCGAGACGGTCACCGCCTTGCTGCGCTCGACCGGGGCCGAGCCGTCTTCGGGCACGATCCGCATGGTGAGCCGGACGCGGGGATTGTCGTTGAGGGTGATGCCGGTGTCCTCGACCGCGACGATCGTGCCCATGCCCTTCACGCCGGTGCGGCGGAGTTCGGCCGCCAGCCTGCCACGGCGGGCGGCAAGGTGGCGGAGGACGGGCCCGGCGGCGAGGGCGGCGAGCCCGCCGAGCAGGAAACCGCCGCCGAACAGCCAGGGGAAGATCGGCATGTCCGGCATCAGCCCCTGCGCCGCGACGGCGAGCGCGGCGGCGCCCATGGCCAGGAAGAGCGGCGCGAGCACGCGCAGGCCCGCGCCGGTGAAGGCGCCGGCGAAGACGAGGATCAGGCCGGCGGGGAAGGCCCAGAAAGCGAGATGCGAGACGCCGGCACAGGCCGGGCCGCTGCAGCCGGCGGAGGCGAGCAGGGCGTAGATGAACCAGGCCATGAGGAGGGCGCCGAGCGTGGCGATGAGGAGGGCGCGGGTCTGGCGGCTGGTGCGCATGGGGGTGGGTTTAGGGTGGGGGCTTGGGGGCGGCAAGGCGATGGGCGAGGTGGTCTGCAAGGACCCGAAGACAGCGCCGGCCAGGTTGGCGTCGAGCGGGGCGCATCCGGCGACGTGCCTCGTCCCGCCAAAAAAAGCGCTCGTAAGCAGGGCTGCGACTTCCCTAGCATGCGAGCGCCACGGCAAGGGGACACCCCAGGTGGGATGGAAACAGGTTCATCGTGCGGCGCTCGCCCTTCATGCTGGCGTTCCAGATCGAAGCGCTGGGCAGCCTGCTCGCCCGCAGCGACCTCAGCCTTCGCCTGTCCGGCTCGAATGCCAGACCGGACGCCGTGCTGGAGGCGCTGGAGCAGCTGGCGCCGGCGCATGTGCGGATTTTGCCTGAGCGGGACTAAGCGGCCGGAACCCGCGTCGGCGAGGCGATGGGGGATGTGGACTTCAAGGATTTGAAAAAGCTGCCGTACAAGGTGGCGGAGACGGTGGCCATGGCGGCGCGGGGCGTAAAAGCCAATGGGAAATCGGTGCACTGTCACCGTAATCCCAATTTTGACGGAATTCGAAAACGCCTCGAAGGCGGAACTTTGGCCTTTTTGTCTCAAGCAGGGCTGCGCTTCTGCGAAGGCTACAAATATGGCTATAACTGCGTGCCGCAAGATGAGTCGCAGGGGTGAAAATGCTTCCCACGCCAGATGTTCTCGCAACGGAACTCGCCAAGGAATCCGCTCCTCACATAGGTAGATTGCTCCTTCGAATCGGAAGGAAGAGCTTCAACAAGTTCATTGCGTTATCGACAAATATTTTTTCTCAGCATCTGCAAGACACCAAGAGCAGATGCTCAGTAACAAAGAACATTCTCTACAAAAATCCAGTTCCCTTGCAAACACAGTATGTACAAAACTATTTTAAGTTCAATAATAAGATCTTATCTGACATCGAAGTTTTAGAAAACGCAAAAACAAAATCGATTTCATACCTTATTACAGGCTCGGCTGGATCAGGTAAGTCGATATTCATGAAATGGCTTGCGGTAAGCCTTTGCGATAGCATCCTGCATCATCAGAAAATACCTCTCTTTATTGAAGCCAGATCTCTGGACGTTGATATTTTGCAGCTCTCATTTGAGGAGATGATTTTCAGATCGACCAGCACTGAGAAGTCGCAATCGACCCTGGAACAGGTGACGATCGGCCTTGAGGCTGGCGTTTTCGTCGTGATGCTGGACGGCCTCGACGAAATATCCCCTGATCATCGAAGCAAATTCCTGGGTGAGCTGGCTAGCTTTCGAAGGCGATTCCCCGATTGCTCTGTGATGTGCTCTTCGCGTCCAGAACATTTGATTGAATCTCTTGCTGACTTGAGCGTCTTGCGAATTTCGCAAATGTCCCTCATGCAAATAAATGAGCTTATAGGGAATTTGGTATATGATGCGGATAAGAAGTCTATATTTCTAAAAGAACTAAATGATTCACTATACGATATACATAAGAGTTTTCTGTCTAATCCTCTGCTTGCGATCATAATGCTTATAACATTCGATGAAAACGCGAACATCCCAAGAAAACTCTCTTATTTTTATTCAAATGTTTTTGAAGCCCTTTTCTCAAGACATGATACATCAAAAGGGGCTTATATCAGGGATCATTATGCGAAACTTGAAATAGACAAGTTCGAGGAGGCGTTTCGGTCCTTCTGCTTTGAAAGTTACGCGATAGCGCAGCTGAGCTTCTCCGACACTGACCTAACTAGACTTGTCAGGTCCAGTCTCAAGAGAAGCGCTATGCCGGAAATAAAACCTAGGTTATTTATAAATGATCTAAAGGAATCAGTCTGCCTGATGCAGGAAAATGGCCTCGAAACATCGTTTACTCACCGTTCGTTTCAGGAATATTTCGCAGCCAGATATCTACTTTATTATAAAGGTAGCAAATTTCCTGATATTCTTGATCATGTCAGCTATCGATACTTGACCGACAATGTGCTGACGATGCTGTTCCAGATGAATGCCATTGAGGTGAAGAGGCTTTGGATGCTTCCTCGATTAAATTCGTTCATCAAGCTAATTGACACCGTAGACGCCAGCGACACAGAACAGACGTTTGAGTTTTTGTCATCTATTTTCATATACTTGACAATCAATGAGGAAACTCGAATAACGTCTCTGACTTATGAGAGAAATTCCCCTGCGGTGCAGATCTCCGCGGTGCTCCATCTTCTGGCACCCGAAATGGAACTCGATGATGAAATGCTGCTTTCCGGAAAAATTTTCGGAGAGGAGGGACAAACTTTCAACGAATTTATCGATCAGAATGATCTGCGTGATTCAGACCTAGGCTTGGAGATAGTCAGACTTGTTCCCATCAAGAATCGCCCAGCAATTTACTTTAATCGTCATATTGAGAGCTGGATGCCAGTGAGCAATCTGGGTAGACTGACAGATAAGCTACGAAGCCGTGCTCACTCAGCAAAGGAATTCATCGAAAGCCAAACCAGCGAGAGTGATGACTTTGCTAATGATATTCTAAAATTGATGGACCGATAGGATTCTCTTCATTCAGTCGCCTCGCGCTCCCACTTTCGAAGGCCCGCCCTACAAAACTTGATTGCCCACTCGCTCCGACCGCGCCAATATGTCCTTCAGATATTGCCCGTGTAAGACAGCGTCTCCCCCGCCACACCCTCCTGCTTCTCGGGCTGCGGCATGTCCCCGGCATGCCGTTCCTGCGCAGCCTCCGCGGCAATCTCCCCCGCCCCTCGCCCACGCTTGCACCCCACGAACATTCCCGCTCATATGTCCTCAAGGGGGTACATCATGCGCTTTCCGTACGGACTGATCCTGCTGGCCTTCATCCAGTCGCCGGCGGCCGCGCAAAGCCCGGCGCCGGTGCTGGCGGCATTGCAGCGGAGCTTTCCCGCCGAGCATGCGGCCTTGTCCGGGCAGCTGCGCGGGCATTCGGCCGCCGCGCAGTCGCGCCTGGTGAGCGAGGCGATGCATCGGTTCGCCGTCGCGCATCAGGCGGCGATCGTTGCCGCGCCGGGCGGCCGGCTGATCGGGCTCGAGGTCCGGCATGGTGCGATGCTGCGGGCGCTGCAGCGCCGGGACGTGGCGCTGTGCGCCCGGCTGGGCGACCGCGGCTTTTTCGGCCGCGCGGCGCGCGCCGCCGCGCCGGCGCCCAACCTCGACGATTATGCGGTGGCACTGATCGAGGCGGCGGCGGCCGGCCGTGGGCGGCCCCCACCGGCCGCGGCGGAGCGGGAGGACTATTCCGCCTGGATGGCCGCGGTGGGGCGCCGGGAGCCGGACGTGCCGGTGCAGACTTTGCTGCTCGACCGGGAGGCTCGGGCGCGAGCCAGCGACGACCATCTCTGCGCGGGCGCGGCCGCGATGCACGAGGCGATTGGCGACCTGCCGCCCGAGCAGGGCGCGCGGGTGGCGGCGACGCTCATCCGCTCGCTCATCACCGTGGAGTGATCGCGGCCGCCGGCAGGCCCTATTCGGCCGCCTCCCGCTCCCGCTTCGGCGCCCTTATGCGCGGCTTCGCCAGCTTCAGGGCGGGGGCGGATCCCGCAGGCTCGGACCTGTCGAGAATGTCCTTCAAATATTGGCCGGTGTAGGAGCGCGGCTCTTTGGAGACCTGCTCCGGGGTGCCTTCGGCGACGATTTCGCCACCTTTGTCGCCGCCTTCCGGACCCAGGTCGATCACCCAGTCCGCCGTCTTGATCACCTCGAGGTTATGCTCGATCACCACCACGCTGTTCCCCTGCTCCACCAGCGCATGGAGCACCTCCAGCAGCTTCCGCACATCCTCGAAGTGCAGCCCCGTGGTCGGCTCGTCCAATATGTAGAGCGTCTGCCCGGTCGCGCGGCGGCTCAGTTCCTTCGCCAGCTTTACGCGCTGGGCCTCGCCGCCGCTGAGCGTCGTCGCCTGCTGCCCGACCTTGATATAGCCGAGCCCGACCTCCTCCAGCATGCGCATCTTGTCGCGGATCGGGGGGACGGCCTTGAACAGTTCGGCGGCGCTTTCGACGGTCATGTCGAGGACGTCGGCGATGC
>Ga0070665_100000236_pt1 | contig 91499 bp, 48 predicted proteins | sample KBSS13metaG_FD_65862 | JGI IMG/M metagenome (GOLD analysis project Ga0070665, IMG submission 65862) | Switchgrass rhizosphere microbial communities from Kellogg Biological Station, Michigan, USA - KBS S1-3 metaG | ecosystem: Host-associated > Plants > Roots > Rhizosphere > Soil ... | reverse complement strand
AAGTACTACAACGACCTCGTCAACCCGGCCGGCGATATCGACGGCTCGGCAGACGGCTTCACGGACGACAGCGATTTCGCTGTGTTCGCGGCCGCCTATGACGCCCTGATCTGCTTCTAATTGAATCCAAAGGGGATTGCGCGAAAGAGGCTCCTGAAAGGGGGCCTCTTTCATTTGCGGGATGTGAGCGGGTGCGCGATACTCTGGCCCCTTGATGAACAGGGCAGGAGAACCCCCGTCGGTCGAACACAAGCCGCGAGCGCGGGCGGTGCGGTGGCTGTCGCGCGCGTGGCGGGGCATGGAGAAGGCGACTCGGACGACGGGCCGGGCGGCACGCGGAAATCATGGCTCAAGGGCGATGCTCGTCGTGTGGTTGATCGCAGCCATGTTCGGATGCGTCGTGCTTGTATACGCGTTGACGTTGCGCACGCCGTCGTGGTTTACGATTGGAACGCGAGACCCAGCGGAGGCCAGACGACTGGCGCAACGGCTTGAGAATCGGATTATCACGGAGGCTTACCGATTCCGGGGCGAGCCCAGCGTCGGGCCGGATGGGGTCCGGCGAACGGGCGAAGATTGGCGGCTACGAGTGACTGAAGAGGAAGCGACGGCTTGGCTGGCCGTCAAGCTATCGGAGTGGCTTGTGAACCGCGATCCGCCGTCGCGAGTGCCGGCCGGAGTGAGCGAACTACAGGCACACTTTGGGAACGGGCGCGCGTGGGGCGCGGGCCGAATGGAAGAAAGTGTGTACGCGATTTCTGGCCTCGTTCGCGTGGATAAAGAAGGCGTCTGGCTCACAAGTCCGCGCGCTGGTGTCGGGAGTTTTTGGTTGCCGATTTCGTGGGGCGGGCTTGGGCTGCTGGGAAGCGGTGGGCTCGAAGGACGAAATGACGTGGCGTGGAAAATGGTGAGCGGAAAAGTGCCGCTGGTTTCGGGCGGAACCGTTCGCCTGGAAGATGGGAGAAGGGTCCGGGTTCTGGGCGTGAAAATCGAACCGGGAGTTGTCGTGGTGGAGTGCCGGACCGAAGTCCCGTGAAGAGATGATGAGCGGGTGCGGGTCAAGCACGGGGCGGGCGCGGGCCGACAACAGGGGGATGAACAGGCCGGGCGTTGTGATCATTCTGCCTTGTGGCCTGACGGTGGGTGGCGTGACAAGCTGGGCGGTGCGGCTGGTGAACGGCCTTTGTCACGAACGGCCGAGCGGGCTGGTGCTCCATCGAGCGGCGCCGGGAGCTACGGAATTGCGTTCAAGGCTGGACTCCGCCGTGCGGGTGTTCGACCTCCGCGAGATTGCTTCGGTCGAAGATGCGAACGGCGATATTGCGTGGTTGGCGCGCGCGTACGGCGAGGTGGTTTCGAAGATGGGTGGTCGAGTGGTGATGATTCCGACCCTGCTCGGGGACTGCGTTGGCGCGTGCGCGGCGCTCACACAAGATGAATCGCTGGATGTTCGAGTGGTCGGATCGGCGCATAGCGAGAATGGGTACGACACGCGCGTCCTGGAGCACTATCAGGAAGCGACCAGCGCTGCCTTGGGGGTGAGCGCGAGACTGACGAACGACCTTCGAAAAAAATGGAACGGACGGGAAGCGGATGTTGTCTACATCCCAACCGGTGTTGAGAGCGGCGGAACGCGAGTGCCGGCCAGTGGTTCGCGCACAATCGTGTACACCGGACGATTGGATGAGGGCGTCAAGCGGGTGAGCGCGCTGGTGCACATGTCGGACTCGCTCGCGGCGCGGGGAGAGCCACACGAACTGGTGATCGTCGGCGACGGGCCCGCGGGTTGCACGATCAACGAAATGATCGCGGCACGTGAACGCGATTCGTCGCGGCGAATTGTTCGGATCGCGAGCACGGGGCCGGAAGAAGTACGGACGATTCTCCGGAGGAGCGAGTTCTTCGTGCTGCCGTCTCGGTTTGAAGGATTGAGCGTCTCGATGCTCGAGGCGATGAGCGAAGGGTGCTGCTGCGTGGTGACGGCGGAAAACTCGGGCGCTTCGGAAGCGATCGAGCACGGCGTGAATGGGATGCTGCTTGAGACCGAATCGGGAGCACCGGCCGAGCGCGCCGGAGAAGATTTGGCACGCGTGATTGTTTCGACGTCGCGTGAGCAAGCGGCACATATGGGGCGTCGCGCTCGCGAGGTCGTGGAGTCGCGTTTTTCGCTTGAAAAGCAGGTGCGAGCGGTTTCGGAACTGATCGAGCGTGTCGCGGCGGGCGCGCCGAGAAGGTGGCCACGCGAAAGGGAGGCGGCGTTCACGGCGAAGCCGGGCGCCGTTGGAAGCGGGACCGTGCCGCGGGACGCGGACGTGCGCTTGCGGCTGGTAATGGATTCGCTGCGGGGTCGGAAGGTTGGGGTGCACGGAACCGGGCGGCACAGCGTGGAACTCGCGCACGTGCTTGGCGAGTACGCTGCTGAGATTCGGGCTTTTGTCGATGATGATCCGGCGCGGCAGGGTGTGGAATTTCTCGGGAAGCCGGTGGTTGCGTCGGGTGTGCTGGCGAAGATCGGCGCAACGGACGTGGTGATCTCGTCGCACCTGCATCAGGAAGCGATCTGGTCAAAACGCGACGAATACGAACGCGTGGGCGTTCGAGTTCATCGGCTTTATGCGTGAGTTCGACGGGACGACGCCTCAGGGGCAGACCAGCGCGTTGTACGCGGGAACGAAAATCTGGAAGTCGGCGTCGTCGACGAAGTTGTCCGCGTTGAGATCGCAGATCGGGTTCGCCGGCGGAATGATCAGCTCGTTGTAAGCGACGATGAAGATCTGGAAATCGAGGTCGTCCACGACGCCGTCGCTATTGAAATCGGCGGGGCAGGCTCCGATGGTCCACCAGAAACCGGCAGCGTGCGAATAGGAACCGCCGGTCGCGAAGGGCGGCGCGAAGGCAGCGGCCTGGCCGATGGTGCCGCTGAGGGTGTAGCTGCCTCCGGTGGCGTTTTGCCCACCACCTCCGGCGATGACGTAGGACTTGATGGCGTACTGGGCGGATGCCGCGGAAGCGATAAGGCAAAGCCCTGCGGCAATAACGGCGAGACGAGCGGTGATCATGAAAACCTCCAGTACTACACAAGCGAGAAATCGGAGCGCAGACCCTTAAACAGTGCGACTCCCGCAGAGCAAAGGCTAACGAAACACCACAGAATTGCCAAGCGGAATTAGCGGGAGGTGACCCCAAATGACGGGGGGAAAAGCGCGCAGCGACACCGAACGTCCGAGAATAGTGCGTTCAAAAGCGAAGAATGAGCGGTTTTGGTCGCTTCGGGAAGCCCGTATGGCGAGATTTGTGGGAAAGCGGTCTCGTCAGGGGGGGCCACCGATTACCGCCCGCCCCCCCTGACCAGACCTCCACCTTATTTAGATATGCGCAGAATGCTTTGGTGGCCCTTGGCGAAATCGAGCGAAATTAAGAACCAATTTTGGCTGTAGCATTCGGCGGGGTGCTTCAGGTACTGTTTCGTTCATGTTGGGCGAAAATGAGAATCGGGGGGCAGGCGGTGCTCCGGCTTTGCCGGCAGAGGCCGCGGCGTTGTATCGCGACCTGCGCCGGTTGGCGGCGGGGCTTTTGAATCGAGAAGGCACGGGGCACACGCTTCAGCCAACGGCACTGGTGCACGAGGCGTTCTTGCGTCTGGTCAATGAATCTGGCTCGGCGGGAGCAATGAATTCACTCAGCGCGCTTGGAATCGCGGCGCGGGTGATGAGGCAGGTTCTGGTGGATCACGCGCGGAAGAGGCAAGCGAGCAAGCGGGGGCCGCGGCCGGAATCTCTGGATGGACGTGATGCCCCTGATGGCGAAGCGTTGGCGCCGATCGACATGCTCGCTTTGAACGACGCACTCGAGAAGTACGAACAGATGGATCCGCGGGCGGCGCAGGTTGTGCAACTGAGGTTTTTTGCGGGGATGACGGTGCCGGAAGTCGCGCGGGTGCTGGGAATCTGTGTTTCGACGGCGGAGGAGGAATGGCGCGTCTCGAGGGCGTGGCTGGCGAAGCAGCTGCGGACTGGGGAATGACGTTGTGGGAATGGGCATGACTCCGGAACAGTGGCAGATCGTCAAAGGGGTGTTCGCGGCTGCGCGAAAAGCCCCCTCGCGGGATCGGCCGGCGATCGTGGAGAGCCTTTGCGACGGCGACGTCGAGATTCGCGCGCAAGTGCACGAATTGCTGGAGCACGAGAACGAAATGCCGGAGCTCGAGACGCCGTCGCGGCTGCTCGGCCTGCCCCAGACCGATGGAGAGCGCGCGGCGGACGGAGCGGGCGCCGCGCTTCCGGAACGGGTTGGCAGTTACACGGTTATGCGGTTGGTGGGGTCGGGGCGGTTTGGCGCGGTGTACGAGGCGGTGCAGCCCAAGACTCGTCGGCTTGTGGCGCTCAAGGTGTTGAAGCTGGGACGAGGGGGCGCGAAGGCGCTTCAGCGGTTTGGATTCGAGGCGACGGTGCTGGCGCGGCTCTCGCATCCGGGGATTGCGCAGATTTATGAAGCTGGAATCGACACGAACACGGGCGAAGCGCGCCCGTTTCTCGCAATGGAGATGGTCGAGGGAGTGGAGATCACGGCGTATTCAAAGCGCGAGCAGCTCGACTTTCGGACGCGGGCGAGTCTGGTGATGGCAGTGTGCGACGCGGCGCAGCACGCGCACGAACGGGGCATTGTGCACCTCGATCTGAAACCGGCGAACATCGTGGTCACCGGCGAGGGGAAGCCGAAGATCGTGGACTTTGGCGTTGCCATGGTGAGTGAAGCGCCGGAAGAAGGCGGGGGCCAACCCGCGGAGCGCGGCGGGACGATTCCGTACATGAGCCCGGAGCAGTTGGCGGGGCAGATTGATGAGATTGATCTGAGGTCAGACGTCTACGCGCTGGGAGTGCTGCTGTACGAACTCATCGAAGGGAGGCTGCCCCGGGAGATTTCGGGCCAGAGCTATCTCGAGGCGATTCTGCGGGCGAAGGCGGGCGGCGGATTTGCATCGGGAAGAGCGGCGAACCGAGGCAATGGCGGGGCCTGGCGGGGGACGGACGGCGCGGATTTGCGGGCGATTGTGCAGCGAGCAACGGCGGGCGCGCGGGAGAACCGGTATCCATCCGCCCTTGAGATGGGAATGGACTTGCGGCGGTATCTGGACGATCGCCCGGTGGCGGCGCGACACGCGTCGGCGTGGCTTGTCGCACGAAAGTTTGTGAAGCGGCGCAAGGGTGTATCGGTTGCGATCGCGGCGGTCGCGTTGAGCCTGGTCGGCATGGCGGGCTGGAGCTTGTGGGCAACTCACGAAGCAAGGGCGGACGCCCAGGTCGCGCGGGATCTCGTGACGCTGGTGCTGAACGAAGAAGTGTCGCGAACTGCGGATACCCAAGGCACGCAGGAGCAACGCCGGACTTGGATCGGACACGTCAAGCCCGGGATGACGGACTTGCTGCGGCGGCATCCGGAAGACCCGGGAATCGCGCTCGCGGCGGCGCGCCTGCTGGTGCTGGAAAGCGATGTGGAACACGAGTCGGCGAACATGCAGAACGCGCTCGATCTTCGGCTGGAAGCCCTCAAACTTCGGAGCGGCGCGACGCTCGCACGGCTTAAGGACGAGCGGGCGATGATGGACCTTTCGATCAATCTGGCGAAAGCGGGGGATATCTATCTCGATCGAAAAAAGGAGGCAGAGGGCCGCGCGTGTTACGAGCGGGCACTGGAGATCGATCTCGAGCTCGTCAAAAGGCCAAACGCCAGCCTGGAGGCGTTCGACAATCTGTCCTGGAGCTATGCCAGGATGATGCGATTTGAGACCGAGCAGAAAGGTCGGCGCGCGCTGCGTGAGAAGCAGCTGATTTTGGCGCAGGATCTCATCAATCGCGACCCGAAGCGATTTCTCTCGTGGACCAGCTCGGTGAGCGCGCGTCTTGCGTTGGCGGACATGAGCGAAAGCACCGAGGAAAAGGAGAAATCCCTTCGGGAGGCGTTGTCGGATGCGCGGCAGGCAATGGCGCTCAATCCGCAAAGCCGGTCTGTATTCGGGGCGATGATGGACTCGCTTCGGCGCGTGACAGAGGTGACGGCAAAGGAGCATCCGAGCGCAGAAGCGCGGGCGATGCTGGGCGAGCTCCATGCGATGGCAGGATCGCTTCGGAGATCCGAACTTCGTGACATGCTTTTGTGCGGCGCGGTGCTGCAAGCCAAGTTAAGTGCAGCGGAAATCGCGATCCGATGGGGCGAACGCGATGAGGCGAACGACCTGCTGCAGGATGTAGAAGGGACACTGCCCCAATACGAATTGGCGCTGGCGGATCGACAGGACGAACTCGGGATACGCGAGAGACATCGGCAGCTCACAGAGCTGCTGGCTCGCGGGTCAAAGCAGTAACCGACGCCAATTCCCCGATTTCTGAAGGCGGGCGACTGGGAATTAAGTTACGGGCAGATCAGGGCGTCGTACGCACTTGCGAAGAGGACGAAGTCGGAGTCGTCCACGTAGCCATCGCCGTTGAGATCGGCGGGGCAGCCACCGAGCATCGACGGATCGGCGCAATCGAGCGTGTCGTAGGCGCCGGCAAAGGCGACGAAGTCGGAGTCGTCCACATAACCGTCGCCGTTGATGTCGGCGGAGCAAAGAGTTGAAGTGACAACGACGTTGTCGAGATAGGACGAGACACTGGGAGTTGTGCCGCCAAACTGAACGAAAGTGAAGCGGTCGTAGTTCCAGCAAGCGCTGGGCGTGGTGGCGCGGAAGGGAAGGTCGTCGCCGACCTTGGTTTGCGGTCCGCCGTTCACGCCGTAGTACATGTCGTAGTTGCGGGCCTGGGTGTCGATGACGAGGCGAACGTTCATCCAGGCGTTGGACGGATAGCCGACGACAACGGGGACGTTTGTGCCGCTGGCGTTTGAATAGACCAAATTGCCGGTGCCGAGCCACGAAATCTGAGCGGTCCGATCGGTGGCATTAGAGAAGCCGCCCGCAGTGTTGTCGCCACCGACGTAGATCGAGCCGCCGCCAAAGCCTGCGACGACCCACATGTCGAAGGCGACGGTGACTTTCAGCCCCGGTGCTGCGAGTAACGGCTTCTTGAAGAGGTTGGGCAAATGGAAATTGTCGGCGCTGGTGCCGGCGGGGTTGTTCAGGCGAAGCGACTTACCAGGCGCGCCGGGCTGGAACGTGTTGGTGTTGACGACAGAGAAAACCGGCTCGCGGCCGACTGGTTCAGCGACAGTGTTGAGCTTATATGTTTCCGGGAAGGCCCAGGATCCAGCGGCGACTGCGTAATCCGGGGCGTTGCCAACGGAAAGCGTGTCCATGCTGCCGTCGGCGATGATCGGCCCCTGAACAGGAGGACGCGCACCGTAGCGGTTTACAAGGCCGGCGCGATCAAGAACGCTCAAGTGCGTCGACTGACCCATCGTGCTCTGGAATTGCTCATATCCGGGGAGTGTCTGAATGGCGGCACACTCCGGCTCGCACGCGCACGTCGAGCCGGCGGGGCAGCAGGTGGAGAAGCCGCAGGCGTCGTAGTGCATGACGCTGTCGAAATCGTATGTGCCGATGGTCAGGGCGTTGACAATGTTGAAGTTGTGCTCGAAGCCGGCCTGGATGTTGGCGAAGTTGATATTCACGAATGCGGCGCGATCGGGGCGTGACTGCTCGTGCCACTGCCCGAGTGCGTGCATGAGCTCGTGGCACATGACGTATGAGAAGTTCCAGTTGACGATATTGACGGTCTGCACGCCGCCGGTGCGGCCGACAGACGAGTTGTTGCCGGTGCTGTTCTGAATGTTGATATAGGCGGACTGAGTTGTGCGAGGGACGAACGTGATGTTCGCGACCAACTGAATCATGTCCATCGAATGCCGCATCGCGGCGGCATTCACGGCGGTGACGTTGGCGTTGAAGAGGTAGGGGACCGTACCGCCGGGCCAGAGATTGGGGTTGAAGAGCGAGCGCGGGTCATAGGGACCGTCATCAAACTCGTCGAGCACGGCGGAGCAGGCGACCTTGGGCTTGGAGAAGTCCATGCCGACAGGTGGGGTGAGCAGATCGGCGCCGAACGCTGGAAGCGCGAGCGTGCTGAGCGCGATGAGGGTGGTAGCGGAAGAGGTGCGGGGCATTGGGCGTCCTTTGTTTAGAGCCGCGAGAAAACCGGCGTCGGCTGCTTGAGCGTGACGCCGCAGGGCCTCAAATGTACAAAAATGGTGTCAGCAACGCAACGATTGCGAAGGCAAATTGACGGAATTTGCGTGAACGCCACCCGCCGCGCCGGGAGCAACTCCCAATCAACCCCAAGCCCGAGCAATTCAGGGGCAGATCAGATTGTTGTACGCGATGACGAAGAGCGTGAAGTCGGAGTCGTCTACCAGGCTGTCGTGGTTAAAGTCGGCCGGACAGCCCGTGGGCATGGCCGCGTCGGTGCAGTCGAGAATGTTGTACGCGGCGACAAACAAGGTGAAGTCTGCGTCGTCAACCTGGCCGTCTTTGTTGAGATCGCCGATACAAACGGCCGTTGAGGCGGTGATAGAGAACATATTTGCGTTCTCGCCACTGCCCCCACCGGAGGAGATGAGAGAGGTTCCGGCAACGGTCGTGCCCGCACCGGATGCGCCGAAGCTGAAAACGCGAAGTTGATCGACCAGAGAGTCGACCACGATTGCGGCATCGATCTTGGGGGCGTAGCAACCGGCGATTTCTCCTCCAACGCCGAAGTAGTTGCTTTGGGCGTAGTTGGACTGTGTGAGGGTGGCCGGGTCGAGGAGCAGCATGCGGGGCGCGAGTCCTCCGCCGTTGTCGTCGAGCTTGATGAAGAGCTTGGCGCCGGGGCCCTGGGAGATGCCAACGACGACTGCGCTGAAAAGTCCTGGCGCGACGAGTGTGATTTCGGTTGGAGTTGCGGCGATGCGGGTGCCGTTGGGAGAGAGGGGAATCTTTGCAACGACAGCACCCGCGGCGGCGGCATCGCCGACGAAGATGCTATTCGTGGACTTGTCATAGAACGCGCGGCGGTACGTACGCGTGGGGACAAAGAGTCCGGGGCCGGAAGTGGTGAGCAGATCGTGAGTTGCGCCACCGGAATCGATGTACGACCACTTCCCGGCACGTTGCAGATAGATGCGGCCGTCACCGGTGGGCGCAACGAGTGTCGCATCCTGATTGCCGGTGTAGGGAATATTGGCCAGCGTCCCGTTCGAATCGATTGCGGAGACGATGCGCGGCGCGACGGGCACACGGATGACGATCGCGCTCTGGCGGAACGAGTCGTACGCCCCGTCGCCTGTCATGCCGTTTCCGGTCGCAACAACTGAGAGCGTGATGGGGCTGAATTTGATGAGAATCACAGCAGCGTTGACACCCGGCCCCGCGCCACTGGCGGCGGTAACGTGCAGGCAATCGCCGGGCGAAAACGCGGCTTGCGCGTACGCGAGCGGGAGCGAAATGCCAAGAAGACAAGAAAGCGTGGAATTGTGAATAGCAGCGCGCATTGGGCCTCCGCACGCAGTGCGACGGAATTGCTTGGCGCGGCGACTTGGCTTGGTTTCAAGGCCCCGATTTGCACGAATTGTCTTGAAATCGCCCTCGATCAGGGGCACACGAGGTCGTTATAGGCCACAACGAAGATGCTGAAGTCGGCATCTTCGACGAAGCCGTCACCGTTGAGATCGGCGGGGCAACCGGCGGGCATCGTGGGGTCGGCACAATCGAGGATGTTGTACGCAGCGACGAACACCACGAAATCCGAATCGTCCACGAGGGAGTCGTTGTTGAGATCACCGCGGCAGCCGCCGGTCTGAATCACGGAAACGTCGTCGATCGCAGGCCCATAGAAGGCCGTGTTGCCTTGCGAGCCGGGCATGCTTCCTGTGGTGCTGGTGAAGGTAAGCGTTGAAGTCGAGCCGGCGGCGTATGTGTGGAGGACGCGATAGGCCCACTTCATGTCGGTCGTGGTGCGGGACGGATCGTGTGCGATGACGACATTTTCGATCGCGCTCGCGTTCCAGAAGACGACCATGGTTTTGGCTTCAAAGCCGAAGAGATTCTCAGAAGCGGCATAGCGGATGCGGTATACGCGCCCGGGAATCGTTGAGAATGACTGGGAGACCGAACCGGAGGTCGCGCTATTGAGATCAACGGATTGCGCTCCGTCTGCTGCGGCCCAGAACCCGCCGATGTGATCGATCGCGCCGACGATGAACCAACCGTTGCCCGGACCAAAATCTCCGGATCGAGAAGTGAATGAGCCACCGGCGTTTGGCGCCTCGAAACTGCCGTTCACAAGGAGATTCTGGCCGAGCGACGTGGATGCAAGGAGCGCGAGAGGAACGAAACATGAAATCTTCACGCGCATACTCCGTTCGGTACCCGAGAATTGAAATCGGGCGACCAGATAGGAGCCTACCCGGTGCTAGTCGGATTCCAATAAAAATCCGGACCGTGGGCGTCATTGAAGCGGCATACCGAATCAGGGGCAGAGCAGCTCGTTGTATGCCGCGGCGAAGATCACAAAGTCGGAATCGTCGACGAAGTCGTCGCCGTTGAGATCTGAAGGGCATCCCGCGGGCATTGTGGGATCGGCGCAATCGAGAATGTTGTAGCTTGATGCGAAGATCACGAAATCAGAGTCGTCGACGAAGCCATCTAGATTCAGGTCTCCGGGACAGGGCTTGGAGAACTCGATGACGAGTTTTGGGCGCGCGGCCTCGACTAAGTCTTCGCGCGTTGAAAACCGTTTGGTGGTCTGCGCAAACTCTTCGTTTCCTTGCAGGAGCCAGCCGAAATTGGTCGCGGGGCTGTCGAGCATGAACTGAACATCCGCGGTGACTTGAGGCGAAGTCCAGTTGTACGCACCGGCCCCGCCAACACTCGTGGTTGCGGATGGATTCGACATGAAGTCGCCACCGGGCGTCGTCCAGGCTGTGGTCGACCAGAAGCGGTGCACCCAGGTTGCGTCATTGGTGGCCGCGGGCCCGCCACCGCCCTGTCCGGAACCGGCGATGGAAGTTCCTTCGCCCCAGGAAGAGAGCGCGCGATGCACAGTGCAGGATTGCGGATCGGCGTTCGAGCCGTTCTGATTCAGCGTGATTGTCGCACCGATGATGGTGCTGCCGGCGGGAACGGCGGCGACGACATTAAAACGGAAAACACAGCGCCGGATGCTGGTCGGCGGGAGCGCATTGACGCCGACAAACATCGCGCTTCCCGCGCCGTTGGAGAGACTGCCGGTGTCGGACTGGTAGAGGGTGTTGTCGGCAACGGAGGTCAGCGTGACCGTGTCGGCTCTGGCAAACGAGGCCGCTCCGGCCAGAAGCACAAGACAAAGCGGGGTGCGGAGGTTTTGCATGGGTGTTTCGCGAGAGGGAATCAATGAGCGGAATGAACGAACTCAGGATCGACGGCGACGGGCGGCGTTCAAGCATCCGATGGCAATAAGCGCGAGTGCTGAAGGTGCCGGCACGGTCAGGCTGACGGCATCAACCCCGAAGTTGAAGGAGTTGACGTTGTCGGTTTCTGCGAAACGGAGGCGGAGGGTCTCGCCCGCGTGTGCGGCAAGAAGCGCGGTGATGTCAATTGTGAAGTCGTTGTAGCCGGTCACAAGCGCAGAGCCCACGATGGTTTGAAAGACATTTTGGAGGACGTCGGGGCCGCCAACACTGAAAGGATCAGCGCTGGTCGTCATGATGTCGACGCGTGCTTGCTGGTTGAGAGCCGGGGTCGAGAAGTCGAGCGTATTGGGGGTCGTGAATGCCGTGGCTGCGTTGTTGATATAAAGCGAGAAGCGAAGCGTTGCCACCGGCACAGAGAGCGGAACAATGAAATCCTGATAGAGGACGTGTGAACCGGGGCCTCCGGAATCGGTCATGGCGGCAACGGCGCCTTCGCGCGGCGCGGGAACTGCGAAACCGTTGACAGGGCTCACGACGCCCGACTGCAAATGAAACGTTCCATCGCTGCCGACCTGGTTTGTCCGTGTCCACCCAGAGAGGCCGGATTCGAAGCCGCCGTTGGTCAGGAGTTCCTGAGCGTGTGCCGCGGTGCAAAGGAGTGCGGAGGCCGCGACGAGAGCAGACGAGGCGTGGTTATTGATTTTCATCGATGTTGCTCGCTTTGATGGTTTCTTTGCCGGAATTCCGGGGCGTTGTGGTGGGGGGGGTTGTGCTTGCTGCAGGGACGCGGCTGATCTTGTAGATCGTGTTGTCGGTGTTCGAGACGACGTAGAGATTTCCGTCGGGTCCCTGCTCGATGGAGGGCGTGATGCCGAAGTTGGTGCCAATCCGGAGCGTTTCGCTCTCGGTGCCATCGAACTTCTGATTGCGGAAGACGTTGTCGGCGACGCGGTCGGCAAGGCGCGGATCCGCACTGACATCGATGTGCATGCGATCGGCGGTCAGTTTGAGACGATACAGGCTGCCACCGTTGGCACCAACCTGCTGGTTGCTTCGGGCCGAGCCGATCCAGAGCGTGCCGTCATATTCCGGACCAAGAGCGCTGCCTTGAACGAACGTGGTTCCCGACGGACCAATCTCATAGCGCCAGCAGAAATCGGGCTCCACATACACGGCGCCGGGGAGCATGAACAAGCGCGAGAGCGCAGCGGGGCCGTTGTACGAAACGCGCGTTGGCGGATAGCGGTTCTGCTGAAGCGCGCTGCCGAACTGCGTGGTCTCGATCATCTTGAAATCGGGCACGCGACTGCTCGGGCCTGCGAACTGGATCCAACCCCCGTTCATGCCCGGCACGACGCGGTTGAGTTCGCTGTATGCGTCGTCGGCGTTTTCGGTCTCCCAGAGGGAGCCGGAATACGGGTCGAAGGCCATCCCGAATCCGTTGCGGTGTCCGTACGAATAGATCTTCTGAATGTTGGCGCCAACCTCGCCGCCCATCGCCGATCCCGCGGCGAAGAACGGGTTGTCGGCGGGAGTGGTTCCGTCGGTGTTCAGCCGCAGGATAATGCCGGAGAGATGCGCGTTGTCCGGAGCCGGACCGCCGAAGGTGTCGTCAACCAGCGGGTCGGTCAGGAAGGGGCCGTTTGCCAGGTTCTGCATCCACCCGCGGCGGCCCTGATCGCCCATGAAGAGGTAAAGCTTACCATCGCCTCCGATACGGAGCACGCCACCGTTGTGATTCCCTGCGGGATTGCCGCCGTTGTTGGTGCCGGGATGGCCGGGCACGACAACGTTGTCGGTCTGGAGAGAGCGCAACTTGACGATGTTGCGATCGAAGACAAAGCCGGTGCCGTTCCAGGTAAAGCGATCGACGCGGTTGCCAAGCAGCGGCGTCTCGAGTGTTACGTTGGTGTCGACTCCGGTGCTGCTTTCGGTCCAACGGACGTACGCAAATGGAGTCGCGGGAAAGTTGGGATCGAGGACCATGCTCAGCAGGCCGCGCTCAGAAGCGCCGTTGACCGCGAGATCGAGTACGGGGGCAGGTTGAACGACGCCATTGATCACGCGCTTGACCTGGCCGGATGCCTTCTCCAGCACGAGGAAATCGTTGGCACTGAAAAACACGATGCCGATAGGCTGCGAGATTCCCGCGTTCACGACGACCGTGACTTGCAGGTTTGGATCAAGCATTGCGGCGGGTGCGGTGTCCGCCATCGCGTTTGTTGCCGCGAGCAGGGTGCCACAAGTCGCGAAAAGACGGAGAGGCAGACGAGAACCCGAACAGGGTCTGGCGATGGACATGAGTTTTTCTCCCGCGCGGCGCCGTGAGTCGGCGACCGAAGTGAACCGAAAACAAAGGAGCCGCACTCAGCGGACGCGCCTCACACGCGTCGGCCTCTGACTTCAAAACATGTTTTCATTTGCGTCAGCGATTGCAGAAATTCGTCTAGGATTCTGCGGGTTTGTGCACAAGTCGTCGGCGCGCGACAAACTCAAAATGCAACGGTACCTAAGAGAATCTATCACCGGAAATTTTGTGCGGCCACCAAAACGGCGAAGGTGACGGAAGAAATGCGATGCGTCAGCGAGAGCTTCGCAGGCGTAGTCGATTTCTACGGAGCTCTCCGAGGACGCGCACGGCAAATCAGGGCCCGCGGAAGCCAGGGCATCTGGACCGTATGCGAAAACGCACCGGACGGCGCAAAGTGTCTTGTGTGGTAATCTGTCGACGCTGACGGGTGGTTTGTTCGTCCGAAGAAATGGGCGTGTCGCGAGTATTCCTTGGGTGAGCCCCGTTTGGAAGCACGAAAGCGAAAGACAGGCTTTGACCAGCCGCGATCAAACCATGATCACCGAACTGCTGCACCGCGCGGGCGACGACCCGGCGGCGGCGGATCGGCTCATGCCTCTTGTCTATGACGAGTTGCACCGGCTTGCGACAGAATTGATGCGCGGGGAACGACGGGATCACACGCTTCAGGCGACCGCGCTTGTAAACGAGGCGTTCGTGCGGCTGCTGGGACCGGGCGGAGCCAAAATTGAATGGAAGGATCGGGCGCATTATCTGAGGACCGCGGCGCGGGCGATGCGGCGCATCCTCGTCGATCACGCGCGAGCACGCAATGCCGAGAAGCGGGGCGGTGCGGTCGAGCGTGAGCATGTGACGATTGATGATCGCGCAGCGCCCGGGAGCGCGTCCGGCGGCGCAGAGACGTTTGAAGTGGTTTCGCTGCACGAGGCGCTGGAGGGGCTCGGAAACATTCACCCGAGAATGGCGCACGTTGTGGAGCTGCGTTTTTTCGGCGGATTGACGATCGATCAAACGGCGCGCGTGCTCAATGTTTCAACCGGCACGGTGGAAGGGGATTGGTCGTTCGCGCGGATGTGGCTTCGAAAAGCGATGCAGGAACGCGGGGCCGACGGCCAGGCGCCGGGGCGGCCGACATGAGCGAGGCGCGGCTGGAGAAAATGCGAGAGGTGTATCTCGAGGCGCGCTATCTTGCGCAGGCGGCGAGAGAGCGCCTGCTTACCGCGCGATGTGCCGGCGACGACGCTCTGCGGAGTGAGGTTGAATCGCTTCTGGCGATGCACGATGAATCGGCGGGGCGATCAGATCTCTTTGAACGATCCCCGATGGCGGGCGCGCTGCACGCGGTAGCCGAAGATGCTTCGGGGGACCTGCCGCACGAGATCGGGCAGTTTCGCATCGTGCGATTGATCGGCGAAGGGGGCATGGGCAGTGTCTACGAGGCGAAGCAGAGCCGCCCCGAGCGGCGAGTGGCGGTCAAGGTGCTCCGGCCGGGCCTGCTCGCGCGAGATGCGATGAAGCGGTTTGAGCGCGAAGCAGAGATGCTCGCGAAGTTGCATCATCCGGGCATCGCACAGATCTACGAATCGGGAAGTTTCGGTCCGGCAGACCGGCCGAGCAGAGCTCAGCCGTACTTCGCAATGGAGTTTGTAGAGGGCGAGCAGCTCTCAAGATTCGTTCGGGATAAACAGCCCCCGATCGAAACGACGTTGACTCTTTTCGCCAACATCTGCGACGCGGTTGAACACGCGCACCTTCGCGGTGTCGTCCACCGTGATCTGAAGCCCGCGAACATCCTGGTCGAGGGCACGGAACCGCCCCGTCCGAAAATTCTGGACTTTGGAGTTGCGCGCTCGCTCGATTACGAGGCGCAGATGACCAGCATGCGGACCGAGGTGGGGCAGATCATCGGCACGCTCGCGTATATGAGCCCCGAGCAGGTGGCGGGGCGAAATATCGATGCGCGGAGCGATGTCTATTCGCTGGGTGTGATTCTGTATGAGCTACTCACCGGGAGATTGCCGCACAACATCTCCGGAATATCGATTGCCGAAGCGGCTCGCGTCATTCAGAACGATGATCCGGTGCGGCCAAGCGGGATTCTCCATGGATTGCGGGGGGATCTTGAAACGATCGTTCTGAAGGCGCTTGCGCGGGAACGCGAGCGGCGGTATTCGTCCGCAGGCGCACTCGCGGAAGACGTGCGGCGATTTCTGGCGCGCCGACCGATTTTGGCTCGCCCTCCCACGCGGTGGTACCTCTTCCGCAAGTTCGCAACGAGAAACAAGGGCATCGTTGCGGGTTCCGGGTTCGCGGCGGCCGCGCTCGTGGCGGGCATGACCGTCAGCTTGACCATGTACGCGCGGGCCGAGAACGCCCGGAAAGAAGCGATTGCGGCCCAAACCATCAGCGAGCAACGCCGGATCGCGGCAGAAGCGGCTCAGGCAAAGGCACAGGCCGTCAACGATTTTCTGACCGTAGACATGATGGTCGGCGCGAACGAGAACCCCGACCCACGCAACATCAAGTACAAAGATTTGATCGAGGCCGCGATCCCTCAAATCGAGATCCGTTTTGCAAGCCAGCCGGAGACAAAGGGAGATGTTCAATTCAACGTCGCAAACCTTTTCGCGTCGCTCGACGACTACGAAAACGCTGACCGGATGATGACCAAGGCCGTCGCGACGTACGAAAAAACCCGTCGCCCAGACGACCTTCAAATGCTCCAGGCAAGGAGCGTGCTCGCGGCAAACCGGGCGGCGCTCGGGAGATACGACGAAGCCGAAGCGATGCTGCGCGAAACGACCGACCAGTTTTCCAAAACATTCGGCGACGAGGCGCGCGAAACGATCGCGGCACGGGCACGGCTCGCAAGCGTCCTGCAGATTCTGGGAAAGCACGCCGAAGCCGGAGCGATCTACGAGAAGATCATCCCGGCTTTCAAGGCGGATCGCTCCGAGCGGAAGTGGTACTTCGGGAGCGTGACATCACACGCCGCGAGTCTGATGGCCCAGAAGAAAGAAGCAGAAGCCGAGCCGATATTGCGGGAGGCCTTGGCGATCGCCGAGGCGGAGCCGGGAACGGTTGTCCGAGCGCATGTCGCGATTCTCAATCAGCTCGCCGTGATCGACGTGAATCTTGGACGGCTGGACGAGGCTCTGAAAACATACAAAGCGCTCGTTCCGAAGGCGGAGCAGGTCTTCGGCGTCAGTGTTCCCCTTGGCTCGATTCTTTTGGGCTACTCACGCGTGCTCGCCCGAATGAGCCAGTTCGAAGAAGCGCTTCCGCCGGCGGTGCAGGCATTCGACATCTTGGACAAACAGCTCGGTCGTTCGCGGTACGAGACAGAGCGCGCGAACATCGCCCTGCGCACGCTGTACAAGCAGCTCGGTCAAACAGAGAAACTCGAAGAATCGATGAAGCGGGCGATCGAGTTACGAGAGAATGTTCAGGCGAATCCAGAGCACGAGAGTGTGCTCGGAGTGAAAGAGGAATATGCAGTGTTTCTGCTGGAACAGGGCAGGCCGGACGAAGCAAAACCGATCATGGTGGCGGTGCTTCCGATCGCCCAGCGGGCGCTGGACCCAAACAATCTCATCCGCAAGCGAATCGAATCCACCGCGGCAAAGATGGGCCTGGCCCAATCCGCAAGCGAAGCATCCTCATCGCCCCCATCTCCATCCAATTAGGGGCACACAAGGTCGTTGTATCCAGCAACGAAGATGGTGAAGTCGGCATCGTCGACCACGCCGTCGTTGTTTATATCAGCCGGGCAACCCGAAGGCATGGACGGATCGGCGCAGTCGAGAATGTTGTACGCCGCGACGAAGAACACAAAGTCCGCGTCATCAACGAACCCGTCGTTGTTGATGTCGGCGGGGCAGGTGTTGGGTTGGACAGGTTGGATCCAGTTGATTCCGGTTCCCGAGGTGATCATTGAACCCGAAATCGGTGCGCCGTTAAAATAGATATTCGTGATCCCGCCCCAGGTGAATTGACTCAGGGTCGCGTGCGAGCTGCACGCAGTGCCGAATCCGCCGGAGGAGCGCTGCCCAGCGCGGCAGTTCACATACACGCCCAGTTTGAACGATGTGCCAAAGGTGAATGGGACCGCGTACGTCACGGTGCCATTGACGTTTTTCCCATCAGTGTTCGGATTTCCGTAGGTCGCGATACCCCAGTTTCCATATTGGCGGTCGGTGCTGATCGCGTCAGAATTGCCCGGATTGGCGAGGGGGCTTGACATGAGCTGAAAGTTGTCTTTGTACGCGGTCGTCGAGATCCCGGCGGAGCCGGTGATTCCTGTTGCGTCGAGTCGTCCGATTACGGTGACAGTGAACTGCATGATCCCGGCCTGGCCGGCGTGCGCGGGGTTGGAGACGGTAAATGTTTCGTTCCATCCGCCGTTTGCAATACCCAACGCAAAGTGGTCGGTGGAGAGGAAGCTATTCGTGGCTTCCATCGTGCAGTATCCCATTCCGGCAGTGCCACTTGAGGTGTTGGAATTGCTCGCGCCCGAGAACGAAGCGCTCTGCGAAGCGGACGAGTTGCCGGAGAATGCCATCTCGTGCAGGTCCGGTGTTCCACCGTTGTAGACCCCCATCCAATCGTCGCCGGCCCATCCGCCGCACCCGCAGGTAATGGGGCCGGCGCATGCCTGAACGAAGCCCCCCGGGGTTGGGACTGTGGATTGCTTGAGAGCTCCGAATGTCAGATCCGCTGAAGCGAAAACAGTGATCGACGCGCAGAGGAAAGGCAGCGATTGGTTGCTCATGGCCAGGCCCTCCAAAAGTCGGCGGGCAAGCGCCTTCGACGGGCGACCGCCGGCAATTCAAAAATTACCGCGCGATCTCAGACTGTGGGATGAAATCCGATTCAGACTGGACAATCGGCCCGCGTTCGCTACGACATTATTCCGGGCAGATCAGCTCGTTGTATTGCGCCAGGAAGATGACAAAGTCGGCATCGTCCACCACGCCGTCGCGATTCATGTCGGCCGGGCAACCAGCAGGCATTGAAGGATCTGCGCAGTCGAGAAGGTTGTATGCGGGTACGAAGATGACGAAGTCAGCGTCGTCCACGACATCGTCGTGATTGAGGTCGGCCGGGCACGAAGGCCCTGTGTAGATCACGCGGACCTTGTTGGGGAAGTACTGCACGGTGAAGCCGGGCCCGACGCTCGCAAAGGTTCCGACGATTGCTGGGCCATTGATGATGTCATACGCCGTTCCGATCGGTGGGTCGTAGCTGTTAATGAGCGACGGAACGAGCGAGCCTGCCAGATCCATTGTCGCGCTGCCAGTGATGCGATCAAATTGCGACGGCGCCGGCCCCGAGATTTCGAAGGCCATGATGGCGTCTGAAGTGTTTGAAAAACGGAAACCAGCCAGGTCGATGACTCCGATCGGATTGCCATCCGGCGTGCCACCGGGGGCGACGACGCCGTCGTTGATGGTTCGAACGTAGCTGCGGCCGGTGCCGGCAAGAGTCTGCCCCGATCCGAGCGAGAGAATTTCCCCGCCGCCGTTGTAGAGGATGTAGCCAGTGTCAAGGTTGGCGGGATTGGCGTTGAGAACGATCGAACCGGTTCCAAGTATGGGCGCGGACGCAGTCACTCGGAGGAACGTTCCGTTGCTTCCTGCCGTGTCGTTAATCGTCAGAACGCCGTTGTTCGTCATCCCCGAGCCGGACAACCGAAGCTCGTTTCCGTTCGGCACCTTCGCTGCGCCCTGAAGAGTTACGCCAGAGATTATGGAGTTTGCCGAGAATGAGGCCGCATCGGAGAGCGCCGACGAAGCGGTTTGAATCGTGCCGTTGGAAATGGACGACGCAACAAAGCTGAGCAGTCCGCCGGAGGTCGAGCGGGTCAAGCCAAGTGGCGATTGAACGACCGTAACGGACGAGAACCGAAGAATTCCGCCGGACGCGGCTTCGAAGACATTGGTGTTCGATTTTTGGAAGCCGGTAAGCTCCAGGACCTTTCCGGCCGCATTTGCCGAAACTAGCCCGTTGTTTGCAAGCCCAACATAGATGCGCCCTGTACCGCGGATGGAGTGGCTGGTTGCCTGCGTGAGCAGCTCGCCGCCGCCGTTGTAATGCACGTAGGCAGTATCGAGATTTGAAGCGTGGGCGTTCAGAACGATCGATCCGAGACCGGAGAGTGATTGGTTCTGCATGACTCGGATGAAGGTGCCGTTGACGCCTCCTGTCGGGTTGACGGTGAGGGTTCCGGTGTTGATCAACGAGCCGCCTCCGATGCGCAGTTCGTTACCATTTGGAACGCGGCCAACGCCCGCGAGCGTGACGTTGTTGAACGTCGAGTTGCCGGTGAATTCGCACACGCCGCCGTTGATCGATTCGATCAGTCCGCCGTTGACCACCGTTGCGGCTGTCTGGAACAGGGAGGCGTCGGAGCGCAAAACGCCGGCGCCCGTCTGAGTAATGGTCGTGCTTGTGGAAAGGAGAACACCACCACCAATTGCACGCATAACGCCGGAGTTTGATTTTCCAAACCCGGTGAGACCCAAGGCTTTTCCGGCCTGATCGGCGCTCACGAGACCGGCATTATCGAGTGCGACATAGATATTTCCGGTACCCACTATCGAATGTCCCGCGGCCTGGGTGAGCGTCTCGCCGCCACCGTTGTACATCAGATAGGCCGTATCAAGGTTCGACCCATTCGAGCGAAGCACAATCCGCCCGTTGCCGGAAATCGTGTGATTCTGCACGACGCGGATAAGCGAGTTATTGGCGCCGCCGGTGTTTACGAACAGGTCGCCCGTGTGTGAAGTGCCGGCGCCCCCCAGTCGCATCTCCGAAGCGTTCAACAGCGTGAACGGCCCGCTGATGGTCGTGTTATTGAAATTGGTGGTGCCGCTGGCCGTGCTGGAGTTTCCCGAGGACTGCACGAGCCCGGAATTGATGGTGCAGGTGCTGTAGTTCAATGAAGCACCGACGTTTGCCGAGAGCGAGATTACGCCCGCCGGGCCCTGCGAGATCGTGGTCGAATCGATCTCCAGTCGTCCCGTGTCGGCCAGGATGTTCTTGTTGTTCGTCTTCGACACAGACGTGAGGCGCAGGGTCCGTCCCGGCGTCGTGGCGCTAATCGTTCCGTTGTTGACCATCCCGACGTAGATGTTGCCGCTGCCCCGAATCGTGTGCTGTGCGCCCTGGGTCAGGACTTCTCCGCCTCCGTTTGGGTAGATGTAGGCGGTATCAAGATTTGCGCCATTCGACCGGAGCGTAATCGTTCCGACCCCGTCGAGCGAACTGCTGTTCTGCACGCGAAGGTTCGAGTTGTTTGCGCCGGAACCATCGTTGATGCGAATGTCCCCGTCATTGACGAGCGAGTTCACCATTTGAAGCGTGGCGGCATTGACAACATCAAGGGCGCCAGACGTGGAAACCCCCGTAATTGTGCTGGTACCTGAGAATTGGGTAAGTCCGCCGGCGTCGGTCTGGATCTTGCCGCCGGAGATACTCGATCCCGCAATCGACACAGTCGAACCGGTGAGCGAGCGGATTATTCCCGAGCTGCCCTGGGGGACACTGACACTGCTGAGCGACAAGATGCCGCCATTGACTGCGGCAAATTCGTTGTTGTTGGTTTTCACCTGACTGGTGAGATCGAGGATACGGCCGAACGTGTCAGCGATGACGCCGCCATTGTTCACCATGCTGACGTACACGCGCCCGCTGCCGACGATTTCCTTGCCACTGGCGAGCGTGAGGACTTCGCCGCCTCCGTTAAAATAGATATACGCCGTATCGAGATTGCCCGCGGCGGCGTTGAGAACCACCTTGCCCGTGCCGATCCAGCTTTGCGAAGTGTTGACTCGAATGTACGTTTGATTCGGGCCTGCGGCATTGTTCACAGTGAGCACGCCGGCGCCATCGAGCCCGCCGGACAATGTGAGGTTGAGCGAGTTCTGCAGGTCGACGCGAGCCAGCACATGCGAGATAGTCAGCGCGTTGATGCTGTAATTGGTATCAAGAAACACGGTGTACGGACCGGGGGGGAGAATGATCGCGCTCTCTCCTGGCGAATCGGGCACGTTGTTGTTGTTCCAGTTGCCCGGGACGCCCCAGTTGCCGCCGCTGGCGTTGGTCCAAGTACTGTCGGCGTGTGCGGCACGGCCGGCGAGCAACGCAAGCAATGCCGCGGCCGCAAGGTGCGGACGGAGGATGTCGGAGCGTGCGCTACGGAAGTAAGAACGAACCATGATAAAACTCCCCTCTAGCGCGAAAAAACGCGCACGACCAATGAATTTGGAGATCGCCCGCGCGGACCCCGTTGAGTCAGTATGACGGTGCCTCACATCTATTTCAAGAGATTCTTTTGAATGGCTCCGCGCTCTTGAATGAAGCGGTTTTTAGGATTCATCACCAAGAACCGCTCCGAAAGCGCACTCCGCGGTTCGAAAACGAGGCTCGCGGCCAATTAGGGGCACACAAGGGCGTCATAGGCCGACGCGAAAATCACGAAGTCCGAGTCGTCAACCAGGCCGTCCCCGTTGAGGTCGGCCGGGCAGCTCGCGGGCATGCTCGGGTCGGCGCAATCCAGAATGTCGTATGCCGCGGCAAAGCTGACGAAATCAGTGTCGTCGACCTGGCCGTCATGATTGAGATCGCCCGGACACGAAGGAATGCCGTTCACAGTGACCAGCCCGGCGTCGTACGCGTAGCGGGTTCGACCGTTGCCGGTGACCGCAAGATAGATGCTGTACGGCTGTACGCGCGCCGGAGGAATCACGCTCCACGCGAGCGACGCGGCAGTTGGTGATGCAGCGGGCCCGAGCGCAATCGTGCCGAGCAGCAAGCCACCATGTGACGGGTTGTGATCGTCCGCGGCGTACGCCGAAACCTGAACCGAAGCGCTGGACGACTGGTAGTAGAAGGCGGTGGAGTTTGGATCGATAGGAGTGACGACATCCTCAACCGTGTGAACACGAAACACGTTGGGCCACGCGGGCTGCGTCACGGTTACCGCGGTCCGCCCGTTCGTTCCGACAACGGCGCTTCCTCCGAGCGAGCTCAACAGTCCCGCTCCCGCCTGAGCTCCGGCGCGATCGCCGCCGCCGACACGCGAATACCAGAATCCAGTTTGTGAGCGGCTGTGGACATCGATATCTGTCGTGTACCAAGCCGGACTGATGCACGACGTGCAATCCCCGTCGCCCGTTGCGGCCGTATCGATGGTTCCGAAGTAGAAAGTATGAACAAGGCTGTGATTATTCGAAGAAGAGCCCAAGAGACCAAGGTGTTGATTGAACGCGCCGCCCAATGCCTTGCCGCTGGGAAATGCGCTGTCCTGCCAGAGGTTGTCGGCGAAGACGACGCTGCTCGGCACAGTCGTGGCCGCGTCGCCAAAGAGGCTCACGGGGTACGGATCGAGTGTGGTTAGTTGATCCGCCCACACGCCGCGCTCTCCCATGTATCGGGCGAGCGAAGCGACAAGCGCGCCGCCACGGCTGTGACCGATCAGGTGGATCGGATGAGCCAAGACAGATTTCCCCCCGTACATCCATGCATCCAGATAGGCGAGCACGGCCTGGGCGACATTCTGCGTTGGGACCGACTCTTGATCAGCGGGCGCGGGCATCTCTTCGCCCGGCCTCGCAAACGAATCAATCGCGGTCCAGTCCAGCCCGATCACGAATTCCCCCGTGCTGAATGCGGCATCGGGCGCGACCGACACGGGCGACATTGAAACGAGAAGGTTGCTGCCGGACTGAGTGACGACCAGGTTCACGCGAGTCACATCTACGCCGGGCGTGCCGCTCCTTTTGGCAATCCCGTCCGCCATCGCGTTGACCCAAACCATGTCGGCGTTAAAGCCGTGCGTGACGATCGTCACGCCGCTGGCAAACGCGACTGTTTGGAATGTCAATCCGAGGAGGGCAAAGGCAAGACCGCGTCGTACCTTGTTCATCTCAGACTCCTTCAGCGTCGATTCGATGAACCTCGATACTTGCGTAACACCCGTTCGGGGTGCGCACGCAAATGACTTTCGCTCGTCGCTTCGACGAGTTTACCGGGCGGCAACGTAAGTCAAGCACAAATTACCCGCCGACACTATGGGCAAACCAGCGCGTCGTACGCCCCGACAAAAAGGACAAAGTCTGCGTCGTCGACCATCCCGTCGCCATTCAGGTCCGACGGGCAGTTCAATGGCATCGTCGGATCGGCGCAGTCCAGAATGTCGTACGCGGGCGCAAAGATCGCAAAGTCCGCGTCGTCTACTTGAGAATCGCAGCTCAGGTCGGCGCGGCACAAGGTGAGCGTGGCAGTGTCGCTGATCAGGTCGGCGCATCCTTTCGAGACGACGCAGCGGAACTGATACTGGTCAACGCCGGGGCACGGCGAGACGCTGATGTTTGTTGTCGCACCGTGCGGCGTGCTTGCGTGAACAGCGCCGCCGCAAGGCAGCGGGAACGGGTCATCACCAAGCGAGGCCCAGGATTCGGACGGGGCCGGAGAAGTTTGGACCTGCCACGCGTACGTGAGCGAAACCGTTCCGGTGGCCGCGACCGAAAAGACCGAGGAGCCACTCGTACATCCCGTCGCATTCGCGGGCTGCTCAGTGATCGATGCGGCGGCATTGACCGTCAATACCCCGGCGTTGCTCGTCAAGTTTGGAAGCGTGCCGTTCGAGACAATCACCCGGTACGTCGCGTTATTGTCGTCGAGCGAAGCGGAAGCGATGGTGTAGGTCGGGCCATTCGCGCCGGGGATGTCACTGTTGTTTCGCTGCCACTGATAGGTCAGCGTGCCGCTTCCGCCGGCGACCGCGGAAAAAGTCGCCGTTCCGCATTCCGTGACCGAAAGGGCCGGAGTGGGCTGCGTGACGATGTACGGGGCGAGAGCTCCGGTATAGCGGACGCGGTAAGGGCCAGCGCCTGACCGCGAGAGGTAGTAGAGGCAACCATCGGGTCCAACCTTCAGATCGGATGCTCCGCCCGAGCCCGTGGCGAAACTTGTGACCGAGTTCGTGGTGTAGTCATACCGGCGGATCCAGCTACCCCCCGCGTCGCCAAAGAAGTAGTCGTTCACGTAATCCGCTGGAAACGTGTAGTTCGGGGCGTTGTAGAACGCACCGCCCACGATCACGTTACCAGTGAAACCCGGCGTGGGATAGGTCAGCGATGCGTTTGAATGGTGATACCCAAGAAATGGATAGGTCATGCCCGCGACATTGGCGGGGGTTGGGCCTTCAACGGTGCGCCATCCGTAGTTTGCTCCGGCCACGCCAACGTTTATTTCTTCCCACGTGACCTCGCCCACATCATTGATGTACATGCGGCCCGAGCCGGGCTGGAATGCAAAGGTGAACGGATTCCGCAGGCCGACCGCCCAGATGACTCGGTTGTTGCCCGCGGTCGTACCCGCGATATTCGGAAAGCTGGTGGGGTTGTCGGACGGAATCGGGTCGGCGGGGTCGGGGTTGAGCCGCAGCATCTTGCCGAGGCGGTTGCCGATCGACTGCGCATTGGCGCCGTTGGCATTCTCGCCGACGGCGACATAGAGCTTGCCATCGGGCCCGAAGTGAATCGCGCCGCCGTTGTGGTTCGTGGCCGAGGTCAGATTGTCGAGATCCATCAGCGTCATTTCGCTGCCGGCGACAACCTGTGTGCCGTCGGCGCTAGCCGTGAAGCGGCTGATCTTGTTGTGGACCGCCGGCGTTGTCGCCGTGTAGTAGCAGTAGACGTAGCGGTTGCTCGCATAGTTCGGGTCGAACGCGATGCCGAGCAGGCCCCGCTCGCCCGAGGAGTTCACCGTGAGCGGGCTTCCCGTGAAGAAGTTGCCGCTCGGCGCGACCTGCGTCCAGGTGGTGCCGCTGCCCGAGAAGACCTTCATGGTTCCGGTCTGTTCGAGCACATAGAGCTTGCCGTCGGGCGAGAAGTCCATCGCCGTGCCGTTGTTGGCGGTTCCAAGTTTGGTTTCGGCGAAGTTGGCGGGAAGGGTGGCGGCGAGCGAGTGTGCGCCGAGGGCGGCAGCCGTGGCAATTCCAGCCGCAAGACAGATCGGGCGGGATTGCGCGCGCTGATTCTTGGTCAAGCTGTTTTGGACAGGTCGGACTGCGGCATTGATCGTGGACGACATCGTGTCGAACTCCTGTTGATTCGAATCGGTGAGGCTATCAGCGAGCGACGCAATCGCCAAGGAAAATCGTCGAGCGCAACGGTAACGAACCCTTTCGCGGCGCTGATCGATCCTCATGTGGTAATCCCAAGCCACGCCCCGTTACATGTGCTGGGCTTCATGTAACACAAATGCGATTTGGGTTGCCCGATTTGTTAAGGGCGCAAAAGTGCGTTCTGCACCACAACAAAAATACCGAAGTTGCCATCCTCGACGAGGCCGTCGTCATTCAAGCCGACCGGACACTCGGTGGGAATTGTGAAATCGGCGCAATGGAGAATGCTGTATGCGAAAAAGAAAACGGAAAAATCCGCGTCGTTCACGTATAAATCAAAAGTCAAATCGGCGAGGCACAAGGTGAGCGGGGCTCCATCGCTTGTTGCGATCGGAACGACACCGTTCGAGACAATGGTTCGGAAGGTAAGCGAATCTTTGAAAGTCGCGTTCGAGCCAATCCGGCCGCACTTTTGCAGCGTGCAACTCGCCCGCGAGTACGGGTTAAGGGCAAAGAAGCTCGTTGTACGCTGCGATGAAGATGACAAAGTCGGCGTCGTCAACCATGCCGTCGCCGGAAAAGTCTGCCGGGCAACTCGGGGGCATTTCCGGATCGGAGCAGTCAAGCACATCGTACGCGCCGGCAAAGATTGAGAAATCGGCATCGCTCACAAAACCGTCGCACTGAAGGTCAGCAGCGCAAATGCTCCAAGTGGAAACGTCGCTGACGACGCTTTCGCACAATCCGGAAATCGTGCAGCGGAATTTTGCAGAACCAGGCTTTAAGTGCCGGCTTCCGGCCGGGCGCGAGCACAGCAATGTATCCGCGGTCGCGCCAGAAACCGCACCGACAATTTCTCCATCAATTTTCAGCGGACCATCGCTGAGATCGATCCACTCGGGCGATTCGCCGTCGCGATAAAGCTGCCACCTATACCCGAAGGGCCCCGCAGTCGCGGGTCCGGCCCCGACCGCGAACGCGACCTCTTCTCGCGCACAGGTTCGGGCAGATTCCGGTTGGGTTTCGATCCAGGGGAATCGAATCGTCATTTGTGCGTAGTGTGGACTGACACGATCATTCACGATATCGAAACTTCCGCCAAGAAATAACTCTCCGTTGCCGAGATACGCCATCTTGTGCCCACCGGAGTTTTCATACCGACGCGTGGTTGCCAGAAGGTTCCATTGCGAGCCATTCCAGCGGTCGATCGAGTACTTGATTCCGGCATCATTCTCGACGACCTTTGCTGCGAGGAGGTCTCCTCCCGGCAGCGAAAGCAAGGCTGTCACCTCTCCATCCTGTCCTCCTCCAATTGCGCGCCAAGCCGTTCCATCCCAAACGCCGATGTTCCGAAGGCCCTGCTCGCCACTCTGCGTGCCGAGTTCGCCTCCGACGACAAGCCTCCCGTCAGACAAAGTGGAGAGCGCGTACGCCTCGCCCCCAAACCCGCTGCCAAGTTCATGCCAAGTTCCGTTTCGAAACTCTCCGACAAAGAGATTGACGCCCCACCCGGTATTGCTTCCGTAGCAAGCCGCGACCAAGTTTCCGTTCGGGAGAACAGTCAGACGCTGCACACCCCGACCAAGTCCGTTACCGAACGCGCTCCAGCCGGAGTCGTTCCATCGGGCAATGTTGTGAAGTGGCGTTCCACCCGCAGACTCAAATCCCCCGCCAACGGCCAAATCACCAGAAGGCAAGACCGCCAACGCTCGTATCGGCTGATCGGTTCCCGCGCCCATCGCGTTCCACTTCTCGCCGTCCCATCGCGCGATTCGGTTGACCGGAATGCCCCCCGCACTTGTCAGGTAACCCGCAGCAACAACATCCCCGTTTCCGAGTTCGGCGAGAGCGAAACACGGACCGATGTAGCTCGATGAAAGGCGAACCCAGACGCCGCCTTCCCATCGGGCTAGGTAGTCGGAAGCAGCGCCCGACGAATCAAGAAAAGTTCCGGCGGCGATCAACGCACCGTCATGCAAGATGAGGCAAGCGGTGATGTCCGACACCGACGCCGAACCCAAGCCACTCCAGACCGGCGAGTGCCATCGCGTGATGGAAGACATTGGCTTGCCATCGGCGCCTGCAAAGTAGCCCCCGAAGACGATTGAGCCGTCGGGTTCGGGCAGCGAAGCGTAAACCCAGTCATACTCCGAGTAGGTTCCTATTTTTCCGGGCGCGACCCAGTCTGTCCCGTTCCACTTGGCGACGTTGAGGATTGGGGAGGATGTTGGAAAGTTGAATTTGCCGGCGGCAACTATTTGTCCGTCCGACGCCACCGAAATGGTTCGGACACCGCCCGCGTTACCGATCGTCTGCACAAGGCCTTGCTTCATCGGTTTCCATGCAGAGCCGTTCCAGCGGACGATGTAATTTCCCGCGGCTCCCGAGGCCGCCCGAAAGCTCCCCCCTGCGACCAATTCACCGCCGGGAAGCGACGCGAGCGCGAGCACGGTCCCGCCGATGCCGCTCGCCATCGGCTGCCACGCGATGCCGTTCCAGCGTGCGACGTAATTCGCATACACACCGTCGATCCAAGAAAAGGAACCTGCGGCAACCAGATCGCCGTTCGACATGACCGCGAGCGCGTAGATCGGACGACTGATGTCCGTTGCAAGCGATTCCCAGCCCGCGTCAGTTTGCCGAATCAATACTCCAGTTGAATATGGGAGTATCTGTCGTCCACCGACCACTAATTTCCCAGAGTGCACAGCAAGCGCCGTGCACTCGATCTCGGCTTCAAACTGCGGAAATCCGGCGGGTTCCGACCAGGAAACACCATCCCAAAAAGCGATTCCGTGACAGGCTGTGGAGCCCGAAGAAGTGAATATTCCGGCGGCCACTAGTGTGTTGTCCGGCAATACGCAAAGCGCGTTTACATTTCCGTTGAAGCCCTCAGCAAGTGGGCGCCATTCCGTCTCATCCCAGATCGCAATGTTCGAAACGAGCGTCCGCCCTGCGGCGATGAAACTGCCACCGGCAACCACGCAAGGCTTCTGTGGACCATCCCCATCCGGGTCCCATTTCGTGATTGCGTAGACGCTCCCGGTCACGCCTACAACGGGATCGCCCGCGTGCCATTCGCCCGGACAGGGCTGGCCGAGCGCCGCCGTCGCGGAGAACGCAATCACTCCTGCAACGATGACGCGGAACAACCCTTGAAGGCATGAGATGGTATTCGTTCGTTGCATGGCGACCTTCGCTTCGAGGAAGCTGCTTACAAGATATCCTCGATCGTCTTTGGATGCTCTCCAAATAGAGGATACTGCTTCTCGGACGTCTACAAGCTGCCGGGTGTCGAAGCGGCGCAGGCGGTCCTACGCGTTCACAACCCGTCCCTCACTCGCCAGCGCCGCCTCTCTCACCGCTTCGTGCATCGTCGGATGCGCATGCATCGTGCAGATGATCTCTTCGCTCGTTGCTTCAAGCCGACGTGCCAGCGACATTTCCGCAATCAATTCGGTCGCCTGATCGCCCATGATGTGCGCGCCCAGGATCTCTCCCCGTGGCAGCCCACGAATGAGCTTGCAGAACCCATCCGTGTTCTTCGTTGCGATCGCCTTGCCAAGCGCGGTGAACGGGAATGAGCCGACGTCGTAGTCCTTGCCCTTCACGAGGCCGCGCTCTTTGAGCGCTCGCTCGGTGAAGCCCACGCTCGCCACCTGCGGATGGCAATACGTGCAGCCCGGGATGATCGTGTAATCGATCGGAATCGGCTCGTGCAATGGCTTGCCGTGTTCCTGCTTCTTGTCCTTCCACGCGATGCGTTCGACGCAGAGCATGGCTTCCTCACCCGCGACGTGCGCGAGCCAGGGCGGGCCGATCACGTCGCCGATGGCGTAGACGCCGGGCAGATTTGTTTTGTAGTCGATCGCGCGCGGCTCGGGCTTGCTCGCGTCGTAGTCGGTCTTGATATGTTCCTTGAACGTCTCGAGTCCGAGCGCGGGATCAAAGAGGCCGTCGTAGCGCCCCTTCACGCCGATCGCGAGCAGAACCTTCTCGGCTTCGAGCACTTCCTTCTTGCTCTCGTCAGCCTTGCCGTTCACCATCGGCGCAACCGTTACCTTCACGCCAGTCGCGGTCCTCTCGATGCTCGTCACGCCGGTGTTGGTCTTGATCTCCATCCCGTGCTTCTTGTACAGCCGCTCCATCGCGGTGCACACATCATCGTCTTCCACCGGCAGAATCCGCGGCAGCATCTCAACCACCGTCACCTTTGTGCCAAAGGTGTGATAGAGATAGCCAAACTCCATGCCGATCGCGCCAGCACCGACCACGATGAGGCTCTTGGGTTGAGCCTTGTTGAACATCGCTTCGCGCGCGCCCCAGATCTTGTCGCCGTCAAATTTGGCGAAAGGAAGCTCGCGAGCGACCGAACCCGTTGCGACGATCACGTGCGTCGCGGTGATCGTCTCTTTGACCGCGCCGGGTGTCGCAGGCGCGCTGGTCAGCTCCGCCTGCACCTTGCATTCCTGGATCTGGATCTTCACCGGATTATTCGGTCCCGGCGTCGAGCCCGGCTTGCCCGTGCCCACGATCTTTGCATTGGCATTGAAGAACTCGATCTTGTTCTTCTTCATCAGGAACTCAACGCCCTTGTTGAGCTTCCCCGCCACCTCGCGGCTGCGCGTGATCGTCTTGCCCCAGTCCACACCCACATCACCATTGATCTTGAGGCCCCAGACCTCGCGCTCCATCAGCTTCTCGAAAAGCTCCGCGTTCGCGAGCAGCGCCTTGGACGGGATGCAACCCCAGTTGAGGCAGACGCCTCCCAGCTTGTCGCGTTCGATGATCGCTGTCTTGTAGCCAAGCTGTGCCGCGCGAATCGCGCCGACATACCCGCCTGGTCCGCCCCCGATCACAACAACGTCAAAGTGCCGTTCGGCCACTGGTGCATCCTTTCTATACGCGCCCGTTGAGCCCTCAAACAGCTCGTTGAGGCGCGGGGAGCACTATAGGAAACGGCGGTGGCCAAAAGCCTCTCGCGAATCGGTATTACTGCGGAGCCGTGCGACACGTAAAATCTCACAAGCAAGCAAGTTGCGCCCATGCGCGACGTGGCTGTGCCGGCGCAGCAGCGAAGGAGTTCGACCGTGCGGAAGTTGTTGACGTGTTGCCTCGCCGCTTCGGTCGGGTTCGGCCTAGCCGCGAACGCCACGGTGTTTGATGCAACGGCGCAGTTCTCGGCCGCGAACAACCCGGCCGGAGCCTGGTCGTACGGATGGCAGCCGAGTGTGGGATCGGGGTTCACGCTCCTGACGCATCAACTGATCTTCGGTGGTGGCGCCTATTTCTGGGATCGGGCCAATACCCCTGGCACGCCTCCCATCATTGGAAAGAACACCACCGATCACCCAATCGTAATTGCCGACAACCCGACCGTCCCCGCGGGCGTGTCCATGTTTCATCCCGGCCCGAACAACGAGCGAGCGGTTGTTCGCTGGACTTCGCCCGCTGCGGGGTATGCCGACATCTTTGTTCACGTTGGTGGCGTCGCCATCGATCCCGACTACGTGAGCACCGATATCGCGATCCTGAAAGACTCGGTCCAGCTCGCTGCAACCTCCAGCTACAACAACGCATCGAGATACTCGTACTACCGGCGCGTGGATGTTTCTCCCGGCTCCGCGATCGACCTCTCGCAGGGCTTTGGAACCAACGGAAGCTACTTCAACGATTCGACCGCGTTCCGGTTCACCGTGGTTGTGAATGAGTGCATCGCCGACCTCACCGGCGACGGCACCGTGGACGATTCTGACTTCTCGGCTTTCGCGCCCGCGTACAACCTTCTCGAATGCTCCGCTCCCGCCATGCCGGCTGGTTGCCCCGCGGACATCAATCACGACGGATTCGTCGACGACGCGGATTTCAGCTTTTTTGTGGTTGCGTACAACGCGCTGATCTGCCCGGAATGATGCGGGCCGACGAGGTCGCCTCGACAACCTGTTTGTCCATTCGCAATATTCGACGACGTGCCGCGTTCGTCCCCCGGCAGGATCGCGCTTTGTCGCGACCTTCCTGTTGGAGAAAAACGTGTACACAAATCAGGCGCGACCGGCGAGTCTTTGTTTCGGAGTGGTATCACTGCTGACGGCCGCCGCACGCGGCCAACCCGCTTTTGATTTCTCCGCCATCACGGCGCTCGCGAACGGAGCGCTCGTGGGCCAGGACGTGAATTCGCCCGTTCCCGGCTTCGATCTGCTGCTTATGAAAGACGGCGTGGTGGTCTATCACCAGAGCTTCGGTGCGTGGTCATTGAATCGTGTCGGCAACGCAGACTCGGCGACCAAGACGCTCTCGGGCGCGTTGATCATGTCGCTTGTTGATTCGAGCTCGCTCCCGTTCTCGCTCGACTCAAAACTGAGTGAGTACATCGCGGCGTTCGGCGGCAGCAGGGCAACCATCAATATTCGCCAGTCGTTCAGCCATTCGTCGGGCCTCGGCGATTCCGCCTTCGTCGGCAGCAACACGCTTTCGCTTCAAGAAGTTGCTCAGCGCATCGCACTCGCACCCCTCGAGTTCAGCCCGCCCGGCGCCGCGTTTTCCTATGGCGGCACATCCATGCAGGCCGCGGGCGCTGTCGCGGAGATCGTCGGCCAAAAGCCGTGGAACACTCTCTTTGCCGAACGCATCCTGCAACCCATTGGCATGACGCACACGAACTTTGTGCTGAGCACTCCGATCAATCCGCGCATCGCCGGAGGCTGCGAATCCAATGCGTCCGATTTCGCGCTCTTCATGGAAATGCTCCGCCGCCGCGGCGTTGCCCTCAATGGCCATCGCGTGCTTTCAGAAAGCGGGGTCAACCAGATATTTACACGACAGACCGCCGACCCGATCACCATCCTCAATACACCGGTGCAGAGCCCGTTCACGGATGGCGCCGACTACGGAGTGGGAGTCTGGCTCGATGAGCGCGACGCGAATGGAAAACTGATCGGAGCGCTCGCCGCGGGAGCCCGCGGATTTTCGAGCTGGATCGACTTCGACGATGGAATGGTGGGGGCCTTCGCAACGGACTTGTCCGCGGCCGGAAACGTGCAGGGTCTGCTCTATCTCTTTCGTGCCGCGGCACAGGACGCCGCGCGTCACCCGCTCTGCCCGCCCGACCTGAATCACGACGGCATCGTCACCGACGCCGACTTCGAGTCATTCATTCTCGCGTACAACGTGAACGACTGCGCGAACTCGGCGATGACGCCGGGATGCCAAGCGGATCTGAATCACGACGGATCCGTGGACGATGCGGACTTCAGCGCCTTCGTGATCGCGTACAACGCGTTGCTTTGTCCGTAGTGGTCCCGGTGCGGTTCGAGCAATCGCATCTCAACTTGCTTGACGCATGGTTCGTCGACGATTCCGATTTCGTTCTGTTTGTCGGCGCTTATAACGCGTTGATTTGCGGATGATCGGACTAAGGAAGGCTTAATGTTCAACTTGGGCGCGCCCACTGTAAAAAGCGTGTAACCCGGTCTCGTAACACGCTCTGCCGCTTCGCCGTGGGGGCGATCACGATGGCGGAATAGGTTCCCAAAGCTGCGCGGCGTGAAGTCGGTTCTTTGAAAGATTTGCGGCGAGACTGATTTGCGCTTGCAAGCGGGTTCGAAACCGTTAACTTCTAGATGCAGAAGCCGCTCTTGGCTACTTCTCGTGGGGTTCGAGTTGGAGCCGCATACATGCTTCGCGTAGACAGTCTCACCCAGGCCATCACGTTTTTGTCCGCCCAAGGCGCCGCGTTCATTGGCAGACCTGGTGCGGTCTCTCGTGCGCGCACACAACAGCTCGACCGCAGCAATTGTTCATTTAGGAAGAAACCCATGTCTATCGCACGCTCATTGGTTGGGATCGTTGCCGCGAGCTCGTGTGTGATCGCTGCGGGCGCTTGGGCGCAGCCCGCATCATGTCCTCGCATACTGCCTGGCACATTGTCACCGGAACTGCAAACGCCGACCGCGGCGATCGTTTGGGATCGCGACGGAGCCGGCCCGGAAGCGCCGCTGCTGGTGATCTCGGCCCAGGCGTTTCCAAATTCTCCCACAGGTGCGCAGGGCCTTATCGGGTGGGACGGACAGAAATACGTTCGTATGTTCACCGGCACGCCTCCCGATATGAGCTTTGCTCAGTTATTCATTCACTCCGGTCAGCTTTTCGGTCTTTCGCTCGTGAATGAACTGGTCCAGTTCAATTCGAGTTCATGGACCAGCGTGCTACCGACCTTTGGCGTCATCAAAGAAGCCATCTCCTTCGGCGGCGAGATCGTCGTCTGCGGCACGCGGCAGGGATCGTCTATCAAGGGGGTCTTTGCACTTCGCGCCGGGGCTTGGGTGCAGCTGGGAGCAGCGTTCAACGGCGATGTGAACTCGCTGGCGATATCGAACGGCCAACTCGTTGCGGCCGGCAACTTCACGCTCCCTGGAATAACCAACGTCCGCGCCGCGTACTTCGACGGCGCTGTCTGGCAACCCCTTGGGACATCATCCAGTCTTCCCGGCTCCGGCTTTCCAGCAACCCGAATTCGCGCAGTAGGCGACAAGGTGCTCGTTGGCAACAACGTAGTGATCGCCATACTCGCCGCTGGTGCGTGGACTCTTTCGCCTGAGAATGGCCAGATTTACGGCACTTCCGAAACGCGCGTGTACGCACTCGATCATTCGGGCGGCAGCATCTTCAATCCCGAGCCCATCAAGGTGTATGACGGCCAATCGTGGACGATGCTCGATTTGGCCTCTCAGGCGTACCTTGATCCGGTTTCCTCGGTGATCGAGTACCAGGGAAGGATCTTCGCACTCGGAGCCGGTACTTCTTCCGGACCGGGCGGTTCGGCATCGCGTGTCACCGGGCTGGAACTAGTGGACTCGCGCTGGCGTCCGTTCGGCGAGGGGCCGCAGGGACCCATTCGTTCCATGGCCATCGCCTCGGATGGCACACTAATCACGCTCTGCGGGCTGCGCGGCTTCAACGAAAGTAACAACATCTATACGTTTCCGTCGCATCCGTTCGCGCGGGCGTGGGACGGCGCGAGGTTCTCTCCCGCCGGCGCGGCGCTCCCCGGCCCGCCCGTGATCAACAGCCCGCCCGCCAGCGTCTTCTATGAATTGACCGCGGATTCGGAATTCGGATTGCTCGCCGGAGGCTATTTCTACGGCGAATATCTTGGGACGCCCCTTGCGGCGGTCGTGCAGTTCCTCCCCGGCGGCGATTGGGGCAGCTTCGGCTCGAAGCTCTTTAAATTCAAAGACATCTCGAACAACCTGCAGATACCGAAGGTCTACAAGGTCATCCGCTACCAGGGCGAGTTGATCGCTTTGGGCGAATTCTCGCTGACCACCGTGCCGGACAACACCAGCATCGCACGCTACCAGGACGGCCAATGGGTCCCGCTCGCGCCAGCGATGGCGTTCCCACCGGGCTCGCGATTCCGCAACGCTTTTGTCTTCGACGACAAACTATTCCTTGTTGGCACTTCGGTCGGAACGCCCGGGGCCGGATGGACCACCACCTATTTCGATTCGGTTTCCTGGTCGACCCCCAATGCGGCGTTGAACTCCAGTAGCCCCTTCTGCGCGCACGCCGGCAATTTGTACGCCGTCGGCAACAGCGGTCTCGGCGTCGTCCGGAGGAACGGTTCGGGATGGGATCCTGTCGGCGCGGATCTGCCCAACGTCGTGTACGCGCTCGCTTCCTGGCGCGGCTCGCTTTATGCGGGCGGCCCGTTCGGCGTTCGTAGATTCGACGGAGTCGCTTGGGTGGCGATCCCCAATGCGAGCTTCTTCGGCACGGTGCAGTCCCTGATCGAGCACAACGGCGAACTCGCGATCGGTACAGCCGGGTCTGCTTCCTACTCCAATGGAAGCATTTCCAATTCCGCAACGGGCCTCGCGCGATACACCGGCGACAACATCCCCGTCATTCTTCAGCAACCCCTCTCACGCACCGGCGCCTGCGGCGAAACCACCACCCTCACGGTGACGACCGCCAACTACGGCCCAAGCTCGTACCACTGGTATAAAGAGAACGTCCTTCTTGCAAACGGACCCACCGGCACCGGTTCTGTCCTTTCAGGCGTTTCCACCAAGTCACTCGCCATCGCCGATCTCGGTGCAGGCGACGCCGGGTCGTACACATGCAGAATCAGCGTCAGCACGCTCTGCGGCACCACGACGACGGAGCCCGCGACGGTGGCCTCGACCTGCTGCCCGGCCGATCTGAACAACGACCTTGTCATAGACGATCTCGACTTCCAGTTGTTCGTGCTTTCGTACGACGTCCTCGTTTGCGGCGAGCCAGCAATGCCCGTCGGCTGTCAGGCCGACCTCAACAACAGCGGGTTCGTAGACGACGCGGATTTCATCCTCTTTGCTTCGGCGTACGACGCGCTGCTCTGCCCTTGACGCTTTCGCGAATCGCGTGCTCAGGCGCGGGCGCGACCACAGATTTGAACGACAAAGGTGATGGCAACATCACCTTTGTCTTGAACGCTTAACACGATCTGATTTGCCCTCGAAAGCGAGTTGGGCACGGTCCGTGTAGGGAGTTCTGCCTGCAGACAGCGTATTTCCCGAGAATTGGCCTCGATTATCGGAACTTTTTCCGAAGTCCGGGCGCTTGGTTCTGCCGTATCTTCGTTTAGACTTCGCTGTGAGTCAGTGTGCCGGCCCGGGACGGCGGAGGTCCCCATGTCAGTGAGAAGTTTTATCGCGTTCGCGATGTCGCTCGTGCTCTCGAGCGTTGCCGTTGCGGGGCCTCGGAAGCCTCGGGTCGTTTACATCCATTCCGAAACCGCGACGCCCGCAAATGCGATCGACGTCGTCGGCAAGCTTGCCGGTTCGGGGCGTTTCGGCGCGGTCGATCTGTACAACGCGGGTCTCACCACGCCGACCCTCGAGCAACTCAAGTCGTACGACGCGGCGCTCGTTGCGAATCGAAACGGCTGGCTCGATCGCGTCGCGCTCGGAAATGTTCTCGCTGATTACGTCGATGCAGGGTTCGGCGTTGTGCTCGCGCCGTTCACCAACACGGGCGCCGCGAATACGAATCTGGGCGGGCGCTGGATTAACTCGTACAACAGCATCCTCTTCAGCAACAACATCACCGGTACGGCGACGATCGGCGCGTTCGGGCTTCCCGATCACCAGCCAAGCACAGGTGTTCAGACCTTCAACGGAGGGTCGTTCTCGTACCGCCCTTCCGGCACGGCGCTCCAGGCCGGCGCTACTGCGTCCATCTCCTGGTCCGACGGCAAACCTCTTTCGACTATCGGGCCGCTCCAGAACCGGGCCGATATCGGCTTCTATCCGAGTTCGAGCGACGTGAACCCCGGCTACTGGAGCACGGCGACCGACGGCACCAAGATCATGGTGAACGCGCTGCTGTACACGATCCGCCCGAAGGTGCTGATCTGTGCCGCGGCATCGCTCAACAACAGCGTGCTCGATGCCCGCTTCACCGATCCCCGCAACAAGCTGGTGGGAACCGGCTATTTCTCGGCGATTGATCTCTATGACGCCAATCTCAGCACGCCCACGCTCGCTGAGCTTCAGCAATACGACATCGTGTTTACCTGGAACAACGTTGATTACAAAGATCCGGTGGCGATGGGGAATGTGCTCGCCGATTACACCGACTGGGGCGGAGGAGTCGTCGTCGCGATGTTCGCGTCCAGCGGAGGCGGAATGGGTGTTTTGCCACCGCAGGGCCGCTGGCTGACGGGTGGATACCCGCTCATAGACCCACTCGGGGGGCGCATCAGTAACTCCCCGGCCACATTGGGAACGGTCTCGTACCCCAATCACCCGATCATGGGGCTTGTGAATTCGTTCGATGGCGGGTTGCTCAGCTTCCGCCCCGCCTCGACAACTCTGCCGGCGAATGCGGTGAAGATCGCCGAGTGGTCGGACGGAAAGCCGCTGATCGTTACCTCCACCACGCGTCACAACCGCTGTGATCTGGGCATGTATCCCCCGTCGTCGTTTGTCGTTGCGAGCTTCTGGCAGGAAAACACGGACGGCGCACGCATCATGGCGAACACGCTCCTTTATACGGTGCGGCCGTACATCGGCCTCCTGCAGTCGGAGACCAGCATCCTGACTGCACCGATTCGCAGCCGCCTGCAGTTGCAGCGTCGATTCAGTGGCGTCGATGTCCTCACGTCGCTCCAGACCGCAAACCCAAGCGCTTCGGCGCTGCGTCCGTACGGCGCGCTGCTGGTCTGGGGGAATAACAACTTCGCCGATCCTGTGGGCCTTGGCAACACGCTCGCGGATTACGTCGACGCAGGTGGCAGCGTGGTCGAAGGTCTGTACTCCAACGTTGCGAATCCCGCCACCGCGAACAACCGACCCAAGGGCCGATGGATTACCGGGGGCTACGACATCACGCCCGAGAGCGCGCTGGCGCCTTCGATCTCCGGCTCGAACGCCACGCTCGGAACCAACCTCGCGCAGTCGCATCCCGTCACTACTTTCGTTCGAAAATTGGACGGGGGCACCGGCAGCATCCGCCAAAGTAACAACCCCGATCTGCGTGGCCGGCGCCTCTTGCAGTGGTCCGACGGAAAGATGCTCGCGAGCGTCCACAACTTCCTCCGACGCGTCGATTTGGGCTATTTCCCGCCGGCAACACCTGAATATGTGCCGGGATGGGTCGTGCGGACCGACGGCACGGTTTTGCTTTCCAATGCCCTCGATTTTGCTTCGTCGATGAAGCCGTGTCCGGGCGATTTCAATGGCGACAAGCTGGTGGATGACTTGGATTTCGTAATCTTCGCAGACTACTACCAGAACTTCGTTGATCCGCGCGGCGATCTCACTGGAAATGGGCTGGCCGACGACGCCGACTTCGCCTTGTTCGCAGACGCGTACGACCATCTCGCGTGTCCGTAATTTCCCCCAGTTCGCGAAGCGGCTTTTTTAAGAGTTACTGGACGTCCGCGCGCGGGAAGGCATCCCGGGGATTTCATCGAATTTCGCTTGAGAGCGGCCCATTTTTCCCGTATTCTGCTCAATTCGCTGCCCGTCCAAGTAGGGGCGGGTTTTCCAATCAGAGAGGGATCGCATGCGCGGAAGCAATCGTTGTGGTGCCCACAGGATTTTGTCTATTTCCTGTGTGAGTGTTGTCTTGTCAGCAGGTCTTTGTGGCTCGTCGCTCGCGGCGCCCGGAGGCAGCGGCCCCGTGAAGAGCGACAAGGTCGGCATCTATGAGCCGTGGGAAGTCCTTCAGACCAAGCTCCCCGACAACATGCTCGGCGACCGCGCTTTTATCCGTCCTGCCGGTGGCCGCCAGGTAATGCTCGACATGGGCAAAATCACAACGCAGCTGGCCGGCGCGCCGCTTGAGAGCAGCCGCACGATCGGCTTGCAGGCCGCTCCCGTCGTCATCGCGATTCCGAAGCCCGACGGATCGTTCGAGCGCTTCGAGATTTATGAATCACCGGTGTTCGAGCCCGGCTTCAGTGTCGAGTTCCCCAACATCAAGACGTACTGGGGTGAGTCGCTGGACAGCCCGCAGTCGAATATCCGCTGCGACGTGACCGACTTCGGCTTCCGCGCGCAGGTGCTCAGCGCCGAAGGCTCCTATTGGATCGATCCGGTCTCGTTCGGCGACACCAATCTGTACACCTCGTATTCACGCAGCGATCTGCAGCGCTCCGGAAGCTGGTCCTGCCTCGTGACGGAAGACGAAGCAATTCCCGGCGTGCCTCAGGCGGAGAACCCGTTCGAGGATCGCGTCGCGACCGATGCAAACCGCAAGAATTACCGCGCCGCGGTTGCCGGAAACTTTGAATACACATCGTTCCACGGCGGCACCGTTGCACTGGGCCAGGCGGCGATCGTGACCGCGATGAACCGCATCAACCAGGTTTACGAAAACGAGCTCAATATCCACATGAACCTGGTGGCGAACAACTCGTCCCTGGTCTTCACGACCAGCGCCGACGGTTACACCAACGGCAACGGCAGCACGATGCTGACTGAAAACCAGACCAAGTGTGACACCGTCATCGGAACCGCGAATTACGACATCGGCCACGTCTTCTCGACTGGCGGCGGCGGCATCGCCGGCCTGGGCGTTGTTTGCACCGCCGGCAACAAGGCCCGCGGCGTGACCGGCTCGCCTAGCCCCACGGGTGATGCCTTCTGGATCGACTACGTCGCCCACGAAATGGGTCACCAGTTCGGCGGCAACCACACCTTCAACGGCGCCGATGCCAATTGCGGTGCAAACCGCGCTGCATCTGCAGCGTACGAACCCGGCTCCGGCTCGACGATCATGGCTTACGCCGGCATCTGCTCGCCGAACGATCTCCAGTCGAACTCCGACGCGTACTTCCACGCCAAGAGCTTCGAGGAAATCACCAACACGATGAACGCAAAGTCGTGCCAGACCATCAACAACACCGGAAATCTCACGCCAACGGTGAACGCAGGATCTGCGTACACCATCCCGGTGCAGACTCCCTTCCTGCTGACCGCGACCGGTGCGGACGGCAACGGCGATGCGCTGACCTACTGCTGGGAGCAGTACATTCTGGGCACTTCGCAAACCGCCAGCGGCTCACCCCTGAACTTCCCCGACATTTCGGGCAGGGGTTCGTATCAGCGTTCGTTCAACCCCTCGGCAAGTCCGAGCCGCCAGATCCCGCGGCAGTCCAATCTCCAGACCAATACGTTCGCGTTCGGCGAGACGCTCGCGCTCATCACCCGCGCTATGGCCTATCGCGTCACAGTTCGTGACGCACACGGCGGCGTGAACGTCGCTTCGGTCAACATCAGCTCTGATGCGACCGCGGGCCCCTTCACTGTGACCAGCCCCAACACCGCGGTGTCGTGGGCCGGCGGCAGCACCCAGACTGTCACCTGGAACGTCGCGAACACGACGAACGCCAACGTGAACTGTCAGAACGTCGACATCCTGCTCTCGACCGACAACGGCGTGAACTTCTCCACCGTGCTCGCGTCCAACGTTCCCAACAACGGGTCGGCAAGCGTTGTGATCCCCAACACGGCCGGCATTTTCAACCGCGTCAAGGTTCGCGCCGTTGGCAACATCTTCTTTGATATCAGCAACGCAAACTTCACTATCACGGCCGCAGTGAATCCGTCCAACCCGACCAACCCCCAGGCCAGCCCGTCTTCGGTCTGCTCCGGTGGTACGGCCACCCTCTCGGTTGATGCTCCTCCCGCCGGCATCGTGATCGACTGGTACTCCGGTTCCTGTGGCGGATCCTTCGTTTCGACTGGCACGTCCATCAACGTGAACCCGGTTGCGGCGACTTCCTACTTCGCCCGCGCTCGTCGTACGTCGGATAGTGCGACTTCGGCCGGCTGCGCTTCGGCCTCTGTTTCGATTCTGCCCAGCCCGGTTGATCCGACCGGCGCTTCGTCCGACTTGGACAATCTCTGCCAGTACGGCGGCGGAAACATCGTCCTCTCCGCCATCGGCGGCTCGGGTACGACGCTCCGCTGGTTCAGCGGCTCCTGCGCTGGAACCCTCGTTGGAACGGGTGACGGCTTGTCCATCGCCGCTCCCACCACGACGACGACCTACTACGCCCGCTGGGAGACTTCCTGCGGCGTGAGCAATTGTGCCGCCGTGACCGTCACGGTTCGCGATTGCCCCGCCGACTTCAACTGTGATCAGACGGTTGATGACCCGGACTTCGTGGTCTTCGCGACTTCCTACGACGCGTTTGATTGCAACGACGGCGGTATGCCCCAGAACTGCGCCGCCGACATCAACGGCGACGGGTTCGTGGACGACACCGACTTTGTGATCTTCGCGACTGCGTACGACGCGTTCACCTGCCCTTAAGTGAACTCGGTAATCTGTTCCCTCCGCCGCCCGGGGTCTTCCCGGGCGGCGTTTTTTTTGATTCTCCATGTGTTTTCAGGGAATTCGAAGGAACGGAAAAAAGAGGGGCAGGAATTGGCCAAGCAAGCATCCGTTGTCGCACATCTGGTGGGGGACTTCCCCTGTCTGGAGAATCGCAATGCTTGCTCGATCCGCAATTTGCCTGTTCGCTGCCGCCGGCCTTGCTGCAACCGTTGCTCTTCATGGGCACCCGGTTCAGCCAGTCGCAACGACGAAGGTCGTAACTCCGGTCTCGATGTGCCTGGCGGAAGGCACCGTACTGACTCCAGAACTTCAGGCGAAGCTCAAGGCGGTGAACGACGCGATCGGCGCTTATCTCGGCGTCGATCCAAACGATCCGTTCAACGACCGTTATTTTCTCGGGTCGCGATGGTCCGGGTCGCAGGGAGCGCCGCGAGTCATTACGTGGTCGTTTGTTCCCGATACGGTCAACATCACCGGCGCCCCTGGCATCAACGAGCCCGCCAGCGTGAGCAGTCTTTTCGCGACGTTCGACGCCAAAATGGCCCGAGCAACTTGGATTGCGCTTTTCCAATCATGCTTTGATCGGTGGGAGGCCCTCACGGGTATCGACTTCCAGCGCATTGCCGCGCCGGGAGTCGATTGGGACGACGGCGCTTCCTGGTCTTCCTCGGGCAACGCCAATCGCGGAGACATGCGAATCGGCATGCACCCGATCGACGGTTTCAGCAACATCCTCGCCTATTGCTTCTTTCCGTCCAACGGCAACATGGTGCTCGACAAGGACGACGCCGTGGGGTCCAGCAATCTGTTCAACGGCTCGAACAACTTCCGCTTCCTGCGCAACGTCGTCACCCATGAGATGGGTCACGGAATCGGGCTGGAGCATGTTTGTCCGTCGATCGGCACCAAATTGATGGAGCCGTTTGTGAATACCGGCTTTGATGGTCCGCGTCACGACGATGTGCGTGCGGTGCAGCGTCACTACGGCGACATCAACGAACCCGACGATACTGCCGCGACGGCGGTGAATTCCGGTGCGATGAGTCTTGGTCAGACGCGCACGCTCGGCACGATCCCCGGCGTCTCGATCCCGACTTCTTCCACACTCTCGATCGATGCGGACGGCGAGGTCGATTACCACGCGTTCAGCACGAGCCAGATTCTGCTCGCCAACATCACCTTGACACCGGTTGGCACCACCTACGACAGCTCGTCGCAGAACAACGACGGCAGTTGCAACAGCGGAAACAGCATCAATTCGTTGTCCGCCGCAGATCTTCAGTTCGATGTCCGCACGGGTGCCGACGCACTGATGACGAATGTCAACGCAACCGCTGCGGGCGCCGCCGAAACGATTTCGGGCGTTCTGCTCTCTCCCGCGGGCACATACTTCGTGAAGGTTTTCGAAGGCGGCTCGGTAACCGAGACGCAGATGTACACGCTGACGATCGCGACTCCGACCACGCCGGTCGTCACGGCGTCGGACACACTTCCGAACTACGTCTCGCTCACCTGGACCAATATCCCGAACACGACAATCTACACGATCAAGCGGGGGATTCTGCCCATCGAAGCAAGCGCCGTCACGGTCGGTACGTCGGCGACCAACTCATTCCTGGATACGACCGCGCCCGACAATCACACGCAGTTCTATTACATCTACGCCACGCAGTTCGGTACGTCCAAGCTCGTTGGTTTCGACAGCGGCTTTGCCAAGTGTGCCGGCGACATCAACAACGATGGTCAGGTCAACGACTCGGACTTCGTTCTCTTTGTCTCGGCGTACAACATTCTCGATTGTGCCGATCCGGCGATGGCGGTGGGCTGCCCGGCGGATCTCAACCGGGACGGGGTTGTGGACGATTCGGATTTCACAATTTTCGTCGGCGCGTACGACAATCTCGTCTGTCCGTGAATTTCCTCCGGGGTCTGAAACTGCTTCTGCACCAATTCGCGAACGCCATTTCCAAGCGTCCTATGGCGAAAGGAATGGAATCTGGCCATGAAGCCGGGGCCGTGCAGGTTGTTCGTGGCTTCCCGCCTGATATAGCTTGCTCGTCAGGAGCAATCGCTGGCTTGAAACGCGTGTTTTTGGCGGAGAGTCGGCAAAATTACCTGTGTTTTGAGTACAAAGTGGGTTATATCTAAGACAAGCATCGGATTCCGGACTGTCACATGTGTTGCATGCGCGGGGATGGGTCGGTGCTGTTGCGCGGGAGCCGAAATTATGAAGTTCATTCCTCGTTTGACGGGCGTTACGCGTTCGGCGCTGCTTCTGCGTGCGCTGCTGTGCATTCTTCTGAGTGTGACTTTCGCGTCCGCTGCGCAGGCGGGCGCAAAGCGCAAGCCGGCGGTCCTTTATTTGCATAGCGATTCCTTCCTGCCCGCAAACGTCGCGGACGTGAAGAACAAGCTTTTCAGCACCGGCCTTTTTTCAAAAGTCGATGTCTTTGATGGCAGCGCCGCCACGCCGACACTTGCGCAGCTCAATGCGTACGACGCGGTGCTCGTGACAAACGACGCCGCATGGGCGAGCGGCATTGCTCTTGGCAACGTCATGGCCCAGTACGTGGATGGTGGCGGCGGCGTAGTCCAGTCCGTGTTCACGACGGCCGGATCAGGCGGCAGCAATCTCGCCGGCAGCTGGACTGCGGGGTACAACTGCATCACATTTGGTCCCGCCACCAGCGGAACCGTCGCGACGCTTGGGGCGATCACAAACCAGAACCATCCGACCATGATCGGCGTCGAGACGTTTAACGGCGGTTCGATCAGCTTTCGCCCGAACGGAACCGGGATCACGCCGGGCGCGACGTTGATCGCTTCGTGGTCCGATGGAAAACCGCTCGTCGTTGTCGGCCCGATGGTCAATCGGTGCGATCTCGGCTTTTATCCGCCCTCCAGCGACGGGCAGCCGGGTTGCTGGGTTTCGAGCACCGACGGCCTCAAGTTGCTTGCGAACTCGCTGCTCTACGTGATGCGGCCCAAGGTGCTTCTTGTATCGGCCGACAGCGCGGGATGGCCCGCGGATGTGCAGACCAAGCTTCGGGCCACGGGCACTTTTAGCCAGGTTGATCTCTTTGATGCGTCGGCAGGCACGCCGACGCTCGCCCAGCTCCAGCAATACGACGCGGCGATGACTTGGAGCAATGCCAGCTACAACAATGCGGCCGCGCTCGGCAACGTACTGGCCGACTTTGTCGATGCGGGGGGAGGTGTTGTCTCTGCCGTATTCGCAGATGCCGAAACTCTTCCGGCCCGCCGCCCCGGCGGACGCTGGATTTCCGGTGGCTATGAAATTATTCCCGGCGCAAGCGGCTTCACAACAGGTGCCGCGACATTGGGCGCCGTCGCGTACGCATCGCATCCGATCATGAGCGGAGTTGCGTCATTCAGCGGAGGTGCGGGCGGTTACCGGCCCGTTACGACCGCAGTGAATCCGGGCGGGCTGATCGTCGTCAAGTGGTCCGACGGCAAAACGCTCGCGGCGGTTTCAACAAGAATGCCAAACCGCGCCGACCTCGGAATGTTCCCGCCATCGAGCGCAGTCAATGGCAGTTTTTGGACGGTCGGCACCAACGGCGACAAGCTGATGGCCAATGCGCTTCTCTACACGATCCGGCCCTACATCGCGTGTGCGTCCGCAGATACGGGGCTCGCTCCCGATGTCGTCGCAAAACTGCAGGCGACTCGCCGGTTCAGCGGTGTCGGCAACATCGACGTCAACGCCGCCACGCCTGCGCTGGCAACGCTTTCACCTTTCAGCGCCGTGACAAGCTGGAGCAATGCGCCCTATTCCAATTCCACGGCCATGGGCACGACGCTCGCCGATTATGTGGATGCGGGTGGCGGGGTTGTCACATCCATGTTTGCCGTCATTGATCCGGGCGCGCCTACCTATTACCTGGGAGGACGGTGGGTCAGTCAGGGTTATGAAATCGTTCCCTCGCCCCTCCCCGCCTTCACCGCGGGACCGCCGGCGTTCCTCGGCACGATCGTTGAACCCGCGCATCCGATTTCATCCTTTGTCCGCAAGTTTGACGGCGGCGTCAACAGCTATCGCGCGAATTCGACCCCTCTGTTGCGCGGCCGAACAATCATGAAGTGGAACGACGGCAAGATGCTTGCCAGCGTCCACAACTTCCGCAAGGCCGCCTCGCTCGGGTATTGGCTCTCCTCGAACAATGGCGGGAATAACGGCTGGAATCAGCGCACCGATGGTACCTGGATAGCGGCGAACGCAATCGAATTCGTTGTTCGCGTGAAGCCCTGTCCAGGCGACTTCAACGGCGACGGGCAGGTCGACGACACCGACTTTGTCATGTTCGCCGGATACTACGACGCGCTTGTCGATCCGCGGGGTGATCTAAACGGAGACGGACTCACAGACGACGCCGACTTCGTGACCTTCGCTGGCGCGTATGACGCGCTTGTCTGCCCGTAAGCGGACGAGACAATTTCAGATTTCGCCCATTCCCCCGGCAGTGCCGGGGGATTTTCTTTGGTGCGGGCCGAAGCAGTCCCGGGTCCTCGTCCCTGGGGCCCTGAGTCCGTCCGACGAAGCGTGCAGTCTCGCGGCGGGTCCCCTCAAAAAGGAAGAAATTCAAGATCGGCCAATCCGTTCAAAATTCGCTTTGAGCGGATACACAGACCTGTTATTTATTAGTATGGATCGGGTGCCGCGGCATGTTTCCAGTGCGCGGTCTCGAGTCTTGGCGCGGGAGAGTCCAAATGCAATCGATGCATCGAGTGGTGGCCATGGCAAGTTTGCCCATTGCTGTCCACGTTTTCGTATTTCTGCTGGCTGGCCTGTTCTGCACACAGATCGCCGTTGCCAGCCCGAAACGCAAGCCCAACATTCTCTACATACACACCAATACCGAATCCCCGGCGCGCACCGCAGACGTCGTGAACAGACTCAGTTCCAGCCAGCTCTTCGAAACAGTCGACAACTTTGATGGCCGAGTGGCCACACCGACACTCGCGCAGCTAACCGCCTACGACGCGGTGCTGGTGGCGAACGGCAGCGCCTGGTCCAGCGCCGCAAATATGGGAACTGTCCTCGCGGCGTATGTCGACGGTGGGGGCGGCGTTGTGCTGGCGGTGTTTTCGACGAGCAACACACCTTCCGGTCCGGCCTTCTTGGCAGGCAACTGGACCGCCGCGTACAACTGCATGGTTCCCGGGCCGACATCATTCGGCACCGGCTCGGTCACGCTCGGCGCGATCCCGGACCAGAACCACCCGATCATGATCGGAGTTGAAACGTTCGACGGAGGCTTCAGGAGCTTTCGTCCGACCAACACGACTTTGGCCCCCGGCGCCACGCTTGTTGCATCCTGGTCCGACGGCAAGCCGCTTGTGGCCGTTGGGCCCAAAGTGAACCGCTGCGACCTGGGCTTCATTGTGGATTCGAGCGATGTCCAGCCGGACCTTTGGGTTTCCAGCACTGACGGCGCGAAGATGATGGCCAACGCGCTGCTGCATGTAATCCGTCCGAAAGTCTTGATCCTCAGCGCGGAACTTCCAACTTTTGCGGACGATGTGAAAGCGAAGATCAGTTCCACCGGTGCGTTTATCCGCGTCGATACTTTCGATGTCGGCGCATTTACGCCCACACTCGCACAGCTCAAGAAATACGACGCAGTCTTCCTCTGGAGCGACGTGCCCTACGCCAATGCAACCGCCTTGGGAAATGTGCTCGCCGATTACACGGACGCCGGGGGTGGCGTGGTGCTCGGCCTCGTGACCAAGGCCGGATTCGAACCTTCGCGCCGTCCGGGCGGACGCTGGATCGCAGGCGGCTACGAAATCGTTCCCGAAGGCGTCGACCCCACCTTCGGTGCGGCAAGTCTCGGCACGGTTGTCTACCCAGACCATCCGATCATGAAGAATGTCACCACCTTCAACGGCGGTTCCTCCAGCCACCGTCCGACGACGACTGCTCTGAATCCGGGCGGGCTTGTTGTCGCCAAGTGGTCCGACGGTAAAACGCTCGCCGCGGTTTCCATGAAGATGCCCAACCGTGTCGATCTTGGTTTCTTTCCTCCTTCGAATGCAGTAAACGCGGGTTACTGGCAGGGCGACGGTGCCAAGCTCATGATCAACTCGCTGCTCTATTCCATGAAGCCGTACGTCGGATGTGTGGCAGCCGAGGATGTGGGCAACGCCGCGGATGTCGTGGACAAGCTGATCGCATCGCGCCGCTTCAGCGGTGTCACCTTCGTAAGCGCCTCAGCCGCGACGCCCTCGCTCGCCAGCATGAGTCAGTTCCACGCCATCGCAACGTGGTCGAACTTTCCGTACAACAACCCCGCAGCAACGGGCGATGCGTTCGCCGCTTACCTTGATGCGGGCGGTGGCGTCGTAACCGCGATCCTCGGCAACATCGCGGGGCTCGCTCCGACCGGTCGATGGCAGAGCGATGGATACGACATCGTGACCGCTCCGTTACCCGGTTTGGCCGGTGGTCCCCAGACACTGCTGGGCACGATTGTCGAACCCAACCATCCAATCGCCCGGTTCGTGCGAAAGTTTGACGGCGGTGGCAGCAGCTATCGCTTCAATTCGATGCCTCCGCTCCGCGGCCGCACGATCATGAATTGGGCAGATGGCACGATGCTCGCAAGCGCGCACACTTTCCGGAAGCGCGCCGATCTGGGCTACTGGCCCGTTTCCGGAGGCTGGAATGCGCGTACCGACGGAACCTGGATCACCGCCAACGCGCTCGAGTTTGTGGCCTTATCGAATCCCTGTCCCGGCGATTTCAACGGCGATGGAATCGTCGACGACACCGACTTCACGATCTTCGTCGGATACTACAACACACTGCTCGATCCGCGGGGCGATCTCAACGGCGACGGCGTGACCGAAGACGCGGATTTCTCGGTCTTCGTAGGCTCGTATAACGCGCTCGTGTGTCCTTAAGGTTTCTTCACCCCGCCATTGCTGCGAAAGGCGATTACGCCGTTGATGCGTGCGAGCTCGGCATTTCGACCGATGTGTTTCATATTTGAAGATGCGGATTCCGGTTGGGGGAATCGGTGCGCGCTCTTAAACTGCACTTCCTCTTTTGGAGTCCGAATCGCATGTCATCCGCCCGCTGTTTCCTCGCGCTCGCTCTGGCTGCAACCGTTTCTGCCCCTTCGCTAGCGCAGGCTCCGCTCGATGTCTCGGACGACGTCTTCTATCAGTTCATGCCGATCAGTTGGCGCGACAGCGACAACGACCAGTACCGGTACGGCGATTTCAACGGCATGACCGCGAGTCTTGATTACCTCCAGTCGTTGGGCGTCACCGCCGTCTGGATGAACCCGATCTTTCCTTCCGCGGCATACCACGGCTATCAGCACGGTGCGGGCGACACGCTCGACAGCAAGTTCGGAACGCAGGCGCAGTTTCTCGCGTTTGTGAGCGCTGCACACGCCAAGGGCATCAAGGTCTATTTGGACTTTGTCGCCTACGGCATCAGCCAAAACTCGATCTGGTATCAGTCGGCCCGAAACAACCCCTCGAGCCCGTACGACCTCTGGCTCGCGTTCACCAACGGTGCGAACACGCAGTACACCGGTTCGGTCTATAACACATGGAGTGGCGCGAGTGTCGGGTTCATTCACTGGAACCTGAACAACGTCAATCCGGTCAACCTTCAGATTGCGTGGGGACAGAAGTGGCTCGACCCCAACGGTGACGGAAACACGTCCGACGGCATCGACGGCTACCGCCTCGATCACGCGTACTCGAGCGCCCCAGAAGGGTGGGGGGCCACGATCAACTTCTGGACAACGTGGAAACAGGGCCTGCAGGCGGTGAAGCCGAATGTCTTCACGTTCGCAGAACAAGGAGACTGGGGCAACTACGGCGCCGATCTTCTTCCCGCGTTCGATGGTGCGTTCACCAAGCCGTTCGAATTCGCCGCACGCAGCGCGCTTTCGGGCGAGAATGCTTCAAATCTCTATTCGTCGATGGCCGCGACGCTCGCGGCACTTCCGGGCGGCAAACCCCAACCCGGAAAAACGTTTCTCGCCACGATCGCCGATCACGATGTCGATCGCCTGGCGTCGAACATCGGCGCATCCGGAAGTACGGCCGGTCGCTCCAAGGCCGCGGCAGCGGTTCTCATGCTCCAGCCTCTTCCACCCATCATCTATTACGGGGATGAGATCGGGATGACGGGAACCAAGCAGTCGTACGGCAGCGATGCCGACGACATTCCGATGCGCGAGCCGATGAAATGGAACAAGGTGGCCGGCGCGCCGATGTCCAATTACCTTGTTCGCAATACGGGTGCGTACAACAATCGCTTCGAGCGAGACAACGACGGCAAGAGCGTTGAAGAGCAGGCCGGAGTCGCGGGTTCGTTGCTCGAGACCTATCGAACGCTCGGGGCGCTCCGAAAGAACAACGCCGCCCTTCGCCGCGGTCTGTACAACCCCGTCACCGCTTCCGGCGGCAAGGTCTGGGCGTTCACTCGTGATCACAATCCCGTCGGCGGCCCGCGCCAAACCCTGCTCGTGGCGATCAACCTCGGCGGCACGACACAGAACATCAACCTGAACTTCTCCGGATTCGCGATTCCCGGCGGCGGGTCACCTGTCACCGACATCATCTCGTCGCAGAGCCTGAGCGCAATCACCAATGCAAACTCGGCGTCGTACGCGCTCAGCATTCCCGCCTATTCCTATCGCGTGTTGAGCGTCACCGTGACTCCGCCCGCCCAGCCCGAGCCGCCGGCGGTGCTTGTCGATGGCATCAACGTTCCTACTCATCTCGGCGCGCCCGCCAGCAGTTCAGGCACGCTGCTTGCGACACAAGCCTGCGCCACCTCCTTTGGCGACAACACCGCCGAGCTCGATCAGCTATTCGCACGATCGACTCGCGACGGTCTCTTTGTTGGCATCACTGGCAACCTGCCGACCGACGGAACTGCGCTTGCGCTCTTCGTGGATACCGGAGCACCGGGGCAGAACATTCTCAACACCGCCTCGCTCGGCTCGCCTCCCGGCGGTCTTTCCGATCTCAGCGGCACGCGCTTCGACGCCGGATTCGCTCCATCGTCGATGTTCTTCGTGAATGCGGCTGGTTCGGTGTATGTCGACTACGTCTCGCTTCCCAGCGGCGCTCCAGCCGCCAAGTCGTATCTCGGTTACGCCACTGCGGGCAGCGGCACAGGGATGCTCACGGGCGGCTTGAACTCATTCGGAGTCCAGGTCGCGCTCGATCGGACCAATACCGGCGGCGTCACAGGCGCATCTGCCGCGAATGCATCGACTGCGACGAAGGGTTTCGAGTTTTACATTCCATTCGCTCAACTTGGAATGACCACGCCTCCCGCGAGCTGCGCAGCCATCCGTCTCTCCGCGTTCATCGTCCGCTCCGATGGCACGATCGGTAATCAGGTTCTTCCCGCGCTTCCCGCCGGATCCGCCGAACTGGGACTCGACCCGAACTTCACTGCGATCTCCGGCTCGCAGTTCGCAGTATTCAAGCTCCCTCCCGCGGCAGATTTCAACGGCGATTCCATGGTCGACGATTCCGACTTCGTCATATTTGCCGCCAGCTATGACCTGCTGGAATGTGATGCTCCCGCGATGAGTGCGAATTGCCCGGCGGACCTCAACGCCGATGGCTTCGTGGATGATGGGGACTTTGTCATTTTCGCCGAGGCGTACAACGAACTTGTTTGCCCATGAGTCCCCGTTACGGCTTTGCATTTGACATCACTGGTACTCTCCGCACGGAGGTATCCATGCAAATGTCTTCTCGCGCCGTTTCGGCCGCCGCGGCCGCGTTGTGCGTTCTTGCTTTCTCTGCGGTCGCGCAGCCCACGTGCGGCGTCAAGAATCACATGCGGCTTGTTAATCGCATCAACAACGATCCGACGCCCGAGCTTCGCATCGATACGGGCTGGCAGACAATTGCCGCCGGAACCTCGCTTGATACTCCGGGCAATTCCACTGCGAGCGGCCCGCTCGGCTATTCAACCGGCTCCTGGACAGCCTCGTCCGCGTACGGCCGCCTTTCATTTTCGGGTTCCGGCAGCGGACACAACGTTCCGGGGAACGGCATATTCCTCTGGATCGATGAATGGATCGGGGCCGAGCCGAAGGCGCAGTTCCGCGATCGGTTCACTGTGATCTCGGCATCACTCCCGGCAAACACGCCGGTCACAATTCGCGCGGTTTCGAATTTCAGCGGCTTCGCAACATGCAGTGCGCCGCCGGGTCAGGCCGAGGAATATTTTGGCGCGTCGTTCGCCGGTCCAGCCGGACTCAACATGACATACAACAACACCGGCGGACAGAAGACACAGGATTTCGTCGTTCCAGTTGGACAGTTTCGCGATTTCTACGGACGCCTTGTTTGCACGATTCGCGATCAACGCCTGCTTGGCGGCACGGTCTATTCGGACACGATTGAAGCGGATCTCTACGCGAGCATTTCGTTTCAGGTTCTCACGCCCGGAGCTTCGCTGCAATTCTGCAGCAGCGCGCTCTACGCGCCGTGCAAGGGCGATCTCAATTCTGATGGCCTCATTGATGATTCCGACTTCACGCTCTTCGTCGCTGCGTACAACATCCTCGATTGTGCCGAACCCACAATGCCAGCCGGCTGCCCGGCGGATTTGAACGACGACGGCTTTGTCGACGACGCCGATTTCACGGCGTTTGTGGTGGGGTACAACCAACTGGTCTGCGGATAGGGCCGAAAACCGCGTAGTGAGGCGATCGACCCGCTCAGATTTCTATTGTGCCTGGTCCCGGCCGCCGGTAACGTGGATGCGAGGCTTTCTAGCCCGAGGCAAGGGGAACGAACATGGAAAATCGTGTGATGCTGTCGGTGTCTCTCGCGTTGGCCGCGGGAATTGCCAACGCCCAGCAGATCAACCGAATCATCGGCCGCCAGAGTGAGAGCAATCGAGTCGAGGACGCGACTGTTCTCGCGAACAACGACATCGCGCTCGCCGGCGAGCGCTACTACTTCAGTCCATTCACCGTCACGGCCACTCTTTCGCGCACCGCACCGGACGGGACCCCGATCTGGTCGCTCTCCATGGACGTCGCCGACGAACTCGACACCGGCTTTGGCGTTCGCGAACTCGAAGACAAGACACTGCTTTTCGGGTTCCACACCGGCAGCTCCAACCAGTCTCTTGCGCTTGCACGGGTGAACGGTGCGGGCGTGCCGATTTGGGTCCGCAGCTATCCGGGCGGAAGTGGTTTCGGCGCAGCGGGATTGGAGATCGACAGAACGATTGTCGGTGAGTTTGGCATGGTCGCCAATCGTTTCGACAACCTGATCGGCAACTACTCGGGTCAATTGCTCCGCATCGACACATTCAGTGGCACCGTCGTCACGAATCGCTCCTACGCCACCAACGGCGAAACCGCGACTTCCGCTCACTTCAACGATCTCGCCTTCGTGCGCGACACCGGCGACTACTTCGTCACCGGCGCCGTGACACGATTCCTCGGTGAAGATCGATACGACACCGACATTCTCGTCGCCCGCATCCAGCGCTTCAGTGGAGGGGTCGTCTGGTCCAAGGCGTACACACTTCCACCGACGGAAGATTCCACCCGCTACGAAGAGGGATACAGCATCGAGCTCGCAACCGACGGAAGCGTCTTCGTCGTCGCTCGCGCCGACAACGAATTCGAGCCGTTTGGTCCCCCGGGCGCCGTGCACCTTCGGCTCGATCCCGCCAACGGCAACCTTCTTGCTTCCAGCTTCATCCCGGATGTTCAGCCCGCGTACGCCTCGCTCGACAAGCTTTCGAACGGGCACCTGCTCGCCAGCGGCAGCCGTACGTTTGGCGACGGCCAGTCGCAGGCGCAGATGTGGGAAATCGATCCCGTCACCGCTGTTGTGCTGTGGCGCGCCGAATACATCGACGGGCAGACCCGTGGCAACGACGCGGTCGAGCACATCACCCCCGAAGGGCGGTTCCTTTTCCTCACAGGCTCGAACTATCCATTCTCGATTCCCTCCATCGGTTCGCCCGACCAGATGTTCCTCCAGACCGACGCCTCCGGCGACGACGGCTGCTCATCCGTGATCTGGATTCCGGATCACCAGGTTCCGGAGATCTCGGTCAATGCGGTTGTTCTCTCGGTCGCCTCGGTTGCCGAGTCTTCCTCGCTCCAGACTGAAAACTTTCGATCTGTTCTCGACACAGCGATCGTGTGCCGCGCCGGAGCGTGCGTGGGGGATCTCAACAACGACGGGTTCGTGGACGACGCCGACTTTGTCATTTTCGTCAATGCATACAACATCCTCGATTGCCTGGATCCCTCCATGCCCCCCGGATGTCCCGCTGATCTCAATCAAGACGGCTTCGTCGACGATGCGGACTTCGTGATTTTCGTCGCGGCGTACAACGAACTGGTTTGCCCGGAGTGATGAATTCTGTGGATACATTCGAGAACATCACGCATCGACGGGCAGAAGGGCCAAGACTCGGAGACTGTGTATGAGAAGGTCGTCGAGCATCGCAACGCTGGTCGCCCTATTTACGCTCAGCGCATCCGCCGACGTGATATCGACATTTACAAACGGCGCCGAAGGCTGGCGTGTCGCCGGGCCCGATCCCGGATCGCACATCGGCAGTCAGCCCCTCAGTTCCAATCCGATTACTTGGACGAACGGGTTCGTGACCGTTGGTGACAACTTTGGGTGGACGTGGGCGATGGCGCCGGCTCAATTCCTCGGGAATCAGTCAGACGCATACGCCAAGCAAATGTCGTGGGACATCCTGATCCGCTTTTCGGATGGAGTGAGCTATCCTGCTGTCGCGCTGCAGGGAGCGACGTTTACGCTCTATTTTGTGACTCCGTCGCCGCCGCTCAACGCGTGGACGCACAGAACCGCGAATTTATCCGGGGGCGATTGGCGGGTCAACAACTACACCTCCGGCGCTCTCGCCAGCCAGCAGCAAATCCAGGAAGTCCTCTCCGATCTGCGAGGCCTCTTCATCTTGACCGAATGGAACACCGGCAGCGACAGCACCGATCTCGACAACGTCGCGTGGCCAGGATCTGCCTCGTGCGACGGCGATTTGAATGGCGATGCCGCCGTTGACGATTCCGACTTTGTTCTGTTTGTCGCCGCGTACAACCTGCTCGATTGTCTTGACCCGAGCATGCCGGCCGGGTGCCCCGCCGACTTCAACAACGATGGGGCGGTTGATGACGGCGACTTTGTGATCTTTGTCGTCGCTTACAACGATCTTCTTTGCCCGTGATGTGTTCTTCTGTTCAACCGTGTGTGCGTGCGGCAAGCCATTGTCGCCTCGTCTGGAGATTTGAAATGCGGAATTTGCAGTCATTTGTCTTGAAGCGTCCGCATTGCCTGATCCGGGCCTGCGTGCTCGCGGGCTTCACTTGCGCCGCTCACCTTGCCGCGGCCGACGGCCCCATGATTCGCCCCGATACGGCGACCGCGACTTCAGCATTCAATGGGTCGTACGCGATCACACATGCGATCAGCGGTGCGGGACTGCCCGCGGGGTTTACTCCGGCGAGCGAGCATGCCGTCTACGCCACCAACAACCACTGGACGACTGCCAACGGCAAGACCATCGGCGAGTCCGCAACCTTCTCCTTTGCCACTACTAAGACCATCGGCGGCTTCTACATGTGGTGCCACCAGTCCGCCCGAGGCGGAGGAGGTCTCGCCAACAACCCGTACTACTGCGCCACGCTTTTCGATCTTGAGCTGCTCGATGCTTCGAACGGCGTGCTCGCAACACGCACAGGTCTGATGGCCACTCCCGATGTCCCCGTCGCGCAGATCTACGGCTTTGAAGCCGTCCAGAATGTCCGCGCCGTGCGATTCATCGTTCGTGCAACCGCGAATGGAAACATCTCTCCCTACACCGGCCTCGCCGAAGTCGCATTCACGTCTTGTGTGTCGCCCATCGTCGCCTCGCCCGGCAACAAGGGCATTTGTCCGGGCGGATCCATCGAGTTCACGGCAGCCGTCAACGGCACCCCTCCGTTTTCCTATCAATGGCGCTTCAATGGCAACCCCATCGATCCACTCGTCAACTCGTCCGCAACCAAGCCCACGCTCGAAATTACCAACGTGCGCGACGAAGTGGCCGGCACATACGACTGCGTCGTGACCGGCCCTTGCTCCAGCGGGATATCGCCTGGAGCGACACTTTCGGTGTGCACGTCGGACCTCACGTGCGACGGTCAGGTGGACGATTCCGACTTCCAGCTCTTTGTCTTTGCCTACAACACGCTTGATTGCGTCGACCCGACCATGCCTCTGGGTTGTCCCGCGGATCTCAACGAAGATGGCGTGGTTGACGACGCCGATTTCGTCATCTTCATCGCTGCTTACAACCAGCTCGTTTGCGGGTAACGGCTCCCCTTTTCCCCAGCGCCGGATTGCGTGGGCAATCGCCTTCTGCTGCCGGTTCTGCCCACCCTCACGGCGGGAAAAGTTTTTGAGTCCGATGGCCCGACTCGGTCAGTGGTGTCTCGATCCACCGTGGGTTACCCCCTCCAAAGTGCCACACCGATTTGAATGGGTCGCGCCCCCTTTGGCAGCGGTCGAACACTCAGATCGCGCACGGGATGGTCACATGTCAATCTGCGCAATCGTTCGCGTTGCATTGTGCCTCACGCTCCGAGGGGCAACCGCGCCGATCTCGGGTTGTATCCAGCATCCGGCGATGCGGAGGTCAACCGCTGGGTTTCGAGCACCGATATTCGCGCGGCGATCTGAGCGGCAACACGAAGGTGCTCAGAGATTGCATCGGACGGACGATCCGGTCAAGACGCGATCGCTCGAGGATCCGGCGGTCGGCACCCTCGAACATCGTTGAACGAAGTCGGCTTCTTACGTCCGCATAACTCCGCCGCGAACGCGCCCACGCGCGCCCATTCGCATTCGGCGCCGCCTCCCGATTTGCTGTGCCGAATCAACTCGCTTCGGCCCTTGGCCGCACTCTTGCTTTCACGTATAAATGGAGCTGTCCCATTTCCGCGGCGGCGATCTAAAGGCAACTCTCCATGCAAAGTCTCTTCCGATTTTTCCTGCTATGCGCGGGCCTCCTCGGTTCCGCCTCGCATGCCGCAACCCACACCTGGACCGGCGCCGGTGACGGAAAATCCTTCGCTCTCGCCTCAAACTGGTCCCCAGCTGTCTTGCCCGACTCGACAAGTGATTGCGTTATTCCCGCAGGCGCAACGACCGTCATCTTCGGAGGAAACCCGTCCGTCAAGAGTCTGTCCACCGCACGGAACATGCTCATTGAAGGCTGCACTACCGTCAGGTTAAAAGAAGGGCTGACACTCTCCGGCGGGGCCGTGATCACCGTTAACAACACCGGCGGATGCTCGGCGTTCTTGTTTGACGGCGGCACGCACACCTTCTCCGGCACCGGACAGATCTTTGCTTCCAGCACCGGAAGCAGCGGACCGATCGTCTGGCTGCAGCACAGCGCCTCCTTGACCATCGAGTCTGGCATCACGATCACGTACGGGCCAGGATCCGTCGGGTCCTCCGCTGTCCTGTATGTCAACACGGGTTGTTCGCTCATCAACCAGGGAAAAATCGCCCTCACGCGGCCCTCAGGAACTCTCACGGTCTCGGGAGAGGGAACCTTCGCGAACACCGGAATCATCGAAGCCACAACCGGCACCTTCCAACTTCAGACCGCCTCGTGGTCCAATAGCGGCACAATCCAATCAACGAACTCCAAACTCACCTTTTCCGGCGCCTGGAGCAATTCCGGCCTCATTTCGCTGGTCAACTCCATTTGGGATGTTGCGGGTACGTATTCCGATCTCGGAAACGTCACGCGAACCGGGGGCACCGTACACCTCGGCGGTACCTTCACTTCCTCCACCCTTTCAGCCACCGCCGCGACCGGCGATCTTGATATCACGGGTCTCACGCTTTCAGTTTCGACCCTCTCTGCCTCCAGCGGTGCAAAGTTTCTAACGACCGGCAACACATTTCTGAATGGCTGTACTCTCGCCGCGACTCTGAATGCCTGCGGTGAAGTAACCGTTACCGGCGGATTGACCTTCTCGGGCGGCGTGGTGTCGTTTGCAAATTGTTCCTCTGGAGGCGTACTGCGTGTAACGGGTGGAAACCAGGCTTTCAGTGGCTCGGGTTCCGTGATGATGCGCGGAGCCCTTTTGATCGAGGGGGCAACGCAACTCACCCTTCAAAACGGAGTTCTCTTCCGCGATCAATCCAGTTCCGGAATCGGCATTGGCATCGCGGCCGGCTGCGAGTTTGTGAACCAGTCACAATTGTCAAAGCATTATTCGGGTTCATTCAGCATCACCGGCGAAGGCCGATTCACCAACTCGGGCTCGCTGCTCGTAACCGTCGACGCGACATCGCTCACGATCAACTGCGCATCCTGGTCCAACTTGAATTCGATCACGAATGCCGCATCACAGACAGTTTTGTCCGGGCAGTGGTCAAACGAGGCCGGAGCGACGCTCACCGTCGGCGGACAATCAAACGTCAGCGGTTCATGGCAAAATCGCGGCACGCTGACCGCCTCGGGCACTTTCGCCGTTCCATACAACGCAACTTGGTCGAACAGCGGCGCATTGATATTCAATGCCGCCACCGCCACACTCGGCGGCACTTCAACCAACAGCGGCACTTTCACCGCCACCGGCGGATCACTTCGACTCCAGGATTCGTGGTCAAACGCGGGCCAAATCACGTTGAACGGCACAGCATTTACCGCGGACGGAACATACCCAGGAATTGGTTTGCTGACCCGGTCCGGTGCCGCAGCGATCACGCTCTCAGGAACCTGCACGACAAGCCTGCTGGAAGCGACTCCCGCCACGGGCGATCTGCAACTGGACAACGTGCACCTGACCGGCTGCACACTCAAGGCCTCGGGCGGTGCAAAGCTGTTACCGACCGGCGCAGTGTTCCTCACAAGCTGCGTGCTCCGTACCGGTCTCGTGCTGAATCAGTGTGCTTCAACGCTGACGGTTTCCACGGCGCTCACCTTCGCCGACAACGCCGTCCTCACAATCGACCGCGCGTCCGACGCTTGCGGGACCGCACTCCGTTTCGCTACACCCTCGACCGTCTTCGTCGGAAGCGGTGAAATTGTCGTTCAAAGCGGCGAGAGGATTGTCAGCCTGAGCGATAACCAGGCCCTCACTATCTGGAGCAACGTGACCCTTCGCATCGCTCCCGGATTTACCCCTTCTCGCGCTTCATTCTCGGGGGGCACCGGTTCGCAGCTCACCAACCGCTCGAAGATCACACTCGCCCAGCCCGGGGTCACGCTCACTCTCGGGGGAACCTTCAAGAATCTGGGAACACTCGAAGCACTCGCCGGAATTTTGGATGTTCCCGCCTTGACCGGCGACATCGGCAAGTTGACGCTTGGCTCCGCCGCAGTGGCAAAATTCAGCGGCAACCCGTACACAGTGAACACCCAGCCGCTCCTCTCCCCCGGAGCTGAACTCCAGTTCAGCGGCACCTACACCTTCGGTCTTCCTCTCAGCTTTTCCGATGCCAAGATCACACTCTTCGGAAACTGGAAAAACAACTCCGCCCTCTCTGCACAGCGATCCCAAGTCACTCTCAGCGGGACATGGACGAACGCAGGATCGATGGACTTTTCGGATTCAACCGTTACGTTCGGTGGCATCTGGCAAAACACCGGCTCCATGAACATCTCCGATACGAGCCTGACTCTGGGTGGCAGTTATCCATCACTCGGCACACACACGTTCTCAAATCTTCAGATCACCCTTTCCGGCACCCTCCCCCCGGGCATGCCTCTGACGGCCGACGCAACAACCGGCGATATCCGGCTGAGTGGAGCACAACTCAGCAATTCGGCTCTGCGGGCCACGCAGGGTGCACGCATCCTCATCCTGGGCACTGAATCCACGCGGTTCAGTGCATGCACGATCGAAGGAGATGTCGTTCTCCAGTCGTGTGCACCTTTGGAAGTTTCCGACGGTCTCACACTGGTGAACGGTGCGACCATCCATTTCAGTAACGCGTGCTACGGCGGCGTGCAGTTTGTCGGCGGCCCGCAATCCGTTATCGGCGAGGGCGAATTCCTCGCCGAAGGCTCCGGAAATGACATCGCCATGCTCCTTTCCGTGTACTCCGACGTCACGCTGACAAGCGGGATTTCGGTTCGCGTCGCATCCGGCGCAACTGGATACGGAATATCCAAGATCTACATGGCAAATAGTTCGGCACACCTCATCAACCAGGGAATTATCCGTCTCGATGCCGACCGCGATTTCTACGTAGTTGGTTACGGCCATCTGAACAACCAAGGCATCATTGAAATCAATGCCGGAACATTCCGTGTCTATCAGATGCCCATCGACAATATCTCGAATGGCACATTGAACGGCGGCACATGGCGCGCCACCAACGCGCCGATCATCCTCGATGATCAACTCATTCGGCGAATCGGCCCGGACGCGAAAATCACGCTTGATGGTCCCTCCGCGGTCCTCGCCCAGCTCTCGAAACTCGAATCGAATGCCGGCACGCTCAGTATCCGCAACAAGGCCATGTTGATTGCGCCCGCCTCACCCGGTGTTTTTACGAATACCGGAACACTTGATATTGGCTCAAACGCAAACATAAGCCTCACCGGGTCTGCGGCCTTTGGCAGCTCCGGCTCACTCCGTATCGAGGTCGCCGGTCTCAACTCCGGCCAATCCGGTCTCTTTGCCGCGACCGGACCGATCACGCTCGCCGGCAGTCTCCAGGGCTCGTTCGCGTCGCCGTTCACGCCGGCTGATGGCGACGTGACCGCTCCCGTCATCAAAAGCCCGCAAATCAGCGGAAGCTTCGTCGCTCATTGTTTCGATCCTAATCCCTTTGGACTTGGAGTCCTCCCGCTCTTTGATGCGGGTCCGCCAAACAGCATCTCTCTCGAAGTCTCGCACATCGCCGGCATCCCTCCACAGCTTGTGCACGGCCCCGCCACCACCAGCGCGAATCCAAACGTGACGTTCAACGTCGATGCCTGGCCCGCAACTCTCACATATCAATGGAAACGCGATGGTGAGATTCTCGTTGATGGACCGACCCAATTCGGATCAATCATCTCGGGCGCCGCAACGTCCGAATTGGCAATCCTGCGTGCCCATCCCGCCGACAGGGGTGAGTACACCGTGACCGTTTCGACACCGTGTGCCTCAGTCACGAGCGAGCCGGCATTTCTGAACTTCTGCCACGGAGATTTTAACAGCGACATCATCGTTGACGATGCCGACTTCGGCTACTTTGCGTCAAACTACAACACCATGGACTGCGCCGACCCCGCCATGCCCCGCAACTGCCCGGGTGATTTCAACTACGACGGTGTGGTGGATGACTCGGATTTCCTGGCATTCGTCGGGGCGTACGACGCGCTCGTCTGTCCACAGTTCACCGTCTGCCGGTGCTCTACGCCCGAGCCCACGAGTCCGCCCTGCGACTTCTTCGTGTGCCAATAACTCCGGTTGCTTTCCCGCACACCGACCGGTTGAAGGTGCTGTTGACCCCCCGAATTGAAGTGGTTTACACCCTCCCGGTTTTTGCTGTACTTTCCGGCCCCTTCTAATAGACTGCTCCAGCGGCGCAGCGCGGGCTCGCCCTTTGTGTCCAAGCGGTGGGAAAAGCTCCATGCACATTCGTTCATCCGAGGCCGCCGCTGCGGCGCCGTCCTATTTCAGCCGTCACTTTCGAAACGCACTCATTTTGACCCTCCTCGCGCTTTTCGGCGCAGCCGCGTTCGCCGATTGCCCACCCAATTGGCTTCCCTCCGACGGCATCCGCGGCACAAACGGTGTCATCTACGCCTCCACCCTCTGGGATCCCGACGGCGCCGGCCCCAAAGCTCCGCTCCTCGTCGTCGCCGGCGGATTTCAAAATGCCGGCAATGCTCTCGCCAACAACATCGCGACGTACAACTCAGTCACCGGCGAGTGGGGCGCGCTCGGCGAGGGCTTGGGAGACAACAACACGCTCATCTACGAAGTCGTTGTCATGCCCAACAACGATCTTGTCGCCGTCGGCAGTTTCACCATGACCGGTGGCCAGCCCGCCAACAACGTCGCGCGTTGGAACGGCTCCAACTGGGTTGCCCTCGGCAACGGGATCACCGGCGGCTTCGTCACCGCCGCGACCGTCGCGCTGAACGGCGATCTCATCGTCGGCGGCAACTTCAACACCGCCGGCGCCACACCTGTCAATAACATCGCGAGATGGAACGGCACGACCTGGCTCGCCATGGGCGGGGGCCTCACCGCCGATTCGTCCAAGCAGGTCTGGGCTCTCACCACTCTGACCGGAGGCGACATCATCGCCGGTGGCCTTTTCGATTACGCCAACGGCGCACCCGCAAAAAATATCGCGCGCTGGACTCCCGGCACAAGCACCTGGTCCGCCTTTGGCACCGGCGCCGATGGACAGATCCTTGCTCTTGCCCAGGCGCCTTCGAACAACTTCATCGCCGGCGGCAATTTCGCGCACATCAATGGAACCGCGGTTTCCGGCGTTGCCCGCTATGCGCCGACCGCTGGCGGTACATGGACCGGCTACGGCACAGGCACCGGCGGCGGAATCATCGGACTCTGCCTCACGCCTTCCGGCGATCTCTACGTCGGCGGCTCGTTCTTCAATGCCGGCGGCGTCCCGGTGCAGAACATCGCGCACTGGAATCCTGCCGGCACTGGCTCATGGTCCGCTCTTGCCGGAGGCGTTGACAGTTCCGTCTGGACCATCACCCGCCTCCCGAACGGCAACATCGCCGCCGGCGGCTACTTCGAAAACGTCAACGGCCTTCGCTCGAAAGGTGTCGCAGTTTGGAACGGCGCATCCTGGCTCCCCTGGAATGGGTTCAACTTGAGCATCCTCGCCATCGCTGAAATGACAAACGGCGATGTCATCGCCGGCGGCTATTTCTCGACCGCCGGGCCCGGCAACGCAAGCTCAATCGCCCGCCGCCACAACGGTTCGTGGTCGGCGATCGGCGCGGGCGCGAACAACGCCGTGCGCGCCGTGCTCGCAATGCCCGGCGGTGATGCGATCGTTGGCGGCGATTTCGATACGGCAGGCGGCAACACGTCGCCGCACATTGCCCGGGTCACAAGCACCGGAACATGGTCCACGCTCGGGAGCGGAATGGACGGCACCGTCCGCGCGCTCCTGCGACTACCAAACAATGATGTCGTCGCCGGAGGAGATTTCTCCGACCCGGCATTGAACGTCGCACGCTGGGATGGCGCGAACTGGCACGCGCTCGGAAGTGGTCCGGGCGGATCCGTCTACGCGCTTGCCCGCATGCCAAACGGCGACATTATCGCCGGAGGCGAGTTCCTCACCGAGAACGGCGCCGCGGGAAATAACATTGCGCGTTGGGACGGCACCGAGTGGCTCCCGCTCGGAGACGGCTTCAACTCCGCAGTCAACGCTCTCGCGATTACACCCGACGGCGATCTCTTCGCCGCCGGTGACTTTGAGCACTCCGGTGAAACGGATGTCAGTCACATCGCCCGCTGGAGCGGCGCCTCCTGGCAGCCGCTCGATACCGGCCTGAACGGTTTCGCATATTCACTCGCCGTCCTTCCCAGTGGCCAACTCGTCGTCGCCGGCGGCTTCTATTTCGCCGGCTCCATTTATGGCCCCGGCATTGCGCTCTGGAGCGGCACCCAGTGGACCGATTTCCCCGGCGGCACGATCGCCGGCACTGCGAACGCGCTCGCCAATTCGAGCACAAATTCTATCTACGTCGGGGGCAGTTTCATCGCCGCCGGCAACACCGGCTCAGCCTACTTCGCGCCGTGGCAGCCCACCGGGCCGATCATCACCAGCCAGCCTCAGCCCGCTTCCAATTGTCCGACCGGGGTAGCCACGTTCCACGTCGGCGCAACCGGCACAAGCCCGCTCTCCTTTCAGTGGTTCAAGTACTCCGACGCAATCGATCCCGGCGTCAATCCCACTGCAGCTACCGATACGCTGGTCATCGATCACCCGACCATCGACGACAGCGCGTACTACTCCTGCGAGGTTTACGACGGTTGCAATTGGCTCATGAGCGACGCCGCACCGCTTCTGCTGACCTCGTGCTGCCCCGCCGATCTAAATTACGACGGCGTTGTCGACGACGCCGACTTCGTTCTCTTCGTTCCCGCCTACAACCTCCTCGACTGCGCCGATCCCGACATGCCCCCGGGCTGCCCCTCCGATCTCAACTACGACGGGGTCGTTAACGATGCCGACTTCGTCATCTTCGTTCCGGCGTACAACACCCTCCTCTGCCCATAACCGTTTTGGGTCCTCGCGTCTTGCTGCATTTCCGCGGCATTTGAGGTTCGAGAACCTCCGCGCTGCAGCCTTGTGCCGCTTTTTTCGCTTCCCTTCTGCCCCGATTGGCGCACAATCGATGGGCAGGCTTTGCACCCGCAGCGCCCATCACTCGGAGTCTCGCCATGTTCGTTGCCGCCCGGCTTTCGCTTGCGTTCCTCTTTGCCGCCCCCGCGTTCGCCGGTTTCACAGCCGTCAACCTCGGCGCTTTCGTCAATGCAAACATCCGCACCTACACCGGCGGCACCTCCTATCCCGTCGGAGGCCAAGTCCGCAACTTCGGCAATGTTCCTTTCACGCTCGCTCTTCTCGGTGCCGACGCCAATTCCTTCGGTGCAGTTCAGCTCCCCGCCAACAACACGCTCACCGTCCGCTCCTTCCCCGTTTCCATCTCCGGCGCGACGCACGTCTACACGCTCATCAACAGCGCTTGGGGTTCCTTCGGCGCAAATAACGGGAAGGTCGAAGTCTTCGGCAGCGCCGGCGCTTACGCGAAGATGGATCTGATTCAGGGCACCAACATCCGCGACCATTTCCAGGGCAACTTCCAGAACGTCCTCTCCGATCCGAGCGTCTTCACCTCCAGATTCGGCAATGACGTCCTCGACCGCCAGGTGATCGTCCTCCCCGCCGCCTTCCGCACTCAGACCGTCATCGAGCTCCGCTTCAGCGGCAACGGAGGGAACCCCAGCGGCACTGGCGCCGCCTTCCTCGCCGGCGCAACCTTCCGCAATTGCCCCGCCGATCTGAATAACGACGGCATGGTCGATGACACCGATTTCACCGTCTTCATCGTCGCCTACAACCTTCTCGATTGCTCCGATCCGACCATGCCCTCAGGCTGTCCTTCGGACTTCAACGGCGACGGATTCGTCGACGATTCCGACTTCATCGTCTTCGCCGCGGCATACAACGAACTCCTCTGCCCGTGATATCTTGTTGATGGCTTCTCCAGCCGATTCGCCGCTTGATTCCGGGCGCGGATTGTCGTTAACGAAGGAGCCGCCATCTCGGGTGTCCGGGGGTCTTTGCCGGAGGAGCTTCCATGAATCGCGCAATCCCGTCCCTCTCCATCGCGACCGCTGTCGCTCTGTTCGCCGGCACCGCCGAAGCGGCCACTCCCTCGGGTTTCTCGTATCACTACTTCAAGGAGTCGCGCCCGCTCACGCTCGATACCACGCGCGTCGCTGTCTTCTCGACGGGCGATGACGCCGGTCGTGCTGCCGCCATGTGGGTTGTGGGCCTCTCCGCAGAATCGGAGATTCAGATTCCAATCCACGGGCTGACGCTCATCGACCTCGACGTCACGAGTCGCGACGCACTCTCGATCCAGGCAACCGTTGCGGCTGCCGCGGCAAGAGCCGATACCACCGGCTTCGTCTCTCCCGTCTTCGTCGGCGAAGACGGCGGCCCGATCATCGTGACGCACGATCTCCTGATCGGTTTCGCAGATTCGACCACGCCCCAGCAAGCTCGCGCAATCGCCGCTTCCGTCGGTGCGGTGCTCGACGAGGAATACGCGCAGACTCCCGGCTTGTACCGTGTGCGTGCGAACGCCCGCGACGGTTTCGAAGTGCTGGACGCCGCCAATCGGATCGCCGAGCTCCCGCAGGTCAGCTACGCCGAGCCCGACATGATCTTCACCGGCCATTCCGCCAGCGTGCCCAACGATCCGGATTTCCCAAACGCTTGGGCGCTCCAGAACACCGCGCAGTTCGGAGGCATCGCCGGCCAGGACATGAACGCTCTCAAGGCGTGGGAGATCACGACCGGCTCCAATTCAATCATCACCCTGGTCATCGACACCGGCGTTGATCCCACGCACCCCGATCTCAATCTTCTCGTACCCGGAAGCGACGCGACCGGCGGCGCGGGCCAGGGCGCGCCGGACAATGCCTGCGACAATCACGGCACCGCCGTCGCCGGCTGCATTTCCGGAAAAATCAACAACGCGCTCGGGGGCGTCGGTATCGCCCCGACCACACGCGTCGCCTCCGTCCGCACGTTCATCAGCGGCCTCGCATGCGACGGCTCATGGTCAAGCCAGGCCAGTTGGACGGTCGGCGCTCTCAGCTTCGCCGCATTTTCCGGCGCTCGCGTGACGAACAACAGCAACCTGTACGGATTCACATCCAGCACCATCAGCAACAAGTACAACTCCACCAAGGCAGCCGGTGTCGTTCACTTCGCCAGCGCGGGCAACAACGGGAGCAGCTCGATCGGCTATCCCTCGAGCATCGCGTCTGTGAATTCGATCGCCGCGCTCGATGTAAACGGATCGCGTGCCGGTTTCAGTCAGTTCGGCTCCGGCCTCGATTTTTCCGCTCCCGGAGTGAACATCCACACCACCGATCGCCAAGGCAGCGCGGGCTGGACCGGCGACGACTATGTCTACGCCACCGGTACTTCTTTCGCCTCGCCCCTCAGCGCGGGCGTTGCCGCGCTCCTTCTTTCCTACAAACCTGCCTTGACCCCCGCACAAGTCGAACGCGCCATGCAGCAAGGCTCGCGCGACCGCGGCACTCCCGGCTACGACACCGGCTATGGCTGGGGCTTCGTCGATGCCTACCGCTCCCTCGAGCGCGTCCGTTGCCCCGCCGACTTGTCGTTTGACGACGCCGTCGACGACTCCGACTTCATCTTCTTTGTCACTTCGTACAACCTGTTGATCTGCACCGACCCCGCTATGCCCCTCGCCTGCTCCGCCGACCTCAACAACGACGGCTTCGTCGACGATGCCGACTTCGTCATCTTCGTTCCTGCTTACAACACGCTGCTCTGCCCATAACCCGCGAGAATACCCCTCTGGGCGCGCCCGACACGCTCCGGCTTTGTGCGAGGTCGGGGAGACGTTTGCCCGACGCCGGGTGCACGCCAAGCGCCGATTCACTTGCTCGGACATCGCAATGTCCGAATTTTGGTTATCGGCGCGGTCCGGGAGATGGTGATTGGTCCACGACGCTCGTTGTTGTATAAAAGGATGCTTGGCCGCTTGCGCTCCTGCAATGCGCGCCGGTCGTTGGTGATTGTGATGCGAGGTAGCAAAAGGATTCTGTTGTGCGGAAATCGTCGACAACGCGATATGCGTGCCCTGTACGTCTGCCCAAACCGCGATGGCTGATGGCTCTCTTATTTGCAGCGGCGAGCTACTCGCCCGCGATCGGCGCAACTCTGACTTGGACCGGCGCCGGCGACGGCGTTGATTTCAATCTCGCGGCGAACTGGAGCCCCGTCAAGAAGCCCGGTTTTTCGGATGACTGCATCGTTCCGCCCGGGCCCGGGCAACTCGAATTCTCCAACCAGAGCGCCAACGTTCACAGCCTCACGCTGGGCCGGCCTCTTCTGATCCAGAAGTGTTTCTCCATCGCGCTAGGTTCCCAGCTCACACTCGCGGGCGGGAATATCACGATCGACGATACCGCGGCGTGCGCCGGCATCTCCTTCAGCACCGGCGCCCCGGTTATCGACGGGTCCGGCGAAATCATCGTGATCAACGCCGGCTCCTACGGATCGATCCTCGATCTCACCGGCGGCGCGCAGCTCACCATCGGCAACGACATCACCCTCCGGATCGGCGCGGGGTCGACCGGCCTGACTTCCTCTTTCTCGATCTCGAACAACTGCAGCGTCCTCAATCTCGGTACCATCGCTCAGGATCGAGCCGGAGGCACCCTTCAGATCCGCGGCACCGGATCCTTCTCCAACGGCGGGCTCATCGCCGTCTCCGCGGGCACCGTCGATATCCAGAGTTCGTCCTGGACCAACGACGGCCTCATCTCTCTTTCCGGCGGCGTCTGTTCCGTCACCGGAACCTATCCCACCATCGGCGTCGTCCGCAATCCCGGCGGCACTTTCAAGCTCCGAGGAACTTACACAGGGGCCGAACTGGTTTCAGATTCCGATGTCGGGAGCCTCACGCTCGACGGGATCACCCTGCTCGGCACCACGCTCCGCGGCAACGGCCGGTTTTACACCGCCGGCAACGTCACGCTCAGCGCGTGCACCCTCGGCACCGATCTCACCGTCGACGGTTGCTCCACCCTCACGCTCTCGCAGGGACTGACCCTTGTCGCGGGCGCGAAGCTCGAATGCAACCGCACCTCGGATTGCAGCAGTTCCCAGATCCGGCTCGTTGGCGGCACGCAATCCATCTCCGGCATTGGAACGCTGAATGGGCCGCTCGTCCTCTCCGGCGGAGTGCAGGCGACCCTCGGGCCCGACATCACGCTCAAGACAACCCTCACGTCAGGCCAATTCGCTGTCACCATCGCTCCCGGTTGCTCGCTCCTCAATCTCGGGTCCATCATCGTCGAGTCTCTCTACGACTACCAGATCGCCGGCGGGGGCGATTTCATTAACGCCGGGACGCTCAGCTTCGCCGACGCGCACCGGGCCAAAATCGACACAACCCAATGGATGAATCTCGGCCTGATCGATCTGGCCGACTCGGACGTGACTTTCTCAGGCAACTTCATCAACCAAGGGATCTTCTGGAGCGAGAACACCGCCATCAATTCCTACTACTGCGCCTGGACGAACCATTACTCGGTCGTGCTCAATTCCACCACGGTGAATGCCGCCGCGTCGATCCTCAATTCCGGCACGTTCGACCTTGTCAACTCTTCCTTTCGCATCACCGCCGCTTCCAACACGTTGTGGGTGAACACGGGCTCCGTCTTCATGAACGCGTCCCAGCTCGATATCGACGGCCAGTACGAGTCGATCGGCGATATCGTGCGGGTCGGCGGCAAACTCACCCTCTCGGGAACGCACACCGGTCCTCTGCTCGCCGCAACGGCCGCCAGCGGCGATGTCACGCTCTGGAACGTCAATCTTGCGAACGCTCGGCTTCAATCATCCGGTGGTGCCCGCATTATCGTCGAAAAGAAGCCCACCCTGACCGCGTGCGTTCTCGCCTCCGACGTTTCGGTGACCGGCGCGTGCGCCTCCATCGGAGCTGTCGCCGGCCTCACACTCGAAAACGCCAGCGTCTCCTTGAACAACACCCCCTGCAACTCGCCCGCACTTGTGTTCAGCGGGCCACAAACACTTGCCGGTGCGGGCAGTATCCAGCTCGACGGTATCTACAGCCTCGGCGGCGCTGTCGCCGGCCAAGTGACCATCGGACCCGGCGTCGCCCTCAAGTACGGGCCGGTCGCTTCGGCCAGCACCTGCTTTCTTGCCCTGGAAACCTCGTGCCAGGTCGTAAATCTGGGTACCGTGAGTGTGCAGCGCGCCGGCGGCCGGCTCGAAGTCCAGAACGCCGGTACATTCGACAACCAGTCGCTCATCAGCGTCGGCCCCGGCGAATTCCGAGTCGGCGTCCTCAGCGGCTCGCTCGGCGACATCGCCTTCACCTCCACCGGCCTTGTCACGGTCAGCGCCGGCAACTTCGCCGTGAACAAGCCTATCACGATCCCTTCCGGCGCCACGCTTTCACTCAACGGCACCTACTCCATCAACCAGCCCATCACCGTCCAGCCCGGCGGCAAGCTCAGTCTCTTGGGCACTTGGACCAACAACTCCACCGTCGCTGTTTCCAGTGCCACCGTCACCCTCGGCGGAACCTGGTCCAATGCCGGCTCCATCGCCGTCACTTCGTCCGCCCTCACCTTTTCAGGATTACCCGCGGACCTCGGTGATTTCACGAACTCCGGGAACGCGCTCACCTACACGGGGACTTACAAGCTGCCCGGCCTCGTCGCCGACGCCACAACCGGCGATATCACGCTCGGCAGCGTCTCCATGACCGGCACAACCCTGACTTCCAGGGACGGCGCGAAGTTCATCTTTTCTGGTTCAGCTCTTCCAGTTTTTTCCGGCTGCGCGTTCGATGGAGATGTCGTCTTCGGTCCATGCGTTTCGCCCCGCTTCCGCAACGGCGTGACTCTCCTCAACGGCACCAATCTCATCCTCGCGAATACCACCTGCGGCAACGGGTTCACCTTTGATGGAGCCGCGCAATCCGTCACCGGCAGCGGCGCGATCGTTTTGCGCTCCTCCGGTTCGTCGGTCGCAGTGTCGGTGACGTCGGTTCCTCCCTTCACGCTCGAGAGCGGAGTTTCCCTGCGCGTCGATGCCGACGCCACGTTCACCTCCTCGCCCTCGATCAGCGCGGTGGGAGCGTTCGTAAACCGGGGCAAGATCCTCATGGCCAAAGCCGGCCGCTCGCTCACGTTCAGCGGCAGCGGGTTCACGAATGAAGGAATCGTCCAAGCGACCGCCGGAACCATCTCCTTCAACCGCGTCAACAACGTCGTCGGCGGCACGACCGGTGTTCTCACCGGTGGAATCTGGCGCGCCGACGGAGGCGCCATCGTGCTCGGTAATCGCCTCACCGGAATCGCCGCCGGCACCGAGTTCCTCGTCAACAGCCCGCCGCCCGCACCCCTTACCGATTTCCGGCAACTCGCCTTCAACGCCGGGAAGCTCTCGATCCGCAACTGCACCGTCTCGGTCAGCACTCCCGGAGTGAACGGCTTCACCAACCAAGGTTCGCTCAGCCTCGAATCCGGTGGTCTCCTCGCCGTCACCGGTCCCGTCACTCTCGCCCCATCGGGCTCGCTCTCGGTGTCGCTCGCAGGAACGGCAACCACCCAGTTCGGACGTCTCACCGCAACCAGCGCAATCACGCTGGGCGGTCCGCTCTCCGCAGCCTTCGTGTCGCCGTATGTCCCCGTACTCGGCGACTCGTTCTCGCCCGTTCTTCGCGCATCCTCCTTCACCGCTTCGTTCTCTTCCGTGTGCGCACAGGACAACCCACAGTCACTCGGTATCGCGGCCCAAGTTCTACCCATCGATCTCTCCACGTTCGCTCTCTTGCTCAACGTCACCGACACATCCGGCCTTCAACCATCGATCTCCCAGCAGCCCCAGGAGTCCGACGCCCGTCCCGACGGGCATTTCCAAGTCGTCGCTCTCCCCGCCGCGGCACAATTCCAGTGGCGACGCAGCGGCAACCCGCTCACCGACGGGCCCACCGGCTGGGGCTCCACCATCGTCGGTGCGCTCACGGATCAACTCATCATCTTGAACGCCGCTCCTTCCGATGCCGGCGACTACGACGTGATTGTCTCCACTGCGTGCAGCTCCATCACCAGCGGGTCCGCGCAGCTGCACGTGTGTCCGGCGGATTTCAACAACGACAACCTCGTCGACGATGCCGACTTCCTGATCTTCGTTTCCGCCTACAACCTGCTCGACTGCGCCGATCCCGAAATGCCCGCGGGCTGCCCCGCAGACCTCGATCGCGATCGGCTCGTCAACGACGCCGATTTCCAGCTCTTTCTTCCCGCGTACAACGCGCTCCTCTGCCCCTGAGTCTTCTTCCGCTCACGCCCACGGAGGCCACTTGAAGTTCCGATTCGCACTCTCCGCTCTATGCGTTCTCATCACCGGCGCAAACGCGGCAATCGCGCGCGTCGATTCCGATTGTGCCGGTCAATGGGTGAATGCCCCGGCCCACGACTTCCCGGGTGTTAACGGCACGGTGTACGCCAGCATCCTCTGGGACCCCGATGGCAGCGGTCCGCTCACGCCGCAACTCGTGATCGGAGGCGACTTCACCGCTGTCGGCGGTGTCGCCACCGGCTGCCTCGCCACCTGCGACCCGCTCACGTTCGAATGGCGCGCCCTCGCGCCGCCCATCACGCACACCAGTACTCCCGTCGTTTACGCGCTCGCATTGCTTCCCAATGCATCGAACGGAACCGATCTCCTCGTCGCAGGACGGTTCTCCGCCGTCGGCGGCGTTCCCGCGGCATCCGTCGCGCGATGGAATGGTTCCGCTTGGAACTCCATGAGCAATGGCATCACTTCCGCGACCGTTCGCGCACTTCACGTCTCCCCATCGCTGCAAGGACAGACCGAAATCTACGTCGGAGGTAGCTTCCCATCCGTCCTTCGCTGGGACGGCGCCAAGTGGGTTACCCTTGGAGGTACGACTTCGCTATCCGATACAGTGGTTTACGCAATCGGCCGCCTGCCGGGCGGCGACCTGGTCGTTGGTGGCACATTCAGCCGCCTCGGAGACTCAGCGTCGGGCGGGCTTGTCCGCTGGAACGGCTCGGCCTGGGTCCCGATGGTGCCAAACTCGCCCGGTGTCTACTCGCTGGTCGTCTGCGCCGATGGAAGCCTCGTCGTCGGGGGAGCATTCACCACGTTCGATGGCAAGACCATGAACAGGATCGCCCGGTGGGACGGATCAAGCTGGAGCAGCCTTGATTCGGGCTTGGCCCGCACCTCCAGCCCGTTCGACGCCGCGCGGGTCTGGTCCCTCGCGCAGCTTCCCAGCGGAGAGATCGTGGCCGCCGGCTACTTCCTCACAGCCGGCGGCAAGGGGGCATTCAACATCGCCGTGTGGAATGGCAGCACATGGCAACCGATGGGCGCCGGTCTGTTCGGGCTCGAATTCAGGGCCGTATACACGCTCGCACTTCTGCCTTCCAGCGGACTCTTCGCCGGTGGCGACTTCACCAGCGCAGGTTCCGGTAGCACGCGCGGCATCGCTGTCTGGCGCGACCAGAACTGGGCCGTGGCTGCTTCGGGTTTGAATGGCCCTGTCTTTGCTCTCGCGGCCGGTTCGAACGCCGATACGTGGCTCGCGGGAGATTTCACCTCTGCCGGCGCGCGGCCCGCCTCATATGTCGCCCGCCTCATCGGAGGCCGCCTCTTCCCGCTCGGCGCCGGGCTCGATTCTCCCGCGCTTTGTCTCTCCCAAATCGCCTCGGGCGAACTTATCGTCGGCGGTGAATTCCTGCGCGCCGGGGAACAAAGCGCCCCGCATCTCGCCCGCTGGAACGGAACCGCCTGGTCCGCGTTCGCTGGCGGAACCGACGGAACGGTCCGTGCCCTTGCTCCGCTCCCGGGCGGCGCGCTCCTCACCGCCGGATCATTCACGCACGCCGGCACTGTGCCCGCTTCCTCCGTCGCGCTCTGGACCGGCAGCCAGTGGCTCGCGCTCGGCGCCGGGATCCAAGGAGCGGTCAACACCGTTCTCGCCTCCGCGCCCGATGACATCATCGTCGGCGGCGACTTTTCGCTCGCCGGAAATTCGCCCGCCTCCAACATCGCTCGGTGGAACGGATCCTCGTGGTCACCGCTCGGCCCCGGATTCGACGGACGCGTTCTTGCGCTCGTCCGCGCGCCCAATGGCGATCTCTACGCCGGCGGCGAATTCGATCACGCGGGCGCAGCCTCTTGCCGCCGCATCGCCCGCTGGGATGGGAACTCCTGGTCGCCTCTCGCCCAGGGTCTCGGCGCGGGCGTCGTAAATTCTCTTTGCGTTTTTCCTTCCGGAGATCTCATCGCCGCCGGCACTTTCACCACCGCCGGCGCGAATATCACCCGCCGCGCCGCCCGTTGGGCCGACAACACCTGGACCTCTTTCGGCTCCGGTTTCGACGCCCCGGTCTACGCCGTCGCCGCGCGTCCCAACAAATCCGTGCTGTTCGGCGGAACGTTCTCGTCCATCGATCACCTGCCCGCTTCCTATGTGGCCCACCTGTCGTACGCCGCCTGCTGCCCGGCCGATCTCAACTCCGACGCCCTCGTCGACGACGCCGACTTCGTCATCTTCCTCGCCGGCTACAACATCCTCGACTGCGCCGACCCCTCCATGCCCCCGCTCTGCCCCGGCGATCTCAATAGCGACAGCATGGTCGACGACACCGACTTCGTGAGCTTCGTCGCCGCCTATAACGAACTCGTCTGCCCCTGAGCCGGCGTTGATTCCAATAAATCGCGCGATCGCTCATGGAAAAGTGCCCTGCGCACCATCGCGACCAATTCGTTCTTCGAATTCGCGGCTCACGCAAGTACACTCGATCTCAGCTCACGTATGCCACATGCGTTACACACAAGTCCCCGGTGTGCGATTTCCGCCGCGCTCTTCGCGGCCGCTCTCTCGCTCGCTGCGCACGCTCAGGTCACGATCAACACAACCAACCAAACCATCACCGGCGACACTGACTTCTCATCCTCTTCCTTCAACGGCACGCCCTTCCGCGCCTACCTCGACAACGGCATCGCCGTCTTCGCCCTCAAAGGCGATCTCGTGATCCCGACAAATCAGATCATCACCATCACCGGCTCGCGCCCCTGCCGCATCCTTGTCGGCAACAACCTCACCGTAAACAACGGCGCAGTCTTCAACGCATCCGCCACACTCTCCACAATCCCAACTCCGCTTCCCGGCCCCGGCGCAGGCGCAGGAGGCCTCGGGGGACTAGGTGGGCAAGGCGGCATCGCTTCATTCCTCATGCCACTCGGTGGCAACTCCACAACCGGTGGCAGCGGAGGTAACAAAGGAATCTGCAACACATCCGCCGGCTTCTCGGGAGCATCCGGTCAATCAGGCCAAAGCGGCCAGCGCGGCTTCGACGGAAACACAGGAGGCCTCGGTTCACCCGGAACCGCAGGCGGCCTCGGCTTCGGCCAAACAGGCCTCGGCGCATTTCAAGGTCTCGGCGGCAACGGAGGTTTCGCAGGCAGCGGCGGCACAGCCGGCCTCGGCGGCTCATCAGGCTCCGGCGGTTTCGGTTCCATGTCCTTCGCAGGCAACGGAACCAACGGCAACTTCGGCTGGCCTGGCAGCGCAGGCTCTTCCGGAACCGCGGGCAATCAAGGCATCAACGGCAACAACGCTCCCGCGCCAACATCATCCGGTTCTGATTACCTCTTCATCGCCGGAAACGGAGGCGCAGGCGCAGGAGGGGGCGGAGGAGGAGGTTCGGGTGGATCGGGAGGGGGAGGAGGGGCAGGAGGATCGGGGGGCGGAGGGGGAGGAACTTCCTGCAATGTTGGCGGGAAGGGCGGGAATGGCGCGCAAGGGGGAAGTGGATCGCCGGCTTCGAATGGTGGCGCGGGTGGGCAAGGTGCGCGCGGCGGAGGTGGAGGGGGCGCGCTTGACATTACCGTGCTTGGTCGATTGACGATTCGAGGGACATTGAGCGCGCGCGGTGCGGATGCGGGTCCGGTCGGCGCAGGATCGAATGGCGGGCCCACTCGGTTTGAAGGTGGGAGTTCTGGCTTTGGATTTTCAGGGTCGTTTGGAGTGTCGGGTTCGGGAAAAGGTGGTGCGGGCGGGAATTCGGGACAAGGCGGAAATGGTGGAGCAGGTGGCCAAGGTGCGCAGGGCGGAAACGGCGGCGGCGGCGGCGGAGGGACACTGCGCATTCTCGGGACGGAATTTGATTTGCAGGCCTCGATTGATGTGAGAGGTGGCGCGAGTTCGGATGGATCGTCGCGCGCTCCCAATGGAAGATTGCAGGTCGGTGCGCACACTGCGACCGCGTACGACCCTGGTGCTGTGAACGGGGTGGTTGCGATTCTCGATGGGCCGACCGACGCGAACCCGTACTTCTCTGGTTCGCCTCAGACGCCGTATGTCGCAGGCTTGCAGAACGGCGCGGCCGTCGCCGGCGTTGTTCCGGGGCTGAGCGCGGGCGCGATGCTCGAAGGACTTGAGATTCCGGAACGCGCGGCGGCGGCGATCGTTTTTACGATTATCGATTTTCCACCACTGCATTACAACACATCGAATCGCACGGCCCTGCTCTTTCTGAACATCTCGGGCGGAGCGCTTCGCAATACAAAGATCGGCGCGGGCGCATCGAACTACTCGGTCGCGCTCAAGCAGTTCGGCTGGGCGAAGGACTCACGGTTTGGCGGGCTTGGCGCATCGGCGTTGACAGAATTGCCGATAGACGCGGTGTACGCCACCCTGACTTCCGGGCCGTTTGATGATCTCGCAAACCTGTCCGCGTCGTGCACGAGCGGGTCTGTGAGCATCGCGCGGGCAAACGAAGTGATGCACCTGAACGAAGTTATCTTTCTCGAGCTGCCTCCTCCGTCCTGCGGCGCGGATCTCAACGGCGATCAATTTGTGGACGATTCGGATTTCGCAGCCTTCGCTCAGGCGTACGACATCTTCGATTGTGCTGCCCCGGAAATGGCTTCGGGCTGCCCGGCGGACATTAATCGCGACGGCTTCGTCGAGGACGCCGATTTCGCGGCGTTTGCTGCCGCGTACGACGCGTTTGTCTGCCCGTGAGGCAAGGGCCAGATGCGATTCGGGTGCTCGCGTAGCCCCGAATCCGGGATTATCGGCGAGAGCGTGAACTGAGGTCCGATCGCGAGTTACAAGTAGCCTCAGCTCTTATCGATTTCATTTGGAAACAACCCAAACGTCCGTAAAATAGAAGAGACGCGGATGCCCGTTGTCCGCCGTTTCTTTGGAGTTGGGAGAAGAGAATGAACAACCGAACGAATGCGTTGGTGGGTGCGGTACTGTTGTCGGCATGCGGCGGGCTTGCGAACGCGCAGCCATTTCAGATCGTCGCGACGATCGCACCGCCTGGAAGCATTCCGCAGTCGGAGTGGAAGGATGCGCTCCGCTTTTCGCTCACCGGCTCGGGAAGTGCCGCGACGCCGATTACGAGCATCCCCAACGGTGATGTGCACGATCCCATTGGTGTGGCATTCCGCACCCCGACCGATCTCTTCATCGGCAACCGGCACGGCAACGGCGTCCAGCCCGGGTCCATTTCTCGCTTCACGCTCTCCAACGGCGGCGCGACCGCGACCAAAATCGGCGAGTTCAGCCAGCCCGGTCTCGTCGGCGTGCACGAGATTGCATTCAACCCCGTCACGCGCGAGCTCTTCGCGGCGACAGTCTTCGACGGAATCTGGCGGTGGACGTTCGATACCAACGGCGTCGTGAGCCCCAACGGCTCGTTTGTGCGTGGGCGCGCACTCCGCGGCGTCTGTATCGAACCAAGCGGCAACTATCTCTATGCGACTGCCGCGAGCGGCACGGTCTTCATTTTTCGTCTCAACGGCGACGGTTCGGTCACGGAGCTGCCGTCGCAGAACATTCCCGGCGCCTCGAGCCTGCACTTCTTCGGCCTTGGACCCACCCAGGGCGAGATCTACGCGTGCGATTACGGCTCGAGCAAGGTCTACCGGCTTGTGACCAACCCCGCGAACGGCTCGTTCACAGTGCTGCAGGCAATTAACTCGACCAATGCGATCGACTGCGCCTTCAGCCCCGACGGCAACGAGCTTTACGTCGCCCGCCACAACAGCGGCGGAATCGATCGCTTCACGTTCAATAGCGGCAGCAACTCGTGGACATACGCCTCGACGATTTCGACGCCCTCCCTCGGCGGTTTCGCGGCGTACGTCCCCGCAGCGTGCCCGGCCGACCTCACCGGCGAAGGTTTCGTCGATGACTCAGACTTCGTCGTCTTTGTTCAGGCGTACAACATCCTCGATTGTGCAGACGGCACCATGCCGATCGGCTGCCCGGCAGATTTCAATCTGGATGGCCTGGTGGACGACGCCGACTTCGTCATTTTCGTCGCGGCGTATAACGAGCTGGTTTGTTTCTGAGGGAATGTGATCGGCACTGAGCACTCTGCACTCGCTCGGCACCCACGCGGCGTGCGCGGGCTTGGTGGGTGCGCCCGCGATCGGTGCGCGCGATACCGGCTTTTGTTCATTGTGCCGCGTTCCAGTGATGAAATGTGTGCGAATTCGTGGAGCCGTTGCGGAACGAGCGAATTGGAGTTCCATTCCCTGATACACTTCGGAGCGTGAGCGTGGGTGGTGCGTTGGAGTGCTCATGAGCCGAAAAATTGAACGGATGGCGTGCCGGTTGACGCGCTGGTGTGGGCTCGCGGTTTCGCTAGGCGGGGCCATCGGCGTTGGCGCGAGCGCGCACGCCGGTCAGGCTTTCCAGTGGACAGCGAGCGGCGGCGGCTCGTGGTTTGCGCCGGCGAACTGGGCACCAGTCGGAGTTCCTTCGATTGATTCAGATACGGCGACAATCGACGGCGTCGACCCGCTCGTAATCGAAGTCGCGGGCGCGAACGCGACTGTTGGCATTTTGAACCTGACGAATCCTGCGGCGGAACTGCGTGTGCGAAGTGGGACGATTTTTACGCTTGCAAATGCCGGAACGCTCAACGGCACGCTTTCCGTGGGCGATTCGCTTCCGGGGACGTTCACGCAGTTCATATTTCGCGCCAATGTCGGCACCATCGCGGGGACGGGACGCCTGCTAATGCGGGCGCCGGCGGGCGATCCCACGCGCGCACAGTTTCTTGCGGCGTCGCCCCGGACCGCGACGTGGAGCAAGGACATCACAATCGAAGGCGCAGGAAGCCTGCACGGGAAACATCAGATTCCCGGCGCAGTGAATGCGAACGCCGGCGCTGGATCCGCGCTTGAGTTCCGCTCGGGCTCGATCGACGGACTCGGCACCGGCTTGTACACCGCCGACGGCGCGGTGCTGCGGCTGTTTCAGAGCACCGTTTCAAACGCTCGAATAGAAACGCGCAATGGGGGACGGTTTGAGTTGAGCGCGCCGACGCTGGGTGGTGTGGCGACGACAACTCTTCTGGACAAAGCGGTTGTGCGCGGCACGATGCGGACGGTTTTGAATACGACGTTTATTCAGGACACCGACTTTGAAGGACTGATGGAGATTCCGGCGGGGACGTCGGTGCGTTTTGTGGGTCCCGCGCGTGTCATGAAGATGACGGCGCAGGTTGGAGGCTCTGGCGGCAACCCAGCCTCGCTCTGGCTCGGAACAGGAACTCCAGCCGGAAACGGCGAGATCTTTTTGAATGCGGTGACGAACCCGGATGAGGCGGCGGTGGTGGTGAATGGAGCAGAACTCGGTGCCGACTGGCGGGTGCACGGGCACGGAACGATCAGCGGAAGCGCGTTCATAAACACCACTATTGCCGTCGAGGGTCCATTGACCGTTCCGCTTCGATTCGCAAACGGGACGATCGATGGAACGGGAACGCTGGAAGCGCGTGGCGGCGTGCTTGAGTTCGGAAGCAGCAGCAAGGTGCGCAATCTCCGATTGACCTCGACGCAAGGCGGGCTGGTGCGTGTTGTGGATTCGGGCAATTCGGGTACGTGGACGGGTGTGCACGTCGACACCCCATTTGAAATTACAGATGGGGAACTTGTACTCGAGAATGTCACCGTCAACGGCGGGGTGCATGTCAAAAGCGGGTCCATTGTCCTCGGTCAGGGCACGACGGTGATCGATGGGGACATTCTGCTGGAGCCTTGGAATACGACAAAGGTCTATCTCGCTTCCCGTTTGGGTGGTGTGCTGGCGGGAAGCGGGCGGATTGATATCCACGCCGTCGGCGCTACGACGTTTTACGGTTCGGGCATCCTCTTCGCAGAGGATCTCACCATTTCGGAATCGCGGTCGATTCATGGCGAGGGAGTTATTTCGGGCAAAGTCAAAGTCCTCGGGCCGCTGTATGTCGACGGCATCCATGACATCGGGCTTCGATTGACGGGAGCGATTTCAGGGGCCGGGACGAACACGATCGAGATTTCCACAGGCAAGTTGACGATCGCGCAGCCGTATGAGTTTCCAACTCCGGTTTCGCCGGATCCGGTTGACTGCTCTTCGTTTCGGATCGTCGGCCTGGAGGGATCCGCGCCGCTGCAGGTCGGCAACGGACTGGTCCAGTTTGGCAATTCGACCTTGCGGGTGGGGTTGACGGATATGGATATCGACGCAGAGTCGGTGCTCTCGCAGAAGTACGTTGATCTGACGAGTTCGACGTTTCGCCGGAAGGTTCTGATCAGCGCCGGGACAACCTGCCGCGTCTTTGCGGGATGCCGGTTTGACGGAGATGTCGTTGTGTCTCCCTCGATCGGCACCTTTGCCCCAACTGTTCTCGAGTTCCGGAACGATCTGCCTTCCATCAATCGCCTTGTGTTTGTGAACATCAAATCAAATGAACCTTCAGGGTTGCTTTCCTCGCAGCAGGCCGGAACGTTCGCGGCAAGAGTCGTCGGCACCGGCTCAATATCAGCGCCCTTCTCGTTGGCCGGCGTGCTCGCGCCGTCGGACGAATCAACCGGCGGCCCGATCGGGCGGCTCTTGGTGAGCGACTTCGTGATGAAGCTCACGACGGAGTCGGTGTACGAAGCGGATGTTGTTTCCACAGAGGTGTTCGACCGGATCGACGCGCCGAAAGGCGTCTGGCCCAACGGAACATTGCGGATCACGGCGGCGCCGGACTTCTATCCGCCTCCCTCGTTTGATTTTGATCTGATCCGGGGCGAAGCAACCGGATCGTTCATCACCGTGATCGGTCCCGCGGGTTTCCGGACGAGCATGACGTACAACAGCGTCGGCGTGCTGGCCCGGTTTGAAAAGATCTGCGGCTCGGATTTGAACAGTGACGGGCTGGTGGACGATGCGGACTTCGTGATTTTCTGCCCCGCGTACAACGCGATGTCGTGCACCGATCCTTCGATGCCGGAGAATTGCCCGAGCGATCTGAATCGAGACGGCGTCGTCGATGACGCGGATTTCCAGATCTTCGTCGGTGCGTATGAGGAGATGGTGTGTCCGGAGGAGTAGACCGCGGCAGTCCGCGACAGCGGCGCGAGCCGGAGTCACTTTTTCGAGAAATATGTGAGGGTCGGGTGCCGCGGTTCTCGCAGGCTTCCTGTTGGCGTGTATTCCGCGCGGAAGATCGGCCGGGAACGGCTTCGCCTTTTGCCGTTCGGTCACACGTCCATCTGGAGCACCGACATGCGACTTGTTTCTGCAATGTGTGGCCTTGGCCTTCTGGCGTCATCAACCGCGGCTAGCGCAAGCGCCGCGATCATCAACTTCTCCTGGACCACGATCATCAGCGATATCGGGCCGTGGAAAGCTCCACTCCCCGGGATGGAACACGCAATGGTCGGCGACAAGGCGTTCATCACCTTCACGCTCAACACCGCAGCGCCTGATACGTGCCAGGCCCCACTGGCAGGTTGCTACAACGGCGCCGTTCAGAACATCAGCTATCGAATTCCCCGCATCGGCTACGTCTATCACGGCACCAGTGGCGATCTCACCACCATCAATCGCACGACGCACGGCTCTCTCGAAGAAATCCGCATCGAAGCCGTGCTTCCAGGCCTCAACGCCAACTTCCTGCTCTGGCTCCGCACGTACAACGAAAATGCGATCTCGACGGCAGCTGTCCCAACAACCATCGATCTGAGTTCGTTCGACTACACCTACTACGCCGGCTTCTTCGGAACCACCACACCCACCTCGAACATCCTCAGCGGCAAGCCGTTCAACACGCCAACGTGCCCGGCGGACCTGAACAGCGACGGGATGGTGGACGACGCCGACTTCACAATTTTTCTGCGGGCGTACAACACGCTGGATTGCTTTGATGCGGGGATGGCGTTTGGGTGCCCGGCGGATTTCAACGCGGACGGATTTGCGGACGATTCGGATTTCGTCGTGTTTGTGAAGGCATACGAAGCGCTGCTGTGTCCTTGAATGAGAGCGCGGAACTCGGAGTGCAGAGCCGGAGAATGAATGAGCACCGGCAGCGGGGCGCGTTTGTCGCGGCGAACTATTTTCGATCCGACAAGCGAGCTTCGAGTGCGTCGAGACGAGCACGGAGGCCATTGATTTCCTTCTGCTTCGCTTCGTTCGCAGCCCGTAGTTCCGCCACGCTCCGCGCTTGCTCCTTCACGGCCTCCGTCAGCAATGGCACCACGCCCACATACGACACACCCTTGCGCCCGTCCGATCCCGTCGCGACAAGCTCCGGCAGCACCCGTTCCACATCCTGCGCGAGAAAGCCGATCTGCTCTCCCGGCGGCAGCGCACCTGCATCATTCCCGCGCTCGTTCCACCGGTAGCGCACACCTTTCAGTTGCTCCACGAGCGCCATCGCATCGTCGATCGCGCGAACGTCATGCTTATCGCGCGCATCCGACGCGTTGATGAAAAGTCCCACCACCTTCACATTCGTTCCGGTCAGGAGCAGGGTGGCCCCCGGATTCTCATTCGCAACCGCGAAGTCGAGGCTGTTCGCGCTAGGCGTTCCGACATACGCCGTGCGCCCGCCCGCCGCACCAAACGGGAAAAACTGGATGTACGAGTGTGCCGTCCCTTCGATGTTGACGACCGGCCCTTCACCCTTCACATGCAGCGGAGTCTTCGGTGCATTGGTGCCGACGCCCACAAACCCGTCGGCGAAGATTCCGCCAGGCGCGCCGGGTGAAGAACTCGCGACGCCCGCCGCGCCGCCCGCGCCCGGCTTGAGCACGATCCACCCGCCCGCTCCGCCGTTGGCCGTGAAATCTCCTTTGCCCCCGTTGCCCGCCGAGAGCACGATGTCGCCGCCATGATTCCCGGCGCCAAAGATGAATTTGCCGGCGCCGCCAGCCCCGGCAGTGAGCGAAATCGCTCCGCCCGGAGTGCTCGGAGTGAGGCCCGGATTGCTGCCGCCCTGTGCGCCTCCCCCCGCCACGAGATTCAACCCCAGGCCGTTCACTCCAATCGGTGCGCTCGAAGCGCCGATCACATCAAACAGTCCGACAGGGTTCTCCGTTCCGATACCCACGCGGTTGTCTGCGCTCACGAATATTCCGCGCGTGCTCGCCGAAAACGGAGCCGCTGTAATCGCCTGCCGCGGCAGGATCGTCGAAAAACCATCACCCGGCCCGGAGAACTCGATCTCCAGATACCGCGGTTGCCCGTTGAACACCGCCGCGCCAAAGTCCGGCGCAACCGTGAACACACCGCGCTCGATCGCAACACTATTGAACGTGATCGGTGACCCGACAAGGTTGCCGTCGCTGATCGCATCAAACAGCGAGAGCTTGATCGTCGCAAGGCCGTCATACGGCGCGCCCGCCCGCTGGATCGTCCCCTGATACGTAAAGGTCGTCGCGGTCTGCGCGGAAGCTTTCGCGCTCAGCACACAGGCGAAAAGCGCTGCCGCGACGAACGACGAAAAGGTGCGAACAAGCATATTTCCACTCCCCGAATGGTGGCTGGTCCGCTATTGAATGTACCAGTCAATAGTGCGGAAACCAAGTGGGGTTTGTGCGTGGAAAGGGCGGGTGTCGCGAGCCACAACACCGCGCCGTTTCATCCAACGCCCTCTTCGCGCGGGGCGGTGTCGCAAGCAATTCGCGAGAAAAATGCCCACTTCCCCATCTTCCCGGAATCTTCTTCGCGCCCGGACGCGGGGCTGGTATAACCGCATAGGGACTGGAGCGGCTCTGCCGCGCGGTGGTGGTTCGGTGGCGCAAACGGAGATGCTGAAATGATTGCTTACGGACGCGTACTCGCGGCAGCGCTGGCGGTGTGTGTGACCTTCGTATTCGCCTCGGCCGAAACCGGGAGCCCGCGCCGGCCCAAGGTGCTGTTCCTTCATTCAGCCGCGCCCTTCCCCGCGAATGTCGCCGACGTCCTCAACAACCTCCAGGGGTCCGGCGTCTTCGAAGTCGTGGATCAGCACGACGGCGCCGCCTCGACGCCAACGCTGACGACCTTGAAGCAGTACGACGCGGTTCTCGTCACCAACGACTCGCCCTGGTCCGATCGCGATGCCCTCGGCAACGTGCTGTCGCAATATGTGGATGCGGGTTACGGCGTCGTCCAGACCGCGTTCACCACAGCCGGCAATGCCGGGAGCGATCTCGGCGGCACATGGACGGCCTCGTACAACTGCATTACGTTCGGTCCGAGCACGGGCGGCGTTGCCTCGCTCGGAACAGTCGCGGTCCCCCAACACCTGACGATGATGGGCGTGCAGACGTTCAGTTGCGGAACCTAGGGCTTCCGCCCGGCGGGAACCGGGCTCACTCCCGGCGCCACGCTCATCGCTTCCTGGTCCGACGGCAAACCTCTGGTTGTGGTCGGCCCCAAGCGCAACCGCGCCGACCTTGGCTTCTATCCGGCGTCCGCCGCGACCGAACCGGGCAACTGGGATCCATCCACCGACGGCATAAAGCTGCTGGCGAATGCGCTGCTCTACACCATCCGGCCCAAGGTGTTGCTCGCCGCGGCGGATCACCCGCCCAATATCGCAGACGTGCAGGCGAAGATCCTCTCGACCGGAACGGTCGGCCCGGTGGACGTCTTCGATGCGCGGGACGCCACGCCAACCCTCGAATTCCTCCAACGCTACGACGCGGTGATGACCTGGACGAACCCCAGTTACAACAACTCGACGGCGATGGGCAACGTACTCGCCGATTATGTTGATGCCGGTGGCGGCGTTGTGTCCGCGGTGTTTGCCAACACAGAAGCGAGTCCGGCCTACCGCCTCGGCGGCCGCTGGCTCTCCGGCGGTTACGAGATCATTCCCGGCGGGTTCGGCACGATCTTCGGCCCTGCCACCACGCTCGGAGGCGGCTCGATTCCCGGGCATCCGATCATGGGCGGCGTTGCCAGCTTCAACGGCAATTCATTCAGCAGCCGACCGTTCGTCACCACGCTCAACCCGGGCGGACTGAAGGTGGCGCAGTGGTCCGACGGCAAGACTCTCGTCGCGGTCTCGACGAAGATGTACAACCGTGCCGATCTCGGGTTCTACCCCGTTTCCAGCGCGATTAATGTCAACAACTGGGACGCATCCACCGACGGCGCCAAGCTCATGGCCAACGCGCTGCGCTACGTGAGCAAGCCCTACGTCGGCCTGGTCACGGCCGATAGCGCCTACGCGCCCGATTTGCGCAGCAGGCTGCTCGCGTCACTCCGTTTCAGCGGCGTGGGCATCTTCGACGCCGACGCCGCGTCGCCCCCGCTCGCGACGCTCTCTCCGTTCAGCGGGATGATGACATGGTCCAATGCCGCATACGCGGATTCCACCGCGTTCGGCAACACCGCCGCGAACTATGTGGATGCGGGCGGCGCCGTGGTGAGCGCTGTGTACGCGAACGTCGACTCGACCAATCCGATTTACCGACCCGGCGGACGCTGGATCACCGAAGGCTATGAAACGGTTCCGTCCCCGCTGCCCCCGTACGCCGAAGGGGGAGCGCCCACGCTCGGAGCGATCCACGAGCCGCTGAACCCCGTCGCGCGTTTCGTCCGCAAATTCATCGGCTCCGGCCTCAGACCCCGGCTCGCCACGACGCCCCTCCTCCGCGGCAGGACCATCCTCGAGTGGACCGACGGCGCCATGCTCGCCAGTATCCACACGTTCCGCAAGCGCGTGGACCTCGGCTTCTGGCCCGTAGCCAACGGCGGCTACGACCCGGCGAGCGACGCCGTCTGGCTCGCTGCCAACGCACTCGACTACGCCGTCCGGCACAAACCCTGCCCCGGCGATTTCAACGGCGACGGAATCGTCGAAGACACCGACTTCGTGCTCTTCGTCGCGTACTACAACGATCTTCTCGACCCGCGAGGAGATCTCAACGGAGACGGACTGACGGAAGATGCCGACTTCGTCATCTTCGTCGCGGCGTACGACGCGCTGGTATGTCCGTAAGCAAAGCCCCCGTACCTCAACGAGCTTCAGCAATGTGCCCAATGTTTGCGCCCGCACTCCGCGCGCGGTTCATTCACTGCTCGGGCACACATCTCTCCCCAAATGCCAAATGCCTAGTGCCAGGTGCCTTTTCCCCTAAGCCCACATTCACGTTCAAAGCTGCGTCGTTTCACGACGCGCAAGTAATGTGATCGAATAACGTGATCCCGCGTGTCCGCGTGAAATGCGCACACGCGCGCCATCCGTTGCAGTCTCGCAAAGCGTCAAATGACGACCGCTCCATCCATCCCCGCCCCGCGGCAGCGCCTCTTCGCCTCCAGCATCCTCGCGCTCCGCCTCAGCATCGGCCTCGTCTATCTCTGGTTCGGCCTCGTCAAATTTTTTCCCGGCCAGAGCCCCGCCGAGCATCTCGTCACCGAGACCTTCCGCATCGCCAGCTTCGGCGTCATTCCCGCCGACATCTCCCGCCCCCTCGTCGCAACCTGGGAGCTCCTCATCGGCATCGGATTTCTCACCGGCCTCTGCATGAGAACAACCCTCGTGCTCCTCGCCCTCCAACTCCTCGGCGCAATGGCCCCGCTCGTTCTGCTTCCAGCCGAAACCTGGAAACGCACCTTCGTCCTCACCATGGACGGCCAGTTCATCGTCAAAGACCTCATCGTCATCGCTGGTGCGCTCGTGCTCGCGGCAACGCTGCGTCCTCAACCCGCGGAACTGCTCCTCTACGAACCATGAGTTCGCACTCGCGGGCGCCGAAAAGAGGTCATCCGTCAGAAGGCATCAAGCCTTCGACATGCACGCCGAGACACCGAAACCTCGCAATCCCGCAGTCGCGCTCCGCCGCGATCGCGTCGCGCCGTTCGTGATAACGAAAGCTTTACACTGGCCCGCGCGTTACCGGACGCACAAAGAACTGCGCGTTTCTTATATACTTGTTAGTTTGAACCAGTCCGGCATGGGGCCTTCCGAGGAATCACGTCTATGCGAATTGCGAACGCGCTGCATTTGGTAGCTCTGACTCTGCACGCGATTGTGTGCGGGTGGACGCAGGCAATCGCGGATTGCCCCGGTTGGTTGCAGGGCCAGAGCATCGCGGGGATCAATGGTCCCGTTTATTCCATGACCCTGTGGGACCCCGACGGTGACGGGCCCGAGCCGACTTTGCTCGTCGTGGGCGGCCAGTTCACAATGGCGGGCAATGTGAATGCCAATGCCGTCGCGGCGTGGGACGGACACGAATGGCGAGCCATCGGTGCCGGCATCACGAGCAACTCGCTCCCGCCGGTGATTTACGCGCTCGCTGTCTATCAGGGCGTGTTGTACGCGGGCGGTTCGTTCTCCACACCGCAAAGCGTGGGCAATCTTGCCAAGTGGAACGGCACCGCATGGGTGGCTGCTTCAGAGTACGTCTCGTCCAACGTCGTTGCGCTCTGTGTGCACCGGGGCGAACTCATCATGGGGGGAGCGTTTGAGAAAATCGGAAACCTGAGTGTCAAACGTCTGGCGGCGTTCGACGGCGTCGCCTGGCGTGAGTATGCCGGAGGTACGAACGGCTTTGTGGCGGCTCTGATCTCCGACGGTGATCTGCTTTACGCCGGAGGTAAATTCACGCAGGCCGGCTCCGAACTCGTCAGCAATATCGCGGCCTGGAACGGCACGTCGTGGAACAACATGGATTTCGGTCTGGTCACCGGCACGAACTCTCAAACCGGCGTGGCCAGTATGTTCCTCGCGGGGAGCGATCTCATCGTGGGCGGCTGGTTCGAATTCGCGGGCGGCACGCCTGCGCCGAATGTCGCAACATGGAACGGAGTCTACTGGGAGCCGATGGCCAGCGGTATCGCGACACGCGTCTACGCCGTCACCCGTTTCGCCGGTGTCACCATCGCAGCAACCGCAACCGGTCTGCTTCAGTGGAACGGCTGGGTCTGGACTCCAATGCAATGGGACAGCGCCGGAAGCGTCCGGTGTTTTGGTACGTTTGGCGAGAAACTCGTCGCGGGCGGCATCTTTAATCTGTTCAAGCCAAACGGGTACGTCAATATCGTGCAATGGGACGGTGCGGAGTGGAGCGGCCTGAACGCGGGCCTCACCCGCATGCCCTCTGTGCTCTACACGCTCAACGGCAAGGTGTTCGCCGGCTTCTCGCCCGCCGACCCCGGCATCGCACTCCAGGCCTGGAACGGCTCGGAATGGTTCGATCCGTACGCAAGCGGCCCGACATTTTGGCGAACCGTCGACGCGATCGGCGAACACGAAGGAGAGCTGGTTGTCTCCGGCGTCCTCGCGGCACGATCCGGTCCTCCCGTCGCATCCACTACAACCGTTGCACGCTGGCGCGCCGGCGATTGGGAGCGCATCGGCAAAGCCTCGAAGGCCGTTTCGGGTACCGTTGCCGCCATCGCCAGCTACAGCGGGAGCCTTTTCGTCGGCGGCAACTTCACTTCGGTCGACGGCGTCACCGCGACCGATTTCGCGCGATGGAACGGATCCACATGGCTCGCCCCCGGCGGCACCAACGGCTCGATCGCCGCGATGACGACGTTCAACGGCTCGCTCATCATCGCCGGAAGCTTCTCAACCATCGGAAGCATCTCCGCCCGTTCAATCGTCGCCTGGACGACTCAGGGATACCAGCCTTTCGGTGCTGGCCTCGAAGGCCAGGTCCGCACAGTCGTTGCCCATCGAGGTGTGCTCTACGCCGGCGGAGCCTTCACCCGCTCCGGTGCCGCGACCGTTCGTGGCATCGCTTCGTGGGATGGCGCGCTCTGGGTCCAGGTGCCCTCGGGCACGCCCGATGTTTTCTCCATGATCTCCGAGCCCCTCGGCCTGACCGCCGTCGGAACTTTCTCCCCCATCGCTCCCACCACTTCGCGCCAGATCGCCCGATGGACCGGCTCGACCTGGACCGGATTCGGCTCCGGCATCAACGGATCGTCGCTCACCGTCGTGAAGTGGATGGACGAGGTCGTCGTCGGCGGATTGATCTCAACGGCGGGCGGCAACCCCACATACGGCTTCGCCCGATGGTCCAACACCGGCATTCCGGATTTCACACAGACGCCCGTCAGCCTCGATCGCCCCTGCGCCGGCTCAGCCTCCTTCTCCGTTGCCGTCGCCTCCGGATTTGGCGATGTCTCCTTTGCCTGGAGACGCAACGGCGAACCGATCTCGCCGATCGACAACCCGACCGCCGCATCCGGCACGCTCCTGCTGAACCCCATTTCTCACGCGGACGACGGCATCTACGACTGCCTCGTCACGTCCGCGTGCGCCACCGTCGCAAGCCCGCAAGCAGCCCTCGTCAGCACCTGCTGCCCGGCAGACCTCAATTACGATTTCCTCGTCGATGACGGCGACTTCCAGATCTTTGTCGTTGCCTACGACCGCCTTGTCTGCGCCGGCGAAGGCGCGATCCCCGGCTGCCCCTCCGACCAGAATCGCGATTCGTCCGTCGACGATGCGGACTTCGGCCTCTTCCTGAACGCTTACAACGCACTGGAGTGCCCATGAGAACGGCCCCGAGCCCGCTGAAATCCTTCCGCGTCGCCGCCCGTGTCGCGGCAGCCGGCGCATGCTGCTCAATTGCTTCCGCCGCCCCCGTGACGTTCGATTGGAACGCGCCCGCCGGTGGTCAGTGGGCGATCGCGGCAAACTGGAATCCGGTTGCGATTCCCGCTCTCGACATCGACACCGCGATCATCGGCGGCGCACTCCCCGTCACCGTCGATGTCATCGGCGTCAACGCCTCGATCGGCTTCTTCCGGTTGAACAACCCCGCCGCGGAAATCCGCGTGCGGTCCGGCCGGACATTCTCGATCGGCCAGGATGCCACGCTCAACGGCACAATGACGATCGGCGAGGAGCATCCGACCGATCTCTCGATCGCCCGCTTCGGCACCCTCTTCAACTCGAACGTCACCGGTATCGGCCAGGTCGTGCTGCGCGGTTCCCCCGCCGATGTCACACGCACGTACGTCCAGTCGCCCGGCGGACGCATGACAACCTGGGGCAGCAACATCGAAATCCGCGGCACCGGCAGCCTGCTCGGCGCACACAGGATCCTCGGCACCGTTCTCGCAGACAACCCCGGCGGCGCGATCGAATGCCGCGGCGGCTCGGTCGACGGCTTCGGTTCGGGCACATTCATCGCCGACGGTGGCATCCTGCGCCTCTTCCAAAGCCCCGCGACCGATGCGACCCTCGAAGCACGCAACAACGGTCGCATCGAATTGAGCGCTCCCTCTTCCATCGGTTCGGCGACAATCGAGTTGTTGAAGCGCTGCACAGTCCGTGGCCCCGTCCGCAGCATTCTGAACACCACCAAGATCCTCGACACCGATTTCGATGGCTCGCTCGAAGTCATGCCCGGTACCGGCGTTTCGTTCGGCAACTACACCAAGACCACGCGCCTCTCTGCAACAGTCCAACCCGCCGTCGGAAACGCGCGAACGACTTTGGCGTTTGCCACCGGTACACCTCCGGGCGGCGGCGAGATCGTGCTCAACGCCCAGTCGTTGCCCTCGCAGTCCGTCCTTCAGGTCGATCAGATGCAATTCGGGAGCGCCTGGAATGTTCGCGGCCAAGGCCTGATTTCCGGCTCGATCACCCTTGTCGGCACCATCCTCGCCGATCGCCCGACAGGTTCCTCGCTCGGGTTCGAGCTCGGCACCGTGTCCGGGGGAGTGATCGAAGCCCGCGGCGGCACCGTCGAATTCCTTGAACACAGCCACCTTCAGAATGTCAATCTGCTCGCCAGCCAGGGCGGCCAGTTCAAAGTGAGCCGCTCCGCGTACAACTACCCGGCAAAGTGGACAAACGTTGTCACCGATTCGCCCGTCGCCGTGATCACAGGCTCGGAGCTCGCGCTCGACGGCTCCACGATCAACGGCAAGCTCACCTGCGATTTCGGCGAGATCCAGCTCGTCGGCACCGCTTCGACTGTCAACGGCGACGTCGAGCTGCTCACCAGTCCCCCGAGTCGCTCTGGCAGACTTGAGATCGCCGCGGGCACAAGTCTCCTCGGTAGCGGCGACATTGTCATGCGTGCGTTCGCCATCGACAACGGCTCGAGCCTCGTGCCGAGTGGAACAACCTTGCCCGCCTCCAGAACCGTGCGCGGCGCCGGCATGTTGTTCGGAGGGATGACCTTCCTCGGCAAGATGATCGCCGAAGGCCCGGACGCCGTGCCCATCCACATGCGGGCGGGTGTTTTCGACGGTGCCGGACAAGGAACCATCGAGATCACCAGCGCCGGCGGTCTCGCCCTCTCCGCCCCTTTCGAGAACGTGACGCTGAAGAACACACGCGTCACGGCCCTCGATGGCGCTCCCGCCGTGCGGATTGGCCTCAACGATCAGGCATCCAATGGATCGGTCCGGATCACGCTGAGCTCGGTCGATATGGATGCAGAGGCCATCGTCTCGCAGCGCGCCACCGAACTCAACAACTCGGTCTTCCGCCGCCGCTGCGAATTTCCCGGCCCATCCGAAGCGTTCATCACCGGCACCTGCCACTTCGACGGCGGCATCGTCATCCGCAAGCCCGCCACGGGCGATCAAGCCGTTGTGATCGTGTGGGAGCCGGCCACCTCCTTCTCCGAAATCGTCTTCGCTAATCGAGTCACCGGCCAGAGCGCAGGAACATTGTCCATCGAGCACGACGACGCCATCGCCTCGATCATCCGCGGCACCGGCACGATCTATTCCCCTCACGCCATCGGCGGCACCCTCGCCCCGTCCGATGAATCCACCGGCTCGCCCGTCGGCGTGCTCACCCTCTTCACCGGCGCGCCGTCCTTCCGCGCCGACACCATCTACGAAGTCGACATTCTTTCGACGCAGTCCTACGACCGAATCGAATGCTCCAGCGCCGTCTGCAACGGAACGCTCCGCATCTCGGCCTCCCCAGATTTCTACCCGCCCCCTTCGTTCAACTTCCACATCATCCGTGGCGCATCCACCGGCGCGTTCGCCTCCGTCTTCGGCCCGCCCGGCTTCATCACCACCATGACCTACAACAAGGCCGGCGCACTCGCCCGCTTCGAAAAACTCTGCGGCTCCGATCTCAACGCCGATGGCCTCGTCGACGATGCCGATTTCACGATCTTCTGCGCCGGCTACGACACGATGCTCTGCTCCGATCCTTCCATGCCCGACAATTGCCCCGCCGATCTCGATCGCGACCGGGTCGTCGACGACAGGGACTTCCGTGCCTTTGTGCTCGCGTATGCACAGATGGTGTGTCC